>Ga0209758_1000243_pt1 | contig 113193 bp, 111 predicted proteins | sample AraplaMF_Col_mMF_FD_184258 | JGI IMG/M metagenome (GOLD analysis project Ga0209758, IMG submission 184258) | Arabidopsis root microbial communities from the University of North Carolina, USA - plate scrape MF_Col_mMF (SPAdes) (version 2) | ecosystem: Host-associated > Plants > Roots >... | reverse complement strand
AAGCCGGGGCTGGAGCTGATGCAGCAGGGGCTGGCCAAGGGCACGAAGCGCCCGGACGATGCGAAGCTGCATCTGGCGATCGCGCAGCTGGCGGCGGGCGACCACGCCAAGGCCGCGGCCGGCTTCAAGACCGTGCAGGGCAATGACGGCACGGCCGACCTGGCGAGGCTGTGGGCCCTCTACGCCAGGCGCAAGTAGCCCGGATGCCAATCCGGGACGCGTCGGCCACGCCGCTCCCGGATTGCGCGGCGCTCCATCCGGGCTACTTCGGCGCGAGGCGGATGGCGCCGTCCAGGCGAATGACTTCGCCGTTCAACATCTCGTTCGTGATGATCTGGTGCACCAGCTTCGCGTAGTCCGCGGGCGTGCCCAGGCGGCTCGGGAAGGGCACGCCGGCGGCCAGCGCATCCTGCACCTCCTGCGGCATGCCGAACAGCATCGGCGTGCCGAAGATGCCCGGCGCAATCGTCATGTTGCGGATGCCGTTGCGCGCCAGGTCGCGCGCGATCGGCAGTGTCATGCCGACGATGCCGCCCTTCGAGGCCGAATAGGCGGCCTGGCCGATCTGCCCGTCGTAGGCCGCGACGCTGGCCGTGGAGACCAGCACGCCCCGCTCGCCGGTCGATTCGGGCGCGTTGCGGCTCATCGCCTCGGCCGCGAGCCGGATCATGTTGAAGCTGCCGACCAGGTTGACGGTCACCGTCTTCGCGAACACCGCGAGCGGATGCGCCCCATCCTTGCCCACCGTCTTCACCGCCGGCGCGATGCCGGCGCAGTTGACCAGGCCCATCAGCTTGCCGGCCGCCGTGGCCGCTGCGACCGCGGCCTGGCCGTCGGCCTCCTGGCTGACGTCGCAGCGCACGAAGACGCCGCCGAGTTCCTTCGCGACCGCCTCGCCCTTGTCGACCTGCAGGTCGGCGATCACGACCTTGCCGCCGTGGGCCGCGAGCATGCGCGCCGTCCCTTCGCCGAGGCCCGAGGCCCCGCCGGTCACGATGAAGACCTTGCCTGCGATGTCCATGCGTCGCGCTCCGTTACTTCAGCGCGTCCAGCGCGCGCCCGGTGATCTCGTCGACCGTGCCGGTGCCCGAGATCTTGCGGTATTTCGGTGCGGCGGCATCGCCGGTGGCGGCCCAGCCGGCGTAGTAGTCGACCAGCGGCCGCGTCTGCTTCTGGTAGACGTCGAGGCGCTTCTTGACCGTCTCTTCCATGTCGTCGTCGCGCAGGATCAGCTCGTCGCCGGTGACGTCGTCGCGGCCCGCGACCTTGGGCGGGTTGAACTTCAGGTGGTAGCTGCGGCCGGAGGCCGGGTGCACGCGGCGGCCGCTGATGCGCTCGATGATGGCCGCGTCGGGCACGTCGATCTCGAGCACGAAGTCGAGCTTGACGCCGGCCGCCTTCATCGCATCGGCCTGCGGGATCGTGCGCGGGAAGCCGTCGAACAGGAAGCCCTTTGCGCAATCGGGCTGCGCGATGCGTTCCTTGACGAGGCCGATGATGATGTCGTCGCTGACCAGGCCGCCGGCGTCCATCACCTTCTTGGCGGCCACGCCCAGCGGCGTGCCGGCCTTGACGGCCGCGCGCAGCATGTCGCCGGTGGAGATCTGCGGGATGCCGAACTTCTGGCAGATGAACGCCGCTTGCGTGCCCTTACCGGCGCCTGGGGCGCCCAGCAGAATCAGTCTCATCAGTCTTCCTCGATTTATGGGATTTGTGGCCTCGGCAGCGGCGGGCGCAGGCACGGGCTTTTCGCGTCGAGAATAGCATGCGACCCCCTGCGCGAAGCTGACGCGGAACAGGCCGCGCGAGGCCCGCGCCTCGGGGTTTTCACCCGCCCGTCAGCCGATCAGCGCGCGCACCCGCTCCAGGTCTTGCGGCGTGTCCACGCCCGGGCCGGGGCGTGCCGCGCTGACGTGCACCGCGATGCGGTGGCCGTGCCACAGCACGCGCAGCTGCTCCAGCGATTCGACCTGCTCCAGCGGGCAGGGCGGCAGCTTCGGGAAATCCCTCAGGAAGCCGGCACGGTAGCCGTAGAGGCCGATGTGGCGCAGCGGGGCCGGTGACGCCGACAGCGCCTCGATGCCGGCCGCATAGCCGTCGCGCCACCACGGGATCGGCGCGCGCGAGAAATACAGCGCCCGGCCTGCGCCGTCGAGCACCACCTTGACGACGTTCGGGTTGCGCATCTCGTCGACGCTGTCGATCGCATGCGCGGCGGTGCTCATCGGGCAGTCGGGCTGCGACAGCAGCAGCGCGGCGCAGGCGTCGACCAGCGCCGGATCGATCAGCGGTTCGTCGCCCTGCACGTTGACGATCAGGTCGGTGGCCGCCAGGCCCAGCTGCGCGCAGGCCTCGGCCAGCCGGTCGCTGCCGGTCGGGTGGTCGGTGCGGGTCAGCACGCAGGCCACGTCGTGGGCGCGGCAGGCCGCGACGATCTCGGCGTCGTCGGCCGCGACCACCACCTGCTGCGCGCCCGACAAGGCGGCACGGCGGGCGACGCGCACGATCATCGGCAGCCCGCCGATGTCGGCCAGCGGCTTGCGCGGCAGCCGCGTCGACTGCAGCCGTGCCGGTACCAGGACGGTGAAGCTCACGCAGCACTCCCGGCGCCGGTGGCGGTGTCGAGCGAGCGCGCCTCGGCCTCGAGCATGATCGGCATGCCGTCGCGCACCGGGAAGGCCAGGCGGTCGGCGTTGCAGACGAGTTCGTGCACCGCATCCTGCGGCGGGCGCTTGTGTTCGAGCGGGCCCTTGCACAGGGGGCACACCAGCAGTTCCAGCAGTCGGGTGTCCATCGGATGTCCTTGGTTCAGTGGCGGGCAGGCAGCAGCGCGAGCAGTTCGGCTTCGAACGCGGCCGGCAGCTGGAAGTCTAGCGTCGCAACCCACACGCGGCTGCCGCCCAGGCGGCCCGGATCGAGCTTGACGGCGTCTTTCTCGGTGACGATGACGTCGGTGGTGCCGGCCGGCCACGGCAGCGTGGCGAAGTCGTGGTGGTCGGGCAGGGCCAGCTCGGAAATCTCGAGCCCGGCTTCGCGCAGCATGTCGAAGAAGCGCTGCGGGTGGGCCAGGCCCGCAGCGGCGAGGAGAGGGCGGCCGCGCAGGTCGGCAGCGTCCGTCGTCGGATCGCCATGGCGCCACGCTTGCAGCGACGCGAAACGCGCGAGGCGGCGCCCCACCACGTGGCCGGGCCAGCGCGTCGACGGCTGCGGTGCGTTGTACAGCACGACGCTGCGCGCTGGCGGTGCGGCCGGCATCGGCTCGCGCAACGGGCCGGCCGGCAGCAGCCAGCCGTTGCCGGCGCCGCGTTCGTCGAACACGATGACCTGCGCGTCGCGCGCCAGCGGCAGGTGCTGCAGGCCGTCGTCGCAGACGATCACGTCGACTTCCGGGCGCACCTCGAGCAGGCGGCGGCCCGCGAGCGCGCGCCGCCGTCCCACCACCACCGGTGCCCCGGAACGCCGGCGCATCAGCAGCGGTTCGTCGCCGCTGGCAGCGGGGGGGGTGTCGGGCGTGACGAGCAGGATGTCGTCGGCATCGCTGCGCCCGTAGCCGCGCGACACGATGCCGGGCGTCCAGCCGTGCCGGCGCAGCAGCTCGACGACCGCGAGGCAGGTGGGGGTCTTGCCGGCGCCGCCGGCGATCAGGTTGCCAACGACGATCACCGGGACCGGCAGCCTGTCGATCCGGCGCCAGCCGCGGTGGAACGTGGCGCGGCGCAGCGCGACGATCGCGCCGTGCAGCCAGGCCAGCGGCAGCAGCACCCGCGCGAGCGCGCCGCGCGCCAGCCAGGCGCGTTGCAGGCGAAGGGCGAGGGGCACGGGGACGGCGGCAGGCCGCTCAGCGGCCCTCGCCACCTTGCGAGGTCTGCGCGGCGAAGGTCAGGCGTGCCAGGCCGGCGCGGCGCGCGGCGTCCATCACCGTGACCACCGACTGGTGCGACGAGGCCGCATCGGCCGACACGATGATGATCGCGTCCTTGGCGCCTTCGGACGCCGCCAGCAACTCTGCTGTCAGCAGCTCGACGTTGCGGCCTTCCAGCGTCTTGCGGTTCACCGCGTAGCGCCCTTCGGCCGAGATCGCGACGATGACTTCCTTGTTGTTCTCGCGCGGCTTGTCCGCATCGGCCACCGGCAGGCTGACCTGCAGCTCGGTGAACTTGGAGTAGGTCGTCGACAGCATCAGGAAGATCAGGATCACCAGCAGCACGTCGATGAACGGGATCAGGTTGATCTCGGGTTCCTCGGGGTGGTGCTTGCGGAACTTCATCGCCATCGTCCTTCAGCCGGCCTTGCGCACGGCGGTGAAGCGCATCAGGTGCGGCACCATGCGCTCGGCGGCCTGTTCCATCTCGAGCGTGTAGGCATCGATCAGGCCGCGGAAGTAGCGGTACGCGATCAGCGACGGGATCGCGATCATCAGGCCGAAGGCGGTGTTGTACAGCGCCACCGAGATGCCGTGCGCGAGCAGCGCCGGGTTGCTGCCGCCGGTGGGCGCCTGCGAGCCGAAGATCTCGATCATGCCGATCACCGTGCCCATCAGGCCCAGCAGCGGCGCGGCCGAGGCGATGGTGCCCAGCGTGTTAAGAAAGCGCTCCATCTTGTGGACCGCCGTGCGGCCGGCCGATTCGAAGGCGCCGTGCAGGGTGTCCTGGTTGATGCGCGGGTCGGCGATGATCGCGCGCAGCCCGGTGGCCAGCACCTGGCCCAGCAGCGAGTTGTCGGCCAGCTTGTTGACGACGTCGGCGGCGGGCAGGTGGGCCCGCGTGACCGAGATGACTTCATCGAGCAGGCGCGGCGGGGCGATGCGGGCGGGCCGCAGGCTCGACAGCCGCTCGATGATCAGTGCCAGTGCGATGACGGAGCACAGCAGCAACGGGTAAATCGGCCATCCGGCGGCTTGTATGATCGAAAACAATCCGGTCCCTCTCTGCTGTTTTTTGGACGCGCGATTATGGCCCCAAGCCAGCCCTCCGAGGCGCAACCGCATGTTCGCCGGTCGGTGGTCGCTGTACTACGGAACGACTACATCCGCTGTTCGCCCGGACTCGCGCCACCGGTCCACCGCAACTGTGGATAACTTTGTGGGCAACCGGTCGGTGACAGCGCCAAAGCCGCGCCAAGTCTGGCTCTGCTTCAGATTGCTCAAACTTTAGGCATGAAAAATACATTGCAAATCAATGACTTAGGTAATTGTGAATGCGGTGTGACAGCCGATTCGCCGCGCCAGCCCTTGTTTGACGGGCTTGTGGAGTTCTCGACCCGCATGAACGCTGGGTTTGCCCATGTTTGAGCGGTCCGTGCCGCGGGGCGAGCGCATGGTGTGGTCGGTCGCCGGGCTGGTGAACGCGGTGGCCGATGCGTTGTCGGCCCGCTTCGGCGCGTGCGTGGTGCAGGGCGAGCTGTCGGGCTTCTCGCGCGCTGCGAGCGGGCACTGCTACTTCAGCCTGAAGGATGCGGACGGGCAGCAGGCGATGATCCGCTGCGCGATGTTCCGCCGTGCGGCCAGCCTGGTGGCCTTCAGCCCGGCGGATGGGCAGCGTGTGGAAATCCGTGGCCGGATCGCGGTGTACGAGCCGCGCGGCGAGCTGCAGTTCGTCGTCGAATCGATGCAGCAGGCGGGTGCGGGCGCGCTGTACGAGCAGTTCCTGCGCTTGAAGGCACGACTCGAGAGTGAAGGCTTGTTCGATCCGGCCCGCAAGCGGCCTCTGCCCAGCCACCCGCGCCGGCTGGGCGTCGTCACCTCGGCGTCGGGCGCGGCCCTGCACGACGTGCTGACCGCGCTGGCGCGCCGCGCGCCGCACGTCGGCGTGGTGATCTACCCCAGCCTGGTGCAGGGCGCCGACGCGCCGGCGGCGCTGGTGCAGGCGCTGGGCCAGGCCGCGGCGCGTGCCGAGGTCGATGCGCTGATCGTGTGCCGCGGCGGCGGGTCTCTCGAAGACCTGTGGGCCTTCAACGACGAGCGGGTCGTGCGGGCGATCGCCGCCAGCCCGCTGCCGACGATCTGCGGCGTCGGCCACGAGACCGACGTGACGCTGGCCGATTTCGCCGCCGACCTGCGCGCGCCGACCCCGACGGCCGCGGCGGAGCTGGCGGCGCCGCCGACACGCGAACTGGCCGAGACGCTGGCGGCCTTCGCGACGCTGATGCAGCGCCGCGTGCACCACGTGCTGGACCAGCAGGCGCAGCTGATCGATCGCGCGGCGCTGCGGCTGGCGCGGCCCGGGCAGGGCGTGCGCGCGACGGCGCAGCGCTTGCTGGGCCTGGCGCACCGGCTGCAGGGTGGGGCGCGCCGCGGCCTGCAGGCCGACGCGCACCGGCTGGAGGCGCTGGCGCCGCGCCTCACGCGCAGCCTGCAGCGCAACACCGACGTCGCCCACCATCGCGTCGACGCGCTGGCGGCGCGGCTGCACGCCGTCGATCCGCGCCAGGTGCTGGCGCGCGGCTATGCGTGGCTGGAAGACGGCGCCGGCGCACCGGTCGCCAGCGTCGCCTCGCTGTCGCCGGGCCAGCGGCTGGGGGCCGTGCTGTCCGACGGCAGGGCGACGGTCGACGTGCTGCAAGTGACGTCATCCGCGGAGCCCCTGCAACCCGCTGGCGCTCTGCCTACAATGCGCCCCACCTGACCCGACACTCGAAAGGACCTCACATGGAACACACGCTGCCGCCGCTGCCCTACGCCCAGGACGCCCTCGCCCCGCACCTGAGCAAGGAGACCCTCGAGTACCACTACGGCAAGCACCACAACGCCTACGTGGTGAACCTGAACAACCTGCAGAAGGGGACGGAGTTCGAGTCGCTGAGCCTCGAAGAGATCGTCAAGAAGGCTTCCGGCGGCATCTACAACAACGCCGCGCAGATCTGGAACCACACCTTCTTCTGGAGCTGCATGAAGCCTGCCGGCGGCGGTGAGCCCAAGGGCGCGCTGGCGGCGGCGATCACGGCCAAGTTCGGCAGCTACGCCTCGTTCAAGGAGGCCTTCACGAAGAGCGCCGTCGGCAACTTCGGCTCGGGCTGGACCTGGCTCGTGAAGAAGCCGGACGGCAGCGTCGACATCGTCAACATGGGCGCGGCCGGCACGCCGCTGACCACCGGCGACAAGCCGCTGCTGACGATCGACGTGTGGGAGCACGCCTACTACATCGACTACCGCAACCTGCGCCCGAAGTTCGTCGAGACCTTCCTGACCTCGCTGGTCAACTGGGATTTCGCGGAAAAGAACTTCGCCTGAACGACGTTCATTGCGCCCAGCAAAAAGCCGATCGATCGATCGGCTTTTTTGATGGGTGCGCCAAGGTTTCAGCGCGCGAACGGCGTGCCGGACAGCTTGTCGCCGGCCTTGATGCCGCGCTTGGCGAACCAGCCCTGGTTCATCTCCAGCACGAAGCGCACCGGCTTCTTCGAGCAATGCGAATCGAGCGTCTGCGGCTTCATGTCCTCGACGTTGACGACGGTGCCGTCGTCGGCGACGAACGCGGCAGACAGCGGCAGCAGCGTGTTCTTCATCCAGAAGCACTGCACGCCGGCGTCTTCGAATGCGAACAGCATGCCTTCGTTGGTGCCCATGGTCTTGCGGAACATCAGCCCGGTGGCGCGCTGGTCGGGCGTCTGGGCGACCTGGGCCTGGATGTTGTGGATGCCGGCGGTGATCTGGATCGCGGGCAACTGCTGCGGCGCGTCCTGCGCGCAGGCGGTGCCGGCCAGGGCAGCGAGGGTGGAGAGCGCCAGCAGGGCCGGCAAGGGGCGGGAAAGAGGCTTCATGGATCGGTGTCGACGGCGGTGGGCCCAGCGAGTGTAGCGAGCGCCCATGAAAGCGAAGCTTCGACGCAGTCAAAAACGCCCGGCACGGGCCGGGCGTCTTGGCGAACTCGCAGAGTCGGGGATCAGCCCTTCTTCTCTTCCTTCTTCACTTCCTTCTTTTCTTCCTTCTTGTCAGCCTTCTTCTCGGCCTTGGCAGCCGAGGCAGCCGGCTTGGCGGCTTCAGCCGCGGGCTTGGCATCAGCGGCGAAAGCGCCGGCGGCGAACAGCGAAGCAATCAGGGCGGCCAGAATCTTGTTCATTCGATTTACCTTTCTGAAGTTTGGATCCGCTGTCCATCCTTGGGCAGCCCGCCCGTAACGCGGGCTCTCGAAAGTCGGTTGACAGGGCGGGTGACATAGAATCGCCGGCTGCAAATCGGTCGTTCCAACCAGTCGTTCAATCCCAGCAGCGCGCGGAGCAATTCATGTATCAGCACATCAAGGTGCCCGAGGGTGGGCAGAAGATCACCGTCAACGGCGACTTTTCGCTCAACGTCCCTGACCAGCCCATCATTCCGTACATCGAGGGCGACGGCACCGGCTACGACATCACGCCGGTGATGATCAAGGTGGTCGACGCCGCGGTTGCGAAGGCTTACAAGGGCGCGAAGAAGATCCACTGGATGGAGATCTTCGCCGGCGAGAAGTCGACCAAGGTCTATGGCCCGGACGTCTGGCTGCCCGAAGAAACCCTGCAGGTGCTGCGCGAATACGTGGTGTCGATCAAGGGCCCGCTGACGACGCCGGTCGGCGGTGGCATCCGCTCGCTGAACGTCGCGCTGCGCCAGGAACTCGACCTGTACGTCTGCCTGCGCCCGATCCAGTACTTCAAGGGCGTGCCGTCGCCGGTGAAGGAACCCGAGAAGACCAACATGGTGATCTTCCGCGAGAACTCGGAAGACATCTACGCCGGCATCGAGTTCGAGGCCGAGAGCGACAAGGCCAAGAAGCTGATCAAGTTCCTGCAGGACGAATTCGGCGTCAAGAAGATCCGCTTCCCGAACACCTCGGGCATCGGCATCAAGCCGGTGTCGCGCGAAGGCACCGAGCGCCTGGTGCGCAAGGCGATCCAGTACGCGATCGACAACGACAAGCCCAGCGTGACCATCGTTCACAAGGGCAACATCATGAAGTTCACCGAAGGCGGCTTCCGCGACTGGGCCTATGGCCTGGCCCAGAAGGAGTTCGGTGCGCAGCTGATCGACGGCGGCCCGTGGTGCAAGTTCAAGAACCCGAACACGGGCAAGGACATCACGATCAAGGATTCGATCGCCGACGCCTTCCTGCAGCAGATCCTGCTGCGCCCGGCCGAATACTCGGTGATCGCGACGCTGAACCTGAACGGTGACTACGTGTCGGATGCGCTGGCAGCCCAGGTCGGCGGCATCGGCATCGCCCCGGGTGCGAACCTGAGCGATTCGGTGGCGATGTTCGAAGCCACCCACGGCACGGCGCCCAAATACGCCGGCAAGGATTACGTGAACCCCGGTTCCGAGATCCTGTCGGCCGAAATGATGCTGCGCCACATGGGTTGGACGGAAGCGGCCGACCTGATCATCAGCTCGATGGAGAAGTCCATCCTGTCGAAGAAGGTCACCTACGACTTCGCCCGCCTGATGGACGGCGCGACCCAGGTGTCATGCTCGGGCTTCGGCCAGGTGATGATCGACCACATGTGAAGTGGTCGCCAGGGGTTCCCTGGCAGTGCTTCTAAAGCCTCGCCTCCTCTGGGATGCGGGGCTTTTTTGTCGCCTTGAGTCGCCTGCCGCGCACTGGCAGCGCCATCGAACGGGGCCATAATCGGGGCCATGGTGTGGGGCCATGGCCCCGAAAGGGCCCCGTGCGGCACGTCAACTACTCACTGAAGCCAGCAACGATCGACAACGCCAAGCCGAAGGACAAGGCCTATGCCCTCACCGACGGAGGCGGACTCATCATCGAGATACTGCCGAGCGGGTCAAAGACCTGGCGCTACAAGTACCACCTGAACGGCAAGCGAGAAAAGGTCACGATCGGCGCCTATCCGGCCATCGGCATCAGGCAGGCCCGGGACAAGCACGAAGAGTTCCGCGCGCTCGTAGAGCACGGCGAGAGCCCCGCGCAGGCCAAGCGCACACTGATCGTCGAGCGCCGCCAGGCGGAAGAACGAGCCACGTCCTTTCGGGCGTTTGCACAGCGCTGGATTCAGGAGACGCTCTTCTACCGGTCGGAGGGCTATCGCGTGCAGATCACCAGGTGGCTCGACACGTACGTCTATCCCGAGATTGGCGACTTCGACCTGGTCGACGTGACGCCGGCGCAGATCCTGGCCATCCTGGAAAAGCGGCTCGACACGCCGAGTGCCGCCGACCGTATCCGCGTTGTCATCCAGCAGATCTACAACTTTGCGATCCGCAAGCTGCTGGTCACGACGAACCCAGCAACACCGTTGCGTGGAGCGGTCTCGGTGCCGCCGAAGACGCACCACCCGCACCTCAGCACGCCCCAGCTGGGGGCCTTCTGGCGGGCGATCGACAAACAGGGCGGCGCCCATGCGACAACCCTCCTGGCCAGCAAGCTGCTCTACCTCACGATGGCCCGCAAGATGGAGTTGCTCAAGGCCAGGAAGACCGAGTTCGATCTCGACGCGGCAATATGGGACGTGCCGGCGGAGCGGATGAAGATGAAGCGCAAGCACCGTGTGTACCTCTCGAACCAGGCAGTCGAGTTGTTGCGCCTGCTCTTTCACTACACCGCCGCGAGCGAGCTTCTGGTGCCATCGATCTTCAAGCGCGACGTGCATATGGCCGAGGTGACGCTGAACCACTACTTCAAGCGGCTGGACTTTGGAGTGCCGGAGTTCTCTCCTCACGGCCTCAGGGGCACGGCCGCGACGATCTTGCGTGAGCATGGCTTCGGACGCGACGTCGTCGAGTTGCTCCTCGCGCACGCCGAGGCCGATAAAACTGTGGCTGCCTACAGTCACATGGAGCTAGCGCCGGAGCGCAAGCGTGCGATGCAGTTTCTCGCTGATCACGTCGACCGGGCAGCAGCCGGGGCTGACGTGATTGCGCTGCCGCGCAGGGCGTAAAAAAGGCCCGCATCGCGAGCCTGTTCGAACATGGTCGTCTGAATCCCGGCCGGCCGCCGGTGGCCCTCACTGGTTGGGGCCATTGTTCGCGGCCTGGTTCAGCGAGAGGACAGTCTCGATCGGCCAGACAGTCGTCTTGGCGCCGATCTTTCGACCAGGCGGGACGAGCCCGGCCGCGACCCACTTGTACCAGGTGGCTCGGTTGATCGGCAGCAGGCCGGGCTGACCGGTCTTTGTGTTGCGGCAGATGTCCGAGACCCGGAGCAAGGCGCCGGCGGGATACTGAAGGGGCCCCGTTCTGCGCGTGACTCCTTCGTGTGTAGCGCTCATGCTGCCCTCCGTTCTCGTGGCTCGATGTGGGGTGCTGATCGACGGTTGATGCCCTCGATCATCGTGTTCATGCGCGACTCTGCCCAATCCGCCGCGGCGATCGCCGTCGGGCGGTCGACCAACTCGGCTAGCTGGTCCATCACCTCGACGCCTTCCTTCGCAGCCTGGTAGTCGAGGCCGGTGAAGAGGACCCGACCAGTACTTCCGTAGCGCTCGACAACGCGCGTCACGAGCTGCAGCTGACGCTGCATCTCGGGTGAGCCACGCTCCAGGGCCGTTGCGACGTAGCTCCAGGTGAGCACGCCACCGACCCACTGCCACAGCACTTCCTCGCCGGCCTGGCCAGTCGCAATCGTGTCTAGGTTGGCCACGTGCGCCAGGCCGAGGTCGATGACCTGGTCACGGCTGAGCTTCGGCCGCAGGCCTCGGGGAGGCAGCGGGACGATCGCGCGCCGGCGGGCATGCTTGCGGCTCATAGGAGTGTCTCCTGCCTCGGGGGCTGTGGTTGCTGTGCGATCCAGGCTTGCACGTCACGCGCGGCGGCCAGGTAGGCGCGGCTGGGTGTCTTTGTGATCTCCTGACCAGGCACGTATGTCGACCAGATGCGATCGCGAAGCGGCTTCGGCAGTGCGTACCAGTGAACCTTGCAGCCCCATAGCTTCGGCGGCACCTCCCTGCCGCAGCCGGGCCGGTGGCAGGTGTGGCTCATGCCGCCTCCGCGGACATTTGCGCGCCAGCATCGGCATCGCTCCCGCCGGCGACGCCAGCGTCGTCCTTCTGTTCCTCGAACATGTCCGACGTGTTGGGGTCGCGCTCGCCGGCGGAGCCGGCCTTGTCCTTCACTTCGTCGACCAGGCCTGCGTCGTACGGTGCATCCGGATCGCCGGCGTTCAGCACCTTGGCCTTCGCCTTCGCTCTCTTCGGAGCCGGCGCAGCCTTGGGTTTGTTCGCGGCAACCGCCGCCGTCGCATCCTCGGGCGCCAGCGCAGCCGTAGGGTCGATCTTCGTTCCAGCGCCAGCCTTCGCCTTCCTCGGCGCGCGCGCAGCCGGTGGAGGGGGGGAGCCCGCATGTGCAGGCGCCTGCAATCCAGCTCGAATCGCCGCTTCGTCGATGCCGTAGTGGGCTGCGGCTGCAGCCAGCGGCTTCGGTCTATTCTTGTGATTCCCACTATGCGTGAAGACATCCTGCACGAGCGCACAGGTGAGGGCGAACAGGGCAACGTCGGCTGCGTCCATGCTGCCGATGATCTTGTGCACGTCGTCTCGATTGCCGCCGCCATACAGGTCGGCCAATATGCGACGGTCGTTGTACTCGACGCCTGCGAATGCGACGTGCGCGATCATTTGCAGGTCGAAGGTGGATCGGGTAGAGGCTGCTGCAGCCTCACGCACCTTGGCTAGAAGGGCAAGCCTGACGGGTGCCTCTGCCGTGGCTGCGGCCACGTTCCGGGCGCGCTCCTCATCAGCCTTGCGCTGCTCCTCTTTCCAGTCGTAGCCCTGTCGCGTTGTCGCCTTCGGCTCGGCCACCTTCACGCCGGCCGCGGTAAGGTCCTCTCGCTTGATGGCCTCTACGGTCTTGCCGAAGCGCGGATCCTGGATCACAACGACCTGCGGCTTGGCGTCGGCCGCGACCTTCTTCAGTTGGTCCTTGACGTCCTTCAGCGCGATATAGGCCGGCTTGAGGATCCCGTCGGCGCTGATGATGTTCCGAGCCCGATTGCCGTCGATCACCACCTTGCCCTTGCTCTCCAACTCGGTGGCCTTGTTCTTCAGGTGGGCCTTCTTCTTCGCGTCAAAGCAATCCGGGTCGGTGCACAGGTCGGCTGAACCTCTGCGCCGGCCACGCCAGTCCTTGTCGTCATCCTCGACCAGGTCTTCGAACTCGGGGGCGTTTCCGGTCCGCTTCGTACACGTGGTGCAGTCGCCTGCGAGCGGCAGGAGTTGGGCGTCCGTGGGATCGAAGAGCGCCCCCTTGAGGTCAAGCGTGAACTTCTCCTTCAGCAGAAGGCGGATCCCTCGGAGGCTTTGCGCGCCGCCATCTCCAAGGCTGATGTACTTGCCCTTGATGTACCCAAGTGCTCGCTCCTGCAGCTTGTCGGTGCGAAGCCGCGCGATGAGCAGCGTGACCTCGGTCCCGATCTCGCCGGCCAGGCAAGCCTTGCGAATCTGCGTGCAAGCCTGCAGGAGCTTGATGCGGCCATAGACATGGCCACGACTCTTCCCGAGCGTCTTTGCCAGACTGTTGGCCGTCTCGCCGTGATGTTTGATCAGCTCCTGGAAGCCCTCCGCCTCCTCCATGGGGTGCACGTCCTCACGCTGGACGTTCTCGGTCAACTGGACCTTGCGTGCTTGGGCATCGGTGAAGTCCTTCACCAGCAGCGGGCCGCGGAGCAACCCTGCGAGCATGCCTGCGGCCTTGCGCCGATGTCCGGCGACGATTTCGAAGCCGTCGGCCGGGTCCCATGCGAAGGGCTGACGCAGGGGATTGGGGAAGCGGCGGCGAGCGAGGATCGGCTGGTGGATGCCGCCGGTCTCGATGATGTTGGTTTTGAGTTCCTCCAGATTGGCCTGGATCATCGTGCGGCGGTACTGGAAGGGGCTGTCATGGACCAGCTCCCATTCGGCGTGGACCAGCACACCGTCGGCGGGCAGCTCGGCGTCCTTCAGGATCTCGGGGAGGGCAGAGGTCTTCATGTGGTGCTTTCAGGGTTGGTGCCGCGGCCGAGTTCTTCGACCTGCAGGCTGCGTGCATAGGAGAGTTCGGCGTAGCGCTCGAGGAAGGCATCCCGCCAGTCCTCCCAGGTGAACCTGGCTTGGCCGTCGTAGTCGATCCAATCGAGGGCCTTGTGCGTGCGCATCACGTCCCACTCAGGACCAGCGACGGGCAGCAGGTGCTTCCGCTCGCTGGCGAGGGCGGTCATGTCGGCCCAATGGATGACGACCCGCGCAGCGTGGAACGTAGTCACCAGGTAGAAGCGCTTCAGTACCGATTGCTGGATCCGGTCCTCGACCTCTTGCCAAGCGGCACCGAGCAGCTGCTTCATCGGCGACTTCATGTCTCCGGTGATGTACTCGTGCGCGTCGTGCATGAGGGCCGCGAGGAGGACGCTCGGGCTGTCGATGTGACACTCGCGCTCCAGGATCTCAACGACCATCAGGCTGTGCTCGGCCACGCTAAAAGGCCGCTTCGCCGCGCCGTCGTAGCGATTCATCTGCGCCAGGTGGTGGGCGACGTCCAGGATGCTGACCTTGTCCTGCGCGACGAAGCGCAGGTCGATCACTGCGCCGGTTGAGGTGAGCATCCAGGTCATGACGGGACCCCGCTGCGTTTGAGGCCGGCGAGCGTCATGGCCTGATCGAACGACAGTACACGGTGATCGTCGACGAGCGGCGCCGGCGGCGGCTCGTGCGTCAGCACCAGGCAGTTCAGGAGCGGGATCGGATCACTCCAGAAGAAGTCGTCGATGACGCGATCGACGCGGAAGAAGCGCGCCAGGTCGTCGGAGTGGAAGGTCTTGCCACAGCCCTGGGGACCGTGGACGATGACGGTCTTCTTCATGCCGGCACCTCGCTGACCTTCAGGACCGTGCCGCGCTCGCAGATCTGGCGGACCAACAGCTCGGCCGTCGAGTAGCGGTGACGCAGGGTGAAGTACACGATGCCGGGCAGGTCTCGGTCTGCTGCGGCGCAGATGTCATCTGCAATCGTGGGCACCACGCTACGTAGGTCGACGATCATCGACAGGTTCTTGGGCAGGTGCAGCGCGCGGTGGTACCGCAGGGGCGTCCCGTGATCGAACACCGGGTGCAGGACCAGGGAGGTGCCGTCCTTGAACATGATCTCCTGACGCTGCGCGCCAACGCTGAACTGTTGCTCGATGGGGGTATCAAGGGTCATGAGCGCACCTCGAATCGGTCAAGGTCGTTGAGGAAGTCGCTGGCCACGAGCTGGTTGACACTGACGATGTGGTCGCCCGTCAGAACCTGGTGTCCGTCGAAGGTCGACACGCGAATGCCGACCCCGACGACCAGGGCAGTGAGGCCCTTGTGCAGTGTTGCGGCGTGGAGGTGGACGTTTTCCGCCTGCTCAGCGGGCGCATGGAACATCGCAACGAAGGGCAGCCCTCCACCGGGCTGTAGAACTTGGACGACCAGGTGGACGCTGCCATCCACCGCAGTCCTCACCTCGGCGTGCTTGAGCAAGTCGCCGGCGACGCTGAACTTGAGCTTGCGCAGGGCGAGGCTCGACGGCTGAACCAGCGGCGCCGGCGACAAAGCTGCCAGCGCTGCAACGTGGGCCACGGCCGCGCTCACGAGCAGTACCCCGCGACGAGTGCTACGGCCATCGCGACGCTGCCGGCGAAGAATCCGAAGCCGAGGCCCCATTTCATTCCGCGGTTGAAGCCGGCCTGGCGTGCGATCTCACGCGCCGCCGTCATCGCAGCGTGCACGAGAAGCACTTCGTTCTCCTCGTCCTCTGTGAGGACGATTCGGGGGAAGGGGTCGCGACGGCGTTCTTGGCCGGGCGGAAGGAAGTTCGGGCGGGCAGCCATAGGCGTGGCAATGGCCAACTCGGTGTCGGTCGGGTCGTGCATGGTGATCTCCAGGGGGCTGTGTGCAGGCGCCTGCACAGGTTCAAAAGTCGGTTGGGGCGATCGCGCTGCCGAGGATCCAGAGGAGGAAGATCAGCAGGTACACCAGGGGCCAGCGGACTCGCGGATTGCGGTTGGCCCAGGCCTCCAGCGGCCACATGTCAGAAGTCCCGTTCGAGGCTGAAGTGCACGCCAGCGGCGTGGCCGTCCTTGACGGGCTTCGGGATGAACGCGATGCGAAGCGCGCTGGCGGTACCGATCGGCACCCGCGTGCTCGGCACCAGCAGCGGCATCAAGCGTGCGGCGCTGTAGCCGGTCACAGCGCCGGCCGTGATGGCGAAGCGCTGGTTCTCGGTCTGCCAGCTCCAGGCGGCGTACGTGCTGCGGCGGTTGTAGCTGTTGCGGTAGGTGCCGAGCGTCAGGCCTGCAAAGTCGCCCTCGCACACACGCAAGTTGATGCCGGGATTGATGGTTTGCAGGTCATGGCCGCCTATGTGCGCGGTGGCCAGGTGCACTCCGATCGTGAATGCAGCGAGGGTGCTCATGCCACCACCTCGGCCGGCAAGGCAAGCACCAGGAACCGCGCGACGCCGCCAGCGCTCAGTTCCGCCATCTTGGCCTCGACCTGGTCGGCCGGCACATAGTGGACGTCGGGGTGTGCGTAGTAACAGCCGGTGCCGCGGAGTTCGTCGGCGTCGCGCAATTCTTCCTGGATGCGCTCGAAGCTCTCGGCGCGCTCGCGTTCTTCGGCTTCAGCTTCGATGTCGAACAGCACGTCGCCAAGGGCGGCGTGCAGCGCGCGCACAGAAGCGCGATCGAGTTTGAACTGGAATTCCGCCGTGGAGATCGAGACGCGCACCTGCGTCGACAGCGACCTTGCGAACCGAAGGACCGTCAGCTCAGGCGTGCCGGGGCCGGCGTCCGCTATGTCCATGTGATTCCACTCTGTGGAGCGGTAGTAGCACTGGTCAGGGTGGCTGTCCGCGCGGCGCGGGGCCTGGTACGTCCAGTCGTGGCATGTATGGGCGGGTAGCGACTGTGCGGCGCTGCTGGCTGGGTCCGGCATGACTTGCCTCCTTCGGGTTTCGAGGAAAGCAAATGTAGCAACGCTAAATCAATTTGGCAACAGCAATGCTAAATCACGATTGTTGCGGGCTAGCTCGCGCTGTCGCTTCGGGGCCCACGGCGGTACAGTTCGCTCATGCTTGACCCGCAGCTACTAGCATCAATCGGCGAGGCGACAGACTTCGAGGCTCTCACGTCGGGTGTCGTGAAGGCCGCGCATGAACTCGGGTTCGGCCTTGTCTCAGGCGTATTGATCCAAGGGAGGCTGGGTGCTCCGAGCGCGGTGGTTCGATCGTTTGGCAACCCGCCCGAGGCCTACCAGGAGGCTTCCGCGTCGCTGGAGGACGGACTGCGCGACCCTGTGCTGACCCAACTGCTTGGCGGGCCTGGCTTCGCCTCTTATGACCAGTCGACGTATGTCGGTGCAGGCGCCGCAGATCTCTGGGACCTACAGGCCGCCTACGGGTACAAGCGCGGCCTTGCCGTGTCGCACCATGCACCTGGTCACGGCGAGGCGTTCCTGCTCGGCGTGGACGGCCCCGACCGACTGCCGAGCGACCCAGTGGCGGTCATGCGCGTGCGCGGAGCGCTCCGGTTACTCGCGTTGCAGGCGCAGCAGTGCGTCGAGCGAATCACGCGCGTCGACCCTGAGGCACCAACTGCGACCCCTCAATGGGTGTCAACCTACCGCGAGGGTGCGCTGGCCTATGCGAGCCGTGGCGGGCTGGTCAAGATCGAGGAATTGAGGCGCGCGCTATACCGCTGACCAAGGGTGCCAGCTATTGCGTCAAGGCAGTGCAACTGAGTGCTTCGCCGGCAACCGATGCGCCGTCGGCCCAGTGGACGCTGTTTGTGACAAGGAATAGGCCGTTCCCGCCAGCCGCAGCTACCTCGTTCATCGCATCCTTCAGGGCGTTGCCTGGCTTGTCCAGGCCGAGGCCCTTCGTCACCGTCACCAGTTTTATGAATTTGCAGCCCGCGCGCTGCTGCTCGGTCACGATGCGCACCTTTTCGCCCTCTGCCGTCAGGGTGGTTCCGCAAGCGCTGAGTGCGAGTACGGCGGTGATGAGGATGTATCGCATTGCTGTCTCCCGAGGCCGCGCGGCGGCCTGTTGTTGAGCCCCTACACCAACAAGACTTGTCCGTAAATCTGACAGGGTTGACATCTAGCCCTGCCTTGGGCTAGTCGACGATAGTGAGTACCGGTCAATGTTGACCGGCAGTCCCCCACGAGGAGCTCACTATGTTCGCAACCGTCTTCGCCGCTATTTTCGGTCTGCCCCGTACCGGGGGTTGATCGCATCGCTGGCCGCGTCGATCTCCTCGAAGGTGATCCATCCGCGTTGCACCGCCGTCGCGGCAGCGGCCAGCGAAGTTCTTAGTCCGAGCCGATCCTTGCACCTGTAGAGGTACTCCTCAACGGTGCGAGGGCTCAGCTTCAGATGCCGACTCGTTTCCTTCGCGCTCGACCCGGCGGCGGCAAAGATCAAGCACTCCAGCTCACGATCGGTGAACGGGCAATCGGCCTTCAGTGCTGACGCGAGGGCCGTGGCCGCGTAACTCGAAGCCAAGCTGGAGAACCCGAGCAAGTCGGTCGTGTGCTCAATTGCCCAGGCAGAGGCCCGGCCGAGCACGAGCACGCATGTCGTCATGCCGTGTTGCCACATCGCAGCGATCGCGTGGTCGAACTCGCGGAGCCCCAGCTCGCCCACCAGCACCTGCGGAATGCGGGTGCTGGACAGCGCTCGCTGCATCGCGTCGGGGTTCAGGATCACGTCGACCGCCTGACGGCCGGGGAGGTTGTGCAGAACGCTGACCACCTCGTTCTCCGCGCCGTGAAGGTGCAGCATCAGGAAGTGCGGGAGGTCGAGCGCCGATGCCAGCCGATCCATCGCGGCGCACAGGGCTTCGCGCGTTGCTGAGGCCTCGACGGCTTCGAGCGCCCGAGTCCCGGCGGCTAGGTCGATACCCCTAACAGGGTCCGTATTCATTGCAGTTTCAAGTGGTGACAAGGTGGGCCAAACTGCATGGATATGAAGAACATTTTGGAAGAGGGAGGCGGTGATCAGCCCCTGACGGTCCTGTGGATCGAGGCCGCATCAATGACCGAGCAGAATGGAATTGTGGCAGCGGCGTTCGCACGGTGCTCAGTGGAGCGAACTGCTCTGCTCATTCGGGTGAACGAAGACGCGGACTTTCAAGCTCTGGCCCAGCTGCTGCTGGTCGCGATGACTCAGCCTGCAACCTTGCGCCCGCCTGCGGTCAGCTTGGTGGTGCATGCAGAGCGTGAGCTTGAAGCTCGCGAACTTAGTTTTGAGCTTGCGCTCAAGGGGGTGATCCTTGGCGACTTCACCGATCCAGTGGCTGCAACGACTCATGCGCTTCGTGAGCGCGCATTGGTCTTTGCAGAGGCCTCCTCTGCTTCGATGGTGCGCAGCGTGAGGTCGACCAGTGCGAATGCTCTGGATCGGCGTGCGTCGCTCAGGGCATCCAAGCGCAGAGCCAGTGACATCGCCCGAGGACTTGGCACCTCCGTACCCGAAGGCTGACGACCCTTGGGCGTAGTGGCGCGGCCACCGCTACGCTGGGAGACCGCAGTCGCCCGCTCCTGCAGCCTCGCCAGTCGCGGGCTGATAGAGGATAGCGGCACACCAAACGCGGCAGCGTAGGTGATGGCAGCGTCCATGCTCAATGGCCGATGCCCAGACAAGTGCTGGCTCAACATCGATGGCCCCCCCTTCAACTGGTGCTGGCGGGCCCAGTCGGCCTTGTTGGTGATTGAAGCGAACTTGGCCTTCAGCCAGGTCACCTCGTCATCGTGGGTGCTTGTCATGTAGCAATGCTATTGAAGTATTTGTTTAGCGTGGCTGTACATTTGGCCTTTAGCGTTGCTAAAGTTGCGGAATGGAAGCAAATCAAAGCGTGTTACTCCGCGCGGCATGCCCCAAACCCGGTGATCAAGCTGAAGCGGCCCGGAGGTGCGGGATCTCGCCGGCCTTCCTGAACCAGATGATCAATGGTCGAAGGGGCGTGCCGATTGCGATGGGCGCGACCATCGAGCGTGTTCTCGGCGTGAGTCGGAGAGATCTGTTCCCAGATCAGTGGCAAACAATCTGGCCTGAACTCGCCTCGGAGGCGGATCGAGCATGCCAAGACATGCGCCACCCGTTGCAGTCGCAGGAAGTGGAGAAATGAGGCCTCGTGGCGAGGTTCGTCAGGCGCTCGCCGACGCAGCAAAAGCTCTTGCAATGGAGGCAGGCGCAGCCACCTGGCGCGACCTCACCCAGCGCGCCTGTGTCGGCGTGAAGGTCGGTCGGCAGACCGTCGAGAACATGGTCCGCGCCGGCGAGTTGGAGCGCCGCGGGTGCTTGCACGTCGAGGGATCCAGGCGACCGCTGGCCATGTACGCGCCACCGGCACGGTCGGTTCAGGGTGCGATGAATCTTGACAGTGTGCTGCGCAGTTGGTCGCGCGGCTGACAACAGAAAACGAGACCAACATGATCGGATGGGGAAGGGGGCCGCGTGGCAACTGAACGCGACCCCATTGACTTTGCGGGACTGAGCGAGAGCCTGCTGGACCGCGCCGGCACGCTCGTGCCGCAATGGCTGGACGGCGGCAAGAAGGTCGGCAAGAACTGGATGTGCGGAGGGTTCGAGGGCGGTCCGGGTCGCAGCCTCGGAGTGAACCTCGACACCGGCGCATGGGGCGAGTTCGCAACCGGCGACAAGGGCGGCGACCTCATCAGCCTCTACGCCGCAATCCACAACCTGTCGCAGATCGAGGCCGCGCGCCAGATCATGCGCGACTTCGGGTGGGAGAAGTCCCGCTCAGTGCAGGCGCCTGCACATCGGAAAGGTGGCCCCGCGAGTCCCCAGCGGGAGACTCCTGCAGGCCCACCGGCGGACGCGGAGGAGAGCGGCAAGCGCAAGAGCGTCTGGCGCGCGGTGGTGCCCGTGCCGACCAACGCGCCGCCGCCGGACTTCAAGCACTGGGAGCGCAAGCCAGAAGACATCGAGGGCCGATGGGAGTACCGATTCGAGGACCAGCTCTATGGCCACGTCGTCCGATTCAGGACAAGCACCGGCGGCAAAGACATCATGCCGCACACCTGGTGCGTCGATGAATCCGATGGTCGCGGCACCCAGCGCTGGCACTGGAAGCAATGGGATGAGCCTCGCCCGCTGTACGTGCCCGCGACACTGCTGAGCGGAGACCCGGCGACGACACCTGTGGTTCTCGTCGAGGGTGAGAAATGCGCGAAGGCTGGCTTCGACCTTCTCCCCAGCGAGTTCGATTTCGTCAGTTGGCCAGGCGGTGGCAATGCCTGGGCGAAGGCCTCGTGGAACTGGCTGATGGGTCGGACGGTCTACCTGTGGGCCGATTGCGACGCGAAGCGCGTGAAGCTGACTGCGGAGGAGCGCAAGGCTGGCGTCGATCCGATGAGCAAGCCCCTGCTGCCCGACCACAAGCAGCCAGGCGTGCACGCGATGACCCAGATCGGGTCGAAACTTGCGGCCGACCTCGGTTGCACCGTCTACTGGTGCCCGGTTCCCGCGGCCGGCAAGATGTCCGATGGCTGGGACCTGGCAGACGCAATCGCCCAGGGGTGGGGGCCAGAAGAAGTCCGCGCATTCATCCGCGGTGCTCGGGCCTTCGTGCCTCCCGATGGCACCGCACGCGCGAAAGCCGCTCCAATCGAGGGTTCGGCTGGCGCGGGCGACCAGGTGGACGCGGCGGATGCGTGGCGCTCCAAGCTGATCCCCACGGACAAGGGCGGGATCAAGGCCTGTCGTGAGAACGTTGTGTTGGCGCTCGACGGAATGCGCCTGACCGATGGTGTGTGGCTGCCAGGCGCGTCAGAGGCCGCCGGCGTGATCGCGTACAACGAGTTCACGAACAACGTTGAGATGCTTCGCGACCCGCCGTGGGTCGGCAGGGCTGGCAAGTGGGGCGAAGAAACCGAACTGGAGATGGGCGACTGGTTGGCCCGCGAGCTGTGGCTTCCACCGATGAGCCGCCAGACCTTGGAAGAAGCGGTGCTCATGGTCGGTCGACGGCGCACCTATCACCCGCTGCGCCAGCGATTCGAGGCACTGCGCGGAACCTGGGACGGAACGATGCGTTTGCCTTCATGGCTGCAGCGATGCTGCCTGGAGGGCGGGCCGCTGCATAAGGAAGATCCGCTGCGGCGCTACCTTGCACGCGTCGGCACGTGGTTCATGATGGCGATCGTCAAGCGCATCATGTCGCCAGGCTGCAAGTTCGATTACATGCTCGTCCTCGAAGGTTCGCAGGGCCGCTACAAGTCGACGCTGGCCAGCATCCTGAGTTGCGGCTACTTTGCCGACACAGGCCTTGTCCTCGGCGACAAAGACAGCTATCAGAACCTGCAGGGGAAAGCAGTCTACGAATGGGCCGAGCTGGACGCGCTGGCCCGCGCTGACGTGCGCAAGGTGAAATCGTTCATCAGCAGCACGACGGACTACTTTCGCGCGAGCTTCGACAAGCGGCCTCGTGACTACCCGCGCCAGGTCGTGTTCATCGGTACCACCAACGAATCGCACTACCTCAGCGACCCGACAGGGAACCGACGCTTCTGGCCGGTGCGTGTGACCAGGCAAATCGATCTGGATTGGGTGATCGCGAACCTCGACCAGATGCTGGCGGAGGCGCTGCACCGGGTAGAAGGCAACGAGCGCATGTGGCCCACGCCGGAGGAGCAGGCCGAGCTGTTCGGGCCTCAGCAAGGTGATCGCATGATCGAAAGCCCGCTGGAGGCAGCGATACGCGAGTACCTCTATGACGAAGACCAGCGCGTGGGCGTGAACGGCCTCAATGGCGCGTTGCTGGAGCGCATCGCGCTGAAGGATCTGCTTGCCGCAGTGGGCTTGCCGCTGGAAAAGCAGACCTCCCTGGTGACGAAGGAAGCCTCGGCCGTCCTGGGCCGGCTTGGCTGGGATCGCCAGACGCGCATGTCATCGAAGGAAGACGTGAAGCGGCCGTGGCTGTACCACCGGCCCGGCAGCAAGGGCAATCACATGCCGAGCGGCAGCTCGGGGACGGCCGGCAGGCCTGATGGCTCCCCGCAGGGGCTTGATTCAACGGAGGCCGCAGATGCCTGCCCGTTCTGACCAGCGATCGTGCAGCGGCACGGAAAAGGTCGGGGCAGGCGCGGCTGAGCCTATGTGACGCACCGCGACCAGGCGCGCCTGGAGCAGGGCTGTCCACGTGTCCACATGGCTGTGAGGAGTTCCGGGGCCGCTGTTCATCGGCCTATCCGGTTGCTGGGCGGAGCTTTGCCCGGAGTTCACGCGGTCCATGCAGCAGCGCGGCCGGGCATGCAGGCACAGACAGGTGCGCACACGTGAGGCTCGTTCGCATTTAACTCTCTATGAATTCAGGTGGACAGATGGACAAGGAAAAGGGTGGGAAGCGGTGGGGGTGGTTGCCTGCGGAGATGCCAGGGATTGCGGCGCAGGTGGCCGAGAAGCGAAGAAAGTGGGGGGCGGCCCACGTCAATGAGTGCTGGCGGCGTGGCGTCGAGCTGAAGCAACCAGGCTGGTTCTTCGCGCGGGAGGGCGCGTTGGCGGTGGGCACGCCTAGCGATGACCCGGTGATGGCGAACTTCGCGGCGGCCAACGTCACGAGCACCCAATCACTGCTGGTGATCCGAGAGCCGGAGGCAGACCGTGGCGCGCATTGAGTGGGTGAAGTCCAGGCTGGAGAACTGGTCCCGCTGGGTGGTTCAACGCGAGGCAGGGGGCTCCGGCTATCCGAAGCAGGCGCCCTTCGCGCGCATCGGCGGCGTCAGTGCGTCGACGGAATCGATGATCCCGGTCGACGACATCGATGCATCTCGCACTCACGACGCGATCGAAGGCATGCGGTTGCTCCACAGCCCGCTGTGGCTCGCCATCCAATGCCACTACGTTGGCGATCCACAGGCGCCTGCACGGCGTCGCCGGCCGATGAGCACCGAGGAGATCGCGCAGCGCATGCTGCTCACGCGCCGTGCGGTTCAGCAGCGCCTGGAGACGGCCGACGCCATGTTGGCCGGCGCCCTGAACCGACGCGAACGCGCGTAGAGGGGTTTTACGGAATTCGCCGATCACCTACATTTCTGGCACGCTGCGCGAGGGGTTTGACTCAACGCAGCACGCGCCCGGTGGACATGTCCAGCCGGGCGCTTTGCTTTGAGCAAGGCAGCATGCAGATCGGCGTCAAGACGAACATCGCGGCGGTGCTGGCGCGCATGGACGGCTATCGTCGCGACGTAGTCGAGAAGGCAGTGCCGCGTGCGCTGAACCGCACCGGCGAGATGGCCGCCACCGCGGCGTCCCGTGAGCTTCGGTCCAGCGGCTACAACTTCAGCGCCGGCGAGATCAAGAAGGCGATCTCGCTGAGCAAGGCCTCACGCGGACGCCTGGTGGTGACGATGAAGGTCAAGCGCAACACGAAGAGCCTGATGGAGTTCAGCCCACGCCAGTCGAAGGAGGGCGTCTCGGTGAAAGTGCACGGGCAGCGCAAGATGATCAAGGGCGCCTTCATCGCCCAACTGCGCAACGGCAAGTCCGGCGTCTATGTCGAGGACAAAACAGCCGGCAAGACGGTGATCCGGTTCGCAAAGCAGTACAAGCGTGGCAGCCGCGGCGGATGGCATGACTTCCCGGTACGCAAGCTGTACGGACCCAGCGTAGGGGGCTCGTACTCGACCGAACGAATGCAAGACATCATGCGGCGCTTCATCGCCGAGGCCTTCGAGGGTCGTCTCTCCCAAGAGATCAAGTTCCTCTCGCGCTGAAATTTTTGGGTCCCTGTTGGCTCGAAGAAACGCGCAGTCCATGACCCCGAATTTCGCCTAGTTTCGGCGGAGTCAGGGGGGCCATAACCAGACCATCGCATGCCCACACAGAAGGTGATCGCCGAGCACCTGGACGTCAACCAGTCCGAGGTCAGCAGGCACATGGCCGAGCTGGGCATCGACTGGAAGAAGGCGACGCTGGACGAAATTCGCGTGGCCTACATCCGCAAGCTGCGCGGCGTGGCCGCGGGCCACAAGTCGCACGACGGGCTCGACCTGACGCGCGAGCGCGTGCTGACCGAGCAGGTCGAGCGCGAGCTGAAGCAGTACGAGCTGGCGGAGAAGAAGGGCGCCCTGGTCAGCGTCGCACAGCTGGAGCCCGAGCTGAAGCAGATGTTCGGGGCCTTCAAGACCGAACTGCTGGCGCGTGACGACAAGCTCAAGGCCGAGCTGGACGCGCTGTACGGCATCGATGTTGATGCCTCGCTACTGGAAGAACACACGCGTGCTGCACTCACCCAACTTGCTCGATACGACCCCGAGCGTGATGGGCATGGTGCGTCGGCTGGCGGCGATGATGGCGCCGGCGCCGAAGATGACGACGACGGAATGGGCGCGGCAACACCGTCGCATGTCGTCGAAGTCGACGGCCAGGCCGGGGGTCTACAACCCTGACCTGACGCCCTGGGTCATCGGCATGCATGAGGCGCTCGACGACCCGAAGGTCTTCGAGGTGGTCGGCCGCAAGTCCGCGCAGATTGCGTGGACGGACGGCGTGCTGCTGAACCACATCGGGAAGCGGATCGACATCGACCCGTGCCCGATGATCGTGATGTTCGCGAAGGAAGGGTCGGCCAAGGCCTTCGACCGCGAGAAGTTCACGCCGATGGTCGAGGTCACACCGCGCCTGGCGGAGAAGATCCCGGTCCACAAGGCGCGGGATCGCAACAACGGGTGGGACTACAAGGGCTTCCCGGGCGGATTCCTGAAGTTCGTCGGCTCGAACAGCGCCGATTCGGTGAAGTCGACGCCGGCGCCGTTCGTTGCGGTGGAGGAGCCGGACGACAGCAACCGCAACGTGAAGCAGCAGGGCGACACCATCGCGTTGCTGCGGGAGCGGCTGAAGAGCTACACGCGCCGCAAGATGGTGTTCGGCGGCACGCCGACGATCGAAGGCTTCAGCGCGATCGATGCGGCCTACAGGGGCAGTGACCAGCGGGAGTTCTGGGTGCCGTGCCCGCACTGCGGCGAGTTCCAGACGCTCGCCTGGGAGCATGTCAAGTGGCTCGACGACCCGGCGATGTCGCACGAGGTCTTCGGACACGCCGTGCCGGAGAGCGCGCGCTACCGTTGCCCGCACAACGGATGCCTTTGGACCGACGCCGAGAAGAACCGCGCGGTGCGCAAGGGCGAGTGGCGGGCCTCGCAGCCGTTCCACGGCATCGCAGGGTTCTCGATCAACGAGCTGTACAGCCCGTTCCCGGGCTCGCTGATGGCCCGCCTGGTCGAGAAGCGCCTGACGGCCGAGCACGCGCTCGCGCAGGGTGACGACACCAAGATGCGGGCCTTCCGGAACAACACCGAGGGCCGCGCCTACGCTTACAAGAGCACGGTGCCGAGCGCGGACAAACTGCGCGAGCGGGCCGAGTCGTACCCGGAGCTGACCGTGCCCTGGGGCGGCGTGGTCCTGACCGTCGGCGTCGACGTGCAGCATGACCGGCTGGCCGTCGTGATCCGCGCGTGGGGCCGGGGCGAGGAGAGCTGGCTGGTCTGGTGGGGCGAGGTCTACGGCCGCACGCTCCTGGTGAAGTGGAACGACGACGGCGGCCTCAACCGCGAGGAATCCGGGGCCTGGTGGGACCTGGACCAGCTGCTCACCAGTTCATTCCCGCATGCGGGCGGGGCGCCGCTGCGCATCCGGGCGGGCACGATCGACTCCGGCGACGGGCAGACGATGGACGCGGTGTACAGCTATGTGCGCCGGCGGATGACGATGGGCTTGATGGCCGGCAAGGGAGAGTCGCACGATCCGAAGCGCGATGTCTTCACGCCGCCGAAGCTGAGCATCGACACCACCGGCAAGCACAAGCCGCACCCCTCAGGCGTGCGGCCGTTCATGGTCGGCACGCAGGTGGCCAAGGACCTGGTGCTTGGGGTGGACGAACAGGGCGGGCGGATCAAGCTGCTCGGCAACGGCCCTGGACGCATGCACTGGTACCGCGATGTGCGGCCGGACTACTACGACCAACTGACCGCCGAGGTCAAGGTCCCGCACAAGACGATCCGCGGCCGATTCACCTGGCAGTGCCAGGCGGGCCGACGCAACGAAGCGACGGACTGCGAGGTCTACGCCCTCCACGCGGCACGCAGTCTGAAGCTGAACCTCTGGGGCGAGGCGCGATGGCTGGCCGAGGAATCGGTGATCAAGCAGCCGGCGCTCTTCGGCGAGCCGACGGCGCCGGTGGCTCTGCCCCCGGGTGCTGTGCAGGCGCCTGCACAAGACGCTCCGACCACGGAAGCGCCCTCCGCGGCGCCGGTCGATGAAGCGCCGGTGCAGGCGCCTGCGAGGGCGGCGCCGGCGTCGAAACGTAAGGAACCGACAACCCCGTCCTCCGGGCGCGTGCCACGTGCCGGCGGTTGGTCTGCAAAGAAATGGTGATGAACCGATGAACATCTTCGCAACCCTTCCCAGCGGCGACAGCGCCACGTGGGTGGACGACCCGGTCAAGCTGCCGGACGGCCGCCAGGCGGACGCGAGCGCATGGACGCTCAAGTACTCGCTGCGGGGCGCCAGCGTGCTCGACCTGGTGGCGGTGGCCAGCGGCAAAGGCTGGAGCACGTCGATCACAACGGCGCAGAGCGCCGCCCTGGTGGCCGGCACCTACGTGTGGTCGGCAGCGATCAGCAAGGCCGCGGAGCGCCTCACCATCGGCAATGGCTCGGCGGTGATCACCCCCGATCTGAGCGCCGTCAGCGCGGCCTACGACGGCCGCAGCCTGGCGCAGAAGGCGTTGGAGGCCTGCGAGGCGGCGATGGCCACCTTCAACGCAACAGGCGGGAAGGTGAAGAAGTACGAGATTGCGGGCCGCACGATGGAGTTCCAGACCATCGGCGACCTGATGACCTTGCACAGCTTCTGGAAGCTGAAGGTCACCGGGGAGCAATCGGCGAGTTCGATCGCCAACGGCCTGGGCAACCCGCGCAACCTGCTGGTGCGCTTCGTGAAGGCTGGCCGATGAGCACGATCCGTCCGTGGTACAACGCCGCGCGCGTGACCCTGCCGACGGGCTCGGTGATCCCGGATTTGACCGTCAAGCGCAGCCTGGTCCTCGACAAGTGGGGCCAGCAGCGGGCGGCCCAGCGCAGCGCGGCCGTGCAGCGCGATCGGCTGCAGCAGCAGTCACGGGCCTACGCCGGCGCCGAGGGTTCGCGCCTCACGTCCGACTGGACGGCGTTGAGCACCAGCGCGGACAGCGAGACCCTGACCAGCTTGCGCGTGCTGCGGGCCCGCTCGCGTCAGCTCGTGCGCGACAACGAGTACGCCAAGCACGCGGTGCGCGTCATCCAGAACAACGTGGTCGGTGGCGGCATGGGCATGCAGGCGCACGTGACGAACACGCGCGGCAAGCTGCAGACGGCCATCAATGACAGCATCGAGGAGGCCTGGGCGGACTGGTCGGACCGCAAGACCTGCCACACGGCTGGCCTGCTGGGCTTCTCCGACCTGGAACGCGTGGTGATGTCCCAGCTCGTCACCGCCGGCGAGGCCATCGTGCGCAAGGTACGCCAGCCGTTCGGCAACGGCCGCATTCCGCTGGCGCTGGAAGTGATCGAGGCGGATCGCCTGCTGGACGTGTGGCAGACCGCCCGCGCGCCGAACGGCAATGCCATCCGCATGGGCATCGAGATCGACACCTGGCACCGGCCGGTGGCGTACTGGTTCTCGCCGCAGCACCCGGGGGACTACCAGTTCACCAGCTTCGAGCCCTCGCGCTTCATGCGCGTCCCGGCCGAGGACATCATCCACCTGTACATCATCGACCGCTGGCCGCAGACGCGGGGGGAGCCGTGGTTCCATGCAGCGCTGCGCGGCCTGCACAACGTGTCGGGTTACGAAGACGCGGAGGTCACCAAGGCTCGGGCGACCGCCAACATCGTCGGCTTCATCAAGAGCCCCGATGCGCTGACGCCCGACGCCATCGTCGACGGTCGCCGGATCATCGACACCGAGCCAGGCACGTGGCAGACCCTGCTGCCTGGTGAGGACATCGCCGGCTTCAACGCCAGCACGCCGAACCCGGCCATGGACCCGTTCCTGCGCTACATGGTTCGCAAGTTCGCGATCGGCGTCGGCATCAGCTACGAAAGCGTCAGCCGCGACTACAGCCAGGCGACCTACAGCAGCAACCGCATGTCGCTGCTCGACGATCGCGACCTGTACCGGGTGCTCCAGGGGTTCCTGTGCCGCAACCTGCGGATGGACATCCATCGCGAGTTCCTGGACGCCGGCGTGCTGGTCGGTGCCATCAAGACGGGCACCGACTACTACAGCGGGCCGAAGAAGTACCAGGCTGTGCGCTTCAAGCCGCGCGGCTGGAGCTGGATCGATCCGAGCAAGGAGGTCGCCGCCTACAAGATGGCCGTGCGCAACGGCTTCATGACGCAGGGAGACGTGGTCGCGCAGACCGCGAATGGCGTCGACCTGGAGGACGTGCTGAAGGAGCGCCGCGCCGAGCTGGACATGGCGGCCGAGCTGGATCTCGTGTTCGATAGCGATCCCGCGCAGGTCAACGACAAGGGCCAGGAGCAGGCGCCTGCCAGCGGCGGCGACGGCGCCGCGCCGGTGGCGGATGCCGATACGCCGGAGCAGCCCGCGCAGCAGGGCGACCAGGCCGACAAGTAGGTCGGACACCACCGCACAGAAGGCCACCTCCGGGTGGCCTTTTCTTTGACCCGAAGGAATCCTCATGACGATCAGGAAACGTCCCGACACGCTGGCGGCGCAGTGCCGCAGCATGAGCCTGCGGCTTGAGCGCAGCGCCGACCAGGCCGACGGCGTCGTCGACCTCGAAGCCCGCACGGTGACGCTGTGCTTCGCGAGCGACACGCCGGTGGACATGTGGTACGCCACCGAAATCCTGAGCATGGCGCCCGGCGCGATGCGCATGGGTGTTCGCCAGCAGACCCTGCCGCTGCTCTTCAACCACGATCGCGATGACCTGCTGGGCGTCGTCGAGAGCCTGCGGATCGACAGCGATCGCCGCGCACGAGCGGTCGTCCGCTTCGGCAAGGACGAACGCGGCGAGTGGGCGATGCGCCAGGTCGCCGACGGCGTGCTGGTGAACGTGTCCTTCATGTACCGCGTCTTCAAGTACATCGAAGACACCGAGGCCGAGACGCTCACCGCGATCGACTGGGAAGCCTTCGAGATCACGCTGGCCACCGTGCCGGCAGACGCCACCGTCGGCGTCGGCCGCAACGCTGCCCACGCCACCGAGAACGGTGTGCAGATCGAGTCCCGATCTGCCGCCGGTACCACCCCTGCGCCTGCGGCGCCGGGCGTGCCTTCCGCGCCTGGTGCGCATTCCCTTCCATCCACTCCACAGGAGCATGACATGAACGTTCGTTTCCGCACCCACCGCCGGCAAGAGCAAGCCGAGGCGGGCACCTCCACCGGCGGTGGCACCGTGCTGCCGGCCAGCACCGTCGAGAACGGTTCGACCTCGGACCAGGTGCGCGCGCACCAGCAGCGCGGCGCCGAGGCCGAGCGCAACCGCATCAACGAGATCGAAGCGCTGTGCCGCAAGTACGACATCAGCGCCGAGGTCCGCACCGGCATGATCCAGAAGGGCGCGACCGTCGAGCAGGCTCGGCTGACGGCGGCCGACATCGTGATGGAGCGTGCGGCCAGGACCTCGGCTCCGGCCGCCGACTTCGGTGACACGCACAACCCCGACCTGTCTTCGAAGGAGAAGGCGCGGTACAGCATGATCCGCGCCGTCAATGCCTCCCTGAACGGGAAGTGGGACAAGGCCGGCTTCGAGCTGGAGTGCAACAACGAGATCTCGAAGAACCTGGGTCGTGGTCCGCAGAACGAGCGCGGGTTCTTCATCCCGACGAACATCCCGTTCGCGCAACGCGCGCCCTACGCCGTGGGAACGCCGGGCGCCGGCACCACGGGCGGCACGATGGTGGCGACGCAGCTGCTCGCCGGCAGCTTCATCGAGGTGCTGCGCAACAAGGCGCGCGTGATGCAGCTGGGCGCCACCATGCTGACGGGCCTGGTCGGCAGCGTCGACATCCCGCGCCAGACCGGCCAGTCGACGAGCTTCTGGACTGCGGAAGGGGCGAACACGTCCGAGAGCGAAGCCACGTTCGACAAGGTGAGCCTGAGCCTGAAGACGATCGGCACCTTCAGCCAGATCACCCGCAACATGCTGATGCAATCGACGCCGGACATCGACATGCTGGCCCGTGCCGACCTGCTGGCGGTGATCGCGCTCGGCGTCGACCTGGCGGCGCTGTCCGGCAGCGGCGCGGCCAGCCAGCCGCTCGGCATCGCCAACACGGCCGGCATCGGCTCGGTGGTAGGCGGCGTCAACGGCGCGGCCATCTCGATCGACAACTACATCGATCTCGAGACCGCAGTGACGGCGGCCAACGCGCCCGAGGAGTCGCTCGCATACCTGGGCAATGCCAAGACGGTGGGCAGCACGAAGAAGCTGAAGGCCAGCACCGGCCAGTACCTGTGGACGAATGCCCCCGGCGGCCAGCGCACGGGCACCCCGGGTGAGATCAACGGCTACCCCTTCGCCCGCAGCAACCAGGCGCGCAGCACCTTGACGAAGGGCACCAGCGCCGGCGTCTGCTCGGAGCTGTTTTTCGGCGCCTGGAGCGAGCTGCTGATCGGCGAATGGGGCGTCATCGAAGTGGTGCCGAACCCGTACGACGCATCCGTGTTCAAGAACGGCGGCGTGCTGCTGCGCGTGCTGCAGAGCCTGGACATCGCGGTGCGCCACGCCGCGTCGTTCGCGACGATGAGCGACGCGCTGACCCCCTGATCGTCCCTCGCTTTCCTCCTTGACCCCGGCCCTCGTGCCGGGTTTTTTCTATCCAGACATCGGAGAACCCAACATGGCCAAGAAGTACATCGTTCGCGACGGTTTCGTCGTCGTGCTCAAGCTCGTCAACCCGAAGGACCAGTCCGAGTACGAGCGCACCTACAACAGCAACGAGGAATGCACGCTGGAAGACGACCAGGCGGCGCAGCACCTGCACAAGCTGGAATTCGCGAACCAGAAGGACCGCGATGCGGCGCTGGCTGCCGAGCGCCAGGCGCAGCAGGACGCGACGGCGGCCCAGAACCCCGTGGACCTGGTCAAGGCGCTGGTCGCCGCGCTGGTCCAGGCGCAGCAAGCCGCGGGTGTGCAGGCGCCTGCACAGCCCTCCACCTGAGGCCTGTCGCGCATGTTCGCCTCTGACGCCGCCACGTTCCTCGCCGACTTCGGCGACCAAGTCAGCTGGACGCCGAGCGCCGGCGGGTTGACGGTGAACGGTCCGATGCTGTTCGACCAGCCCGACGAAGGAGAGGACTCCGGGAAGGTCATCAGCCGCGAGTACCTGGCCACCTACGAGACGGCCGCATGGGCGGGCCTGAAGCGCGGCGAGCAGCTCATGGTGACGGTACGCGACACGGGGGCCAGTGCGGTCTACCGGTTGCGCACCGACCCCGGCCTGCAGGACGACGGCGTCTTCAGCAACGTCAAGCTCACCAAGGTCTGACCGTGGCGCTCACCGTTCTGACCCAGATCGTCGAGCAGCTCGACCTGATCCTGAAAGCCCGCATCCCGCCCGGTACGCAGGTATTTCGGGATCGCGCCGACGCCGAGAGCCGGCAGGAATGCCCGTGCGTGAACGTCGTGGTGCTGGATGACGAGACAGAGTCGTTCAGCGCCGAGATGGACAAGCACTTCGTGATGGCCGAGTTGGAGTTCAACGTGCGCGCCGAACCGGCGACGCCTTCCGTCGAGGCCCTGCACCAGGCGGTGCACCGCTTCATCGTGACCGATTCCTTGCTCCTGACGCTCTGCGAAAGCGTGCGCCTGGCGCCGGCTGCTTTCGCGTTGGAGCCCGCGGACCTCACCTCGCAGCGCAAGACGGTGCGCTACCGCTTCACCTACCTCATCCCGCAAACCACTCTCTAGGAGATCACACCATGGCTACCAAACAAAAGTTCGGGGTGGGCGTGCTCATTGCCCGCAGCCTCACCGACTCGCTGGGCAACGGGCTGGCCGTGCCGACCTCGTACCGCCTGGGCATCATGCAGGACGTGTCGACCGACTTCAGCTTCGAAGCGAAGCCGCTGTACGGTGCGAACACCTTGCCGGTCGACCGCGGTCGCGGCAAGGCCAAGCTCGCGTTCACGGCGAAGACTGCCGACATCAACGCGACCGCGCTCGCGGCGCTGCACTTCGGCGTCACGCCGGCGGTGGGCTTCAAGGGGCCGGTGCTGGACTTCGCCGCTGCAATTCCCGCAACGCCGTTCCAGGTCACCGTGGCGCCGCCGAACACCGGCACCTTCGTGAATGACCTCGGCGTGCGCGACACCAATGGCCTCGACTATGTACGCGTCGCCAGCGCACCGGTGACCGGGCAGTACTCGGTCACGGGCGCCGGTGTCTTCACGTTCGCGGCGGCCGACACCGGCAAGAACGTCCTGATCAGCTACGAGTACACGACTTCGGCGGCTGGCTCGGGCATCGTGGTGCCGCTGACGAACCAGCTGATGGGCTACAGCCCGAGCTTCAGTGTCATCCTCTACAACGACAGCAAGGGCAGCAAGCTCGTCGTCAAGCTGACCAACTGCCAGAGCGACAAGCTGTCCCTTCCGTTCAAGAACGAGGACTTCGTCATGGCCGACTTCGGCTTCGAGGCACTCGACGACGGCACGGGTTCGGCCGGCTACTGGAGCCAGGCGTGAGCGCCCGTTCGCTGATCCCCGGCGTCCGGTTCGACTTCGGCGGCGACCGGTGGTATGTCGTGCCGCCGCTCTCGCTCGGCGTCCTGCAGGTGATGCAGACCCAGCTGAACGAGCTGCCGTCCCTCAGTGCGACGGACCCCGTGGCCGTCAGCACCATGGTCGAGGCTACGCATGCCGCGCTGCGCCGCAACTATCCGGCGATCACGATGGAAGAGGTCGGTGACCTGATCGACGTGGGGAACATGGCCGATGTCTTCCAGTGCCTGATGGATGTCGGCGGTATCAAGCGTCGGGCGCAGCAGGAAGCCGGCCGGGGAAACGCGCAGGCGGAGAGCCAGTCGGCTGGAACCGGCTCTTCGCCCGCATCTGCGCCAACACCGGCTGGACCTGGGACTATGTCCGAGACCACGTAGACCTGCCCACGCTGTACGCGCTGGAGGAGGAATGGGCGGACTACCCGCCCGTGCACCACCTGGTCGCCAGCTACCTCCAGTACACGCGGCCTGCGCCGGTCGAGGAGGTGGACGACGACGATCCCGGCGACGACGCACCGGTCGATCGCCGTGCCGCGTGGCTTGGCGACATGGGCGGTGTACCAGCCTCGCAAGCACTGAAGGACGCAGCGACGCCTGAAGAGGCGCTCGCGGCGGCCGAACGCATGTTCTTCGGAGACGTGAATGAGTTCCTCTGACGGCAAAGACTTCCGCACCGACATCACCGCCGATCCCTCATCGTTCGAGGCCGGCCTGAAGAAGGCGACGAAGGCCGTGACCGACTTCAGCTCGCAGGTGGATGGGCAGTTCAAGAAGATCGGCGACACGGTGAACACCGTGAACAAGTACTTCCTCGGCCTGACCGCGGTGATCGCCGGCGGCGGCGCGTTGAAGAAGTTCATCAGTGACGCCAACGAATGGAACGGCGAGGCCGGAAAGATGGCCAAGCAACTCGGCATCACGACCGAGAAGGCCAGCATCCTGAATGTCGCGTTGAACCACCTCGGCATCGGCTCTGACGTGTTTACGACGGCGGCCGAGAAGCTGAGCAAGCAGATCCAGAGCAACGGGCAGGCCTTCGATGTGCTCGGCGTGAAAACGCGCGACGCGAGCGGCGCCTATCGGCCCGTCACCGAGCTGATGCAGGAGGTCAACGACAAGCTGGCCGCGATCAAGAACCCGATCGAGCAGAACATCGCCGGCCAGCAGGTCTACGGTCGGGGCTGGAGCGAGATCCGCGGCATCCTGCGCCTGACCAGCGACGGCATGACCGAGGCCGAGAGGCGCGCGCGCCAGCTGGGCCTGATCGTCGGCCCTGAAGGCGTCGCGATGAGCAAGCAGTACAGCATGCAGATGCGCGACCTCGGCCTGGTCGGCAAGAGCCTGGAAGTGCAGTTCGGGAATGCACTGCTGCCGGTGTTCACCCGTACGGGCAAGTTCCTGGGCGAGGAGGGGCCGGCGATGGGCAAGGTGTTCGCCACCGTCCTGGAAAGCATTCTGTTCGGAGCGTCCGCGATCTGGCTGGCGCTGAAGGACATGGGTGACGGCATCGGCGCACTGGCAGCCCAGGGGGCCGCGCTGCTCACCGGGGACCTGGAGGCGTTCCGCGCGATCGGCCGCGAGCGGGACGAGCAGTCCAAGAAGAACGAGGAGGCATACGAGCGACTGAAGGCCGGGTATGGCCAGGCACAGGCGCCCGCGTCCGTGCCGGCCGACCCGAATGTGAGCGGCGGCCCGAAGTACCGATTCAAGGAGAAGGGCGAGGCGGCCGAGAGTGCCGCGTCGTCGCGCATGGGCCAGTGGGAGGCCGCGCTCGCGGACAAGAAGTCCGCGCTGGAGCGCGAGGGACTGCTCGACGGCCAGTACCGCGAGCTGAGCAAGTCCGAGGAGCTGAAGTACTGGCAGGCGCTGAAGAGCATGCGCGGCCTGAGCGATTCAGAGAAGGTGGCGCTGCAGCGCAAGACGGCCGAGACCGAGATGGGGCTCATCCGCGAGACCTTCGAGATGCGGGTTGCCACCTTGCAGACCGAGGCCGCTGCATTCAAGAACAACACCGAGGAGCGCATGCGCATCGAGCGCGAGGTGCAGGCGATGTATGCGGCCGGCACGAAGGAATACGAGCAGTCCCAAAAGCGCATCGTCGAAATCCAGCGCCAAGCCGCCGACCAGGAGCGTGCCATTCGGGAGAGCCGCGTGCAGGCCGAGCGGGAGGCGCGGCTGCAGGTGATCGCGCTGGAGGAGCAGCAGGTCCAGGTGGCGCAGCAGATGGGCGCGCTCAACAACCAGCAAGCGCTCGCCCAACAAGAGCAGTTCGAGCAGCGGCGCAACGCGGTTGCGCTGGAGGCCCTGTTGCAGCGTCTCGAAACCGCGAAGCACGACCCGGACCGCAATCCGGTCGAGATCGAGAAGATCAACCGCGAGATCGAGCAACTGGAGTCCCAGCACCAGCAGCGCCTGGGCGCCATCCGCCAGCAGGCGGCCGTGGAGACCTCCAAGCCGATCACGGACACGTTCCGTTCGATCCAGAGCAGCTGGGCGAGCCTGATCAACAACCTGCTCAGCGGCACGCTGTCGATCGGTGGCTTCATCCGCGGGCTGTTCATGTCGGTCGGCCAGGCCGTGATCGGGACGCTGTCGCAGATCGCTGCCAAGTGGGCGGTGGATCTGCTGCTGGAGAAGGTGCTCGGCAAGGCCACGGCGATCAGCCAGATCACGGCCAACGCCGGCGTTGCCGGCGCCGCGGCCACGGCGAGCGCCGCGGCGATTCCGTTCTACGGGTGGGCGATCGCCCCTGAGGCCGGCGCGACGGCATTCGCTGCGGCCATGTCCTACCTGCCGTCGGCATCGGCTGCACAGGGATTCGACATCCCGTCCACGATCAACCCGATCGTCCAGACGCACGCCCGAGAGATGATCCTCCCGGCGAAGCACGCGGACGTGATCCGATCCCTGGCGGACAGCAGCGGGCCCGCTGTGCAGGCGCCTGCACAGCCGCCGGTTCAACTGCGCGGCGTGTCCGCCGGCGACTTCTTCGTCGCCGCCAGGCGCGATCTGATCGCCGTCCTGAATGGCGCGCGGCGCGACTTCGCCCTCACGAAATGAGCAACGCACTTCTCCCGACCCTGATCGGTCGTACCTGGCCATTCGCGCGCGCGCCCCGGTTCAGCACGACCATCAAGACCGCTGTCAGCGGACGCGAGTACCGCACGCAGAACTGGACCTACCCGAAGTACGAATGGAAGCTGGTGTACGAGGTCCTGCGCGAGTTCGCAGGCCTCACCGAGCAGCAGCAACTGATGGGCTTCATCAACGCGCGCGCCGGAAGCTACGACTCGTTCCTCTTCAACGACCCCGACGACTTCGGGGTGTCGCTGCAGGCGATCGGCACGGGCGACGGCACGAACAAGCTGTTCCAGCTGGTGCGGACCCGTGGGGGCTTCCTGGAGCCGATCTTCGACCTGAACGGGGCGCCGTCGATCTTCGTCAACGGCGTGCTCAAGGCCTCGCCGGCGGACTACTCGGTGAGCAGCTCCGGCCTGGTGACGTTCGTCAGCGCGCCGCCCGCCGGCCAGATCGTCACGGCGACCTTCAGCTACTACTGGCGGGTGCGGTTCCAGAAGGACGGGGCGGACTTCTCGCAGATGCTGTGGAAGCGCTGGGAATTGAAGGACCTCAGCTTCATTACCGCCAAGTCATGAGAACACCCTCTTGGGAATCCAGCGCCGGCGCGCTGGTGGCCTTCCTGAACTCGGCCACGCAGCGGGTCACTGCCGACCTGCTCACCATCACGCTGACGAGCGGCCAGGTCCTGCGCTACAGCGGCGGCGATCAGCCGATCACGGTGAACGGCAACACCTTCGCATTGGGTCCGCTGATCGTGCGCAGCCGCACCAGCCTGCGGGTGGGCATCGACGTCGACTCGCTGGACCTCACGCTCAGCTGCGATTCGTCGGTGCAGGTCAATGGCAGCCCTTTGCTCGCATTCGCCCGCCTGGGGGGCTTCGATGCCGCGCGGGTGGTCTTGGAGCGTGCTTACGCGGCGTCCTGGGCATCCGGCGTCGTGGGGACCGTGGTGCTCTTCTCAGGCCGCGTCGGGCCCGGCATGCCGACGCGCTACGACGTGCGCTTCACCGTCAAGAGCGACTTGGAGCTGCTCGACGTGATGGTGCCGCGCAACGTCTACCAGGCGAGCTGCCTGAACGACCTCTTCGAGCCCAGCACGTGCCGCATTCTCAGAGCGGCCTATACGTCGGCCGGCACTGCGACCGGTCCGACCGACCCGACGCAGACAGTCTTTGCCAACACGCTGATCAACGGCGGCGGCTGGTTTGATCTCGGCGTGGTGCGTTTCACCTCGGGCGCAAATATTGGCCTGAGCCGCACCGTGCGCTCGTACCAGCCCGGCAGCCTGACCGTCATCGCACCGTGGCCGTTCCCCGTCGCCAACGGCGACACCTTCACCGCCTCGGCAGGCTGCAACAAGACCCTGCTGCAGTGCGAAGCCAAGTTCAACAACCGCGTCAACTTCCGCGGCCAGCCCTTCATTCCCGTCCCCGAGACGGTCACCTGACATGACGGAACAAGAACAACGATCGGCTGTCGCGGCCGAGGCCCTGTCGTGGCTGGGCACCGGGTACCACCACCATGCGCGGCTCAAAGGCGTGGGCGTCGACTGCGCGCAGATCCTGTGCGCCGTGTTCGAGGCTTGCGACCTGGTCGATCCGATCGACACCGGGTACTACGCGACCGACTGGCACTTGCATCGCAACGAGGAGATGTACGAGCAATGGCTCGCGCGCTTTGCGAAGCGGGTCGAGGTTCCCCGCGTCGGCGATGTCGCGATCTTCAAGTTCGGTCGATGCTTCTCGCACGGTGCGGTCTTCGTCAACGACGACCAGGTGGTGCACGCGTACATCAACACCGGCGTGATGCTGAACCGACTGTGTGAGGCGCCGCTGCAGGGGCGTGACGTGCACTTCTGGAGCGTCTGGGCATGAGCGGCGGCGGAACCATCTCGACGTCGGAAACCCGAATCGAGGCACTGAACCTGCAAAGCTCGGCCTATGGCGTAACCATGGCCGTGTTCTACGGCTTGTGCAAGGGCTCGGGGAATCTGGCCTGGTACGACGGCTTCAAGGCGATCGCGCACACCACGACGCAAAGCGCCGGCGGCAAGGGAGGCGGGGTCAAGACCCAGAACACGACGTACACCTACAGCGCGAGCGTTCTGCTCGGGCTGGGCGAAGGGCCGGTGCTGGGCGTGCCACGGATCTGGCGCGGGAAGAAGCTGTACAGCGGCGGCTGGGACCCTTCGCAGATCGTCCGCACGTCCGAGCTGTATACGCCGCCCGGCAGTGGAACGATGTCGTACGGCCTGCTGCACTCGTCGACCTTCGCGGCGATGGTCTCGGTGCGCGTGTCAGGTCGAGGCGCCTGGCTGGTCGAGGGCATCGACTACACGGCCGCGTCGACGGGCGTGGTCACCGTCCTCAACGACGCCTACCGTGGGGTCACGCTGACGATCGTCTACCAGTACTTCAGCGGCACGACGACTGACACGGCGCTGGAGCAGCTGGGGATGTCATTCAACAGCGGCTTCGTCAGCCAGCCCACCTGGTCGTACCTGACATCCAACTATGCCGCCCAGGCACTGGGGTACAGCGGCCTGGCCAACGTGACGGGACAGGACTATGACCTCGGAACCGGCGCGCAGGTGGAGAACCACCTGTTCGAGGTGCAAGGGCGCTTCGTGTACTCGCTCGGCGCGAGCACGCCCGATGTCGACCCGTCGGCGGTGGTGCTGGACCTGCTGACGAACAACCGCTTCGGCGCGTGCATGCCGGCGGCCCGCCTGGACGGCTTCAACGACTGGTCGGACTACTGCGTCGCGGCAGGCCTGCTCGTTTCGCCGGCGCTGACGGAGCAGGTGGCAGCGTCAGAGATGCTCCGATCCGCTGCAGAGCTGACGAACAGTGCCGTGGTGTGGAGCGCCGGCACCCTGAAGGTGATCCCGTACGCCGATGCCCCGCAGACTGGCCACGGCCGCACCTACACGCCAAACGTCACGCCGGTCTACGACCTCACCGACGACGACTTCCTGAACCTGGAAGAGCCGGTGAAGGTCACCCGGGGCGCTGTGAGCGACGCGTACAACCACATCCGCGTCGAGTTCCTGAACCGCGACAACCAATACAACCCGGAGATCGCGGAGGCGAAGGACCAGGCGCACATTGAGACCTACGGCCTGCGCACGAAGCCGGTGATCCAGGCGCACTGGATCTGCGACCCGAGTGTCGCCCGCAACGTCGTGCAGTTGATCCTGCAGCGCTCGGTGTACGTGCGGAACACCTATGCGTTCCGCCTGCCTTGGACGAAGGCCCTTCTGGAGCCGATGGACCTGGTCACCCTGACGGACGCGGGGCTGGCCATGAACAAGCTGCCGGTGCGCCTGATCCAGGCGGATGAATCCGACGATGGCGAGATCGAGTGCGCTGCCGAGGACTTCCCGCTGGGCGTCGCGACCGCGGCCCTGTACCCGAACCAGGCAGGCCTCGGCTACCAGGCGGACTACAACGCGAGTCCCGGCAGCGTTGACGTGCCGGTGTTCTTCGAAGCACCCGTGGAGCGCACGGCGAACGGTCTGGAGGTGTACGCCGCAGTCAAGGGCTCGGGCGCGCTGTGGGGTGGCTGCAGGGCCTGGGTGAGCCTCGACGGCACCAACTTCAAACAGATCGCCACGCTGTACGGCGGTGCGCGGTACGGGCGCCTGACGGGGCCGATCGCCGGCGGCACGCTGCCCGTGAGCACCTCGGGCCAGCTGATCAGCGGCAGCTCCGCAGACGCGTCCGCGTTGAACACGCTGTGCTACATCGGCGGCAGCTCGCCCGAGTATGTTGCCTACCAGGTCGCCACCCTGACTGGCGCCGGCGCCTACAACCTGACGGGACTGCTGCGCGGTGCTTTCGGCACATCGCAGGCGACTGCACATGCGACGAACGATCCCTTCGTGCGGGTGGACGAGGCGATCGCCAAGAGCGGCGACCTGGACCTGTCGTACATCGGGAAGACGATCCAGTTCAAGTTCACGTCGTTCAACGTGTACGGCGCAGCCGAGGAGTCGCTCGCGGTGGTGCCGGCGTATGCCTACACGATCACGGGCGTGATGGCGAAGCTGCCGCCATCGGCGCCGACCGGCTTGACGGCAGTGCCAGAGCCGTTCGGCATCCGGATCAGCTGCGCCAAGAATCCAGAGCCCGACGTGGTTCGGTACGAGTACCGGCAGGGTGCCGCGTGGGCGAGCGCGGCATTGCTCGAGCCCGCTGGCGGCACGAGCTACCTCTGGCAGATCCAGGCGCTCGGCAGCTACACCGTGTGGGTCGCTGCGGTCGACGCGCTGGGCAACTACAGCACGCCGGTCAGCGCGTCGACCTCGATCGGCAGCGGCACCGTGGGCTCGTTCTCATCGGCCATCAGTGGAGTCAACCTGAACCTCACCTGGTCGGCAACCGCGGGCTCGTTCGCCATTGCGGGCTACGAGGTTCGCTTCGGCGCCACATGGGCGGCCGCAACGGTCGTGCAGTTCCTGCAGACGAACAAGTACACCGAGCTGGTGAAGTGGGGCGGGTCGCGCCAGTACTGGGTGGCGGTGGTCGACGTGAAAGGCAACTACGGCACGCCGGTGAGCCTGAACGTGACGATCAACCCGCCTGGCGCGGTCGGTGGCCAGCGGGCCGACGTGGTCGACAACAACGCGCTGCTCTACTGGACCGCGCCGACCACGGGTGACCTGCCGGTCGACAAGTACGAGGTCCGAAAAGGGGCGAGCTGGGCGGCCGGTACCGTGGTGGGATCGAACGGGAACTCGACGTTCACGGCCGTGTTCGAGCAGCAGGCGGGGACCTACGTCTACTGGATCACGGCCTACGACAGCGCCGGCACGGCAGGCACGCCGGCGTCGGTCACAGCGACGATCAACCAGCCGCCCGATTACGTGTTGAGGAACAGCTTCAACAGCGCTTTCGCCGGGACGAAGACGAACATGTTCATGGAGGCCGGCAAGCTCATCGGGCCGGTGAACACCTCGCAGACCTGGGCGACGCACTTCAGCTCCAACTCCTGGGCGTCTCCCCAGGACCAGGTGAATGCAGGCTTCCCGGTCTACATCGAGCCGAGCGTGACCGCCGGCGCGTACGAAGAGATCATCGACTACGGCGCGAACCTGCCCGCGACGATCATCACGGTCACGATCAACGCAACCGTGCTGGCGGGCACCGTGACGGCGACGCCGACCATCAGTTGGTCACCTGACAACGTCGCCTACACGTCGGCCGCGGCCGGAGTGAACCAGGTGCTGTCTCCGTCGGGCTTCCGGTACGTGAAGGTTCGCTACGACTTCACCTGCACCGCCGGCGCGAATGTGATCGCGGTCAGCGGTCTCAACGTGCGGCTGGCCAACAAGCTGAAGACGGACTCGGGGAAAGGTGCCATCACGACGGCGGCGAGCGGCGTGCTCGTCAACTTCAACGTCCCGTTCATCGATGCTGACACGCCGATCGTGCAGCCCGACGGCACCACACCACTCATTCCCGTCGTCGACTTCACCGACGTGCCATTCCCTTCATCGTTCACCGTCTATCTCTACAACACCTCCGGGGTGAAGGTGACCGGCACCTTCTCCTGGACAGCCCGAGGCTACTGACATGGCAATTGACTTCTCCAAGCCGGCGACCACCGACCTCTACGCGACCGGCTTCGTTCCAAACCTGCAAGGCAACCAGATCGGCTTGGCGCAGTGGCTCGACAGCGCGCAGACGGCCGTCAACGGTGCGGCGCCGACGTACGCCAAGCGGTACAACCGCACTAGCTCCGCGATCGAGGAGTTCAACGGGTCGGCCTGGGCGCCGATTGCGCTGCACGGGATCAACTATGGAAGCGGCAATCTCGGCGTTGGCGCGGCCCCGAGCACCCTGTCAAACATTGGTCCTTCGCTGCAGGTGCGCGGGCTGTCCAGCGCATTGGCGGGGCACATGGTGGCCGTCGACAGTGCGGCGGACGGATGGGTCGGGCTCTATTCGGGTGTCACTGCCTCGGACAACCCCTCCGTGGTCTGGAACAACACTGGCGCGCTGCGATTCGGCATCAGCACGGGAATCGGTGTCACCGGTTACTCGGAACTGATGCGCCTGACCGGCGGAGGGCGCCTTGGCATCGGCCGGGTGCCGACGGCTGGCCTGTTGGAAGTCGCAGGGAATGCGGGTCTGGTGGTCCCAAACAGCGCGAACGACATCAACTACGGCCTGACCATCACGTCCGTTGCCGCGATGCAGATGGGCTTCAACAACAGCGGCTCGACCAACGCCTTCGGCGCTCCGTCTGGAACGATGTACATGGGAGGCGCTCAGGGTGTCCCTCTTGTTTTCACCACGGCAGCAGCCGAGCGCATGCGGATCAACGTTGCAGGTGGCGTCGGAATCGGCGGAACAGCGGCGGCGGGCAACGCGCTACATGTGGTCGGCAATTCACAGATCGACAACGGGAACCTGACGTTCGGGGGAACGGGTGCACCGAGCGCATCGGGGCCGTCCATGTACCGGGTGGGCCCGGCCGACCAGTTGGCGATCGCTGTGAACGGCACGGAACGCATGCGGCTGGACGCGAGCGGCAACGTTGGCTTCGGTGGCGCTGCAAGCGGCGCGAAGGTCGAGATCTTCCTTGCGAACTCCGCGTTCCCTCCTGCGACGGCCGCGATGCGGCTGAACAACTCGGGAACGCAGACAGCCTTGGACCTCTACGCGGCCAGTGTCCTGGCCGGGCGGGTCCGAAGTGATAGCGGCGGCAACCTCAATCTCGTACCGACTGGCACCGGGAGCATCGTCTTCTGGGGAGGCGGGGACAGCGGCACTGGGCAGAATCGGATGAACCTCTCGGCCGCTGGGCTGCTTGCGATGCAAGCCGGGAACACATCCGGTGGTGTGCAGCTCCCCAACGCGCTGAACTCCAGCGGCACCGTCATGGACTGGTACGAGGAAGGCTCCTTCACGCCCACCGTCACCGGCACCACGAGCGCTGGCGCACCTGGTGCGTACTCGGTGCAGACTGGGCGCTTCGTCCGCTTTGGTCGCATGGTGTTCATCCACATCGAGGTAGGTTGGACGACCCACTCCGGTACTGGCAACACGCAGATCAACGGGCTTCCCTACGCCGCGGCGTTCTCCCAAAAGCCGCTACGAGCCGTGCCGAACCTCACTGGCCTCACCAACGATGCTTGGCGAGGACAGACCACCGCGGGCAGCACAACCCTGCTGCTGTACGGGAACAACCAGAACAGCGGCGCCAACTCGACGCGGTCTATCGCTGCGAACGACATCTGGGAAATCGACGGCTGGTACGAAGTTTGATCCTCACCACAGAAGCAAAACCATGAGCAACACCTACACCCTCGCGGCGGACCTCGTGCAGGCCATCGTGAACAACCTCAACTCGCAACCCGCCGCGTCGACGCGAGGCCTGCTGAATGCCATCGAGAGCGAATGCACGCGGCAAGACCAACTGCGCGCCGAGGAGGCCACGAGCAAGGAACGCGCAGCCATGCACGCGGAAGTGAAAGCGGAGATCCTCGCGTCCCAACGCGCGACGGATGAAGTGCAGGCGCCTGCACAGGTCGGGGATCCTGCCTCGCCGCCGCTGCCACCCATCAACGGCTGACTGCGCGCGCGCTCGAACTCAACCCGCTTCGGCGGGTTTTTTTCATTCCCAAAGGAGACACCCATGCCCCCGTTGCTGCCTCAAGACAAGGCCAATCACGGCGTCTACGGCGCGTTGATCGCCGCAGTCGTGCTGCTGCTTTCCGTCCTCACGCTCCTGACGCTGCGCAAGCTCGGCGTACCGACGCTGCTGTCGCCGCATCTGTGCGTGATGCTGTCCGTTGCGGTCTCAATCCTCTTCGCCTGGTGGAAGGAGTGGGTCTACGACGCGGCCCACGCGGATGTGCATACCGTCGACGTGCGCGACTTCTGGGCAACCGTCGCCGGCGCGCTGCTGGTGAACCTGCCTGCGTTCCTTCTTGCCTGCCTGGTGTAGCTGGCGCAGAGGAGGCACAGGAATGGACGAACAAGCTGAAAGCGCGCCGATCCCCTTCGAGCCCGATGAGCCTCTCGACTCCGACCCGACGACTGTAGAGGCGATCAATGCCCGCTTCGCACGTGGCTCGGCTCGCATGCTCCGGTTGGAGCAGGAGCTGCAGCGCAACACCGCGGCGACGAAGGCGAACCACGAGCAGCTGATCGAGAACACCGCGATGACGCGGGAGATGTACGAGATCTTGACGATGGCCAAGACCGGCATCGCGGCGATCGGGAAGCTCGGGAGAGGCCTGGCCACCCTCGGGCGCTGGGTCATCAACGCCGTCAAGTGGCTCACTCCGTTGGTAGTGGGCCTCGTCGCGATCTACCACGCGCTGGGCAGCTTGCTGCACGGCACGCCCCCCAAATGAAAGGATCACCATGAGCTTTGCTCTTTCGCAGCGCTCGCTGCGGTATCTCAACGGCGTGCACGCCGACCTGGTCAAGGTCGTGACGCGCGCAGCCGAAATGGCACCGGACGGTGTCGAGTTCGTCGTCACCGAAGGGCTTCGCACCTCGCTGCGCCAGGCTGAGCTGTTCAAGGTTGGGGCGACGCGGACCATGAAGAGCCGACACCTCGACGGGCACGCAGTCGACCTGGCCGCCTTGATCGCCGGCGAAGTTCGTTGGGACTGGCCGCTGTACTCGCGCCTGGCCGAGGTCATGAAGGCCGCGGCGCACGAACTCGGCGTCGAGCTGGAATGGGGCGGCGACTGGACGACGTTCAAGGACGGGCCGCATTTCCAGCTGACCTGGTCGGCCTACCCGTAGGAGGAACGCTACATGGAGGAACTCACGAAGCTACTCGGCAAGGTGGCGCCATGGCTTGCTGCAGCCGCCGCAGGACCGGCCGGCCTAGCTGGGATGGCCGTTAAGACGGTGGCCGATGCTCTCGGGGCCTCGGATACCACGGTGGCCAGCATTGCGGCCGCCGTCGCCGGGGCGTCACCTGAGCAACTGCAGCAGCTGAAGCTCGCGGAGCTGCAGTTCAAGGTCCGCATGCAAGAGCTGGGTTTTCAGCATGAGACCGACTTGGCCAAGATTGCAGCTGATGATCGAGCGAGCGCGCGGGATCGCGAGATCAAGACCGGCGACTCCATGACGCCTCGCATCTTGGCCGCCTTGTTTATCTCGGGGTGGTTTGGAGTGCAGTGGTTCCTGCTGCAACATGTGATCGCGTCCGAGATGCGCGAAATCGTGATGAGGTCGCTCGGCACGATGGACATGGCGCTGGGATTGATCCTGGGGTACTACTTCGGCAGCAGCGCCGGCAGCGCACACAAGAATGATCTCCTCGGACGCCAATCGCCGGGGGGGTGAACTGCGTCATGTCAGCCCAAGCGCTTCCTTGAACTGCGCGAGGTGCGCCCCGACTGCCCCTTCCTCGTAGTACCAGCGAACGAGCCATGCATCAGCCGATGGCCCATTGCCTTCCTTGAATCGAATGTGCTTCAGCAATCCATATCGATTGATCAGTTGGTGCAGGCCTTCCCCCGCAGGCGTCAGGCAGTTAATGAGGAGAAGGAAGAGTGCGTCAGCACCCAAGAGCGCCCGTGCGATGCTTGCGAACTGCTTCTTGTCATCCACCTCCAGACCAGAACGGTCGATCAAGGCAAAGACGTGGTAAAGCGAACGAAAGTAGGTGCCCAGCTGTGCTTCGTTTGCGGCGTACAGGCGGTTGAAATCCTGCGTGGCATACAGGCGCCCGGTGACCTGGTCGGTGTTGACTAGCGTCCAAGCGTGACCAAGCATCGAGCGGAGGTGGCCGACCGCCTCTTCAAGGGTGTAGCCGCGACCAAAGCGCAACGTGTTCGGCCAAGCGTCTGGAGTTCTCAGTTCCAAGTCGCGTGCGATGTCGCGATGCAGCGCCACCAGCTGGAAGAACAATGGTTCAAACGACTGTTGAACATGCTGGCGTTCGCTGATGCGCCACGTCTTGTTCTGGTAGTAGGCGCCAATGCCAACGCCCATGAACGCCAGGGCAGCGAAGAGGGCGCTGATGCCACCAAACAGGTCGCCTGTTTGGCCCAGTTCTTCAACAGTAATCGTCCCGTGTGGACCGTGCCGCAGGCGCGCGAACCACTCGACTCCGACGAGCCCCCAAGCAGCCCAAATGGATGTCAACAGAATCGACACGAGGACGCCGACAACCCAAGGCACTGCTTGGTGGTTCTTCCAGTTCCGCGACATTGCTGCCTCCCTCGTGGATGGAAAAAGGGGCCCCGTAGGGCCCCTTTGCTTACTTCTTGGTGGGAGCCGGAGTCGGCCCCTTGGCCGGCGGCCTGGGTTCAGACACCGTGGTCCCGGGGTGCGTTTTGGCGTACCCCGGTTTCACGTATTGGCCGGTACCGGCTTCGCGGTAGTTACGAGGAGGAGGAGGAGCTTTGCTCATGGCTAGGGACCTTAAAAAACACTCGCCCGCGACCTTCGACTCCGGTAGCATCACGCCGTTGCGTTAGTGACGCCTGAAGTCTGCACCCCCTGGGCAAGCAGAATTTGGGGCAATCGGCCGGGGCTGCAATCCCCGGCTTTTTTGCGTCTTGTGAATCCGTGTGGATACCACGTAGAGCACTATATATGGCATCCGCACCCCCCACAAGACGCTACCGGTAGCGCTTGCAAGGTTTTCAAGTACCAGGTAGGGAAAATTTACCTGGCTGCAGATGTCTATCGGACGTGTGGATTCTGGATGCAGCGTGCTGCGACGCTGTAACCAGATGTGGGATAGATGGATCCCGCGCGGTTCCTGGGTTTTCAACCTAGATTGACAGAGGAGAGACCCCTTCCATTCACAAGTCGCTGCAAAGGTGACGAGTTTTGTCGCAAGTCGGGCTGGAGCCCGCGTGTTTAGTGCATGCTCGCGTGGAACCTTATATTCGGCGCCATTCTCGGGGCCGGCAGGCCTTCAGCATGTGTGGGTTTTCTTTCCCACTCAGTTGTGGGGATCTTGTTACAGATCCAATCCAAATTGGCTGACGGCGCTCATTTCCAAGAGCGATGCCGGCCCTTGATCTCAGGTCGTTCGGCCTGGCTGGCCAGCTCGTGATGGCGCAACGCGTCTGCTTGCTCTCGATCATGCACTTCGACGGGGATGAGGTACCACGTCTGCGCGTGAGCGCACATGATGCCGTTGGTATCGACAAGCTCGTAGCCCCCGATGGCCCATAGGTCAGGCTTGGCCGAGAGCAAGGTGGCGTCATAGAGGGCCGGAGGCTCGGGTAGCGCCTGCAGCGTCGGACTTAGTAGCCTGGCTACCCGACAGAGCCGGTTGAAGTCGTCGACGCGTTCGTCCCGCACGGAGAGCGCGCCACGCGTCATGGGGCCCGACAGGGGCGGTCCGCTCCGGGGGCGGCCCTTCTCACGCCGGCGAAATACTACAAAGTCCATAGCTGTATATTTATACAGTAGTCTGGGCTGCGCAGCTCTGGCTACAGTTCGGACATGTGCAATCTGTACACCTCGCCGACCGAGCAGGAGGTCTGGGACTACTGGGATGTCAGTGGCCCGCTGCCCCCGCCGCGATTCCTTGAGGGCAGCTACGTTGGGCCCGGAAATCAGGGGCAGTTCCTGCGAGCGTTGCGCAACACGAACGAGTTGGAATACGCCGTGGGGCGCTGGCAGCTCGTGCCATCGAGTTGGCCCAACATCGAGTCGTTCCCGCTGTCGACGAACAACGCCAGATGGGAGAACAAGGTACGGCGGAGCAGCACGTACAGACCAATCTGGATGGCGGGCCAGCGTTGCGTGATCCCGGCCCGCAACTTCTTCGAGCCGTGCTACGAGACAGGTGTACACGTTCGCTGGCGCTTCGAGAACATCGACGACAGCCCGCTCGGCTTGGCCGGGCTTTGGAACACGTGGATCAACCAGGAGACGGGAGAGCTGGTCGAGACGTACACGATGCTCACCATCAACGCGGACGATCACCCCTTGATGCGGCGCATGCACAAGCCCGACCCCCACGATCCGGAGAAGCGGATGGTGGCTGTGCTGGCGCCGGAGGATCAGCAGACTTGGCTCTTCGGTACGCCTGCAGAGGCGGAGCTGGTGATCCGGCAGTGGCCCCAGGAGAGGATCAAGGCGACGCCTATGCCCAAGCCTGTGCGGGTGCCTGAGCCCTCGCCGCAGCAGGAGCTGTTTTGAGCCGGCGCCTTTTCGTGGGACTGATGGCGGACGAGGCAATGCGCGATGCTGTGGACGGGCTGCGGTCGACATGGGTTTGGCCTGCCAACGCGCGGATGGTGCCGCGGCACAACTTGCACCTGACGCTCCACTTCCTCGGCGATGTCGACCTGATGGACGAGGCGAGCCTGGTCGAGGCTCTGGCTGCGGTGCCAGTGTCCGCACTGCAGCTGAACTTCCAAGCGACCGCGCTTTGGCACGACGGCGTCGTCGTGCTGCTGGCCGAAGGCACACCTGAACTTGATGACCTGCACCGCGCAACCGCGGACGCTGTGTCTGCAGCCGGGCTGGAGAGCGATCCGCGGTGGACGCCGCACGTGACGCTCGCACGGCACGCTGCTGCTGCAATGCCGCCGGCGGCGATCCAGCCGATCACCTGGGTGCCTGGTGCTATATCGCTGGTCTGGTCGCGCCGGGACGCCGATGGCTACGAGGTAATTCGATGCTGGCCAGCCATCAAGGCGTGAGCAGGCGGAAGTCGACGCGGTGCCTGACGCCGGCCGGTCGATCAACGCCAAATGCCGCGTCGAGTGCGCAGTCGTGCACCTGATGCCAAAGCGCCGCGGCGTCAAACGCGGCAACGGAGGGCTTGGACTCATCGGGGAAGCCGCTCATGTCCCATCCCTCGATGTCCCAGGCTGCCTGCGCAGCTTCGGCTAGCGATACGCCAGCGGCTGCGAACAGTTGGTACACGGCACTCACAGCTTGGTCGAGCTGCGCCGGCGTCGCGCCTTCGATCTCGATGAGGATCTTCTGCATCCGCCAATCGTAGTGCCAGTGCCAGGAGACGCGGGAGAGAGGCCCCAGCACGGGCGCCGGCAAGATTGGGGCCATGTGCGGGGCCATGGGGCAGTGGCCGTCGCTTCAGCTTCTTTTCAAATCAACAGGTTAGAGGGCAGTAGTTGGTGATGATCGACCACATGTGACGACGCCGGGGGATGGGCCGCCAGGCTCATTCCACCGAAAACCGTCGCTGGAAACACGAAGGCCTGCCGTGAAGCAGGCCTTCGTCGTTTCAGCTGAGCTGACGCAACCCTGGCTTGATCTCACGCGCGCAAACCGCTCCCACCGATCGCGCTCGCAGGCGCTCGATGTGGCAAACGGCGCCCGAGTGCGCCAAACCGAGACTGCATCAGCCGCCAGCGCCACCGAAATGGCGCCGACGGCCCATTGATCGCCACGCCGCTTCCGCGGCGCACGTGTCAGGCTGCAGCAGCTGAGGACTCTGTCACGTCAGCAGAACGTCGCTGGCGTGACTCTGGTGCTGCGTCGTCGGCCAGCGGGCAGATGTTCTGCGCCAACTGGCCTTTCGGCCCCTGCACCATTTCATAGCTCACTCGACCGCCCTGTTTGAGCGTTCGAAAGCCTTCACTCTGGATGGCGGAAAAATGTGCGAACACATCCTCGCCACCCCCTTCAGGTTCGATGAAGCCGAATCCCTTCGCATCATTGAACCACTTCACTGTTCCGACGGCCATATTGGTCTCCTGTCCCTGTGAGCGGAGAATTTTGTGCGCCACCTTGGTGACTGTCAAGGCGCAGCAAACCAGGGTTCAGGGCCATGCAACCAAATGCATTGCCGCGGGTCTGTGTGGATCAACAATGCGCGAACAGCGGGGCGCTTGTGATGCATTTCCGGGGCTTGTAGTTCGTTCACCCGTCGCAATATCCGTTCGAGTGACCACAGCGAAATCAACTCTATAGAATGGTTCCATGCCCGAGGAAAAACCGACCCCGCCCGAGCCGCCGCTGACGCGGCCGAAGCCCGACGACGGGCAGGGGGCGGTCGTTGCCGAAAGGCAGGCCGCCAAGACCGAGCCGCCGCGCATGTACCAGGTGGTACTGCTCAACGACGACTACACGCCGATGGAGTTTGTCGTGATGGTGCTGCAGGAGTATTTCCAGCGCGACCTCGAAACCGCGACGCAGATCATGCTCAAGGTTCACAAAGAGGGCCGCGGAGTCTGCGGCGTCTATACCAAGGACGTCGCTGCAACCAAAGTCGAATTGGTGTTGGCCGCTGCCCGCCGGGGCGGTCACCCGTTGCAATGCATTATGGAGGCCGCATGATCGCGCAAGAGCTTGAAGTCAGCCTGCACATGGCGTTCGTCGAGGCGCGCCAGCAGCGCCACGAATTCATCACCGTCGAGCACCTGCTGATGGCGCTGCTCGACAACCCGTCGGCCGCGGAGGTGCTGCGCGCCTGCTCGGCCAACATCGACGACCTGCGCAAGAGCCTGGCGCAGTTCATCAAGGAAAACACCCCCACCGTCGGCGGCGCCGAAGAGGTGGACACGCAGCCGACGCTGGGTTTTCAGCGCGTGATCCAGCGCGCGATCATGCACGTGCAGTCCACCGGCAGCGGCAAGAAGGAGGTGACCGGCGCCAACGTGCTGGTCGCGATCTTCGGCGAAAAGGACTCCCACGCCGTCTATTACCTGCACCAGCAGGGCGTGACACGCCTGGACGTCGTCAACTTCATCGCCCACGGCATCAAGAAATCCGATCCGCCTGAGCCGGCCAAGCCGAGCGAAGGCGGCCCGAACGCCGAAGGCGAGAAGGAAGAGGGCGAGGGCAAGGGTTCGCCGCTGGACCAGTTCACGCAGAACCTGAACCAGCTGGCCCGCGACGGCAAGATCGATCCGCTGATCGGCCGCGAGCTCGAGGTCGAGCGCGTGATCCAGATCCTGTGCCGCCGGCGCAAGAACAACCCGCTGCTGGTCGGCGAGGCCGGCGTCGGCAAGACCGCCATCGCCGAGGGCCTGGCCTGGCGCATCACGCAAGGCGACGTGCCGGAGATCCTGGCCGATGCCAACGTGTATTCGCTCGACATGGGCGCGCTGCTGGCCGGCACCAAGTACCGCGGCGATTTCGAGCAGCGCCTGAAGAGCGTGCTGAAGCACCTGAAGGACCAGCCGAACGCGGTGCTCTTCATCGACGAGATCCACACGCTGATCGGTGCCGGTGCGGCCTCGGGTGGAACGTTGGATGCGAGCAACTTGCTGAAGCCGGCGCTGAGCTCCGGTGCAATGAAGTGCATCGGCGCCACCACCTTCACCGAGTACCGCGGCATCTTCGAGAAGGACGCGGCGCTGTCGCGGCGCTTCCAGAAGGTCGACGTGGTCGAGCCGTCGGTCGAGCAGACGGTCGAGATCCTGAAGGGCCTGAAGTCGCGCTTCGAAGAGCACCACAGCGTCAAGTACGCGCTGGGGGCGCTGCAGGCCGCCGCCGAGCTGTCGGCCAAGTTCATCAACGACCGTCACCTGCCCGACAAGGCGATCGACGTGATCGACGAGGCCGGTGCCGCCCAGCGGATCCTGCCGAAGAGCAAGCAGAAGAAGACGATCACCCGCAACGAGGTCGAGGAAATCGTCGCCAAGATTGCGCGCATCCCGCCGACCAGCGTGTCCAGCGACGACCGCTCGAAGCTGAAGACGCTGGACCGTGACCTGAACAGCGTGGTGTTCGGCCAGGAACCGGCGGTCGAGGCGATCGCGGCGGCCATCAAGATGGCGCGCTCGGGCCTGGGCAAGCCGGACAAGCCGATCGGCTCGTTCCTGTTCAGCGGTCCGACCGGCGTCGGCAAGACCGAGGTGGCCAAGCAACTGGCCTTCATCCTCGGCATCGAGCTGATCCGTTTCGACATGAGCGAGTACATGGAACGCCATGCCGTGAGCCGCCTGATCGGTGCGCCGCCGGGGTACGTCGGCTTCGACCAGGGTGGCCTGCTGACCGAGGCGATCACGAAGAAGCCGCACGCGGTGCTGCTGCTCGACGAAATCGAGAAGGCGCACCCGGACGTCTTCAACGTGCTGCTGCAGGTGATGGACCATGGCACGCTGACCGACAACAACGGGCGCAAGGCCGACTTCCGCAACGTCATCATCATCATGACGACGAACGCGGGCGCGGAGACGATGAACAAGTCGACGATCGGCTTCACGAACGCCCGCGAGCAGGGCGACGAGATGGCCGACATCAAGCGCCTGTTCACGCCGGAGTTCCGCAACCGCCTCGACGCGACGGTGAGCTTCCGTGCGCTGGACGAAGACATCATCATGCGGGTGGTCGACAAGTTCCTGCTGCAGCTGGAAAGCCAGCTGTCGGAGAAGAAGGTCGAGGTCACCTTCACCGATGGGCTGCGCAAGCTGCTGGCGAAGAACGGTTTCGACCCGTTGATGGGTGCGCGCCCGATGCAGCGCCTGATCCAGGACACGATCCGGCGTGCGCTGGCCGACGAGCTGCTGTTCGGCAGCCTGGTCGACGGTGGCCGGCTGACGGTGGACGTCGATGCCGACGGCAAGACGGTGCTGGACATCCAGCCGGCGAAGAAGATCGACAAGCCGAAGGCCGAGCCGGCGACGGCGTAAAGGAAGACGGGGCCCGCGGGCCCCGTTTTTCATGGGTCAGTCCGCAGAGAGCCCGAACGCGAAGCGCGCCGCCGGATCCTGCGCGAAGAACCCGCGCAGCAGCGCATACAGCTGCGGATCCCACTCCAGCAGGTCCGGCGCCGAGACGAAGAAGGTCTCGCAGGCCACCGCGAAGAACTCGCCCGGCGCCTCGGCGCCGTACGGATCGATCAGCGTCTCCTCGCCGCGGTCGACCTCGTCGCAGAAGCGTTCGTAGCTTGCGTCGAGCACGCGGCGCCAGGCCAGGTGGGCCTCGCGTCCGGGCAGCGGCGGTATGCCGTCGGCCTCGCCGTCGCGCATGTCGATGACGTGCGCGAACTCGTGGATCACGACGTTGTAGCCCCAGTCGGCGCTCTCGGCAGCGTCCTCGACGTCGCGCCACGACAGCGTCACCGGCCCGCCCTCCAGCGCCTCGCCCGCCAGCACTTCCTCGTACTCGTGCACGACGCCGTCCTCGTCCATCACCTCGCGCTGCGCGACCATCTCGTCCGGGTGCACGACGATGCCGACGAAGCCGTCGTACCAGTCGAGGCCCAGGTTCAGGATCGGCAGGCAGGCCTGCGCGGCGATCGCGACCGCCATCGCGTCGCTGACCTCCAGCCCGTGCGTGCCATGGAACTGCTTGCGCGCGAGGAACAGCGTCGCCAGCGTGCGCAGCCGCCCGGCATCGTCGTCGTCGAGTTCGGCCAGGAAGGGGTAGCGCATGCGCGTGTCCGCCCACAGCGCGTCGGGGATCGCGCGCTGCGCCAGCGTGCGCTTCTCGCGCCAGCCCTGCACGGTGTTCCAGACGCGGCTCAGCATCGCGGGATCGTCAGGGCAGCGCCACGCCGGGCGGCGCGATGCGCTTGAAGCCGCGCTCGCTCCAGCGCAGCACCTCGGCGCGTCGCGGCGGGTGGTCCAGGTCCCAGTCGCTCAGCACGTGGCGCAGCAGGCCCGGGGCCAGCGGCTCGCTGCCGGGATGGTGGGTGTGGCCATGCACCATCGTCGTCGCGCCGGCTTCGTGCAACCAGCGCACCGCGGCAGCGCCATCGACGTCGGCCCAGTCCATCGGGGTCGCGTGCAGCTGCTTGCGCTGTTCGCTCTCGTTGCGCACCGCGCGCGCATAGCGCTGCCGGTCGGCCAGCGGCTTCGACAGGAACTCCTGCTGCCAGGCCTCGCTGCGCACCACGGCGCGGAACTGCAGGTAGGCGGTGTCGTCCAGGCACAGCGCATCGCCGTGCGTCAGCAGCACGCGCTGGCCGAAGGCCTCGAGCACCGTCGGGTCGGGCAGCGCGAGCACGCCGCAATCGCGCAGCATCTCCAGCCCGACCAGGAAATCGCGGTTGCCCGCCATGAAGCCGACGGTGCGCCGGCAGGCCGCCTCGGCCAGTTCGTTCGCGCAAGCCGCCTCGAAACCCTCGAAGCGGCTGTCGTCGCCGGCCCAGACCTCGAACAGGTCGCCGAGGATGAACACCGCGTCGGCGTCGGTCGTGCGCAGGTAGGCCGACCAGGCCTCGAAGCTGCGCGGCGTCTCGGCCCCCAGGTGCAGGTCGGAGATGAAGTCGATGCAGCGCCAGTCGGCCGGCGCTGCGTATTCCCACAGGCTGGGCAGGGGAGGAGGTGCCGGCTTGCGCGTCATCTCGCCCGGGTCCTGCCGGCCGTCGCTCAGGCGACGACCTTGGCTTCGGTGATCACGACGTCCTCGAGCGGCACGTCGCTGTGACCGCCCTTGTTGCCGGTCTTCACGCGTTCGATCGCGTCGACGATCTCCTGGCCCGACACCACCTTGCCGAACACCGCATAGCCCCAGCCGGACGGCGATTCGGACTTGAAGTTCAGGAAATCGTTGTCGGTCGCGTTGATGAAGAACTGCGCCGTCGCCGAATGCGGCGCATTGGTGCGCGCCATCGCCAGCGTGTAGTGGTTGTTCTTCAGGCCGTTGCCGGCCTCGTTCTGGATCGGTGCCTCGGTGGGCTTCTGCTTCATGCCGGGCTCGAAGCCGCCGCCCTGGATCATGAAGCCCTTGATGACGCGGTGGAACACCGTGCCGCTGTAGTGGCCCTTCTCGACGTACGAGAGGAAGTTCTTGGCCGACAGCGGGGCCTTGTCCGCGTCGAGTTCGATGCGGATGGTGCCGTGGTTGGTGACCAGGTCGACGAGTTGGCTCATGTTATTTCTCCAGCGTGGCTTGCTTGATGATGACGGGCTCGACCGGGACGTCCTGGTACGGGCCCTTGTTGCCGGTGGACACGGCGCGGATCTTGTCGACCACGTCCATGCCCGCGACGACCTTGCCGAAAACGGCATAGCCGTTGCCGTCGCGCGATTGCGCGGCGTTGAGGAATTCGTTGTCCTTGACGTTGATGAAGAACTGCGAGGTGGCCGAGTTCGGATCCATCGTGCGCGCCATCGCGACGGTGCCGCGCTGGTTGGTCAGGCCGTTGCGGGCCTCCAGCGGGATCGGCGCGCGCGTCTGCTTCTCCTTCAGGTCGGGGGTCATGCCGCCGCCCTGGATCATGAAGTTCGGGATCACGCGGTGGAAGACGGTGCCGTTGTAGTGGCCGTCCTTCACGTACTGCAGGAAATTGGCCGCCGACTTCGGCGCCTTCGCCGCGTCGAGCTCGATGACGATGTCGCCCATCGAGGTCGCGAGCTTCACCTTCTGCGCGTACGCGGCCATGCTGCCCGAGAGGCCGATCACGCCGGCCACCAGCAGCGGCACCCATGCCTTCATTGATTTCACAGAATCACTCCTTCGAAGAATATTTTCCATTGTCCACCTTCCTTCCCCCAGTACTGGCGTTTCAGCGGGCCGGTCAGCTGGCCGCTTAGCACCTCGCCGAAGGTGACGATCAGCACCTCGCCGGCGTCGCGCCACGACAGGATGGACATCTCCTTCAGCGCGGCCGTGCGGCCGCGCGTGGCCTGCAGTTCCTTGTCGACCATCTGCGACCACTGCGCGATGTCGGCGCTGCCGCTCTGGAACTGCGGCGAATAGAAGCTCAGCAGCCTCGCGACGTCGCCTTGCGAACGCGCGACGCGCCACTGCTCGACCATCGCACGCGCCGCGCTGCGCTCGCGTTCGGCCTGGGCGCTTGCGACCCATTCGATCTTCGGCGCGATGACCACCGGCGTGCGCCGCGGCGACACGTCGCGCAGCAGGCGCGCGAGGTCGGTGTTGGCGAGCACCACGCAGCCGTCGGTGGTCTGCGGGCCGCGCGCGAAGTTGCTCGGCGGCACCCCGTGCAGCCAGATGCCGCCGCCGGTCTTGCCGCGCCGGCGGTCGTACTCGTTCGGGTAGTTCAGCGTCAGCGCGCCGGGGCCGTAGAACTCGGCCACCTGCCGGGTGGTGAGCCGGCTGGTGATGAAGTAGACGCCGAGCGGCGTGCGCTGGTCGCCTTGCTCCTTCTTGTCGACGCCGAGCCGGCCGAGCGACACGTAGTGGTCGGCGATCAGGCGCAGGCCCTTGGCGTCGTTGGAGAACAGGTACAGCCGCGAGCGGCTCGCATCGACCGCGATCGCATGGCGGGTGCTCGGGGGGATGTCGAGGAACTGGCGCGGCAGCGCATCGGCCGGCGGGCGCTCGGTGAGGGCGGCCAGGCGCAGCGCGGCTTCCTGGCGCAGCTGCGCGAGCTGGTCCGGCGACGACGCGGCCACGCCGGGCGGCACCGCGCCCATCGTCTCGAGCGGCTGGCGCCGTGCCAGCAGCAGGTCGCCGTAGACGAGTTGCGCCAGCTGGAAATTCGGCACGTCGCGCGTCAGCGATTCGGCCTTGCCGAGCGCCTGTCGCGCGGCGCCCTGGCGGATCAGCTGGTAGATCTCGATCAGGCGGGCTTCGGGCGATGCGTGGCCGGCCGGCGCGGTGCTGCGCGCCACCACCGGCTGCAGCGGCGCGGCGGCGGCCGGCGGCAGTCCGGCCAGCAGCCAAGGCAAGAGGCCGAGCTGCCATGCCGCCCGCTGGCAGCGCTCACGCAGGCGTCGGATCACGAGCCGGTGCTTTCCTTCTGGATCAGCCAGCGGCCGGACACGCGCACCATCTCCAGCGTCTTGCGGCTCGACACCTTCAGCGCATCGGCGCTGTAGGCCTGGCGCACCTGCACGACGGCCTTGTCGCCCTGGACGCGGATGTTGAAGTCGCTCAGCGCGACGCTGATGCTGCGCTTGCCGGCGATGCGGGCGCGGCGCTCGGCCTCCCAGGCCGTGCGCGACTTGCCGCCGTCGAAGTCGGGGGTGTAGGACGCGAAGTAGGCGTCGATGTCCTTGCGTGACCAGGCATCGGCCCAGGCCAGCGCGGCGGCTTCGATGTTCTGCGCATCGGCACCGGCGGCGGCCGAAGCCGGCTTCGCCGCGACGGCAGCGGGCGCAGGCGCAGGTGCCGGAGCGGGGGCCGCCTTCGGTGCCGCGGCGACGACGACGGGCGCGGGTGCCGGTGCAGGCGCCGGCGCGGGCTTGGCCGCTGCCGGTTTGGCCGCTGCAGCCACGGCCGGTGCCGTGGCCACCGGCGCGTCGGCCACCGCCGACCCGCTGCGCGCCATCAGCGAGAACAGGTCGCGCACCATCGCGAGCTTCGGGCTCACCTGGGCGCTGCTGCCGGCGTCGACCTGCAAGGCCTTCGAGTAGGCCTGGCTCGCCAGCTTCGCGTAGACGTCGCCCAGGTTCTCGTACGCGGTCGCGTAGCTGGGGTTGGTGCGGATGGCGGCTTCGAGCGAGCGCCGCGCCTGCTCGTACTGGCCTTGCTTGCTGTAGAGCACCGCCAGGTTGTTGTACGGCTCGGGCAGCTCGGGATGGTCTTCGGTCAGCCGGGTGAACACCGCGATCGCTTCGCTCGCCTTGCCCTGCTCGGACAGCACCATGCCCTTCAGGAAGCGCATGCGCGCATCCTTCGGCTTGTTCGACAGGAACTGGTCGGCCCGCTGGTTGGCCTCGGCCAACTGGCCCGCGGCGAACAGCTTGTCGACGTCGGCGTAGTCGTCGGCCCGGGCCGCGCCGGCGGCTGCGAACAAGGTGGAGGCAGCCAGGGCGATCAGCGGGATGCGTGAACGAATCATCAGGGGGCCGTGCTGCGTTGGAGGGAGCGGCAAGCCGCTGCAGATGCCCGCCGCGAACGGTGTCACGGGTGCGGAAGCGGGCCGCTATACTCCGAAAATTGTATAGCAGCCCCACGGCTGCAAGCCCTTCGACCCTCGCTACACCCCGGGTGTGCGGCACCGGCTGGCGCCACGGCGCCACCGGACTCAGCCCGCTGGCCAGGCCCTATGAGCGGTTCCACTGCAGCACTCCGCCGATGACCCTGAGCATCTTCAACACCTTGTCGCGCCAGACCGAGGTGTTCTCGCCGATCGAACCCCAGCGCGTGCGCATGTATGTATGCGGCATGACGATCTATGACTACTGCCACGTCGGCCACGCGCGCTTCATGATGGCCTTCGACGTCGTGTCGCGCTGGCTGCGCACGCTGGGCTACGACGTCACCTACGTCCGCAACATCACGGACATCGACGACAAGATCATCAAGCGCGCGCTCGAGCGCAACATCACGATCCGCCAGCTCACCGACGAGATGACGGCCGCGATGCACGAGGACGTGGCCGCGCTCGGCATCCTGCCGCCCACGCACGAACCGCGCGCGACGCAGTACGTGCCGCAGATGCTCGAGATGATCGCCACGCTGGAGCGCAAGGGCCTGGCCTACCGCTCGCCGAACGGCGACGTGAACTACGCGGTGCGCAAGTTCGACGGCTACGGCAAGCTGTCCGGCAAGTCGCTCGACCAGCTGCGCGCCGGCGAGCGCGTCGCGGTGCTCGACGGCAAGGAAGACCCGCTCGACTTCGTGCTGTGGAAATCCGCCAAGCCGAGCGAGCCCGACGACGCCAAGTGGGCCAGCGAGTTCGGTTCCGGCCGCCCCGGCTGGCACATCGAGTGCTCGGCGATGAGCTGCGCGCTGCTCGGCGAGCACTTCGACATCCACGGCGGCGGCATGGACCTGCAGTTCCCGCACCACGAGAACGAGATCGCGCAGAGCGAGGGCGCGAGCGGCCGGCGCTTCGTCAACGTGTGGATGCACAACGGCTTCCTGAACGTCGTCAACGAGCAGGGCCAGAACGAGAAGATGTCGAAGTCGCTCGGCAACTTCTTCACCATCCGCGACGTGCTGAAGCACTACGACGGCGAGACGCTGCGCTTCTTCATGCTGCGCACGCACTACCGCAGCCCGCTGAACTTCGGCCCCGCCAACCTCGACGACGCGCGCAATGCGCTGCGCCGCCTCTACACCGCGCTGGTCGACCTCGAGGTGCCCGAGCTGCCGGTCGACTGGTCGCAGCCGCAGGCCGCGCGCTTCCACGCCGCGATGAACGAGGACTTCAACACGCCCGAGGCGGTGGCGGTGCTGTTCGAGCTCGCGACCGAGCTGAACAAGAGCCGCTCGCCGGCGCAGGCCGCGCTGTTCAAGGGCCTGGCCGCGACGCTCGGCCTGCTGCAGCAGGACGCCCGCGGCTACCTGCAGGCCGGCACCGGCCTCGACGAAGCGGCGATCCAGGCGCGCATCCAGGCGCGTGCCGACGCGAAGGCGGCGCGCGATTTCGCGCTCGCCGACAGCATCCGCAAGGAGCTGCTCGCCGAGGGCATCGTGCTCCAGGACTCAGCACAAGGCACGACCTGGATGAAGGCCTGACCCGTGGCGCGCTCCGTCACTCCCGAGTACTGGGACGAGGCGTGCAAGCACCTCGGCAAACGCGACCGGGTGATGCGCAAGCTGATCCCGCAGTTCGGCGAAGGCCGGCTGCAAAGCCGCGGCGATGCGTTCACGACGCTGGCCCGTTCGATCGTCGGACAGCAGGTGTCGGTGAAGGCCGCGCAGGCGGTGTGGGAGCGCCTGTCGACGCTGCTCGAGGGCGGTGCCGCGCGCATCGTGCCGCAGGCCGTGCTGGGCGTGGAGGCCGGCCGGATGCGCGAGGCCGGCCTGTCGGCACGCAAGCTCGACTACCTGGTCGACCTGGCGCAGCACTTCGAGGCCGGCAGCGTGCACGTGCGCCAATGGCAGCAGATGGACGACGAAGCCATCATCGACGAGCTGGTGGCGATCCGCGGCATCGGCCGCTGGACGGCCGAGATGTTCCTGATCTTCCACCTGATGCGCCCCAACGTGCTGCCGCTGGACGACGCCACGCTGCTGAAGGGCATCAGCCTGAACTACTTCAGCGGCGAACCGGTATCGCGGGCCGAAGCGCGCGAGGTGGGCGACGCCTGGGCGCCATTTCGCTCGGTGGCCACATGGTACATTTGGCGCAGTCTCGACCCGCTTGCCGTGGCATATTGACGGCCCCGCAAGGCACAGCCTCCGACCGCGAGGTTCCCGGGCATCCTCTCCCACAAGAACAGGATCAGGATCAATGAGCAAACGCCATTTCCTTGAATTCGAGCAACCCATTGCCGAACTCGAAACCAAGATCGAAGAGCTGCGCTACGTGCAAAGCGAATCCGCCGTCGACATCTCCGAAGAGATCGACCGGCTGGGCAAGAAGAGCCAGCAGCTCACGAAAGACGTCTATTCCAGCCTGACCCCGTGGCAAGTCACGCAGATCGCGCGCCATCCGCAGCGCCCGTACACGCTGGACTACATCGGCGAGATCTTCACCGACTTCCAGGAGCTGAAGGGCGACCGCGCATTCGCGGACGACCAGTCCATCGTCGGCGGGCTCGCGCGCTTCAACGGCCAGGCCTGCATGGTGGTGGGCCACCAGAAAGGCCGCGACACCAAGGAGCGCGCCGCGCGCAACTTCGGCATGTCGCGCCCCGAGGGCTACCGCAAGGCACTGCGCCTGATGAAGCTGGCCGAGAAATTCGGCCTGCCGGTGTTCACGCTGGTCGACACGCCCGGGGCGTACCCGGGCATCGGCGCCGAGGAGCGCGGGCAGTCCGAGGCCATCGGCCGCAACATCTTCGAGATGGCGCAGCTCGAGGTGCCGATCATCTCCACCATCATCGGCGAAGGCGGTTCCGGCGGTGCGCTGGCCATCAGCGTCGGCGACCAGGTGCTGATGCTGCAGTACTCGGTGTACTCGGTGATCTCGCCGGAAGGCTGCGCGTCGATCCTGTGGAAGACCTCCGAGCGCGCGTCCGAGGCGGCCGAGGCGCTGGGCATCACCGCGCACCGGCTGAAGGCCCTGGGCCTGATCGACAAGATCGTCAACGAGCCGGTCGGCGGCGCGCACCGCGACACCAAGCAGATGGCCTCGTTCCTGAAGCGCGCGCTCAACGATGCGCTGCGCCAGGTGAGCGACCTGAAGCCCAAGGAACTGCTGCAGCGCCGCTACGAGCGCCTGCGTGCCTACGGTCGCTTCAGCGACACCAAGGAACACTGACCCCGCCGTGGCGCCGCAGCGCGTCGCGGTGGCGTACAGCGCGGGCCGCGACTCGACGGCCCTGCTGCATGCCACGCTGCAGGCGGCACGAGGGCAGGGCATCGAGGTGCTGGCCCTGCACGTCCACCACGGCTTGAGCGCGCATGCCGATGCGTGGCTCGCGCACGGCCAGGCGCAGTGCGCGCGCTGGGCCCGCCAGGGCCTGCCGGTCCGCTTCATCAGCCACCGTGCCGAAGGTTCGCCGCAGCCCGGCGACAGCGTCGAGGCCTGGGCTCGCCAGGCGCGCTACCAGGCCTTGCGCGCGATGGCGCTGGGCGAACAGGCCGGGCTCGTGCTGCTGGCCCACCACCGCCGCGACCAGGCCGAGACGCTGTTGCTGCAGGCCCTGCGCGGTGCCGGCGTGGCCGGGCTGGCCGGCATGCCGCGGCACGTCGAGCGCGACGGGCTGACCTGGGCGCGGCCCTGGCTCGACCTGCCGCGCGAAGCGATCGAGGCCTATGTGCGCCGCCATCGCCTGCGCTTCGTCGACGACGACAGCAATGCCGACCCGCGTTTTGCGCGCAACCGGCTGCGGCTGGCCGCGTGGCCGGCGCTGGTCGAGGCGTTCCCGCAGGCCGAGGCGGCGCTCGCGCAATCGGCGCGCTGGGCACAGCAGGCCTCGGCGGCGCTGGACGAACTGGCGGCGATCGACCTCGCGCAGGTCAGCGACGGCCCGGTCCTGCACGTGACACCGTGGCGCACGCTGAGCGAGGCTCGCCAGGTGAACGTGCTGCGGGCGTGGCTCAAGGCGATCGGCCAGCCGGCACCGGCGAGCCTGGTGCTGCGCCTCGTCGATGAGCTCGCTGGCCAGGGCTGCTGGCCTGCCGCAGGCGGCGACCTGCGTGCGCACCGCGGCGCGCTGCGCTTCGTGGCCGCCGCCGCTGCGCTGCCGTCGGCACCGCCGCGCGAGGCCAGTCTCTCGATCCGCCGTGCCGGCCGTCATGCGCTGCCCGGCTGGGGCGGTGAACTGGTCGCGACCCGCGTGCGCGAGAACGGCGTCCCGCTCGCGTGGCTCGGTGCGCTCGAGCTGCGCGCGCGCGCCGGCAGCGAGCAGTTCCAGGCCGGCCTCGGCCGTCCGCCGCGCAGCCTGAAGAAGCAGTTCCAGGCCGCCGCCGTGCCCGCGTGGGAACGCGACGGTCCGCTGGTCTACAGCGGTGGCCAGCTGGTGTTCGTGCCGGGGCTCGGTCTCGACGCGCGCGTCATCGGGCTGCCCGGGCAGGCCCAGGTCTCGCTGCTCTGGCGACGCGGTTAAAATGCGCGGTTGCGACCGGCTCGCGACCCCTTTTTCCACTCTCGCCAAGACCCTTTCATGGCACTCATCGTTCACAAGTACGGCGGCACCTCCATGGGCAGCACGGAGCGCATTCGCAATGTCGCGAAACGCGTTGCCAAATGGGCCCGCGCCGGCCACCAGATGGTGGTCGTCCCTTCGGCGATGAGCGGCGAGACCAACCGCCTGCTGGGCCTGGCGAAAGAACTCGCGCCGGCCTCGCCCACCACCGCGGTCGATCGCGAACTCGACATGATCGCGGCCACGGGCGAGCAGGTCTCGGTGGGCCTGCTGGCCATCGCGCTGCAGGCCGAGGGCATGCAGGCCGTCAGCTACACCGGCTGGCAGGTGCCGGTGCAGACCGACAGCTCGTACACCAAGGCGCGCATCCAGAGCATCGACGATGCCCGCGTGCGCGCCGACCTGGCAGCCGGCAAGGTGGTGGTCATCACCGGCTTCCAGGGCATCGACGCCGAAGGCCACATCACGACGCTCGGCCGCGGCGGCTCCGACACCTCGGCCGTGGCCGTGGCGGCCGCGATGAAGGCCGACGAATGCCTGATCTACACCGACGTCGACGGCGTCTACACCACCGACCCGCGCATCGTCCCCGAGGCGCGTCGGCTGCACACCATCAGCTTCGAGGAAATGCTCGAGATGGCCAGCCTCGGCTCCAAGGTGCTGCAGATCCGCTCGGTCGAATTCGCCGGCAAGTACCGCGTGCCGCTGCGCGTGCTGTCCAGCTTCACCCCGTGGGACATCGACATCACCGAGGAAGCGCGCTCGGGCACCCTGATCACCTTTGAGGAAGACGAGAAAATGGAACAAGCCGTTGTGTCGGGCATCGCGTTCAACCGCGACGAGGCGAAGATCACCGTGATGGGCGTGCCCGACAAGCCGGGCATCGCGTTCCAGATCCTGGGCCCGGTGGCCGATGCCAACATCGACGTCGACGTGATCATCCAGAACATCTCGCACGAGGGCAAGACCGACTTCTCGTTCACCGTGCACCGCAACGACTACACGCGCACGATGGAGCTGCTGAAGAACGTCGTGCTGCCGCAGACCGGCGCCGCGCAGGTGATGGGCGACACCAAGATCTGCAAGGTCAGCATCGTGGGCATCGGCATGCGCTCGCACGTCGGCGTGGCCAGCAGGATGTTCGGCTGCCTGAGCGAAGAGGGCATCAACATCCAGATGATCACCACCAGCGAGATCAAGACCAGCGTCGTGATCGACGAGAAGTACATGGAGCTGGCGGTGCGCGCACTGCACAAGGCTTTCGATCTGGAGCAGGCCGCGGCCTGAAATCGCAGAAACTGCGGCTAGAATCGCAGTCTTCGCCGGAGTCGTGACCGAGTGGCCGAAGGTGCTCCCCTGCTAAGGGAGTATGTGGGCAAAACCTGCATCGAGGGTTCGAATCCCTCCGACTCCGCCAACCTGCGAAGCAAACCTGCCAAAAAAATGCCAGCAAGCCCCGCTCGTCGGGGCTTTCTTGCGTCTGGGGCCTGTGAGGCGCGGGCCGGTGGCGCGACAATCCCCGGCTGCCGTCTCGTCCCTGTGAAGTTTCCGGACCGGAGCCCTATGCCGTCGTTGCGCCCGACCGTGCGTCGCCTGCTGTTGCTGATGTGGCTGCTGCCCCTGCTGGCCCAGGCGACGGCGCCCGACCTGCCGGTGCGCGCGGCGCTCGAGCGCAGCCGCACGGCGATGCGCAGCGATCCCGAACAGAGCCGCAAGCTGGCCGAGCAGGCCTTGCTCGACCTGGCCCGCCATCCCGACACGCCCGATCCCGAGGCCCAGGTGCTGGCGCATTGGCTGCTGTGCGACTACCACGCCGAGCGCGACCGCGCTGCCGCCGAGGAGCACCTCGCGAAGGGCCGCGCGCTGCTGCCGCAGGCGCCGCGGCTGCGCTCCAGCCTGCTCGGCTGCGAAGGCGACCTGCGCGAACTGGCCGGCGACAGCGTGCAGGCGATGGCCTTGTACGAGCAGGCGGTGGCGGTGGCCGAGCAGTCGCACGAAGACGAGCAGCGCGCCGACGGCCTGTACCGCCGCGGCTACCTGCGCGGCGTGCGCGGCGAGTTCGCCAACGGGCTGCTCGACCTGCGGCTGGCCAACCAGCTGTATGAACGGCTGGGCATGCCGCAACAGGCATTGACCTCGCTGAACGCGATCGCGATCCTCTACAACCGCATGGGCGACCACGCCCAGGCGCGCTACTACTTCGAGGCCGCGCTGAAGGCGCAGCAGGCCGCCGGCCTGCGCCGCGAGCAGGCGGTGACGCAGCACAACCTGGGCCGGGCGCTCGAGAACCTGAAGGACTGGGACGCGGCGCAGCACGCCTTCGAGGCCGTGCTCGCGATGAGCCGCGAGATCGGCTACCCGCGCGGCGAGGCCTACGCGCTGCGGGGGCTGGCCAGCGTGCGCAATGCGCGCGGCGATGCGAACGGTGCACTGGCGCTGCTCGACCAGGCGGCTGAACTGCACCGCCGCGCGCCAGACGAGCGGCTGCGCGCGCAGATCCTGCTGCAGCGCGGCATCGCGATGCGCCAGCTGCGCCGGCCGGCCGAGGCGGTGGCGGTGCTGAACGATGCGCTGAAGGTGTTCTCCACCGCCGATTCGCGCGCCGAGCTGGCGACGATCCATGGCGAGCTGGCGACCACCTTGTCCGACCAGGGCGACTGGCGCGGCGCCTTCGAGCAGCAGCAGAAGTTCAAGGCGGTGTCCGATGAATTGCTGCACCGCCAGCTCGACCAGCGCTTCGCGACGCTGAAGGTCGAGTTCGACAGCGCCGCCAAGGACAAGGAGAACCAGCTGCTGCAGCGCGAGAAGGCCGCGACCGAACGCGCGCTCGACCAGGAGCGTCGCGCCAGTGCGCTGCGCGCCGTCGTGATCGCGCTGGCCGCGCTGCTGGTGGTGGTGATGGCGGCACTGGTGTGGCGCCACCGCCGCACCAGCCACCACATGCAGGATCTCGCGATGACCGACGAGCTGACGCACCTGCCGAACCGGCGCCACGTGCTGGGCAAGCTGCAGGCGCTGCTGTCGTCCGCACAGCCGTGCGCGCTGCTGATCGTCGACCTCGACTTCTTCAAGATGATCAACGACGAGCACGGCCACCTGGTGGGCGACGACATCCTGCGCGCGATCGCCGGCGTGCTGCGCGACAGCGGGCGCGAGCCGGTCGAGCTGGGGCGGCTGGGCGGCGAGGAGTTCATCGTCGTGCTGCCCGGCGTCGACCTGGAGACGGCGCTGGCGGCGGCCGAGCGGCTGCGCCAGAAGGTGGCGGCGCTCGACGTGACGCGCTGGGTGCCCGACCGCAACATCACGATCAGCCTGGGCGTGACGATCGCCGAGCCGGGCGATACCGTCAGCAGCCTGCTGCGGCGCGCCGACGAGGCCTTGTACGAAGCGAAGCGCGGCGGCCGCAACCGCAGCGTGGCGCGGGTCAACGGCGTTGCCGTCACGGCACCGCGCGAACCGGTGCCCACCGCATCCGCCGGCCCGATGGAGATCCGGCCCCAGATCTCGTAGCCCGGATGCCAATCCGGGTCGGCCGTGCCGCAGCGCTTACCCGGCGGCCACGAAGCGGTCGGTCCGGGCCGCCTGGATCACCTCCGCCAGGTCGGTCTCGATCGCCTCCACCGGCATGCGTCCCTGCAGCCACGGGTTCGGCTGCACGAACCAGCACGCGATGTTCCACGCGTCGAAGTCCGGCCACAGCTCGGTGGCCACCTGCTGCGGCGCCTGCTTCGGCAGCATGTCGCTGCGGTTGAACTGGAACATCGGCAGCCACAGCTCGCCGCGCCATTCGAAGCTCAGCACCGTGCGCTCGACGATCTGCCGCGCGAGCGTCGGCACGCCCTGGGTGCCGCACTGGATCAACCGCTCCACCACCTCGTCGCCGCGCGCCAGCCCGCCGCTTTCGCGGTAGCTGCGCAGCATCCGGACGAACTGGCGGTCGCGGTCGATGGCCAGCCCCACGTCGTGCCCGGGCGCATTCCACGGATGCACGTCGTGCGGCATCGGCAGGCCGGCCTGGCGCGAATGGGTGGCGGGCGCGCTGTCGCGCGGACGGGCGGTCTGGGCTTGCATGAAGAACTCCCCTGGAAGGCGCGCAGAAACTGCGCGTGCGGGAAACGATAGAAGGCGCTTGCGGCCCCGCCCACCAGCGGTCTGCGCGAGGCCTTGTAGGACGACAGGAGGACGCGCGGTAGGCGCGTGGCCGTCCTTGTCACGCCGTGACACCGTGTAGGACCGACGTAGGCGATTTCCGACGTTCGAATCGGTTGCTGGCGACTGGCTGCGATGCACCAGTCGAGGGAGCATCCGCCACCAGATGTCTCGCCAATGGATCAACGGAATGAACAGGAACAATTGCGCCAAGTACCTGCTGCTCTTCGGCTCGAAGGACTCGCCGCGTGCGGTGCTGTTCGACGAGCAGGAGTGCCTGCTGGCCGAAATGATCGACGAGGACGGTTTCCTCGTCGACAGCCTGCTGCGCGAGGGCAAGGCGGTCAAGCCGTCGTCGAAGCTGGTGGCTGCGGTGGCGCAGGCCTTGCGGGCGTGCGCCCGGCAACTGGCCCGCACGGGTCAGCGCGCCGACCTGCACCTGCGCTGCTTCGCGCTTGGCTGAGCGCTCGGCGCCCCGTGCCCCACATCGCCGGCTGAGGAGTACCTTCCATGGCCGCCACTGCATCTGCTTCCCCCATCGGACTGCGAACCCACCAGCGCGATCGGGCGGCCCTGCCCACGCAGCTCGCGCCGCAGCTGGCGACGCTGGTCGACGCGATCCCGGAAGGCGACGACTGGCTCTACGAGATGAAGTTCGACGGCTACCGCCTGCTGACGCGCATCGACGGCGGCCGGGTGCAGTGCTTCACCCGCAACGGCCATGACTGGTCGGGCAGGGTGCCGCACCTGGTGCGGGCGATCCGCGATGCGGGCTGGCCATCGGGCTGGGTCGACGGCGAGATCGTCGTGATGCGCGGCCACGTGCCCGACTTCCAGGCGCTGCAGAACGCATTCGACCAGCACCAGACCGCCAGCATCCGCTACCAGCTGTTCGACGTGCCTTTCCTCGATGGTCGCGACCTGCGCGAATGGCCGTTGCTGCAGCGGCGCGAGCGGCTGGCGCGCCTGTTCGACAGCGTGCGCGACGAGTGCCTGGGCTTCAGCGAGGCCTTCAGCGCCGCGACCGGCGCCGACCCGGCGGTGCTGTTGGCGTCGGCCCGCGAAGCCGGGCTCGAAGGGCTGATCGGCAAGCGCCAGGACGCCCCCTACGTGTCCGGCCGCAACACCGACTGGATCAAGCTCAAGACGCTGCTGCGGCAGGAGTTCGTGATCGGCGGCTACACCGACCCGCAGGGCGCGCGGCAGGGCCTGGGCGCGCTGCTGCTGGGCGTGCACGACGCGTCCGGCGCGCTGCGCTATGCCGGCAACGTCGGCTCCGGCTTCACCGAGGCCTCGCTGCGTGAATTGCAGCAGCGGCTGCGCCCGCTGAAGGTCGAGCGCAGCCCGTTCGCCGACGCGCCGGCCAGGGTCGGCACGACGCGCCGCGCGGTGCCGCACTGGATCAAGCCCTCGCTGATGGGCGAGGTGTCGTTCGCCCAATGGACCTCCGACCGCCGCGTGCGGCACGCGGTATTCCATGGCCTGCGCGACGACAAGCCGCCGCGCGCGATCGGCATCGAGCGGGCCGCGAAGGCAGCGACCGCGGTCGCCGTGCCGGGTGTCCGCGTGACGCATCCCGAACGCGTGGTCGACAAGCGCAGCGGCGTCACCAAGGGCGAGCTGGTCGCCTACTACGACAGCGTCGCCGGGCTGCTGCTGCCGCACCTGTCGGATCGCCCGGTGGCGCTGCTGCGCGCGCCGGCGGGCGTGAACGGCGGCCAGTTCTTCCAGAAGCACGCGCAGGCGACGAGCATTCCCGGCCTGAAACTGTTGGACCGGGCCCTCGATCCCGACCACGAAGCGCTGCTGTCTGTGACAACTCGCAAGGCGCTGCTGTCGTGCGCGCAGATGAACGTGGTCGAGTTACACAGCTGGAACACGACGGTGCGCCACATCCGCCGGCCGGACCGCATGGTCTTCGACCTCGACCCGGGACAAGGCGTGGCCTGGGTCCAGGTGCAGGAGGCGGCGCGGCTGCTGAAGAATTTCCTCGCCGAACTGAAGCTCGAAGGCTTCCTGAAAACCAGCGGCGGCAAGGGCCTGCACGTGGTCGTGCCCCTGACGCCTCGTTACGACTGCGATCAGGTGAAGTCGATATCGCACGCTATCGTGACGCACTTGGCGAAAGTCATTCCCCAACGCTTCGTCGCGAAGAGCGGGCCCGACAACCGCGTCGGCCGCATCTTCATCGACTACCTCCGCAACGGCTTCGGTGCGACCACGGTGGCCGCCTGGTCGGCACGGGCGCGCGCCGGCCTCGGCGTGTCGGTGCCGGTCTCGTGGGACGAACTCGACGAGCTGCAAAGTGGTGCGCACTGGACCGTGCAGACCATCGCCCGGCGCATCGCCGTGGGCGACGCTCCGTGGAAGGAATACGCCGGCGCGCGCCAGGGGTTGGCGGCTGCCGTCAAGGCCCTGCGCGGGTTGGGGCTCGAATTGCAAGACGACAAGGAATCGACACGGTGAACAGCAGTAACGATCGCAGGCCACACGAAGAGCTGCAACATTTCCGTGTTCTGCTGCACGAGGGCGGCATGGTTCTGGCTAACCCGGCGCAGGGGCATGGCTTTCACACGGGCTTGCGCCAGGTCGTCCACGGACCCGGCGCAGCAGTAGTCGCTGCGGTGGGTGTTTCGAGAGGAATGCTTGGATGAGGACCGGCGCATGGTCAGCGGTGCAGTGGTGGATGAACCTGTCAGGCAATCGAGATGCCCGGCAGGCCAGCGTGGCCCCGGCGCGTCCGGGCCGCTTGCTGCGGGCCTTCGGGTTCGCGAGAGGAGTTCTGTGATGCCGCACGCCCTGGTGGTGGATGACGAGCCGGATTCGGCCGAAACGATGGCGATGCTGATCGCGAGCGAGGGCTTCACGGTGGCCACGGCGGGTTCGCTGCGCGATGCGCGCCGGCAGCTGGCGCTGCAGGAACCCGACATCGTGCTGCTGGATTTGATGCTCCCTGACGGGAACGGGATGGAATTGCTGAACGAGGCCAAGGGCATGTCGAACACCGACGTGGTGCTGATGACCGGCCAGGCGAGCCTGGACACCTCGATCCAGGCACTGCGGCTGGGCGCGGCCGACTACCTGGTCAAGCCGATGAGCCTGAAGCAGCTCAAGGGCGTGCTGTCGCGCGTGACCAAGCCCTCGGTGCTGAAGGCCGAGTCGTCGGACCTGCTGGCCACGCTCGAGAGCGAGGGCCACTTCGGCCAGCTGTGGGGGCGTTCGGCGCCGATGCGCCGCGTCTACGAACAGGTGGCGCGCGTGGCCGGCACGGCCGTCACGGTGTTCATCACCGGCGAGAGCGGCACCGGCAAGGAGGTGGTTGCACGCACCGTGCACGACCTGAGCCGCCGGCGCAGCAAGCCGTTCCTGGCCGTCAACTGCGGCGCGATCTCGCCACACCTGATCGAGAGCGAGATCTTCGGCCACGAGAAGGGCAGCTTCACCGGCGCCGACCGGCAGCACCAGGGCTTCTTCGAACGGGCAAGCGGCGGCACGCTGTTCCTCGACGAGATCACCGAGATGCCGCTGGACCTGCAGGTCAAGCTGCTGCGCGTGCTGGAGACCGGCACCTTCATGCGCGTGGGCTCGACGCAGCAGCTGGAGACCGACGTGCGCATGATCGCCGCCACCAACCGCAGCCCGCTGCAGGCGGTGGCCAGCGGCAAGCTGCGCGAGGACCTGCTGTACCGGCTCAACGTGTTCCCGGTCCACCTGCCGGCACTGCGCCAGCGCGCCGAGGACGTGCCGCTGCTGGCCACGCATTTCGTCGAGCAGATCTCACAGCGCGAAGGCACGCCGAAGCGCTTCTCGGCACAGGCGATGCAGCGCCTGGCGCGCTACGAGTGGCCGGGCAATGTGCGCGAGCTGCGCAACGTGGTGTACCGGGCCTACGTGATGGCGCTGGAGAACACCATCGAGGACGAATGCCTGCCGCAATCGCCCGACGACGAAGCGTCGGGCGCAGCGCCGTCGGCCGCGGTCGTGCAGCCGGTGGGCGAGGGCGGCGCGCCGTCGCTCACCGTGTGGGTCGGCACGCCGCTGGCGGAGATCGAGCGCCAGGTCACGCTCGCGACGCTGGAGCACCTGGGGCGGCACAAGGAGAAGACGGCCGCGACGCTCGGGATCAGCCTGAAGACGCTGTACAACCGCCTGAAGGAATACCAGGCGGCGGGTGCGGCGGGCGGCGAGGGCGCACTCGACACGCGGCCCGACAACCTGGCCGAGGACCGCAGCTGGGCCTCTTCGTAGGGGGCGTCATTTCACGCGGTTCGTGTCGCGAAGGCGTGAATCAGGCGGCCGAGATTTTCAGGCCGCAACGGCTTGACCAGGTAGGCATCGAAGCCCGACTCCAGCGCGCGTGCCTCGTCGTCCTGCCGGCCGCGCGAACTCAGCGCGGCAAAGAACACCGGCATTCCCGCCAGGCTGTTGCGCATCGGCTCGATCAGCAGCGCGGCGTCGAAGTCCGCCTGGCTGATGTCGCACAGCACGATCTGCGGGCGCTGCCCGCGTGCCACGCGCAACCCGGCCTCGGCCGTCGGTGCCGTCTGCACCTCGTGGCCCCACAGCTCCATCTGCATGCGCAGCACGTCGCGCGCCTCGGGGTCGGATTCGATCACCAGCACGCGGTAGGTCTCGGCCGGCAGCGCCGCCGGGGCCGGCTTGTGCCGTGACGACGCTGACGTGCCTGCCGGCGCCGCCACCTGCGGCAGGCTGATCACGAACTCGGCACCCTGGTCGGGCCCGGCGCTTGCGGCCTCGATGTCGCCACCGTGCAGCATCGCGATGCGCCGCGCGAGCGTCAGCCCGACGCCCAGCCCCGGCCGGCGCGATGCCGTGCCGGTGTCGTGGCGCGCGAACAGCTCGAACACGTGCGGCAGGAAATCGGCCGCGATGCCCTGGCCGCGGTCTTTCACGCGCACCAGCACGCTGCCGGCCCGCGCCTGCACCGACACCGTGATCTCGCCCGGGTCGCGCGAGAAGATCGACGCGTTGTAGACGATCGCCGACACCGCCTGCGCCAGGCGCAGCGCATCGCCGTCGACGTAGGGCGAGTCCTTCGGGAACTCGGTCTTGAGCGTGTGGCCGGCCGCGCTCAGCTTGGTCCGCAAGCCCTCGAGCGCGGTGCGCACCACGGTGTCCACCGCCACCGGCTCCTTGATCAGCGTGATCTGGCCCTGCGCGACCCGCGTCACGTCGACCAGGTCGTCGATCAGCCGGCGCAGCCGCGCCACCTGGCGCTCGACGATCTCGCGCAGGCGGCCCAGCGTCGGGTTGTCGGCTTCCATCGTGCGCAGCACGCTCGCCGCGTTCGCGATCGGCGCCAGCGGGTTGCGCAGCTCGTGCGACAGCAGCGCGAGGAACTCGCCCTGGCGCCGGTCGGCCAGGCGCATCGCCTGCGTGCGCTCGGCCAGGCGCTCTTCGAGTTCCTTGCGCTCGTGGATGTCGACGCAGCTGCCGATGTAGCCGAGGAAGCGCCCGTCGCCGCTGTGGTGCGCGACGCCGTTGTCGAGCACCCAGCGGTAGCTGCCGTCGCGGCGGCGCAGCCGGTAGTCCATCACGAAGGGCTGGCGCGCATGGAAGCTGGTCGAGTAGATGCCCATGCAGCGTTCCAGGTCCTCCGGGTGCACGACCTGGGTCCAGCCGTTGCCGCGTTCCTCCTCGAGCGTGGTGCCCGTGAATTCGAGCCAGGGCTTGTTGACCCATTCGCACCAGCGGTCGGGGCCGGCCATCCAGACCATCACCGGCGCCGCGTCGGCCATGCTGCGGAAGTCGCGCTCGCCGTCGCGCCCGCGCACCGGCGACGGTTGCAGCAGGAAGAGGTAGTGCGGGCTGGCCTCGGACACCCTCAGCAACTGGCCGTCGAACAGCCGCACGCCGTCGCCCGAGCCGACCTGCACTTCGCCCGACCATTCCTCGCCGGCGGCGAGCGCACGGCCCAGCGCCAGCGATGGTGCAAATCGTGTCAGGTCGGACGGAACGTCGCCTCCCCGGGCCAACGCCTGCGCAGCGCGGTTGACGGCCAGCACGTGTCCGTCGGCATCGACCGCGAGCGCGGGCTGCGGCAGGCGGTCGAACAGCGTGGATCCGATGGCGTTCAGCGTGGTGGCGCGATCCTGCATGTCAACTTTCGGGTGCCCGTCAGGCGCACGGGCAGAGGGGTCTGTCGGACGGACCGGCCGGTCTCCCGCCGGCGGTCCGCGGATTGTCTCTGGCAAGTGTCGTGCCCGGCATCCTCAAGCGAGGCGACGGCGCCGTTCCACCGGTTCCACTTTCAGCAACTGCCGGTACTTCGTGACCGTGCGCCGCGCCACCGTCAGGCCCTGGCGCAGCAGCAGCCGGGCGATCTGGGCATCGGACAGCGGCTTCTTCGGGTCCTCGGCCTCGATCAGCCCCTGGATCACGCCGCGCACCGCGGTCGGCGAGGTGCTGCCGCCGCTGGCGGTGTTCATGCCGCGCGAGAAGAAGTACTTCAGCTCGAACACGCCGACCGGCGTCGCCATGTACTTGTTGTTGGTGACGCGGCACACCGTCGATTCGTGGATGCCGACCTCGTCGGCGATCTCGCGCAGCCCGAGCGGCTTCATCGCGAGCGGGCCGACGTCGAGGAAGCGGTGCTGGCGCTTCAGGATCGCCTGCGCCACCGACAGGATGGTCGAGAAGCGCTGCTGCACGTTGCGCACCGTCCAGCGCGCATCCTGCAGGTGGGCGGCCATCTCGCCATGGTGGCCGCTGCGGTGCTGCTGGAACAGGCTGGCGTACATCTGGTTCAGCTTCACGCGCGGGATCACCGCATGGTTCAGCGCCGCGGCCCAGGTGCCGCGCACCTTCTTGACGATCACGTCGGGCGTCACGTAGTTCAGGTCGTCGGCACCGAAGCGCCAGCCCGGGCGCGGGTCGAGGTGGCGGATGCGCTCGCACGCCGCCGACACCGCGGCCGCGTCGGCGCCCAGTGCGCGGGCCATGCCGGCGATGTCGCGCTGTGCGAGCTGCTCCAGGTGCTGCGACACGATGCAGCCGGCCAGCGCGCGCTCGTCCTCGTCCTCGATCTCGGACATCTGCAGCAGCAGGCATTCGGACACGCTGCGCGCCGCGACCCCGGTGGGCTCGAGCGACTGCACCAGCTTCAGCGCGGTCGACATCTCGCTCGCGTCGACCGCCGGCGACAGGCCGGCCAGCCGGCCCAGCTCGGGCAGGCCGGTGCGCAGGTAGCCGTCGTCGTCCAGCGACTCGATGATGGTGCAGGCGAGGGCATGGTCGCGTTCGCTCAGCGGCAGCACGTTGATCTGCGAGCGCAGGTGCTGGCGCAGGTCGACGTCGGCGGCCACCAGTTCCATCGCGCTGATGTCGGAATCGCCCGAGCCGCTGCTGCTGCCCGGTGCGGCCTGCCAGCTGTCGCGCTCGAAGGCCATGTCGGCCTCGGCGGGCGGCAGGATTTCCACCGCGACCTCGGTGGCCGGGCCGAGCGCGTTCAGCTCGGCGATCGGCACCGCGTCGGCCAGCGCCGCATCCTGCGTCGCCGGGGCGGTGGCCTCGGGGCCGGCCTCGTCGAGCTCGAGGAACGGGTTGGTGACCATGCTGTCGCGGATCTCCTGCACGAAATCCTGCGACGACAGTTGCAGCAGCCGCACCGCCCGCTGCAGGCGGGGCGTGAGGCCCTGGACCTGCCGGGTGTCGGTGCGAAGGATCGGTGCGTTCATCGCCAGTCTCCTGTTGACTTGTGCCCGGTGCGAGGCCCGCCGTAGGACGATGCCGCGCACCCTGGAAAAACAGTCATCTCTCTGCAACACATGTGCCACGGGCGCGAACCGGCAAGCCGCGCCGGCCGGGCCTCGCTCTTGCCGCAAGGATTGCGCGCCGGGGCCGCGGGCACGCCAAGTGCCGAAGCCCTGGCACCGGGCCTCGCGGCCTTCAATGGATGAAAGGACAGCACCATGAGCCACGAAGACATCGTCGACACCTTGAACGACCTGATCGCGACTTCGAAGGATGGCGAGTTCGGTTTCCTCGCCTGTGCCAGGCACGTGCAGTCCGAAGAGTTGCGCCAGCTGTTCACGCAGCGCTCCGAGGAATGCCGGCGTGCCGCCGAGGAACTGGCCCCGCTGGTCGCGCAGTACGGCGGCGAGCCGGACGACGACGGCACGACCTCGGGTTCGCTGCACCGCGGCTGGGTCGCGGTGCGCGGCTCGCTGGTGGGCTACACCGACCAGGCGATGCTCGATGAATGCGAGCGCGGCGAGGACGCGGCGCTGGCGCGCTACCGCGCCGCGCTGCGCGACGACGACCTGCCGGAACCGGTGAAGGCAGTCGTCGCGCGCATGCAGCTCGGCGTGCAGCGCAACCACGACCAGATCAAGATGCTGCGCGATCGCGAACGCGCGAAGAGTTCGTCCTGATCGAACCGCGACCGGGTAAATGCTGCCGATGTTCTTACCGCCATATCGCAACTTTCACCCGGTCGTTTTTGCCCGACAAAACAACAAGGAGACAAGCATGCCGACAACTCTGCGCACGCTGGCGACCCTCGGCCTGGCGGCGCTGGCCGCGCCGCTCGCGCTGGCGCAATCCCAGGACCACGGCTACGTGGGGCTGCATGGCGGCCGTGCCGAGTACAACACCGAGTGCGGCATCGCTGCGTCGTGCGACGACGCGAACGGCGCGTGGAAGGTCTATGCCGGCGCCGCGATCAACCCGTGGCTCGGCCTCGAACTCGGCTACGTCGACATGCGCCATGCCGACCGGGCCGGCGGCACGTCGAAGGCGCGCGGCGTCAACCTGAGCCTGGTGGGCCGGTTGCCGCTGGGCGACATGTTCCACGTCTACGGCAAGCTGGGCGCCACCTACGGCCGCACCGACGTCAGTGCCGGGCTCGGGCAGCTCGTGCCGACCGGCGACGACAAGGGCTTCGGTGCCACCGGCGGCGTCGGCGCGGGCATCGACTTCAACCGCAACTGGAGCCTGGTGCTCGAATGGGAGCGCCAGCAGTTCCGCTTCGTCGGTGGCCGGCAGGACGTGGACCTGACGTCGCTGGGCGTGCTCTACCGCTTCTGAGCGGGGCCGGCGTGCCCGCGCCCGAGCGCCTGCAGTACGTCAGCGACGGCGCGCCCGGCATCCGCCGCGCCCGGCGCGGCAAGGGCTTCAGCTACATCGGCCCCGATGGCCGGCCGCTGCGCGAGCGCGGCGAGCTGGAGCGCATCCGCCGCCTCGCGATCCCGCCGGCCTACACGCAGGTGTGGATCTGCAGTTCGCCGCGCGGCCACATCCAGGCCACCGGCCGCGATGCACGCGGGCGCAAGCAGTACCGCTACCACGCCGACTGGCGGCGCGCACGCGATGCCGACAAGTTCGACCGCATGTTGGAGTTCGGCGAGGCGCTGCCGCGGATCCGCGCGCGCGTGCTGCGCGACCTGAAGGCGGCCGAGGCACGGCCCGGCCGCGACACCGTGCTGGCCACCGTGGTGCGCCTGCTCGACACCACCCTCGTGCGCATCGGCAACGACGAGTACGCGCGCAGCAACGGCTCGTTCGGCCTGACGACGCTGCGCAACCGGCACGCGCTCGTGAAGGGGCGCGAGATCACGCTGCAGTTCCGCGGCAAGAGCGGCGTGCAGCACCGCGTCGCGCTCGAGGACCCGCGCGTCGCGCGCATCGTGCGGCGCTGCCAGGCGATGCCGGGGCAGGCGCTGTTCCAGTACACCGGCGAGGACGGGCAACTGCACGGCATCGCGAGCGACGACGTCAACGACTACTTGCGCGATGCGAGCGGGGCCGAGTTCACCGCGAAGAACTTCCGCACCTGGCATGCGAGCGTGCATGCGCTGGCGCTGCTGGGCGAATTGCCGGGCGCGCGCGGCGATGGCGACGCCTTCACGCGGCGCGAGCTGAACGACGTGCTCACCGACGTCGCGAAGCGCTTGGGCAACACGGTGGCGGTGTGCCGCAAGTCGTATGTGCACCCGCGCGTGCTCGAGGCGACGCAGGCGCAGCTGCGTGCGGCCGGCGAAGGTCTCGCGTCGATGCGGCGCCAGCGCGGCTGGTCGGTGGCCGAGCGGCAGCTGATGGCCTTCCTGACCCCGCCCGGAAGGGGGTGAGGTCGCCGCACGGGCGGTGGTCATAATCGGTCACGAACGCGATGGCGGAGGGCCGATGATCTTCGTGTATGCGGTGCTGGGCGGCCTGGTGGGCTTGGCCCTGGGCGGGCCGGCCGGTGGCCTGGTGCTGCTGATCATCACGCCGGTGGTGATGTCCATCATCCGCTCGTCCAGGAGCACGCCGGCGTCGACGCCGCCGATGCCGGACGTGCTGCCGGACCTGCCCGATGAGGCACCCGCCGCGCCGCCGGAGCTTGCGCAACGTGTCGCCGCGCTGGAACGCGAACTCGCGGCCTTGAAGCTGCAGGTGGCGCAGCTGTCGGGCGCCGCGGCGGCGCAAGAGGTGATTCCCGAGCCGTTGCCGCTCGTGCCGCCTGTCGCCCCGGCCTTGGCCGTGTTCGAGTTCGAACCCGTGCCGCAGCCGGTGCCCGTGGCGCAGCCCGTGCGCGAGGCCGTCGTGGAGGAGGCCGCCGGCGAGCCCGAGCCGTCCATGGGGACCGAGCCCTCGCGCGCCAACCCGCCACCGCCGCCCGCGCCGCCCGCGCCGCCCGTGCCGCCCGTGCCGCCCGTGCCGGCGGTGCCGCTGCGCGACCGCCTGCCGCCGTTCGTCGCGCGCTGGCTCTTCGGCGGCAACACGATCGTCAAGGTCGGCGTGCTGATCCTGTTCCTCGGGCTCGCGTTCCTGCTGCGCTACGTGGCCGAGCGCGCGACCCTGCCGATCGAGGTGCGCTATGCCGGCGTCGCCCTGGTCGGCGTGGTGCTGCTGGTGCTGGGCTGGCGCCTGCGTGGGCGCCGCGACGCGGCCGGTGGGCAGGGCTACGGGCTGATCCTGCAGGGCGCGGGCATCGGCGTGTTCTACCTGACGGCGCTCGCGGCGCTGCGGCTGAGCGCGTTGCTGCCGCCGGCCGCGGCCTTCGGCGTGATGGCCGTCGTGGCGCTGCTGGGGGCCGCGCTCGCGGTGCTGCAGAACGCGCCGTGGCTGGCCTACGTGTCGGTGGCCGAGGGCTTCCTGGCACCGGTGCTGGTGTCGACCGGCGGCGGCAACCACGTGGCGCTGTTCAGCTACCTGGCGGTGCTGGACGTCGGCATCTTCCTGATGGCCTGGCACAAGGCCTGGCGGCCGCTGAACCTGGTCGGCTTCGTCGGCACGTTCACGCTGGCCGGTGCCTGGGCGAAGGCGCACTACACCGATGCGTTGTATCCCGAGAGCCAGGCCTTCCTGCTGCTCTTCTTCGTGCTGTTCACCGCCATCGGCGTGCTGTTCGCACGGCGCGCGCTGGCGCTGGGCGACGATCCGCCGGCGACCGACAGCCTGTCGCGGCGCGCGGCGCAGGCGCTGCAGCAGGTGGGGCGCGTCGACAGCGCGCTGGTGTTCGGCGTGCCGCTGGCCGCTTTCAGCCTGCAGTACCTGATGGTGAAGGACAGCGAATGGGGCCCGGCATGGTCGGCGCTCGGGTTCGCGTTCTTCTACCTCGTGATCGGCGGCGCATTGCTGCGCAGTGCACGCATCCGCTATGCGCTGCTGGGCGAGGCCTATGTGATCGTCGGCGCGATCTTCGCGACGCTGGCGATACCGCTGGCACTGGAAGGCGCGTGGACCGGCGCCACCTGGGCGGTCGAGGCGGCGGGCATGTTCTGGCTCGGCGTGCGCCAGCACCGCAAGTACACGCGCGCCTTTGCGCTGGCCGTGCTGGCCGGTGCCGCGGTGCGGCTCGCAACCTCGCTCGACATCGACCTGCACCCCGGCACGCCGCTGCTGACGGGTTCGCTGATGGGCCTGCTGCTGCTGCTCGGCAGCGTGCTGGCGATGTGGCGCGTGCACCACCGCCACCCGGCGGCGCAGCGTGCCGGCTGGGAGCGCTGGAACGACGTGGCGCTGCCGTGGCTGGCCGTCGTGTCGATGGCGCTGATCGCATGGACCGTGCTGCTGCCCCTGTGGGCCAGCGTGGTGGTCGGGCTGCTGGGCGCGGCGCTGGCTGCGGCCGGCCAGCGTTTCGCGCTGCGCGTGCTGGCGGGCTGCGCGGCGGGGCTGCACCTGGTGGCGCTGGCAGGGCTGGCCGGCTCGCTGCACCTGGACCAGGACGGCGCGCCGCGTGACGGCTGGCCCGGCCTGGTGGCCGCGCTGGCGGTGGGCCTCAGCCTGCTGCTGACGGCCTGGTTCGAGCTGCGCGTGCAGCTGAAGGCGATGGACGAGCGCGAGGGTGTGCCGCGCTGGTCGCTGGCCGGCGGCGCGGCGCTGCTGGCCGGGCTGGCCGTGGTGGCACTCGGCCTGTTGTGCGTGCTGCCGGCGGAGCAGGCGGCGCTGGTGTGGCCGTGGCTGGGCGTCGGCGCGCTGGCGCTCGGCCTGCGCATCGCCCACCCGGCGCTGGTGCTGGGCTGGCTGGCGCTGCAGCTGGCAGCGGCCGTCGCGACGCTGGTCTTCGGGCCGGACCTGTTCGACCCGCTGCAGGCCTTCGGACTGCGCTTCTGGCTGCCGCTGGGCCTGGGCCTGGCCGGGCTGCTGGCCGGCGATGCGCTGCAGCGCGCCGCGCGCCCCGCGTCGGCGGCGGCGCTGGCCTGGTCGCGCCATGCCGTGGTGCAGTGGGGCATCGTGCTGTGGGCGCTCGCCTGGTGGGTCCTGATGCTGGTGCCCGAGGTGCTGCACCTGCTGCAGCGCCAGCAGGCGATGGACGGCTGGCCGGCGGCGCTGGTGGGCTGCGTGGTCGCGAGCTCGGTGCTGGCCGTCCTGGTGGCGCAGTGGCGCGATTGGCGCGTGATGGGCCAGGCGACGGCGTTCACGCTGCCGTCGCTGGCGGTGATCGCGATCGGTTCTGCCGCGGCCGACGGCGCGGCGCCCTCGGCGCACCTCGGCTGGATCGCGTGGCCGGTGGCCTTGCTGTGGCATTTGCTGCTGGCACGGCGCCAGGTGACGTGGCTGCCGTGGCGCGCCTTGCAGGCGGTGCACGTGCTCGGCCTGTGGCTGTTCGTCGCGCTGGCCGGCCGCGAGTGCGTGCTGTGGCTGGGCGATGCCGGCGAGCCCGGCTCGGCCTGGCGCGTGCTGGGCTGGGTGCCGCCGGTGGCGCTGGTGCTGTTCGCGATGACGCGGCCGGCCGTGCTGCGCCGCTGGCCGCTGGCGGCGTTCCACGAGGCCTACCTGGTGGTGGGGGCCGCGCCACTGGCGATCGGCCTGCTGCTGTGGGGCTGGCTCGCCAATGCGCACCCGGGGTCGGCGGCGCCGCTGCCCTTCGTGCCGCTGCTCAATCCGCTGGAGGTCGGGCTGCTGCTGGCCTTGCTGGTGCTGGCGCTGTGGTGGCGGGCGCTGCCGGAGCCGGTGCGTGCGCAGGTGCCGCGCGAGGCGGCGTGGGGCGTGTTCGGACTGAGCGTCTTTGCGCTCTACACCGGCATGGTGCTGCGCCTGGTGCACCACGCGGCCGGCGTGCCGTGGGAAGAGCAGGCCTTGTTCGATTCGACGCTGGCGCAGGCGACGCTGTCGGTGGCGTGGTCGCTGGTCGGCGTCGGGCTGATGCTGTTCGGCCACCGGCGCGTGCACCGCACGGTGTGGATCGTCGGCGCGGCGCTGCTGGGCGTGGTGGTGCTGAAGCTCTTCTTCGTCGAGCTGGCCGATCGTGGCGGGCTGTACCGCATCGTGTCGTTCATCGTCGTCGGCGTTCTGTTGCTGGTGGTGGGGTACTTCGCACCGGTGCCGCCGCGGCGGGCTGCGGCCCCCGAGGAAGGCGAGGTGGTGGCATGAAGGTGCGCTGGATGCTGGCTGCGCTGGTGGCCGGGTCGGTGAACGCGCTGGCGCTGCCGCCCTCGGCCGGGCTGCGGCTCGAAGGGGCCGGGCCGTACTACACGCTGGAATTGCCGCTGGCCTGGCAGGTGCAGGCCGGCACGGCCGATCTGCGCGGCCTGCAGCTGCGCAATGCGCTTGGCGAACCCTTGGCCTGGGCGTGGGCGTGGGCGGATGCGACACCGGCGCAGGCGAGCGTGACGACCGGCAGCGTGCGCTTTCTGAAATGGATGGCGCCGAAGGCAGCGACGCCACGGCCGAAGGGTGAGGCGGACGACACGCCGCGCGGCTGGGTGCTGGACCTGCGCAACGTGAAGGGGGATGTGATCGACGTGGCGGTGTCGCTGGCCGGCGATGCGAACGCCGTCTACCCGCTGGCGGTGGAGGCGAGCGACGACCTGTCGAGATGGCGCGTCGTGCGGCCCGAGGTGCAGCTGGTGTCGCTGCAGTACCAAGGCCAGCGGCTGGACGACACCGTGATCGAACTCGGCGGCGTGCGGGCGGCCTACCTGAGGTTGCGCACACTGGGCCACGGCGCGCTGCCGCCGTTGACTGCCGCCGAGGTCACGACGGTGGTGCAGCAGGCGCCGGCGCCCGAACTGCAGTGGAGCGAGCCGATCGCGCCGGTGTCCTGCGAGGCGCAGCACTGCGATTACGCGCTGCCGGCGGTGTCGCTGGCGGCGGTGGAACTGCTGCCGCGCGAAGCGAACACGGTGGCGAGCGTCGGCTGGCTGGGTCGCAGCGATGCGATGCAGGCGGCATCGGCGTCGCGCGAGTACGTTCATCGTCACCGGTTGCACCATCCGCTGCATGTGCTGCGGGACAAGCGCAATCCACCGCTGCCGGCACCCGACGCCGGGTGGCAGCACGTCGCGCAGGGCCGCGTGTGGTGGCTGCGCCTGCCGCAGGGCGAGACGAGATCGCCGGCACAGCATCTCGACGGCGCGGTGCACACGCAGCTGCGCCTGCAGGTGGCCGGCGGCGTGGCGGCGTTCGGCGCGCAGCCGCCGCAGCTGCGTTTCGCGGTGCGGCCGCGCACGCTGGTGCTGCTGGCGCGCGGCAGCGGGCCGCATCGGCTGGGCTGGGGCGATCCGGCGCTGGCGGCGACGCCGATGTCGCTGGGCGAGTTGATGCCCGCGCGGCGCGGTGGTGACGCGCTGCCGGCGGATCGGGCCGTGCTGCAGGCCGATGTAGCGGTGGCGTCGCCTGCGGCGTTGCCGGCGTCGATGCCCCAGCCGAGGTCGGGCGGCACGCGCGCGTGGCTCTGGGGCGCCTTGCTGGCGGGGGTGGCGCTGATGGCGGCGATGGCGTGGTCGCTGCTGCGAGGGAGGCACTGACGGCGCCGAGGTGCCACTCATGCCGGTCTGGGTTCGAGAAGGACTGGAGGATGCGCACTGGCGGTAGCAGGGATTCCTTCGGCAGCAGGTTCGTGGTCGTGGGTGGCGAAGAGACAACGCAACACACGGTGTCCAAGGCCGACCCGCGTCGGGCGGGCAGATGCTCGACGCAGCCTTGTTGGAGGTGACGCAGAACCCTTTGCTGCTGCGAAGGCCAGGGGTCGGCATGCGGCTCAGCCGCTTGATGAGTCAAGTCCGGGCCAACGGCGGAACGGCCGAATTGGCGCGGCACCGGGTGCTGCTCCCGGCGGCTGCCTGCAACGCCTGGTTACCCGCTGTCTGACACCCCTGAGGAATAGACACGCTATTGCCCGCTTATCGGCGCCTCGCCGGCCGCACGACGCTCGCAGAATCCGTTTTCAGGGATACACCAGCGAGACCTGCATGAACTCAGATTCCATCGACCGTTCCTGGCGCGCACTTCCGGCCGTGCGGCTGCCGCTGTCGGGCTTCATGGAGGAACGCGGGCAAGGTGTCGACAACCTGCTGGCGACCCTGGTGCGCCGCATCAACGGCGGCAACCTGGCCTACCTGGGCGTGCCGGCCGACCTGGTCTACCGGCTCGCCTGCCTGTGCAGCCGCTGGTCGCCCGACCTGCAGGAATTCATTGCGCAGGTGCTGGAGCGCAGCGGCAACCTCGATCACTTCCTGACCCAGCCGGCCGCCGCCGACCACCACGGCGAGATGTACGGCCTGCTCGAAGCCAGCGTCACCGCGGCCGAGTTCGCGATGAATGCCGACCACGATGCGCGCAGCCGCAAGCCGCTGCCGGTCGAAGTGTCCGAATTGCAGCAGGTGTGCGCCGCAGCCGCCTTCCTGTTCGACCTGGGCAAGGTCTACAGCGAACACGCCGGCCACGACCTGCCGCGCAGCGTCCGCCGCCAGTTGCAGCCGCATGCCGACCTGTCGCGCTGCTGGCGCAGCAGCTGGACCACGCTGGCCCGGCGCAACCCGATCCTCGCCGCCTGGCTGGACCAGATCGCCAGCCGCCGCTCGGGCGCCACCGCCGCCGTGCGTGCGGCCCGCGCGCTGACGCACAACGCGGTGCGCGCGAGCTGGCGCAGCAACAGCCAGCTGCTGCCGGTCTGACTCAGCCTTTGCGGGTGGCGAACCGGGCCTGGAGGCCCTCGCAGCGCATGGATCAGCACTCCGGCACGCCAGGCTGCGCGTCCAGCACGGCGCCGCAGGCGCGGCCGCGGCCGCCGTGCTTGGCGCGGTAGAGCTGGGCATCGGCCAGCGCGAGCAGGCCCTCGGGCTCGCCCTCGGGCCCGGGCAGGCGGGTGGCGACCCCGATGCTGATGGTGACGGCGCCTGCCACGTCGGAGTCCGCGTGCCCGATCTCCAATCCGCGCACGCGCTGCTCGATGCCCACACCCAGCGCCAGGGCGCCGTCGAAATCGGTCGCCGGCAGGATGCAGGCGAATTCCTCGCCGCCGTAGCGCGCGGCCAGGTCGCCGGGGCGAAGCAGCCCGCCCTGGATGGCCTGGGCCACCTGCCGCAGGCATTCGTCGCCCGCCTGGTGGCCATAGCGGTCGTTGAAGCGCTTGAAGTGATCGACGTCCACCATCAGCAGCGACAGCGGCAGCCCGGCACGCGTGGCGCGCCGCCATTCGGTGCCGAGGCGTTCATCGAAGCAGCGGCGGTTGGCCACGCCGGTCAGGCCGTCCAGGAACACCATCCGGCGCAGCAGATCGCTTTGCGCCTTCAGCGTGAGGTGCGTCCTGACGCGCGCCCGCACCACGGCGGGGTTGACGGGCTTCGCGATGAAGTCGACCGCGCCCAGTTCGAGCCCCCGGGTTTCCTCCTGCGCATCGGTGTGCGAGGTCACGAAGATCACCGGGATGTTGCGCGTGGCCTCGTCGGCCTGCAGCCGCATGCAGACCTCGTGGCCGTCCATGCCCGGCATCACGACGTCGAGCAGCAGCAGGTCGGGCGGATCGGTCCGGCACAGCGCCAGCGCCTTGACGCCGTCGGTCGCCATCAGCACCCGGTGGTCGGGTGCAAAGATGCGGTACAGCGCCTGGATGTTGATCGGCTGGTCGTCCACGACGAGCAGGCAGGGCCGCTTGTCCGCGGCGCCGGGCAGGGTGGGCACGGCAGCGCTCATTGGTCGAACCGCTGTTGCAGCGCCCGGCAGTGCACCAGGGCTTGGTCGAAATCGAGCGAGGCGGTGGCCGCATCGAGCAGCTGCAGGGCCTGCCTGACTGCGGGGCCGTGGCTGCGCTGCATCTGCTCGAGGACCTCCAGGGCCCGCATGTCGGCAGCGCGCAGCAGGCCTGCCAGTTCGGCCAGGGAGCGCTGAAGTTCCTGCAGGCCCGGTTCGGCCAGCCTGGCGGGTGGGTTGGCCGGGGTGGTCTGCTGCAGGCTCAGCTGCAGCGCGTCGGCGACCTGGGTGATGTCGCGCCGCGCGACCTGCACGAGCCCGCTCAACGTGTCCATCAGGGCGGACGGTGGCGCCTGCGCCTGGCCCAGGGCGCGCTCGGTGCGGGCCGCCATCTGGGCCAGCGAACGCACGCCCAGCGTGCCGGCCAGGCCCTTGATGGTGTGCATCAGGCGCCGCGCTTCGTCGAACCGGCCCTGCTGCGTGAGTGCCAGCAGCTGGTCCGGCAGCGTCGCCAGGTCTTTGAGGAAGGACTGCAGCGTGCGCAGGTAGACGCGGCTGTTGCCGCCCATGCGGCCCAGCGCGGCCTCCAGGTCGATGCCGTGCTGCCCGGCCTGTGCCAGCAGCCCGGCCGGCACGGCGCCTGACGGTCCCGCGGCGGGCGCGGCCCGCGCCGCCGCGCGGCCGGTGTGGTGCAGCAAGGTGGCGACCAGCTTCGACAGGTCGAAGGGCTTGCCGACGTGGTCGTTCATGCCCGCGGCCAGGCAGGCCTCGCGGTCGGATGCCATGGCATTGGCCGTCATCGCGATGATGGGCAGCGTCGCCAGGCCCAGGTGCTGGCGGATGCGCGCGGTCGCGGTGTAGCCGTCCATCTCCGGCATCTGCAGGTCCATCAGCACGGCATCGAAGGGCGGGTCGGCGGCGGCCACGGCATCGACGCCGAGCCGCCCGTTGACCGCCAGCACGACATGCGCGCCCTCATCGCTCAGCAGTTCCTGGGCAACCTGCTGGTTGTTCACGTTGTCTTCCACCACCAGCAGCCGCATGCCGGTCAGCCGGGGCCCGGTGGCCGGCAGCGCCGGCCGGGCCAGCATGCCGGGATGCGCCAGCGCCACGCGGGCATCGCAGACCGCATCGAACAGCATGGATGCGGTCACGGGCTTGACCAGGAAGGCACTCAGGATCGCCTGCTCCTCGGGGCTGCGCTGCGCCAGTGCCGCGCGCCCGTGGGCGGTGATCATGAACAGCAAGGGGGCAGCCAGGCCGCACGCCCGGGCCCCTTCCAGCAGGCGCTGGCAGGTCTCCCAGCCGTCCAGGCCCGACATCTGCCAGTCGACGAACACCGCCTCGTAGGGCCTGCCTTCAGACGCTCGCGCCGCCGCCAGCGCGATCGCCGCGTCCCCGCCGGCCGCCGCGTCGGCCTGCCACCCCAGCGACTGCGCCATGCCGACGAACACCTCGCGCGCAATGGCGTTGTCGTCGATGATCAGCGCGCGCAGGACACCCATGTCGGGCGGACGCGGCAAGGGCGCCTCGCCGGCCGCCTCGGCGAGTGCGAGCCGGATGCTGAAGTGAAAGGTACTGCCTTCGCCGGGCGTGCTGTGCAAGCCGAGGCTGCCGCCCATCAGGGCGACCAGGCGCTGGCAGATCGCCAGGCCCAGGCCGGTGCCGCCGAAGCGGCGGGTGGTCGAGGCTTCGGCCTGCGAGAACCCGTCGAAGATGTGCGCCTGGTGCTCGGGTGCGATGCCGATGCCGCTGTCGCGCACCGCAAACTCCAGCAGCACGTCGTCCGCGCTGCGCTCGACCACCCGAATCCGCAAGACCACCTCGCCCTCGGCGGTGAACTTGATGGCATTGCCGGCCAGGTTGATCAGCACCTGCTGCAGCCGCATGTCATCGCCGAGCAGGCAGCGGGGCACGTCGGGGCCGATGTCGAACAACACGTCGATCGTCTTGGCGCCGACGTTCGCCGACAGGATCACCGACAGGTCGCGCAAGAGGCGGTCGAGCCGGAACGGGCGCGGGTCGAGCGTCATCTTGCCGGCCTCGGCCTTCGAGTGGTCGAGGATGTCGTTGAGCAGGCCCAGCAGCGAGCGCGCTGCGCCCTCGGTCTTTTCGGCGTAGTCGAGTTGCCGCGCCGTCAGCGGTGTCTTCTGCAGCAGGTTCAGCATGCCCAGGATCGCATTCATCGGCGTGCGGATCTCGTGGCTCATGTTGGCGAGGAACTGGCCCTTGGCCACGCTCGCCTGCTCGGCCCGCACCAGCGCCGCCTTCAGGTCTTCACCCAGGGCGCGCCGCTCGGTGACGTCGGAGCCGATCTCCATGAACCCGATCAGCGCGCCGGCGTCGTCGCGCATCGGCTGCACCTCGGTGTCGATCCAGTAGTCGCGGCCGGTCTTGGACCGGTTGAGCACCTCGACCCGGCACGCCGCGCCGGCCGCCACCGCATCGAGCAAGGTCTTGAGCGTGGCCGGATCCGCCTTGCCGCTGCCCAGCAGCTCGCCGGGGGTGCGTCCGGACGCTTCTTCCAGCGTGTAGCCGGTGATCCGGGTGAAGCCGGCGTTGACCCAGGTGATGCGCATGTGCGCATCGGTGATGGCCACCGAGTTCGAGGTGTGCTGCACGACGCGGGCCAGGCGGGCGAGGTGGACCGTCATGTGCTGTGCGCGCCTTTGTGCGCGAACGCGGCCGACGGCCAGCAGCCAGACCGCCAGCGCCATCAGGAAGCTGGCCAGTGCGCCGCCCAGCGCGATGAAAGCCACGCTGGAACGGTCGATCGAGGCTTCGAAGGCCGGCGTGCTGATGGCCCGCAGCGTCAGTGTGCGGCCTCCCACCACGAAGCGGCGCAATGACACGCGGACTTGGCCGGGGACCGGGGGCGCGGCAGCCGGCTGGCCCGGGGTGTCGTGGCGGCTGTCGAACAGCAGGTCGCCGGCTTGCATCGTCTCGTGCTGGAACAGCTCGATCTCGAGCGTGCCTTCGGCGACATCGGTCACGCCTTTCATGATCTCCGACACCACGATCGGCGCATAGACCAGGCCGATCAACAGGGCCTGGCGCCGTTGTGGCGTGGCGAGCGCGGCGGCAGCGGCACCGCCCTGGTAGACCGGCACCATCAAGAGGAAGCCCGGGCCGCGCGTTTCGTTCTGCAACAGCGAGATGCTGCCGCTCATGGACGGCAGGCCGCTGGTCGCGGCGCGCTCGGCGGCTTCGCGCCGAACCGCCTCGCGTCCCACGTCCTTGCCCAGGGCGCCGTGGTTCGAGGCCAGCGGTTCGATGGACTTGACGATGTAGAGGTCGGCGGCGTTGCCGGCCGTGTCCACCGCGAACCCGGGGCTGCCGTCCGCCTGCCGTGCGGCGACGAAGGCTGCAAGCGCGTCGCGCTGGACCCGCTCGATGAATCCGAAGCCTCGCACGCCGGGGAATTCGACCGGCAGGTCTCGCGATCCGACCCAGGCGCGGAGCTGGTCGTGGGTGATCTGGCCGTTTGCGGCAAACAGGCCGCGCAGTCCGTTGAGACCGTAGACGGGCCACAGGAAGTGGCGGCGCACGTCCCGTTCGATCCGTTCGGCACGGCGCTCGAACTTCTCCTGGGCCGCGGTCGACACGGTGCGCAGTTGCCACGCCACGCCGGCGCCGGTCAGCGCCAGGCCCAGCACCTGGGTGGCGGCGGTCATCGCGATGGCGGAGCGGACGGTGCCGGTGCGCGAGCCCTTGCCGCCGGGCGCGGCCGGTGCCTGGGGGGTCCCGGACATGCAGCGCCAGTAGACGGCCGGACCGGCGATGAGCAGCAGCAGGGCCGCGCTCAAAAAGACCTGCTTCGGCGCATCCAGGCCGGCGCCGATCAGCGGCACGGCCATCGTCACGGCGACCTGGACCCCGGCCACGATCAGCAGGATCTCGATGAACAGGCGGATGGGACGTGGGGTTTGCTTCATGGGGCTGCCAGCGTTGCGGGATTCATCCGAAGCGATGCTGCTGCCACGAAGCCATGGCCCCCGTTCGGCGAACACCGGGTCCATGTGCGGTCAGTGTGAAGGACCCGGCGGCGCGCCAAGCCCCGAACTGGCGGGTAATCGGCCCCGATCTCCCGGGCTAGTGCAGGGTCATGTCGATCCCCCGGCGGCCCGCTGCGCGGCCCGCCAGGCCTTCAGGCGCGGCAGCAGTTGCTGGTGGCGTTCCAGGCTCTCCGGCGGCCAGTGCGCGTCGCGCGGGTAGTACTCGGGCACCGCCGTCATCTGCGGCGGGATGAGCACCCAGGGCTGCTTCGACGCGGTGAAGATGTGGATGTCCGGCGGCAGGCGGTCGGGGTCGTCGAGCGTGCCGACGCGCACGAAGCTGAGCAGCGGACCCGAGCCGGCGTAGTGGCTCCAGACGGCCACGCGGCACGTCGGGCAGCGCGCGATCTGCTGCCCCTGGCCGCTGGCCGACGGCGTGTCGACCAGCTCGGGCGGGACCCCCAGCGATTCGACGCGGTCGGACTCGATCATCGCGTTCAGCGCGAACGACGCGCCGGTCTCGCGCTGGCACCAGCGGCAGTGGCAGCAGTGCACGAACAGCGGTGCGCTGTGCATGCGGTAGCGCACGCGGCGGCAATCGCAGCCGCCGTCGAGCGCAAACACGGTCGATTCGCCCATCGGTGACGGCTCCCCGGAAAGGCCGGAGTATGCCGCCGGTCGCGCACGGCGTCTGGTCGTGTTGGCGATTACTGTATATATTTACAGCATGCAGCCCAAACCCCCGCGCTTCCTGATCCAACCGCTCGTGCCGATGCCCACGCCGGGTGCGCAGAAGGGCCGCGGCACGGCCTGGGCCATCGAGCACCGCTTCACGCGCCAGGGTGGCGAAGACTTCGACGACGGCTGGGGCACGCTGGACCAGGAAGCGAGCGAAGAGCACCTGCCGCGCAGCACCCAGATCATCGAGGAGCGGGTCAAGAGCATCCTGTCCAGCAACGACTCGCCCGACGTCCACTTCGACCTGTCGATCAACCCGTACCGCGGCTGCGAGCACGGCTGCATCTATTGCTTCGCGCGGCCCACGCACAGCTACCTCAACATGTCGCCGGGGCTGGATTTCGAGACCCGCATCGTCGCCAAGGTCAATGCCGCCGAACGCCTGCGCGAAGCGCTCGCGAGCCGCACCTACGAGCCGCAGATGCTGAACATCGGCGCGGCCACCGATGCCTACCAGCCGGTCGAGCGCAAGCTGGGCATCACGCGCTCGATCATCAAGGTGCTGCACGAATGCAGCCATGCGTTCTCGCTGGTCACCAAATCGTCCGGCGTCGAGCGCGACCTCGACATCCTGGCGCCGATGGCGGCACAGGGCCTGGTGGCGGTCTACGTGTCGGTGACTTCGCTCGATGCCGACCTGGCGCGCATCCTCGAACCGCGCGCCGCCGCACCGCACCGGCGGCTGCGCACCATCGAGACGTTGGCCAAGGCCGGCGTGCCGGTGGGGGTCAGCATCTCGCCGGTGATCCCGTTCATCAACGAGCCCGAGATCGAGCGCATCGTCGAGGCCGCGGCCGATGCCGGCGCGCGCTCGGCCTTCAGCATCATCCTGCGGCTTCCATGGGAGGTGAACCCGCTGTTCCAGCAGTGGCTCGAGCAGCACTTTCCGCAGCGCGCCGCGCGCGTGATGGCGCGTGTGCGCGAGATGCGCGGCGGCAAGGACTACGACGCGGCTTTCGGCAAGCGCATGACGGGCGAGGGCGTCTGGGCACAGCTGATTCGGCAGCGCTTCCACAAGGCCTGCGCGCGCCACGGCATGAACCGCGAGCGCACCGAACTCGACCTCACGCTGTTCCGCAAGCCGCGCCTGCCGCCGGCGAACGGGCAGGGCGAGCTGTTTTGACGGCCTTCATTCCTTGCCGCGGAACGCCAGCCACCCCGCGGCCGCGGTGAACACCACCACCAGCAGCACCACCGTCAGGAACCCGTGCTTGTGCTCCGCCAGCGGAATGCCGCCGACGTTCATGCCGAAGAAGCCGGTCGTGATGTTGATCGGCAGCGCCAGCACCGTCACCATCGTCAATGTGAACAGGCTGCGGTTGGTCTGCTCGCTGACCTGCGCGGCCAGTTCTTCCTGCAGCAGCTTGATGCGTTCCTGCAGCGCCGCCAGGTCGCGGATCACCAGCGAGAACTCCTCGGTGGCTTGGCGCAGCTCGTCCAGGTCGTGCGCGGCGACCCACGGCGGCGGCTGGCGCAGCAGCCGGAACAGCGCTGCCGGCTCGGGCGCCAGCAGCCGCTGCAGCCGGATCAGCACGCGGCGCAGCTGGCCGAGCTCGGTGCGCTGGTGCTTCATGCGGCCGCGCAGCAGCGTGTCCTCGATGCTGTCGACCTTGACGGTGGCCTCGCGCACGATGCGCACCAGCACGTCGCCCTGGTCCTTCAGCAGGTGGTTCAGCAGGTCGACCGACGAGCTGAACTTCGTGCCCTGGCGCACCGTCTCGCGCAGCCGGTCGATCGAGCGCAGCGGGTGGGCGCGCGCGCTCACCGCCAGGCGCTCGCTGACGCTCATCCACAGCGTCGCGATCTCCGACGGGTCGAACGCGAACTCGTAGGCCACGTCGTTGACGACGGCGATCAGGTTGTCCTGCGCATCCTCGATGCGCGTCGAGCGCGAGCCCTGGCGCAGCGCCTCGAAGAACTCGGGTGCGAGCGGCAGGTTGGCCTGCATCCAGGCCTGCGCCGACGCGTCGGTCAGGTCGAAATGCAGCCAGACGAAGGTCGGGTCATCGGGGCTGTGCGGCGCCTTCAGGCACTCGACCGCCTCGGCCAGGCCGATCGGCCGGCCCCCTTCGGCCGGGGTGAAGCGGAAGCCGCAGAGCAGTCCGTTTTGCTGGGCGCCATAGGAGATGGCCATGGTTTCGTTCCTCGGATCGGCACAGGGCCGATGTTGGCACGACAAGCATGACAGCCGACCTCAGTCGCGCAGGTCGGGCTCGAAGAACACCCAGCGCACCGACGGGAAGGCCGCGCGCAAGCCGGCCTCGACCCGGTTGATCGCCTCGATCAGCGCGACGTCCGACGGCTGCGGGTGCATGCGCGCCTTGACGGCCACCATCACCTCGCTGCCCAGCTGCTGCGTCAGCAGGTTGAAGACCTGCGCCACCTCGGGCTGGGCCGCCAGGTGGGTGCGCATGCCGGCCAGCATCGCCGGCTCGGCGCTCTGGCCGACCAGCAGCGACTTGACCTCGGCACCGACCAGGATCGCCACCACCACCAGCAGCACGCCGATGCAGATCGAACCGATCGCGTCCCACATCGGGTTGCCGGTCGCGACCGCCAGCGCGATGAAGCCGAGCGCAAGCACCAGGCCGCCGAGCGCCGCCAGGTCTTCGCCCAGCACGACGATCAGCTCGCTCTGGCGCGAGCTGCGGAACCACTGCCACAGGGTCTGGGTGCCGCGCTCCTTGTTGATCTCGCGCAGGCAGCCCCAGAGCGACACGCCCTCGGCGACCACGCCGAAGGCCAGGATGGCCATCGCGACGCCGGCGTATTTCACCGGCTCGGTGTCGTGCAGCTTGTGCACGCCTTCGTAGATCGAGAACAGGCCGCCCATGCTGAACAGCATCAGCGCGACGATGAAGCTCCAGAAGTAGATCGCCTTGCCGTAGCCGAGCGGGTGGTCGGCGGTCGGCGCCTTCTTGGCCTCTTTCAGGCCCCAGATCAGCAGGCCCTGGTTGCCGCAGTCGGCGTACGAGTGGATGGCTTCGGCCAGCATCGACGACGAGCCGGTGAACACCGCGCCGACGGTCTTGGCGATCGCGATCGCGAAGTTGGCACCGAGCGCGAAGAAGATGGATTTGAGGGAGTCGGAGGAGGCGGACACGGTGTCGGGGGAGGGGCTGTCGGAGCGCGAACTGTGACACGTTTCGACATGATCGCAGCCCGGATTGGCATCCGGGCTACCGGCGGCACTGTGCGAACGGGTCCCTGTCCGCAAGGTAAACGCTGGTCTTCGCGCCCATGAAGCCCAGCACCCCAGGCACCAGGTTGTCATGGCTCAGCGGCGTCTCCCGCTGCGCCCGCAGGCAGCTCATCTTGATCCCGGTGGCCGCCTCGGTCTGTGGTGCGAGCCAGACCACCAGCGGCACGTGCTTCTGCTCGCGCGGCGCGATGCCGTAGGGCAGGCCGTGCAGGTACAGGTTGTTCTCGCCCAGCGACTCGCCGTGGTCCGACAGGTACAGCAGCGCCGGGTCGTAGGCGTTGCCCTGGTGGCCGAGCCAGTCGATCGCCTGCGCCAGCACGCTGTCGGTGTAGGCGATCGAGTTGTCGTAGGCATTGACGAGCTGCTGTCGCTCGCACTGCTGCAGCACGTTGGTCGTGCACTCGGGCTGGAACGGCTTGCGGCCGGGCGGCGAGCGCTTCGAGTACGCCGGCCCGTGGCTGCCCATCTGGTGCAGCACCAGCACCACGCCGCGGGCGCGGCGCTCGGCCGGCAGCGCGGCAAGGCGCTGGTCCAGGCCGTGCAGCAGCGCTTCGTCCAGGCACTCGCCGCCGTCGCACAGGCCGGCCGGCAGCGGCGCGGCACCGGGCGCAAGGCGCCAGGCGTCGTCGTGCGGCACACGGTCGCACAGGCCCTTGCAGCCGGCCTGGTTGTCCAGCCACAGCACCGCGAGGCCGGCGCGCTGCAGCACGTCGAGCACGTTCTCGTAGTCCTTGTCGCGTGCCTCGAAGGCCTGCTTGCCGAGGGTCGAGAACATGCACGGCAGCGAGGTCGCGGTGCTGGTGCCGCAGGACGTCACCTGCGTGTAGCTGGCCACGCCCTTCGTCGCGAGGCCCGGGTTGGTCGCGCGTTCGTAGCCGTTGAGGGCAAAGTGATCGGCGCGCGCCGTCTCGCCGACCACCAGCAGCAGCAGGCGCGGCTTCGCGCCGGGGGCCGGCGCCGCGAGCGCCACGTCGGTGCCGACCGCGGTCGGCGGGCCGGCCGGTCGGGCGTTGGCATCGCGCGCCAGCGCCACCAGCGCATAGAACGAGTTCAGCGGGTTGATCAGGTAGCGCAGCGAGGTGTGGGTGCGCATGGTCGACGCGAGGTCGGCGAACGACGCGGCGGCCACCGCGACCAGCAGCACCAGGATCCCCGCCAGGCCCAGCGCATTGCGGCCCAGCTGCCGCCACGCACCGGGCGCCTGCAGCGGCCGGCGCCACAGCCAGGCCATCGGCAGCACGGCCAGCACCAGCACGGTGAGCGCCATGCGCAGGCTCAGCAGGTCGCGCGTCTCGCGCATGTCGGTCTGCAGCACGTTGGTCATCATGCTGCTGTCGATGACGACGTTGTAGGTGCCCATGAAGTGGGCGCCGAAAGCCGCGGCGAACAGGAAGATGCCGATCGCGAGCTTGATGCTCCAGCGCCAGGCCGCCAGGGTCAGCACCAGGGCCGTCAGGCCCGCGACGATGACGCCGAAGGCCGCGATGAAGAGGGCGCCGCGGCCGCCTTGCATCTCGGGCAGCGCGTGCAGCGCGCGCCACAGCGGCCAGTTGGCCAGCAGCGCGATCCACAGGCTGGCCAGGAGGGCGAGCGTCAGCGGGTTCCAGGACGAAGGGCGGTTGCCGGGAGGAAAGAGTGCTCGGTTGCGTCGGCCAATCTGCATGGCGCGATTGTGCCGGCAGTCGTTGCCGTGCGGTCCCGGATCGGCATCCGGGCTACACGCTGCTGCTCTCGCGCAGGCTCAGCGCGCCGGCCTGGCGCGTGCCGACCTGTCCGAGTGCCGGCAACGCGGCGCCGCCGAACCTCTGCCGCAGCGCGTCCACCTGCTGCTGCAACGGCCCGGCATCGGCGATCCTGCCCTCGTGCCGCTGCAAGGTCATGCGCGCCATCTCGATCAGCTTGCTGTTCAAGGTGCGCTCGCCTTGCGCCACCAGCATCTGCACCGCCGTCCGGTGGTTGCCGGCCAGCGTGTGCGTCACCGCCTGCTCGGCCATCTCGTTGATGCGCAACTGCGCATCGCGCACCCGCTGCGCATGCGGCGGGTGGCCCGAAGCGGTGCGCGCCAGCAGCTCGGCCAGGCCCTTGGCGCTCGCGAAGCGCAGGGCCAGCGCGTCGACCCAGTCGTCCGCACCGTCCAGCCTCAGCTCGGCTGCGGTCAACTCCGACAGCAGGCTCAGGATGTTGCAGGCGGCCTCGACGTCGAGCGACGGCTCGCGCAGGTCGCGCACGATGTCCTTCACCGCGGCCACCACCGCGCCCACCTGCTTCTGCAGCATCAGGTGGAACACCTCGACCACCGTCGCGAAACGCTGCAGCCGGCGGCTTTGCGGCGCCTTCTCCAGGGCGCCGCGCAGGTTGTCGCGGCAGCGCTGCAGCCCCTTGGCGTCGCGCTGGTGGAAGCGCGTGAAGGCCAGCAGCACCAGCGTCTGGAAGTCGAACATCTTCGAGCTGAGGCCCGCCGTCGCGGCCCGCTCCAGCGTGCGCGCCGCCTCGTCGTGGTCGCCCAGGTAGAAGGCCAGCATGCCCTGCTTCTGCAGCCGGCTGATCGAGCCCGGCGTCAGCGCGCTGGCGCGGCGGTAGGTCTCCAGCGCCTGCTGCAGGTCGCCTTGCTCGACCTGCACCCGGCCCATCACGTCGTAGGCGTCGGCAAAGCTCGGGTGGTCGCCGATCAGGCTTTCGAGCGTGCGCATCGCCGGGCCGTTCTGGCCCGCATCGAGCTGCGAGCGCGCAATGCCCAGCTTGGCCCACGGGATCGCGCCGGTCTGCTGCACCGCCTCGTACATCTGCCGTGCCTCGTGGTGCTTGCCCACGCGCAGCAGCAGTTCCGAGCCGATGCGCGCCGCGTACAGCCAGTAGGGACCACGCTGCATGAAGCGCTGTGCGCACAGCGCGGCCGCCTGCTCGAACTCGTTCGCCTCGATGGCGTTGAAGATGTCGGCCAGCGACTTCTTGCGCTTGCGCGCCTGCATCAGCCGCTCGCCGAGCGCGGTCGCGGTGTGCGGCTTCAGCAGGTAGCTGTCGAGCGCCGATTCGGCGGCATCCGCCACCAGCGTGTACGAAGCCTCGCCGGTGACGATGATGAAGACGGTGGACAGCGGCAGCAGCTGGCTGCGCCGCAGGTCGTCGAGCAGGTTCTGCCCGGAATAGCCGGTGGCGCTGAAGCTGTGCTCGCACAGCACCACGTCGAACGGTCGTGCCTCGAGCTGCTTGCGGGCGTCTTCGATGCGCCCGCACTGCGTGACCGTGCCCACGCCGAAGTCTCGCAACTGGGCGGTCAGGATGCTGCGCGACGTGGGGTTCGGGTCGATGACCATCGCCCGGCACTGCGCGATATCTCGGTCAAGCGGGGCCATCCCACGGATATCGGTTCCGTCGGATGGCCGCTTGAGCGCGGATTACTTGAACAAATCCTTCACATGGTCGGTCCAGCTCTTGGCATTCGGCGAATGCTTGCCGCCCGACTTGTTGAACGATTCGTCCAGTTCCTTCAGCAGCTTGCGCTGGTGCTCGGTCAGCTTGACCGGCGTCTCGACACTGATGTGGCAGTACAGGTCGCCGGGGTAGGTGGAGCGCACGCCCTTGATGCCCTTGCCGCGAAGCCGGAAGGTCTTGCCGTGCTGCGTGCCCTCGGGCAGGTCGATCTCGGCCTTGCCGCCCAGCGTCGGCACCTCGATGCCGCCGCCCAGCGCCGCCAGCGTCAGGCCCACCGGCACGGTGCAGTGCAGGTCGTCGCCGTCGCGCTCGAAGATCTCGTGCTGCTTGATACGGATCTCGATGTACAGGTCGCCGGCCGGGCCGCCGTTGGTGCCGGGCTCGCCGTTGCCGGCCGAGCGGATGCGCATGCCCTCGTTGATGCCGGCGGGGATCTTCACCTCCAGCGTCTTGTTCTTCTTGATCTTGCCCTGGCCATGGCAGGTCAGGCACGGCTCGGGGATGATTTTGCCGGTGCCGTGGCAGTGCGGGCAGGTCTGCTGGATGCTGAAGAAGCCCTGGCGCATGTGCACCGTGCCGGCGCCGTTGCAACTCGGGCAGGTCTTGGCGCTGGTGCCGGGCTTGGCGCCGCTGCCGTGGCAGGTCTCGCACTCTTCCCAGCTCGGGATGCGGATCTGCGTCTCCTTGCCGCGCGCCGCCTCTTCGAGCGTGATTTCCATCGCGTAGCTCAGGTCGCTGCCGCGGAACACCTGCTGGCCGCCGCCACCGCCGCCGCGGCGCTGGCCGCCGGCCCCGCCGAAGATGTCGCCGAAGATGTCGCCGAAGGCCTCGGCAAAGCCGCCGAAGCCTTCCGCGCCCGGGCCGCCCGGACGGAAGCCGCCGCTGTTCGGGTCGACGCCGGCATGGCCATATTGGTCGTAGGCCGCGCGCTTCTGCGCATCGGACAGCATTTCATAGGCTTCCTTGGCCTCCTTGAACTGCTCCTCCGATTTCTTCGCGCCATCACCCTGGTTGCGGTCCGGGTGGTGCTTCATGGCCAGCTTGCGGTAGGCCTTCTTGATGTCGTCCTCGGAGGCGTTCTTCGCGACGCCGAGGATCTCGTAATAGTCACGCTTTGCCATGGTGCTCGTGCTTGAAATGCAAAGCCCCCGTGGGCCGGTCGGGACTCACGGGGGTGTGTGGAGGCCGGGACGCGCTTACTTCTGGTCCTTCACTTCCTTGAACTCGGCGTCGACCACATTGTCGTCGGCCGGCTTGGACGAGGCGGCCTCCGCATGCGGTGCCTCTGCACCCGCACCGGCACCCGCGCCGGCCGCGGCCTGGGCCGCCTGCGCATCGGCATAGACCTTCTCGCCCAGCTTCTGGCTGGCCGTCATCAGCGCCTCGCTCTTGGCCTCGATGGCCGCCTTGTCGTCGCCCTTCAGCGCTTCCTCGGCGTCCTTCAGCGCGGACTCGATCTTCTCCTTCTCGCCGGCGTCGAGCTTCTCGCCATGCTCGGCCAGCGACTTGCGCACGCTGTGCACCAGCGCATCCGCCTGGTTGCGGGCCTGCACCAGCTCCAGCTTCTTCTTGTCCTCGGCGGCGTTCAGCTCGGCGTCCTTCACCATCTGCTGGATCTCGGCCTCGGAGAGGCCGGAGTTCGCCTTGATGGTGATCTTGTTTTCCTTGCCGGTGCCCTTGTCCTTGGCGCCGACGTGCAGGATGCCGTTCGCGTCGATATCGAAGCTGACCTCGATCTGCGGCGTGCCGCGCGGCGACGGCGGGATGCCTTCGAGGTTGAACTCGCCCAGGCTCTTGTTGCCCGAGGCCATCTCGCGCTCGCCCTGGTACACCTTGATCGTCACGGCCGGCTGGTTGTCGTCGGCGGTCGAGAAGGTCTGTGCGAACTTGGTCGGGATGGTCGTGTTCTTCGCGATCATCTTCGTCATCACGCCGCCCAGCGTCTCGATGCCCAGCGACAGCGGGGTCACGTCGAGCAGCAGCACGTCCTTGCGGTCGCCGGCCAGCACCTGGCCCTGGATCGCGGCACCGACGGCCACGGCCTCGTCGGGGTTGACGTCCTTGCGCGGCTCCTTGCCGAAGAACTCCTTGACCTTCTCCTGCACCTTGGGCATGCGGGTCATGCCGCCCACCAGGATCACGTCGTCGATGGTGTTGACCGCGACGCCGGCATCCTTGATGGCGGTGCGGCACGGCGCGATCGTGCGCTCGATCAGGTCCTCGACCAGCGCCTCGAGCTTGGCGCGCGTGAGCTTGATGTTCAGGTGCTTCGGGCCCGAGGCATCGGCCGTCACGTAGGGCAGGTTGATGTCGGTCTGCGCGCTGTTCGACAGCTCGATCTTCGCCTTCTCGGCCGCTTCCTTCAGGCGCTGCAGCGCGAGCACGTCCTTCGACAGGTCGACGCCTTGCTCCTTCTTGAACTCGGTGATGATGTAGTCGATGATGCGCTGGTCGAAGTCTTCGCCGCCCAGGAAGGTGTCGCCGTTGGTCGACAGCACCTCGAACTGCTTCTCGCCGTCGACGTCGGCGATCTCGATGATCGACACGTCGAAGGTGCCGCCGCCCAGGTCATAGACGGCGATCTTGCGGTCGCCCTTCTCGTTCTTGTCGAGGCCGAAGGCCAGCGCGGCCGCGGTCGGCTCGTTGATGATGCGCTTGACGTCCAGGCCGGCGATGCGGCCGGCGTCCTTGGTGGCCTGGCGCTGCGCGTCGTTGAAGTACGCCGGCACCGTGATCACGGCCTCGGTCACCGCTTCGCCCAGGTAGTCCTCGGCGGTCTTCTTCATCTTGCGCAGCACCTCGGCGCTGACCTGCGGCGGCGCGAGCTTCTGGCCGCGCACTTCGACCCAGGCGTCGCCGTTGTCGGCCTGCGCGATCTTGTAGGGCATCAGGTCGATGTCCTTCTGCACTTCCTTCTCGGTGAACTTGCGGCCGATCAGGCGCTTCACCGCATACAGCGTGTTGCGCGGGTTGGTGACGGCCTGGCGCTTGGCAGAAGCACCGACGAGGATCTCGCCATCTTCCTGGTAGGCAATGATCGACGGCGTGGTGCGCGCACCCTCGCTGTTCTCGATCACCTTGGTGGTGTTGCCTTCCATGATGGCCACGCACGAGTTCGTGGTGCCGAGGTCGATGCCGATGATTTTTGCCATGTGGTTCTCCTGAATGCGGGAAATCTTGATGTGTTCGAGTTGTGGATAAGTCGGGCCTTTTCAAGGGGCCGGGCTTGTGGATGGCTACTTCGGCGCAGCCACCGTGACGAGCGCCGGGCGCAGCACCCGGTCGGCGATCAGGTAGCCCTTCTGCAGCACCGCGACCACCGTGTTGGCCTCCTGCTCGGCCGGCACCATGCTGATCGCCTGGTGCTGGTGCGGGTCGAACTTCGTCGATGCCGGCGGGTTGATCTCGAGCACCTTGTTGCGCTCGAGCGCGGCGGCCAGCTGGCGCAGCGTGGCGTGCACGCCTTCGAGCAGCTGTTCCGGCGTCGCAGCCTGGATCGCGATGGCGGCCTCGAGGCTGTCTTTCACCGGCAGCAGGCTGTCGGCGAAGTTCTCGACCGCGTACTTGCGGGCCTTCGCGATCTCTTCCTCGGAGCGGCGGCGGATGTTCTCGGTCTCGGCCTTGGCGCGCAGGTAGGCGTCCGACATCTCCGCCAGGCGGGCTTCCAGGTTCGGTTCGGCCGGCGTGGCGGGCGCGGCGTTCAGGCCCTCGGCGGGTGTCTCAAGTCCTTGATCTTGCGAAGAATTTTCCGGATTTTGCATGGGTGGATCCTGTCGAATGGCGCGCATATGGGCGCATTGCCCCGGGTTTCAAGAGGGATTTCAAAAATAATGCAGGGCTCGTCCTTCAAGGCACGTGGGTCCGCACGAACGAATCGCAAGCAGATGAACCTCCAGCGACCGCCATGGATCCGGCGTTTCCGGGCCACCAGCGGTGCCCCCCTCGAGGGGAGCGCGTCAGCGCTTCGGGGGGGAGTCCATCTCTGCGCTCCAGCGGTTCCAGTCGGCCAGCTGGCGGCGGTCGCGCTTGGTCGGGCGCCCTTGCTCGATGGTCAACGCCGGCTCGGCGGCCAGCTTGCGCTGGCGCAAGGTCTCGTCGCGGCGCGCGATGCTTTCGGCCGTCTCCTCGTACAGCGCCTGGGCCGCCGGTGCGCCGCCGCGCACGTGGCTCAGGCCCAGCACGACGATGCTGCGCGTGAGCGGCCCCTGGCGAAGCTCAAGCACGTCGCCCGGTTTCAGCTCGCGCGCCGGCTTGGCGGCCTGGCCGTTGACGCTGACGCGGCCCTTGTCGATCTCCTGGGTCGCGAGGCTGCGGGTCTTGAAGAAGCGGGCGGCCCACAGCCATTTGTCGAGCCGCACGCCGGCGTGGGCGGGGGCCGTGTCGGAAACCTTTGCCATGGGTGGAACGGGGAGGGCGGCCTGCGCTGTGGATGAGCCGACAGTGTAGGCAGATTCAGCCGGTCTTCACCCCCGTCACGGGTCGAAACCTGACCCACGCATCCAGGCCGACCACGTGCTCGTCCTCCTCGCGGTTGACCAGCTCGATCGTCGCGCCCAGCGAGCGGCAGATCTCGCGGCAGATCGACAGCCCCAGGCCGCTGCCTTCGGACGGGTGCCCGGAGTGGAAGGGCTCGAACAGGCGCTCGCGCAGTTCGGGCGCGATGCCGGGCCCGCTGTCGCGCACCAGCAGCTCGCCCGCGCCGACGCGCAGCAGCAGGGTGCCGCGCCGCGGCGTCGCGCGGATCGCGTTGTGCAGCAGGTTGCGCAGCAGCTCGCGCACCATCCATGCGTGGCCGTGCACCTCGCTGGTCTCGGACTGCAGCTCGAAGTCGATCTTTTTCTCGCCGAGCAGCGGCGACAGGTCGAGCGCCACCTCCTGGGCCAGCTCGGCCAGCTCGGCGGTCGCCGGCTCGGCATGGCCCTGCACCTGCTCCACCTTCGCCAAGGCGAGCATCTGGTTGGCCAGCCGGATCGCGCGGTCGACCGTCGCATGCAGGCCCGGCAGCGCCAGGTGCGCCTCGGTGCTGGACTTGGAGTCCAGTGCCGTCTGCACCTGCGTCTTCAGCACCGCCAGCGGCGTGCGCAGCTGGTGCGAGGCGTCGCGCACGAACTGCCGCTGGTGCTCGTGCAGCCGCTGCAGCCGCTGCATCAGTTGGTTCACCGCGCCGACCAGCGGCGCCAGCTCGACCGGCAGGCCCTCGGTGGTGACCGGCGACAGGTCGCGGTCGCTGCGCGACTCGAGCTGCTGGCGCAAGGCTCCCATCGGGCGCAGCGCCAGCGCCACGACGCACCAGGTGATCAAGGCCACCACCATCACCAGCATCGACTGGCGCGACAGGGTGTCGCGCAGGATCTGCCGCGCCTGGCGGCGCCGCACCTCCAGCGTCTCGGCCACCTGCACCAGCGCGACACCGCGCGCACCGGGGCCGGCGACCGGCTGGTACAGCGCGGCGATGCGCACCGGCTCGCCGCGGAACTCGCCGTCGTAGAAGTCGACCAGCGCGTCGTAGGCGCCGCGTTGCGGCGGCGTGCGCGTGTAGGCGGGGAAATCGGCATAACCGGACATGAACTCGCCGTGGAAGCCGCTGACGCGGTACATCATCCGCGCGTCGCCGTTGTCCAGCATCTCGAGCGCGTTGTACGGCAGCTCGACGCGCAGCCCGTTCTTGTCCACGCTCAGCAGCTCGCCGATGGTGCGCGCCGAGCTGAGCAACGTGCGGTCGTAGGCCAGCGTGATCGCGTCGAGCGCGCGCTGGTAGAGGCTGACGGTGTCGAACGCGATGAAGGCCGTGGTCGGCAGGATGATCCAGATCAGCAGGCGCTGCTTCAGCGAATAGCTTCGTTTCATGGCCCGACGTCGGCAGGGTCCGACCGCAGCAGGTAGCCCAGCCCGCGCAAGGTGATCAGCGAGACCCCCGAGCCGGCAAGCTTCTTGCGCAGGCGGTAGGCCACCACCTCGATGGCCTCGAACTGGATGTCGGTCTCCATCGGGAACACGACGCGGAACAGCTTCTCCTTCGGCACGGCATGCGCGGGCTTCGCGATCAGCGCCTTCAGCAGCGCCTGCTCGCGCGGCGTGACGTCGAACACGTCGTCGTTCAGGTAGAACGCGCCCGAGGCCAGCTCCAGGCGCAGCGCGCCGCAGGACAGCTCGTCGGTGCCGGTGCCGGCGGTACGGCGCAGCAGCGCGCGGATGCGCGCCTCGAGCTCGTCCAGGTCGAAGGGCTTGGCCAGGTAATCGTCGGCACCGGCGTTCAACCCCAGCACGCGGTCGCCGACCGCGCCACGCGCCGTCAGCACCACGATGGGGACGCGGATGCCCTCGGCGCGGGCGCGGTGCAGCACCTGCAGGCCGTCCAGGCCGGGGATCGTCAGGTCGAGCAGCGCCAGGTCGGGCGGCTGGTTGCGCAGCTGCTGCAGCGCATCGCTGCCGTTGTGCACCACGGCCATCTCGAAGCCGCGCCGCTCCAGTGCCAGCTGCAGCGCCTGGGCCATCGCGAGGTCGTCTTCCACCAGCAGCAGTTTCATGGCCGCGAGTGTGCCTTGCCCAGGGCCGCCTCCGCGAGCCGGCTGACAGGCAGACGACAGCGCTTCGGCCATCGTTTGACAGCCAACTGACAGTGTCGACGCTGCATCTGCGGGCTTGCACGGATGCAACCGGTTGCGCACTGCCCCAGGATGACGCGTCGGTTCAGTGCACCGCCCCCCACAAGGAGATTGATACATGCGACGCCTCTTGCTCAAGACCGTGCTGCTTCCGCTGGTCCTCGCGACCGCCTCGGCCACGGTCCTCGCCCAGGACAACTACAAGATCATGATCGGCGCCAACCCCGGCGGCGGCTACGACCAGACCGCCCGCGGCATCGGCAAGGCGCTGCAGGAAGCGGGCCTGGCCGGTTCGGTGACCTTCGAGAACAAGGGCGGCGCCGGCGGCACCATCGCGCTGGCCCAGTTCGCCAATTCCTCCAAGGGCGACCCGAACGCGATGGTCGTGGTCGGCGCGATCATGGTCGGCGCGATCGTGCAGAACAAGCCGCCGATCACGCTGAACGATGCGACGCCGGTGGCGCGCCTGCTGGCCGAGTACAACGTGTTCGTCGTGCCGGCCAACTCGCCGATCAAGACCATGAAGGACGTGGTCGAGCAGATGAAGAAGGATCCGGGCAGCGTCAAGTGGGGCGGCGGCTCGAAGGGCTCGGTCGACCACGTCAGCGTCGCGATGATCGCGCGCGAGGCCGGCGTCGATGCCACCAAGATCAACTACGTGCCGTTCAAGGGCGGCGGCGAGGCCACCGCGGCGGTGCTGGGCGGCCACATCACGGTGGGCACCAGCGGCCTGGCCGAGTTCGAGGAGTTCATCAAGACCGGCAAGATGCGCGCGATCGGCGTCACGGCCCCGAACCGCGTGCGCGGCTCCGAGATCCCGACGCTGGTCGAGCAGGGCATCAACGTCTCGATCGGCAACTGGCGCGGCGTCTACGGCGCGCCCGGCATCACGCCGGCGCAGCGCCAGAAGCTGGTCGACGCGGTGTCCAAGGCCACCAAGACCAAGAGCTGGGCCGAGACGCTGGCCGCCAACAAGTGGAACTCGGCGCTGATGACCGGCGACGATTTCGGCAAGTTCGTCGACGAGGACACGGCGCGCCTGCGCGCGCTGATGCTCAAGCTGGGCATGCTGTAAGAGTCATCGAGAACCACAAGAGCCAGCTGGCCGGCACCCGCGTGCCGGCCAGCGTCCGTTTGCAGGAGAGAGGAACATGAGCAATCGATCCGAGGTCGGCATCGGTGCCGGCGTCATCGGCCTGGCCGTGCTGATGGCCGCCGGTGCCACGCAGATCAAGAGCGAGGCCGGGTATTCGGGCGTCGGCGCGGCCTTCCTGCCGGGCCTGGTGGCCGCGGTGCTGGCGCTGTGCGGCGTGCTGCTGATCGTGCAGGCCGTGACCGGCGGCTACCGCACCATGCCGGACGACTACGAGAGCACCCCCGCACCGCACTGGACCGGCATGGCCTGGCTGTCGGCCGGCCTGCTGCTGAATGCCGCCACCATCACGCACATCGGCTTCATCCCGTCGTGCTCGCTGCTGTTCACGCTCGCCGCGCACGGTTTCCGGCGCTCGATGGGCGGTGGCCGCGCGCCGTTGTCCGAGTGGCTGCTCGACGTGCTGACCGGTGCGGCGATCTCCGCGCCGGTGTACTGGATGTTCACGAAGTTGCTGGGCCTGAACCTGCCCGGCCTGACCAGCTCCGGCTGGATCTGAGGAAGTCCCCATGGATATCTGGAATTCCCTGCTGCAGGGCTTCATGACGGCGGGCACGCCGATCAACCTGATGTGGGCGCTGCTCGGCTGCCTGATCGGCACCGCGATCGGCGTGCTGCCCGGCATCGGCCCGGCGCTGACGGTGGCGATGTTGCTGCCGATCACCTCGCACGTCGAGCCGACCGCCTCGATGATCATGTTCGCCGGCATCTACTACGGCGCCATGTACGGCGGCTCCACCACGTCAATCCTGCTGAACACCCCGGGCGAGACCGGCAGCATGGTGACGGCGATGGAAGGCAACCTGATGGCCAAGAGCGGCCGCGCCGGCGCGGCGCTGGCAACGTCGGCCATCGGCTCGTTCTTCGCCGGCACCATCGCCACGGTGCTGGTGACGCTGTTCGCGCCGGCCATCGCCGAGTACGCGCTGCGCTTCGGCCCGCCCGAGTACTTCGCGCTGATCCTGCTGGCCTTCACGACGGTGTCGTCGGTGCTGGGGCAGAGCACGCTGCGCGGTGTCGTCAGCCTGATGCTGGGGCTGGCGGTCGGGCTGATCGGCATCGACCAGATCTCGGGCCAGGCGCGCTTCACGCTCGGCATCCCCGAACTGGTCGACGGCATCGAGGTGGTGCTGGTGGCGGTCGGGCTGTTCGCGGTCGGCGAGGCGATGTACACGCTGATGTACGAAGGCAGGCAGGACGAGTCGAGCAACAAGATGTCCAGCCTGTGGATGACGAAGAGCGACTGGAAGCGCTCGTGGCCGGCCTGGCTGCGCGGCACGCTGATCGGCTTCCCGTTCGGCACCATCCCGGCCGGCGGCACCGAGATCCCGACCTTCCTGTCGTACGGCACCGAGCGCAAGCTGACCAAGCACCCCGAGGAATTCGGCACGGTCGGCGCGATCGAGGGCGTGGCCGGCCCCGAGGCGGCCAACAACGCCGCCGTGGCCGGCACGCTGGTGCCGCTGCTGACGCTGGGCATCCCGACCTCGACCACCGCGGCCATCATGCTGTCGGCGTTCCAGAACTACGGCATCCAGCCCGGCCCGACGCTGTTCCAGACCTCGTCGGCCCTGGTGTGGGCGCTGATCGCGTCGCTGTACATCGGCAACGTGATGCTGCTGATCCTGAACCTGCCGCTGGTCGGCCTGTGGGTGAAGCTGCTGAAGATCCCGCGCCCGGCGCTGTACGCCGGCATCCTGATCTTCGCGACGGTCGGCGTGTACGGCATGCGCCAATCGGCCTTCGACCTGTTCCTGCTGTTCTGCATCGGGCTGCTGGGCGTGCTGATGCGCCGCTTCGACTTTCCGACCGCGCCGGTCATCGTCGGCATGATCCTCGGGCCGCTGGGCGAGGCCCATATGAGAAATGCTTTGTCCATTGGGGAGGGCAAATGGACTGTCTTCATGGAAAGGCCCCTGTCCGCGACTATCCTTGTGCTGTGCGTGGCGGTGCTGGTTGTCCCGCCCCTCGTGACCCGACTCCGGCGTCCGCGCGTGGCGGCCGCCTGACCGGCCCCTCTCAGCAAGGATCAAGTCAGCAAGGATCACCATGAAGTCGAACCGCCGTTCCGTCCTGGGCTGGATGACCGCCTCCGCGGCCTCCACGCTGGCCTTCCCCGCCCTCGCGGCGACCAACCCGCCGGCCTCGCTCGGCAAGTTGCGCATCTTCATTCCCGCCAATCCGGGTGGCGGCTGGGATGCCACCGGGCATGCCGTCGGCGATGCACTGGTGGCGGCCGGCCAGGCGAGCGAGATCGGCTATGAGAACAAGGGCGGCAAGGGCGGCATCATCGGCCTCGCGCAGTTCGTCGAAACGCACTCGGATGCGCAGGACGCGGTGATGGTCGGCGGCTTCGTGATGGTGGGCTCGATCGCGTTGAACCGGCCGGCCATCGACTTGTCGCGTGTGAAACCGATCGCACGCTTGACGAGCGAGGTGCTGGCGCTGGTGGTGCCGATCGATTCGAAATTCAAGACCGTCAAGGACTTCCAGGAGGCCCTGGTCAAGGACATCGCCGCGGTGCCGCTGGCCGGTGGCGGGGCGGGGGGCGTCGATCACATGTGCGCCGCGCTGGTGGCCCGTGCGGCGGGTGCCAACCCGGGGCGGCTGAACTACGTGCCGTCGAGCAGCGGGGCGGAAGTGATGCAGGCGCTGGCGGAGGGCAAGGTGCTCGCGGCGGTGTCGGGCTTCGGCGAGCTGAAGTCGGGCATCACGTCGGGCAAGCTGCGGGCGCTGGCGATCAGCTCGCGGCGCGGCCTGTTCGGCATCCCGTCGTTCCGCGAGCAGCGGCTCGACGTCGAGCTGTCGAACTGGCGCGGCGTCTTCGCGCCGTCGGGCATGTCCGACGCGCAGGTCACCAACGTCCGCAACGCGCTGCAGAAGGCGACCCAGCACCCCAGCTGGCAGGCCGCGCTGGTGCGCAACGACTGGCAGCCGAGCTGGCAGGTCGGCACCGAGTTCGCACAGTCGATGGAGCTCGACAAGGCGATGGCGGATGCCCTGGTCTACATCCTCAAGCTGAAGGCGGCTTGATCCTTCAGCCGGACCAGCCTTGCATGTGGCGGATCGCGATCGCGCTCAGCGCCGCGATCCACTCGTGCTGGTCGTTCAGACACGCGATGTAGTTGAACTCGGCGCCGCCGGCGCCGATGAACGCATCGCGGGCCTCCTGGCCGATCTCTTCCAGCGTCTCCAGACAATCGGCCGTGAAGCCGGGGCACATCACGTCGACGCGCTTGACGCCTTGCCCGGCCAGCGCCACCAGCGTCGGCTCGGTGTAGGGCTGCAGCCATTCGGCCTTGCCGAAGCGGCTCTGGAAGGTCACGAGCCACTGGTCGTCCTTCAGCGTCAGGCGCTGCGCCAGCCGCTGCGCCGTCTCCAGGCATTCGAGCTGGTACGGGTCGCCCAGGTCGCGCGTGCGCCGCGGCATGCCGTGAAAACTCAGCACCAGCTTGTCGGGCCGGCCATGCGACATCCAGTGGTCGCTGACGCGCTTCGCCAGCGCGTCGATGTAGCCCGGATCGTCGTGGTAGCGGTTGACGAAGCGCAGCTCGGGCAAGGCCCGCACCGCCTGCGCCCACTGGTAGACCGCGTCGTTGACGCTGGCCGTGGTCGCGGCGCAGTACTGGGGGTACAGCGGCAGCACCAGGATGCGCGTCGCGCCGGCGGCCTTCAGCGCATCGAGCTGCGCACCGATGGCCGGCGTGCCGTAGCGCATCGCGAACGCCACCTTCACCGGGTGGCCGCGCTCGCCCAGGTAGCCTGACAGCAGCGTCGCCTGCTTCTGCGTCCACACCTTCAGCGGCGAGCCTTCGGGCAGCCACACCGTCGCGTACTTGGCCGCCGATTTCGCCGGCCGCACGCGCAGGATGATGCCGTGCAGGATCGGCCACCAGAGCAGCTTCGGGATCTCGACCACGCGCGGATCGGCCAGGAACTGCGCCAGGTAGCGGCGCACCGCCTGCGGCGTCGGCGCATCCGGCGTGCCGAGGTTGCACAGCAGGATGCCGGTGACGGGGGCCTGTCCGGGCTTGCGGGGAGGTTCGGGCGAGAAGCGCATGGGGCGCGATTATCGCGGTCCCAGCTGTTCGATGTCGGCCACCACCGCGGCGATGTCGATCGGCTTGGTCCAGTAGCCGATGAAGCCGGCCTCGTAGGCGCGCTGCACGTCCTCGGGCATCGCGTCGGCCGAGCACATGTAGGCCGGCGCCGAAGCCAGCCCGGGCAGCGCGCGCAGGTGGCCCAGCACCTCGAAGCCGGTCATGCCCGGCAGGTGCGCGTCCAGCACCAGCACCTCGGGCCGCCAGTCGCGCGCGATCTCCAGCGCCTCCTCGCCATCCTCGGCGATGCGCAGGTCGACGCGGCCATGGTGCAGGCGCAGCGCCTCCTCGAACAGGATCGCGTTGATGCGGTTGTCCTCGACGTACAGCATGCGCAGCCCGGCGCGTTCGGCGGCGGCCGGTGCGGGGGGCGTTGCCTCGGCCAGCGGCGCCAGGTCGGTGGCGGGGGCCTCGAGGTCGCTGGCCAGCTGCAGCGCGATGCAGGTGCCGTGGCCGAGCCGGCTCGACACCGCCAGCTCGCCGCCGATGGCCTGCATCAGGCTGCGCGCGATGATCAGGCCGAGGCCGGTGCCCTCGATCGCCGAGGTCTCCTTGCCGAGACGTTCGAAGGGCTGGACCAGCCGGCCGAGCTGCTCGTCGGACAGGCCCGGGCCCTCGTCCTCGACGCGCAGCGTGACGCGCTCCGGTGCCTCGTGGTGCAGCGTCCAGCGCACGACGCCGCCGGGCCGGTTGTACTTGACCGCATTCGACGCGACGTTCAGCAGCACCTGGCGCAGCCGCTGCGCATCGGCCCGCACGCGCACGCGCGGCGGCAGCGCGTTGTCGAACACGACGTTGCGCGCTTGCGCCATCGGCGCCAGCAGGTCGATGGTGCGCACCACCAGCTCGTCGAGCGCGACGCTGCCCATGTCGAGCGCCAGCGCGCCTTCCTCGACCTTCTGCAGGTCGAGCACGTCGTTGATCAGCGCCAGCAGGTGCTGGCCTGCATCGAGCACGTGGTCGGCGTATTCCCGGACCTTGGCGGCGTCGACCGGGTCCAGACCCATGCGCATCAGTTGCGAGAAGCCGATCACCGCGTTCAGCGGCGTGCGCATCTCGTGGCTCATGCGCGACAGGAACTCGCTCTTCGCGCGGTTGGCCAGCTCGGCCGCCTGCTTGTCGCGCAGCGCCTGCTCGGCCTGCTTGGTGCGCGTGATGTCCGAGTGCGTGCCGACGACGCGCCGCGGCGTGCCGTCGGGCCGGCGCTCGACGATCTTGCCGCGGTCGAGCACCCAGACCCAATGGCCGTCCTTGTGCTGCAGCCGGTGCTCGGTCTCGTACACCGCGGTGTCGCCGCGCCGGTAGGCCTCGATGGCCTTCATCACGCGCGGCTTGTCGTCCGGATGGATGCGGCGCGACCACTCCTGGATGGTGTTGCCGACCTCGTCGTCGCGGTGGCCGAGCATCTCCTTCCAGCGCGACGAGTAGAACGCGAGGCGGCGGTCCTCGTCGAAATCCCACACGCCGTCGCCGGCTCCTTCGAGCGCGAACTTCCAGCGCTCCTCGGCCGCCTTCAGTGCGCGCTCGGCGGCACGCTGCTGCGTGATGTCGCGCGTCACGTACAGCACGCGCGCGCCGGCCATCGGCGACAGCCGGGCCTCGAAGCTGCCGGCGCGGCCGCCGGCGGTCACCAGGTCGTACTCGAGCTGCTGGACCTCGCCGCTGCGCAGCGCGCGCGCGATGGCCGGCAGCACGCGTTCGGCCAGTTCCACGGTGACGCCGTCGACGAAGCGGCGGCCCCTGACGCTGTCCCAGCTGTGCACCAGCAGGGGATGCTTCGGGTCGCTGCATTCGAGGTAGCGGCCGTCGGCATCGAGCACGAACCACAGGTCGGGCACCGCGGCCAGCACGGCGCCCAGGCGGGCCTGCGATTCGTGCGCCTGCAGCTGCTGGCGGGCCAGCTCGAGCTCGGCGCGCTTGCGGCCGGTGATGTCGATCGACAGGTGGACGATGCTGCCGTCGTGCAGGCGCCGGTCGTTGACGATCAGCCAGCGGTCGCGCCAGCGCAGCTCGTGCTGCGTGCTGGCCTCGGACGCCAGGCCGAGCCGCCACTGCACGAACGCCTCTTCGCTGCCGACCGCATCCGGGTAGTCGCCGTGCGCGACCCTGCTGCGCAGCAGCTGCGGCCAGCTCAGCGCGTCGGGCGAGACGGTGTGGCCGGCGGCCCGGCGCCACGCCGCGTTCGACTGCACGACGCGGCCGTCCGGGTCGCTGATCATCACGCCGGCGTCCAGGCTTTCCAGCGCATCGCTGAGGAGCCGTTCGGCGCGGCGCGCGGCGCTCTGGGCCTGCAGCCGGGCGTTGATGACGGTGGCGGCGCCGCGGTAGCCGCGAAACTGGCCGCTGCGGCTGAACACCGGCACGCCGCTGATCGACAGTGTCAGCAGGCCGCCGGGCGTGTCGCGGTCGGCCACCAGTTCGGTGAAGGGCTCGCACTGGGCGATTGCGGCCTCGTGGCGTGGCCACGAGGCGGCATGCTCGCCGGCGTGCGGCCGGTACAGCTCGTCGATGCGGCAGCCCAGGTCGGCCTGCGGCGCCAGGCCCATGCGGCGCTCGAAGTTCTCGGACAGCCAGCTGAGCCGGCCCTGGTCGTCGGTCTCCCACAGCCAGCCGTTGCCGGACTGGCTGGCGGCCCGCACGCGCGCCTCCTGCAGGCGCCAGCGCTGCTCGCGCAGGCGGGCGTCGAACAGCGCGCCGGCCAGCAGCGCCAGGTCGTGCAAGGCCTGCTGCTGCGCGGCGTCGAGTCGTGCCGGGACGGTGTGCAGCGCGCAGACGCTGCCGATGCGGTGGCTGTCGACCACCAGCGGCAGCGAGGCATGGGCGCGGATGCCGGCCGGCCCGGCGACCAGCGGGCTGGCGTCGAAGCGCGGATCGGCCAGCGCGTCGGTCACCTGGAACAGGCCGCGCTGCAGGATGGCGTGGCTGCAGAACGAGTGCTCGCGCGGGACCTCGTGCGCATCGAGGCCGATGGCCGCCGGGAACCACAGCCGCTCGGCATCGACCAGGCTGATGGCGGCGATCGGCCAGCCGGTGCGCGCGGCGATCTGCCGGACGAGGGCGTGCAGGGCATCGTCGACGCCGGTGTCGAGCACGCGGAGCTCGCGCAGCACGCGCAGGCGGTGGGGCTCGTCGGCGGGCAGGGCGGCCGGGGTCATGGAGCGCGAACTGTAGCGGACAATGCAGCGCACCGGCACGCTCGAGTCGCGCCGGAATCCACAGCCGACATGACTGCTTTCCTTGCCCATTCCTCGGTCCGTTCGCCGCTCGCCCTGACCCTCGATCTCGATGACACGCTGTGGCCGATCTGGCCGGCGATCGAACGTGCCGAGCAGCAGCTGCACGGCTGGCTGCAGCAGCATGCGCCGGCCACCGCGCAGCGCTTCGACCCACCGGCGCTGCGCGCCCTGCGCAATGCGGTCGAGGCCGAGAAGGCCGACTGGGGCCACGACCTCAGTGCGATCCGCCGCGAGAGCATCGCGCGCGCGCTGGCGCTGACCGGTCACGACCCCTTGCTGGCCGGGCCGGCCTTCGACGTGTTCTTCGCGGCGCGCCAGCGCGTCGAGTTCTTCGACGACGCGCTGCCGGGGCTCGAGCGGCTGGCGGCGCGTTTCCCGATCTACGCCGTCACCAACGGCAATGCGAACCTGGCGACGGTCGGGCTGTCAGGCTTCTTCCGCGGCTGCCTGAGCGCCAGCGAACTCGGCATCGGCAAGCCGGATGCGCGCATCTTCCACCTGGCCTGCGAGCGCCTGGGCGTGTTGCCGGCGCAGGTGCTGCACGTCGGGGACGACCTGCTGCTCGACGTGCACGGTGCGCGCGACGCCGGGTTGCAGGCGCTGTGGCTGAAGCGGCCGCAGCATGCGGACGGGGAGTTGCCCGAAGGCTGCGTGCAGGCCGGCAGCTTGCTGGAGCTGGCCGACAGCCTCGGCTGCTGAGCGTCAGCGCCCGAACTCGAACGGCGCCTGCGGCTGGGTGTCGGAGAACTTCATGACCTCGAAGCGCACGCACGGCGAGGTCGGGTCGGCCGGCGACGCACCCAGCCCGATCGCGCCGCTGCCGTGCAGCGTGCAGGTGCCGCGGCGCAGCGCGACGATCTCGGAATCGCTGGAGAAGCGCACGTAGGTGCCGTTGTAGCTGAGGTCGGTCAGCTGGAAGGCGCCGCCGTGCCAGTCGATGCGCGCATGCGAGCGCGACACGCGCGAATCGTCGATGCAGTAGGTGGCCTGCGGGCTGCGGCCCAGCACCACCGGCAGGCTGGGGCCGGCGTAGACGCGGTTCAGGTCGAGCCAGCTCAGGCGGATGCCTTCGGGCTCGTTGTGGGTGGGCAGCAGGTCGCCATAGGCCGTGGCCGCGGTGTCGCCGAAACGCCGCCCTTCGAGCAGGTAGACGTGCACCGGCTCGACGCGCCCGCGCAGCTGCACCCGGTCGAGGCTGCGAAAGCGCGCGGTGTTCTCGGCATCCTGGGCCGCGAAGACGGTGGCGGTGGCCAGCGTCTCGTTGTCGCCGGCATGGTCGAGCAGGCGCGCCGCGACGTTCACCGCGTCGCCGAAGCAATCGCCCGACATCGCGACCACCTCGCCATGCGCCAGCCCGACCTGCAGCTTCAGTACCGGCGTGCGTGCGGGCGCGATCGCGGCCGGCGTGGTGGGCGGGACGATGCGGTCCAGCGACTCGTGCATGCCGTCGGCGGCGGCGACCGCTTCGGTCGGGCTTTCGAACACCGCCATCAGGCCGTCGCCCAGCGTCTTCACGACGGTGCCGCGGCAGCTGGCGACGACATGGGCCAGCAGGGCCACGCTGTGCGTGACGACCGTGGTGGCCTCGGCATTGCCCAGCGTCTCGTACAGCGCGGTGCTGCCGCGCAGATCGGCAAACAACACGGTGCGCTGCAGGATCTGGGTCATAAGCGTGAAGTTTATGGCAACTGGACGCCGATCGAAGACGTGAAAAAGGCCCCGAAAGCAGTGCTCGCGGGGCCTTTGCAGGGAAGCGACGGATCAGAGATTGTCCAGATACGTGCGCAGCTTATCCGACCGGCTCGGGTGCTTGAGCTTGCGGATCGCCTTGGCCTCGATCTGGCGGATGCGCTCGCGCGTCACGTCGAACTGCTTGCCGACCTCTTCCAGCGTGTGGTCGGTGCTCATCTCGATGCCGAAGCGCATGCGCAGCACCTTGGCCTCGCGCGGCGTCAGGCTGTCGAGGATGTCCTTGACGACGTCGCGCAGGCCGGCCTGCATCGCGGCCTCGATCGGCGCGGTGTTGTTGGTGTCCTCGATGAAGTCGCCCAGGTGCGAATCGTCGTCGTCGCCGATGGGGGTCTCCATCGAGATCGGCTCCTTCGCGATCTTCATGATCTTGCGGATCTTGTCTTCCGGGATCTCCATCTTCTCGGCCAGCGTCGGCGCGTCCGGCTCGAAGCCGAACTCCTGCAGGTGCTGGCGCGACAGGC
>Ga0209758_1000240_pt1 | contig 114169 bp, 100 predicted proteins | sample AraplaMF_Col_mMF_FD_184258 | JGI IMG/M metagenome (GOLD analysis project Ga0209758, IMG submission 184258) | Arabidopsis root microbial communities from the University of North Carolina, USA - plate scrape MF_Col_mMF (SPAdes) (version 2) | ecosystem: Host-associated > Plants > Roots >... | reverse complement strand
GCGCGCGCCCGCGTCGGTCTGTCCGGCCTCACGGTCGCCGAGCACTTCCGCGACCAGGGCCAGGACGTGCTGTTCTTCGTCGACAACATCTTCCGCTTCACCCAGGCCGGCTCGGAAGTGTCGGCGCTGCTCGGCCGTATTCCTTCGGCGGTGGGCTATCAGCCGACGCTCGCCACCGACATGGGCGCGTTGCAGGAGCGCATCACCACCACGACCAAGGGCTCGGTCACCTCGGTGCAGGCGATTTACGTCCCGGCCGACGACTTGACCGACCCGGCGCCGGCCGCCTCGTTCGCGCACTTGGATGCCACCACGGTGCTGTCGCGCGACATCGCCGCCAAGGGCATCTATCCGGCGGTGGATCCGCTCGACTCGACCTCGCGCATGCTGTCGCCGCTGATCGTCGGCGAGGAGCACTACGCGGTGGCCCGTCAGGTCCAGCAGGTGCTGCAGCGCTACAAGGCGCTGCAGGACATCATCGCCATCCTGGGCATGGACGAGCTTTCCGAAGAGGACAAGCTCGCGGTCGCCCGCGCCCGCAAGATCGAGCGCTTCCTGTCGCAGCCGTTCTTCGTCGCCCAGGTGTTCACCGGCGCGGACGGCAAGCTGGTCGACCTGCAGGACACCATCAAGGGCTTCAAGGGGCTGGTCGAAGGCAAGTACGACCATCTGCCGGAAGCCGCCTTCTACATGGTCGGCAACATCGAAGAGGCCATCGAGAAGGGCAAGAAGCTCGCGGCCGAGGCGTAAGGATGAGCAGGGCGGCGATCGCAGCGCATGTTGCGATTGCCGGTGTGTCTTTCATCACTGGCTGGCTGTCGGAAGTGATCGCTGGCTTTCAGTGCGTGTATGGGACCAACCAGCCTTTCTCATCGACGTGCGGCGCTCAATGGATCGCGTTTCTGAAGTTCGCTGCGCTGACCGCCGTCTGTCTTTACGTGTTCTGGGGTATCGCCCGCTTGCTGCGCCGCTCGTTGGCATCAAACTAGAGACCGCACATGGCCACCTTCCACTTTGAACTCGTCTCCCCGGAAAGGATCGCGTTTTCCGGCGAGGTCGATCAGGTCGACGTCCCGGGCGCCGAGGGAGACTTCGGCGTGTTCGCAGGCCACGCGCCGCTGATCTCGCTGCTGCGGCCGGGCATCGTCACGGTCTATTCCGGCGGCGGCCAGCACAGTCAGATCGTTGTGCTTGGCGGGCTCGCCGAAGTGGGCCCGAACGGGCTCACGCTGTTGGCCGATGTGGCGACCTCAATCCAGGATATCGACCGCGCCGCCTTGCGGGCGCAGATCGCCGAGATCGAGCAGCGCACCAGGGATATGGAAGGCTCCGAGCTCGATCGCGAGATCGCCAGGCTCGATCACTTCAAGGCGCTCGACGAGCACCTTGAAGGCACCGCCATGCACTAGCGGTCGCTGCCCCGGCGAGCGACCGCGTGGACACGACGGGCCGGGTGAAACAGTTTCCCTTTGCACTGAAGTAGCAGTTGTCATGGCCGGCCTTAGCCGTCCTTCGGACGGCTAAGGCCGGGCATGACAGCGGAAATTGGCGCAGCGGAAGCGCGCTACTTCGTGAATTTCGAGAACGCCTTCACGATGCTTTCGTAGGTGTCGCGCTTGAACGGCACCACGAGGTCGGGAAGATTCTCCATCGGCTCCCAGCGCCAGTCGATGAACTCCGGCTCGTGACCGTCGCCGGGATCCAGGATGTTGATCTCGCTGTCCTTGCCGGTGAAGCGCAGCGCGTACCACTTCTGCTTCTGGCCGCGATATTTGCCCTTCCAGGCCTTGGTGCCGATCTTCTTCGGGATGTCGTATGTGAGCCAATCCTTGATCTCGCCGAGCTTCTCGATCGACTTGATGCTGGTCTCCTCGTAGAGCTCGCGCAGCGCCGCCGGATAAGGCTTCTCGCCTTCATCGATGCCGCCCTGCGGCATCTGCCACACGTGGGTCTCGTCGATGTGCTCGGGGCCGGTGGCTCTGCGGCCGATGAACACCAGGCCCTTGCGGTTGATTACGCACAGGCCGGCGCAGGGACGATAAGGCAGGTCTTCGTAGTTCGACATGACGGACTCGCACTGGACACGACATCCTAGCGGAGCACCGTCCGTCGCGAGCGGTCAAGTGGGAGAAGGTCAGCTCGACTTGACCAGCTTGATTCGGCTCAGCTCGACTTGGGCTTCAGCGCGATCGCCGTGATCGGCACCAGCACCACGCCGCGGCCTTCTGCGGTCTTGGCCCAGAGCGCGATCCGCTCGATCGAAGTCGGCATCGCGGTCGCGACGCCGACCGCCATGCCGTGCTCGCGTGCCGCGGCTTCGAGCCGCGTCAGCGCGCGGTCGATCTGCGCCACCGTCGGCACCGCATCGAGCGCGATCTCGGATTTGGCGAACGGCAGATTGTTGGCGCCCGCGATCTGCGAGGCGAGGCTGCGCGCCGAGGTGCCGTCGTCGATGAAGATCAGCCCGCGCCGCGCGGTCTCGCGCATGATCGGCGCCAGCGCCGTCTCGGTCGAGGTGAAGCGCGCGCCCATGTAGTTGACGACGCCGACATAGCCCTGGAACCGGCTCATCAGCCAGTACAGGCGGTCCATGTTCTGGTCCGGCGTCATCGAGGCGAGCAGCGTCTGCGGGCCGGGATCGTTGTCCGGATAGTCGAACGGCTCCATCGGCGCCTGCAGCAAAATTTCGTGGCCGTCGGCGCGGGCTTTCGCCACGCTGCGCTCGACGTCGGCGCCATAGGGCGTGAAGGCGAGCGTCACGGGAGCCGGCAGCCGCTCGATCGCCTGCTGGGTGAGATTGGCGCTGACTCCGAGGCCGGTCAGGACGATCGCGACCCGCGGGCCGCCTTTCTTGAGTGCCGCTGGATTGAGCGGCTTTGCATAGGCTTCGGCCGGCCGCACGCCGTCCGGCGCAACGCGCGGGATCGCGCCGTGCCGCGAGGTCTCCAGCAGACGCTGCTCGACCGGCGCCTTCGGCTCAGCCGGCGCCGGGATCGCAACTTCCTGGCGCTTGCCGGTGCTGCCGTCGATGATGGTGACGGTGTTGCGGCTGCCTGCCGGCGGCACATCAGCCGGCGGCTGCGCGGCCGCAGCCGCTTGAGCCTGCGGCGGCGGCACCGGAATCGTGACCGCGGTGGGATTCGCCGGACCGATATAGCTGCGCGGGCCTTGAACGCCGTCGGGCGAGACCACCGCCGGCATCGCAGGCTTCGCCGGCCCAAGCCCGGTCGCCACCATCACGGCCGGCTCGCCGCCGGCCGGATCGCTGACCATGATGGCCCAGCCCGCATAGGTGCAGATGAACAGCGCCAGCACCGCGGCGAGCCCATAGGACACGAGCGACGCCGGCAGCTTGAAGCCGAACCGGCTGGTCTTGGTGCCTGTCTTGGCATTGCGGCCGAGAGGCACGCTCAGTTCGTCGTCGGCCACGGGCTTACGTCCTCGCGAATCATGCGAGCGAGCCTAGGCAGGGATCGTTAACTCTGCGTTTACCGAAGGAATCAAGCTGCAGTCTGCAAAAGCAAACGGGGCGGCCCGAAGGCCGCCCCGCGCCGGAAAACGTATTCGCCGCGCTTACTGGTTCGACGCGCGCTTGGCGGCCGGCGGGAACGCCGAGTTGCTGACCACGCCGCGCAGCAGGTCGAGCGACATCTTCAGCGCCTTGTCGTCCTTCGGATCCGGCGGCACGTAGGACTGCGAGCCGGTCTGCTCGTCGCCCTCGGCCTTCAGATGGCCGCGCAGCGAAGACTCGCCCTTGGTGTCGGTGCGGGCCTTGAGGTCGTCCGGCACGTCCTGCAGCACTTCGATGTCCGGCGTGATGCCCTTGGCCTGGATCGACTTGCCCGACGGCGTGAAGTAGCGCGCCGTGGTCAACCGCAGCGCACCGTTGCCGGCGCCGAGCGGGATGATGGTCTGCACCGAGCCCTTGCCGAACGAGCGCGTGCCGATCAGCGTCGCGCGCTTGTGGTCCTGCAGCGCGCCGGCCACGATCTCCGAGGCCGAGGCCGAGCCGCCGTTGATCAGCACGATCACCGGCTTGCCCTTGACGAGGTCGCCGGGGCGGGCGCTGAAGCGCTGGGTCTCTTCGGCGTTACGGCCGCGGGTCGAGACGATCTCGCCGCGCTCCAGGAACGCATCCGACACCGAGATCGCCTGATCGAGCAGGCCGCCCGGGTTGTTGCGCAGATCGACGACGAAGCCCTTGAGCTTCTCGGCCGGGATCGCGGCCTGCAGATCGCTGATCGCCTTCTTCAGGTTCTCGGTGGTCTGCTCGTTGAACTGGGTGATGCGGATGACGCCGACGTCGTCCTCCTGGCGCGAGCGCACCGCGCGGACGCGGATGACGTCGCGGGTGATCGACACCTCGACCGGCTTGTCCTGGCCCTTGCGCATGATGGTGAGCTTGATCTTGGTGTTCACCGGGCCGCGCATCTTCTCGACCGCCTGGTTCAGGGTGAGACCCTGCACCTGCTCCTCGTCGAGCTTGGTGATGATGTCGTTGGCCATCACGCCGGCCTTGGCGGCAGGCGTGTCGTCGATCGGCGCCACCACCTTGATCAGGCCGTCTTCCATGGTGACTTCGATGCCGAGACCGCCGAATTCGCCGCGGGTCTGGATCTGCATGTCGCGGAACGACTTCGGCTCCATGTAGCTCGAATGCGGATCGAGCCCGGCCAGCATGCCGTTAATCGCGGATTCGATGAGCTTGGAGTCGTCGGGCTTCTCGACGTAATCGGCCCGCACCCTCTCGAACACGTCGCCGAACAGATTGAGCTGCCGGTACGTGTCGGCGGCGGCCGCCTTCGCGGTGGAGCCGAACGCCACGGGCACCAGCTTCGGCTGCGTGACCACCAGCGTAAGGGCCGCGCCCGAAGCCGCACTGAGCAGTAAAAGAAATGTTTTGCGCATCATCCGCGAACCTTTTCGCCTTTGCTTGCCGCCCACCAAGGATTGGGATCGATCGGGGTACCGTCTTTTCGAAACTCGACATAAAGGGTCGGCTTCTCGGAATTGGAAGCCGAGGTCACCGGAGTTTGAGCGCCGCCACCCATCACTGCAACGGGTTCCCCGGTCAGCACGAACTGGCCGACATTCACTGATATCCGTTCCATCCCGGCGAGTACCACATGATATCCGCCGCCGGCATTAAGTATCAAGACTTGGCCGTAATTGCGGAAGGGTGCCGCATAAACGACCCAACCGTCACATGGAGCTGTCACCTGGGAACCCGCTCGGGTTGCAAGGATAATGCCCTTTTCGGTGCCTCCGGCGCTGTCCGAGGCCCCAAAATCTTTGATCCGGACCCCATTAACCGGAAGAGGTAATTGTCCACGGGCGGAGGCAAAAGCCACCGCCGGAGCGAGCCTTCCGGGGTCTTTCAGCGCCGCCAGGTCGGTCCGGTCGCCAGTCCTTGCTGATTCTTTGGCCTGTTCCTCGGCGGCACGCTCGGCCTGCCGCGCGGCGCGATTCGCGGCGTCCAGGCTCTGCTCAACCTTGCCGATCAAATCTTTGAGATTGTCGACCTGGCGGGCCAGCACGATGGATTTCTGCCGCTCGGTCTCCAGCGCCTTTTCGGTGTCGGCCTGCTTCTTCTGGCGCTCCTCGATCAAAAGGGTGATTCGCCGCCGCTCCTCGTTCAGCGACGTCACATCGCGGCCGAGCCGTTCCCTCTCTTCGCCGATCTCTTTCCGAATGCGGACGAGGTCGGACAAGTCAGCGGCGAGCTGGTCGGCCTGGGCGCGCATTTCCGGCAGCACGGCGCCCAGCATGATCGCGGTGCGGACGGTCTGCAGCGCGTCCTCCGGACGGACCATGATCGCAGGCGGCGGATGTCGTCCGACCCGCTGCAGCGCCGCCAGCACCTCGACGATGGTTTCGCGGCGGTTGGCGAGCGACGAGCGCACGCGCAGCTCGCTGGCGTCGAGCGGGGCGAGCCGCGATTGCGTCTCGGCGATGCGATCCTCGGTGGCGCGGCCGCGCGCCGCGGCATCGATCAGCGCCTGATTGAGCTTCCTGCGGTCCTCGCCGATCGTCTCGATCTCGCCCCTGAGCTTGGCCTCGGTCTCGGCGGCCTTCTTCTGCTCGTTGCGGACGGCTTCGAGCTCCTGCTCGCGCTGGCGGAGCGAATCGACGGTGGCTTGTGGAGCAGTTTGGGAAAAGGCCGGCAGCGGAGCGAGAAGGAGCGCAACAGCCAGCAGGGCTGCCGGCGCGCGAAACGAATCGGTCGGCCGTTCCGAAGCGCTCATGCCCGCCTCAACTAGTCCTGCTTCGCCGTGAACGCAACCTCAGGCGCCCAACCTCAGGCGCGATGATAAGGATGTCCCGCCAGAATGCTCATGGCGCGATAGATCTGCTCGAGCAGCATCACGCGCACGAGCTGATGCGGCCAGGTCGCAGAGCCGAACGCAAGCTTGAGGACAGCCTTGTCGCGCAGCGCCGGCGCAAGTCCATCGTCGCCGCCGATGATGAACACCACCGCTGATTTTCCGTCGTCGCGCCAGCGCCCCAAGCGGTTCGCCAGCGTCGCACTGTCGAGGCTGTCGCCGCGCTCGTCGAGAATGATGGTGATGGCTTTGTCGGGAATGAGATTGGTCAGCGCGATCGATTCTTCGAGCGTGCGCTTGCCGGTGTCCTGCGCGCGGCTTTCGCGGATCTCGACGACCTCGACGTCGCGGAATCCGAGGCGACGCCCGCTCTGCTCGGCGCGCTTTCGAAAGCGCTCCGCCAGTTCTCGCTCCGGACCGTCCTTCAGCCGGCCGATGGCGGCGACCACCAGCCGCATGAAACGTCAGCTCTTCTTTTTCTGGCTCTTCGTGCCCGTCGTGCCCGCCCACATCTTCTCGATGTCGTAGAAGGCGCGCACTTCCGGCCGGAACACGTGAACCACGACGTCGCCGGCATCGATCAGCACCCAGTCGCAATGCGGCATGCCTTCGACGCGCGTGTCCGGAACGCCGGCCTTTTTCAGGCTTTCCAGCACGCGATCGGCGACGGCGCCGACATGGCGATTCGACCGGCCGCTGGTGACCACCATGGCGTCGGCGAATGCAGTCTTGCCTTTGAGATCGATGGTGACGGTGTCCTCGGCCTTCATGTCTTCGAGCTGGCCGAGGATCAGGCGAAGAGTCTCCTCCGCGTCAGGACGCTTCGAGACTGGTGCGGGCGCACGGCGTGGGGTGGCCCGGGGCGCTGCTGTGGGGGACAGGGTCGTCCTTTCTCTGTTGCGACTCTGCTTACGCCCCGGAATCGCCCGGGGCTGCGTCACTAAGATATGCGCTTGCCGTAAACGGTTTCAATGGTTCCCGGTCTCTTTCCGCAGGGCGCGCAGCGCGGTCGAGGACAGCGGCGACTTCAGCCCGTGGAGGTAAAGCCAGGCCGGGGCCTTCCGCTCGGCCAGGACCGGGGCGAAGCGCTCCGGCAGGCGGTAGCGCGCCAGCGCCTGGGGCGCCCGGCTGCCGGTCGCGTAGAGGCTCGACCCCATCCGGTCGACCACCGCGATGGGCATCAGCGACGCGATGCCACGCCAGTTTTGCCAGCGGGAGAAGCTCCGCAGATTGTCGGCGCCCATCACCCAGACGAACCGCACCCCCGGGCAGCGGCGCACCAGATAGGCCAGCGTGTCGTAAGTGTAGCGGGTGTTGATGACGGCTTCGAGACCGGTCACGTCGAGGCGCGGATGCGGCGCGAGTTCCCGGGCCTCGGCCATGCGCACGTCCAGCGGCCGCAGGTGGCGGGTGTCTTTCAGCGGGTTGCCCGGCGTCACCAGCCACCACACCCGGTCGAGCCGGAGCTTCTTCATCGCCAGCAGGCTTGCGCCGACATGGGCCTTGTGCGGCGGGTCGAAGGTGCCGCCGAACAGGCCAATGCGCATGCCGGGCTCGTGCGGCGGCAGCACCAGGCGGGGCGCCATCGCCCGCGCGCCGTGACCGTCCTGTCCCGCTCCAGAATGCTGATCCGCGTGGAGCTCAGGCTCCTGTCGCGGGTCAATCCGACGCAACATTGTTCGCACCCCTTACCGGCTCCCCGATCCCGTCGAGGTTGGCCACCCTCCCTCACCGGGCAACGCCCGTCCGTGTCGTTTACGGCCTGATCTGGCCCGTGCCGCGCACCCGGTATTTGAAGCTCGTGAGCTGCTCGACGCCGACCGGGCCGCGGGCGTGCAGCTTTCCTGTGGCGATGCCGATCTCGGCGCCGAAGCCGAACTCGCCGCCGTCGGCGAACTGCGTCGAGGCGTTGTGCAGCACGATCGCGGAATCGACCTCGTTGAGGAATTTCTCGGCGGCCGCATCATCCGCGGTGACGATCGCGTCGGTGTGATGCGTGCCGTAGCGCTCGATGTGATCGATCGCGGCGTCGACACCGTCGACCACGCCGGCCGTGATGATCGTGTCGAGATATTCGGTCGACCAGTCCTGCTCGCTCGCGGGCTTCACGCGCGTGTCGGTCTTCTGCACGGCGGCGTCGCCGCGAACCTCGCAGCCGGCATCGAGCAGCATCGCGACCAGCGATTTCAAATGCTCGGCCGGCGCCGCGCGATCGACCAGCAGCGTCTCGGCCGCGCCGCAGACTCCCGTACGACGCAGCTTGGCGTTCATCACGATGGTCTTGGCCATGTCGAGCGAGGCGGCCTTGTCGACATAGACGTGATTGACGCCTTCGAGATGCGCGAACACGGGCACGCGCGCCTCTTTCTGCACGCGCTCGACCAGGCTCTTGCCGCCGCGCGGCACGATCACGTCGATCGCTCCGTTCAGGCCTTCGAGCATCATGCCGACCGCGGCGCGGTCGCGGGTCGGCACCAGCGAGATCGCGGCCTCGGGCAAATTCGCCTCGCGCAGGCCTTGCGCCAGCGCGGCGTGGACGGCGCGCGACGAACGATAGCTGTCGGAGCCGCCGCGCAGGATCACGGCGTTGCCGGCCTTCAGCGTCAGCGCGCCGGCATCGGCAGTGACGTTGGGGCGGCTCTCATAGATCACGCCGACCACGCCGAGCGGCACGCGCACGCGCTCGATGGTCATGCCGTTCGGCCGCGTCCAGGACTCGGTGACCTTGCCGACCGGGTCGGGCAGCTCGCGAATGACGTCGAGGCCTTCGGCCATCGCCTCGATGCGCTTGTCGTTGAGCTCGAGCCGATCGAGGAACGAGCCGGTCAGCCCCGCGGCCTTGCCGTCGGTCATGTCCTGCGCGTTGGCGGCCAGGATCGCAGCCTTGCCGGAGCGGATCGCCTTGGCCATGGCGCTGAGCGCGCGGTTCTTCTGCTCGGCCGGCGCGATCGCCAGCACCCGCGCCGCGGCCTTCGCGTCGCGGCCGATCTCCGCCATCGCGGTCGCGATGTCGGGCCGGCTTTCGGCAGTGTTCAGCGCAGGAGCCATAGCAAGTGACTTATGCTCGATCTGACTATTTCGGTATGTCTTAGCACAGCTGGCGACGCTTCTCACCCTCCCGTCCGGCGCATGGCCGGGTCCTGAAGTTTAAGGGCATAGGTCCTCGGTCCGGGGTTATTTGCGGCGCCCGGGCGCCGGTCTTCTTTTTCCTCCCCTCCCATGAGGGGTGGAGCGCCTTCAGGCGCTTCGTAAGCGAGGGGCACCCTGCGAAGGCGCCCGCATGCCGCTGTTACACGGCATGCGCGCCCTCCGGCGCTCCACTGGTGGCGTCTCTCGGCTCGGGACCGCTCTTCCGGGCGCGGGCGGACGAGCATAACCTCGCCCCTATCCAGGCAGCATTGGCGCCGCCCTTCAGCCCGTCCACGTCCAGCCCTTAAAGGGCAGCCCCGTCTTGCGACGGCGCGGGCGGTGATCCGAGACGACCCGGGATTCTGGCTGCGTCGGCCAGAACCTCGGGCGCCACACCCTGCTCCGCAACATGAGCGCCTCATGAAACGCCCTCAACTGAGCAAGGCATGACCGGAATACAGGGTCTGAAAGAGAAGAAAAGATTGTTGCGATTTCGAGTGTGAATTCAGTGGGGACAGAACTCGCGCGTCGGCGTCGTGCCAAGCCCACCGCTGTCATTCCGGGGCGCACGCGCAAGCGTGCGAACCCGGAATCCAGATGCGAACGCCACTCTTGTGTCTGGATTCCGGGTTCGCCCCTTCGGGGCGCCCCGGAATGACGGCGGCGCAAGTGGATTCAGCCTCCGAAACTTATTCGCTGGATCGCAATCCATCCATCGATCTATAAAACCAGCCTATGAATATCACGCTCCGCCAGCTCTACGGCTTCAAGGCCGTCGCCGATGTCGGCACCTTCACGGCCGCGGCGCAGCGGCTGAAGGTGGCGCAGCCGGCGCTGTCGCTGAACATCCGCGATCTGGAACGTGAACTCGGCGCGCGCCTGTTCGACCGCACCACGCGCCGCGTCGAGCTCACCGCGGCGGGCCGCGAGTTCCTGCAGTCGGTCGACAAGCTGATCGCCGATCTCGAGCAGGCGGTGCAGAACGCCCGCGACCTCGCCGAGCGCAAGCGCGGGCGGCTCGTCGTGGCCGCGCCGCCGCTGCTCGCGGCGCTGGTCGTGCCGGGCGCGGTCGCCGATTTCAAGAAACGGTTCTCCTCGATCGGGGCGAGCGTCATCGACGTCCAGACCAATGTCATCGTCGAGAAGGTGCGGAGCGGGGAAGCCGATTGCGGCATCGGCACCTTTGCGGAGGCCGAGGAAGGCATCCGCAAGGAGGCGCTGTTCGAGGACGCGCTGATGGCCTGGTGCCCGGCGCAGTCGTCCTGGTCGCGATCGAGCCGGCTGTCCTGGAAGGACCTGGCGGCGGGTCCGCTCATTGCGATGACCCGCGACAGCCGCATCCGCTTCCTGGTCGACCAGGCCTATGGGTCGACCGGGCAAGTGGTGCGGCCCGCCTACGAGGTGTCGCACATGACCACCGCAATCATGATGGTCGAGGCGGGGCTGGGCGTCGCGGTGCTGCCGGCTTACGTGTGGGGCTTCGCCCGCGCCTTCAACGTGGTGCCCAAGATCCTGTCCGATCCGGAGGTGCGCCGCGAGGTCGGGATCATCCATGCCACCGGCCGGGCGCTGTCGCCGGCCGCCGAGGCGTTTTTGCGCTATCTGAAAAAGCATGCCCGCGCTGCGCTGCCGCGCGGGCTGCGTCAGAGCGGGCGCTGACGGAATTCATAAGACCGGCGTATAAATCGATACGGTTTTGGCGAATTGTGCCGAAGCTTCGGCGCGCCATAGATTGCGGCACCGACGCCTCCGCAGCATGATGGCGCAAACATCGGGTGAACCATGATTTATGCCAAACGCGAAGCCAAAGAATATGCCCGAACCAATTTCAGAGGCATCTGGGCCGCAGCGCTGATGCCGTTCCACGAGGACCTCTCGATCGACGAGAAGGGCTTCCGCCGGAACCTCCGGCACTGGGTCGACGAGCTCGGCGTCGACGGCATCTTCATCGCCGGCAAGCAGAGCGAGTTCTTCTCGATGTCGATCCCGGAGCGCAAGCGCTCCATGGAGATCGTGGTCGACGAGATCGGCAAGAAGGCCGGCGTGATCGCGTCCTGCTCGGACCAGAACATGGACGTGGTGATCGAGCTTGCGAAACACGCGCAATCGATCGGCGCGCCCTACATCGTGGTGCATGCGCCGGTGCTGCACTTCCTGCACAGCCGCGACGAGACGCTGTACCAGTACTACAAGACGATCAGCGAGCAGGTCGACATCGGCATCGCGATGTGGAGCCACGAGGACTCCGGCTATCTGATGAGCCCGGAGCTGTGCGCCAGGATTGCCGAACTGCCGAACATCGTGGCGATCAAGTACAGCGTGCCGCGCGAGATGTACACGCGGCTGACCCGGATGGTCGGCGACAAGATCCACGTCTCGACCGCGTCTGAAGAAGAGTGGTTCGACAACATCGTCGAACTCGGCTGGAAGCTCTATCTCTGCTCGTCGCCGCCGTACCTGTTCCAGACCAAGATCGACAAGCGGATGCGCGAATACACCGATCTCGCCTTTGCGGGTGAGGTCGCCAAGGCCAAGGTGATCCGCGACAGCCTCAACCCGGTGCGGCAGGCATTCCGGCGCACGCGCCCGGCCGAGAAGCCGCCGGCGCATTCGAAGTACTGGCAGGAGCTGATGGGGCAGGTGGGTGGACGCGTTCGCCCGCCGATGCTGGAATTGACCGAGGCAGAGAAGGAAGCGACGCGGGTTGCCTTTGAGACGTGTGGGTTGAAGGTGCCGGGGGCGGCGACCAAGCCCACGGCGGCGTAGGAGGTCTCGTGTCCCGGACAAGGCGCAGCGCGTAGCGGTGCGCCGCCGATCCGGGACCCCGGTTGCTATCGGCATAAAGGAAGAAACCGGGGTCCCGGGTCTGCAGTGCACCACTTCGCTTCGCTCGTGCTGCACTGCGCCCGGGACACGCAAGCTGAGAGGACATCACCATGAAACTCGGACGGCTGAAGGCCTTCAACTTCCAGAAATGGATCGCCGAGAACGAGCACCTGCTCGAGCCGCCGGTCAATAACAAGAAGGTGTTCGAGGACGGCGACCTGACCGTGCAGGTGGTCGGCGGGCCGAACGAGCGCGCCGACTATCACGACGACCCGGTCGAGGAGTTCTTCTACCAGCTCAAGGGCAACATGGTGCTCAAGGTCGGCGACAATGGAAATTTTTACGACGTGCCGATCCGGGAAGGCGAGGTGTTCCTGCTGCCGCCACATGTGCGGCACGCGCCGCAGCGGCCGGCGGGGTCGATTGGGTTGGTCGTCGAGCCGAAGCGCTATGACGACGATCCGCTCGATGCCTTCGAATGGTATTGCTTCGAGTGCGGCACGCTGGTCCATCGCGTCGAACTCAAGGTTGAGCATTTGGTGCGCGACTTGCCGCCGATCTACCAGGCCTTCGTCGACGACGAGAAGGCGCGCACCTGCAAGAAGTGCGGCACGATCCATCCCGGCAAGAAGCCACCGCCGGGCTGGGCCGGTATCTGACAACGCGCCGCTCTGCGCCGACCGCTTGGCGCAGGGCTTGCTTCAAAAAAATAAGAAACAGGAGCGTTTGCGTGAAGCTGATTGCGTCCGTTTTTTCCGCCGTTGTGACCGCAAGTCTGCTGCTGGGAACCAGCGCCGGCGCACAGGACTATCCGCAACGGCCGATCACCTTCGTGGTCGGCTTCGGCGCCGGCGGCGGCACCGACATCAACGCCCGCATCTTCGCCGAGGTCATTGCCAAGAACATCGGCCAGAGCATCGTGGTCGAGAACAAGACCGGGGCGGGCGGCGGCGTTGCGGCCGCCTACGTGCAGAATGCGGCGCCGGACGGCTACACGCTGCTGATCATGTCCGGTCTGCAGCACGCCTATCTGCCGGCGTCGCAATCGAAGCCGATGTACGACCCGATCAAGGGCTTCGCGCCGATCTCGATCTTCTTCGAGATGATCAGCGTGCTGTCGATCCCCTATGACTACCCGGCCAAGACCATCAGCGAATTCATCGAGCAGGGCAAAAAGCGCAACGGCGGCGTGTCGCTGGGCTCGCCGGGACCGGGCTCGCCGCCGCACTTCTTCGGCGCCTTGATCACCGAAGCCACGGGACTGCCGGTCCAGATGGTTCAGTACCGTGGCACCTCGAATTTCATGGCGGACCTGACTTCGGGCCGCATCGATCTGGCGTTTCCGACGTATGGCGTGGCGCAGTCCTTCATCACCGAGAAAAAGGCGCGTGCGCTTGCGGTCGCGGCGGATGAGCGTTGGAGCGAATTGCCTGACGTGCCGACACTGGTCGAGGCCAAGCTCGTGCGCGAGATGCCGGCGATGTGGTTCGGCGTCGTGGCGCCGGCCGGCACGCCGCAGCCGATCATCGACCGGATCAACGCGGAATTCGGCAAGGCCGCGAAGGATCCCGAGCTGGTCCGGCGCATCACTGCGACCGGCATGGCGGTGCGCACCAGCACGCCGGAGCAGATGGGTGCGCTGATGGTGTCGGAGAACGCCAAGGTCGGCGCGCTGGTCGAGCGGTTGAATTTGAAGCAGTAGGCACTCTACCTCCTGCGTGCGGCAGGGCTCGCTGGGGCGATTTGGCCCCCTCGCCCCGCGACTAGGGCGTTCACGCCCGTCTTCGACGGGCTATGGCGGGGAGAGGGTCCCGAGCGAATGCGAGGGGGGAGAGGGGTGCCGCAGTTAGAAAGAGCCCTCTCCCGGCTCGCCTTCGCTCGCCACCCTCTCCCGCAAGCGGGAGAGGGGACAAGAGTAAGAGTCGCATCAGTTGCTGATGACGCAGCCGGTGCGATCAAATCCGAAAGCGGCTGTGCGTCTCGGGCGGGAACAGCTCTTCCGGCGCCACGAGCCGCTTGGTCACGCCCTGCTCGAAGGCAAAGCCGAGGAAGGCCGACAGCGTGGTGCGGTTTGCCTCGATGCCGTAGGGCCAGAAATCGTCGCCGAACTCGGCCTTCACGCGCCGGACGTGCTCGAACGCCCAGGGCAGCGGCACGCGCGCCGCGGTGGCCTCGCTGATCCGCTCCATGCTGCGGTCCTTCGCCTCCTCGAACGCCTTGAGGAGGTTCATGGCGATCCAGCGGTTGCCCTCGAACACCTCGCGCCTGAGCACGATGGTGTGCATGATCGGAAAGATCCTCGAGGAGCGCCAATAGCTCCGCTCGATCTCCATGAAATCGTCGAACAGGCGCCGGACGTTCGGATCGCCGGCCTCGAAGCTCGGCGGCGCGTGCGCCGACATCATGGCGTCGATCTCGCCCTTGAGCAGCATGTCGTTCAGCGTGCGATCCGAATAGCGGACGAGGGTGACGCCGGGCGGCGTATCGACCTTGACCTCCTCCTCGCGGCCGGTCTCGTGGATGCCGGCCTGCACCCACTCGACGTCGCCAAGGCCTACGCCGAACTGCTGGCCGAGGATGCCGCGGGTGTAGATGCCTGCGGTCTGCGCCCATTCGGGCACGCCGATCCGCTTGCCCTTGAGATCGCGCGGCTCCCGAACCCGGCCGCCGGTCTGCACGTAGATCGAGGAGTGCCGGAACATCCGCGACGGAAACACGGGAATGGCGACGAACGGGCAATCGCCACGCGACACGATGGAGGCGTAGCGGCCCATCGACATCTCGGCGAGGTCGAATTCGCGATGCCGCAGCATGCGGAAGAATATTTCTTCCACGGGCATGCTGAGGCATGACAGCGCAATGCCGTCCGCTCTGACCTGTCCCGACACGAGGTCGCGGACGTGATCGTATTCACTGATCGCACAAGTCAAAGACAGCATCGGATCGCCTTGAATGTTTATCCGGCCCGAACCACGCCGGGTGCGACCGCGGGAAAGCGGTCCATCACCAGCGGATCGTGCCCGGCCAGAATGAGCTCGGGATTTTTCGCGCCGAGCTTCTCGACCGCCTCCATCGAGTGCACGGCTTGCAGCATGTCCACGGTGACCTGCACGGGCTTCCGCTGCGCGAGGTTCTCGTAGAAATGAAACGTGTCGTTGGCGATCAGCACCGCGCCCTTCGCGGTCTCGACGCGCAGGATCTGCAGGCCCGGCGTGTGACCGGGCATCAGATGGGCGTCGACGCCGGGCGCGACGTTCCAGTCCGAATCGACGGTCTTGATGCGGCCGGCCTGCATCAGCGGCGCCAATGCGTCGATGGCGTCGAGATTGGCGCTGGCCGAGAACAGCGGAAACCGGCGCCCGGGCCCGTGCCAGAACGCGATCTCTTTCTGCTGGACGAAGAACGTGGCGTTCGGAAACAGGCCGTGCCCGGCCCAGTGGTCGTAATGCAGATGCGTCATGAAGACGGTTTTGACGTCTTCGGGCGCAACGCCGCAGGCCGCGAGCAGTTCGCGGCGTTCGCGATAGCGCTCGGCGCTGCGACGGCGTGCCTCCTCGGCGTCGAAGCTGCAATCGACCACGATCGGCCCGCCGTCGGTCAGCACGACCCAGAAGTAGAACGCCATGCGAAGCTTGTCGGGGGACGGATCGCGATAGAGAAACTGGGATCGCGGGACCGTCTTCTCGCCGGTGCAAAGAACGAAAACCTGATTCATTGCGCGGCCGCATGCCCGTTGATCGAGCGTTCCTTATAGGACAGATCGCGGCGGCCGGACCCGCAAATTCGGCGGAGCTGCGGGCCTGCGCATGCCGGCCAAAGCTCCGGTCTTCGTTTGTATTTGTCGAGCGCGGCCCGAGAGCAGGATGACATCCGCTTATGGATTGATAACGAAATGAGAGTGATGCGGGGCTTTGCTCCCGGTGTACCCTGACGGCGATCCGATGCGGGGTGCGGCGGAGAGCGCGCAGCACGAAAGCCTTGGCATCGCCAGTCCAACGCTGCAATCCTAGGCAAAATGCCCGCGCGGAGATCAACCAGACGATGCGAGAAGGCGGAACATTCAGCAGCGCCGGCCTCGACAATGTTTGGCGTTAAGATAGTTTATATCGTGACAATCGCAGCGCACCGCATGAGAGCAATTCGGGTTCGGTGATCCATGGCGTCCGATCCGATCATCGCGTTTGACAATGTCGGCGTCCGCTTCGGCGGCGAGCAGATTTACGACCGGCTGAGCTTCGACGTCCGGCGCGGCGAGTTCGTCTGCATTCTCGGGCCCTCGGGCTGCGGCAAGTCGACGTCGCTGCGCATGATCGGCGGTCTGCTCGACGTCACCGCCGGGCGGGTCACGGTCGACGGCCGCGCGCCGGGCGACGCCTGGCCGGAGATCGCCTTCGTGTTCCAGTCGCCGCGGCTGGTGCCCTGGCGCAACGCGATCGACAACGTGCTGCTCGGCACAGAGCTGCGCTTCGGCGGCGGCGACAAGGAGCCGCGTCGGGCCAAAGCCGCCGAACTCCTCAGCCTGGTCGGCCTCGGCGACGCCACGCAGAAATATCCGTCGATGCTGTCGGGCGGCGAGCGCCAGCGCGTCTCGATCGCCCGCGCGCTCGCGGTCGATCCCAAGATCATCCTGATGGACGAGCCGTTCTCGGCGCTCGATCCCAACATGCGCGGGCGCATGCGCGCCGAGGTGGAGCGCATCTGGCTGCAAACCGGCAAGACCGTGGTGTTCGTCACCCACGACATCGACGAGGCGCTGCAGCTTGCCGACCGCGTCGTCGTGCTGTCGAACAAGCCGACGCATGTGCTCGAGATCATCGAGCTGCCGGCGGCCCGGCCGCGCGACCTCGCCGACCGCGACCTCGATACGCATCGACAGAAACTGGTTAAGCTGTTCCGCTCGCTGGAGCAGCCGGACCGTCAGAAGGAAACCGTCGCATGATCAAACGCCGCTCCGTCCTCAAGCTTCTCGCCGCGAACGCCTTGGCGGCGCCTGCCATCATGACGGTCGCCCGGCCGGGCTTCGCCAAGGAGAAGGTCACCTACGCCTATCTGCTCGATCCGGCCTATGACGCCGTGACCTGGGCAATGAGCAACGGCAAGGTGAAGTCGGACCTGATCGACGTCGAGGCGCGCGGGCTCGCGATCCCGCAGCTCATCCAGGCGACCTCGGCCAAGCAGTACGACGTGATCATGACCGCCGTGATCGCGGTGCCGCCCGCTGCGGCGCGCGGCCTGGAATTGCGCGTCCTCTCGACGGCGCTGCAGCAGTCGGCGGCGGGCGAGGGCGCCGGCGTCTGGGTGAAGAGCGATTCAGCCGTCAAGGATCCGAAGGAGCTGAAGGGCAAGTCGCTCGGCTCCTACGCGCTGCGCTCGACCGGCTATACGCAGGTGCGGCTCGCGCTGATCAAGAAGTACGGGCTGAACGCCGCGCTCGAAGGCGGCGACGTCAAGCAGGTCGAGATCCAGGCGCCGAACCTGCCCGGCGCGCTCGCCGCAGGACAGATCGATTCCGCGACGCTCATTCACAGCCAGGCGTTCCGGGCGTTGAAGTCGGGCGAGTTCCGGGCGATCGCCGAGACCGGCCGCGACAACATCGAGGTCTACGGCATGCGCTTCATCAGCGCGCTCAACGTGAGCTATCCGGAACGCCTCGCGCAGCGGCCCGACGCCTTCAAGGAATTCAACCGCATGTTCCGCGACTCGGTGCGCTATGCGCTCGCCAACCAGGACGAGGTGTTCGGCGCGGTCGGCAAGCAGAACAACCTGCCGCCGGAGTTCTTCAAGTGGTGGTTCGAGAAGAGCTCCGACGTGCCCGGCACCTTCGATGAGGAGCACGCCAAGATCATCATGAAGTTCTACGAGCTGTCGAAGGACATCGGCATGATCCAGGCGTTCCCCGACATCCGCACGCTGGTCTGGGAGCACGCGCTGCGCGCCTGATGGTCGAGACCGGCATCGCGCTCGCTCCGCCCGCGCGTTCGCGCGGCTTCAATGCGCGGGCCTGGGCCGCGCACCTGTTCACGTTTGCCTTCCTCGCGGTTTGGGAGCTGGCCTCGCTGGTCGCGCCGTCCTACCTGCTGCCGGGGCCGGTCCCGGTCGCGCAGCGGCTCTGGGTGTTCGTCACCAGCGCGCGCGATCTCGGCCATCTCGGCGCTTCGCTGTTTCATGTCGGCATAGCGATCGCGATCTCGTTCATGATCGGCTCGCTGCTGGCGCTCATTCCGTATTATGTGCCGGTGCTGCGCTTTGCCATCGAGCGCCGCATTGGGCCGTTCCTCAATGCCTTCTCGGCGATCGGCTGGACCTTGCTGTCGATCATGTGGTTCGGCGTGACGCCGTTCACCGTGGTCTTTGCGATCAGCGCCGTGCTGGTGCCGTTCGCGCTGGTCAACATGACGGCCGGGCTCAACAATATCGACGCCGAGACGATCGAGATGGCCGGAAGCTTCACCCGCAGGCGCTGGCGGATGTTCGCGCTGGTGATCGTGCCGTCGCTCTATCCGTTCATCTTCGCGACCTTGCGCATCATGTTCGGCGTCGCCTGGAAGGTGACGCTGACCGCGGAGCTGTTCGGCGGCAATTCGGGGCTGGGCTACATGATCAACCTCGCCCGCCAGGAGTTCGACACCGCGACGATCTTCGCCGCCATCATCCTGATCATCGCCTTCGTGCATGGCATGGACCGCTATGTGCTCGGTCCGCTGCAACAAAGCGTGTCGCGCCACTATGCCGGCTGAAGCCACATCGACGCGCGGCGCGATCGCCGAGCGGCTGATCGGCGAGGGTGTCGTCGTGCTGGCGCTCGTCGCCTGGTGGCTCGCGGCGCGCGGGCTGCCGGAGTTCATCCTGCCGGGGCCGGTCGCGGTGGGGCGGCGGCTGGTCGAATTGTTCGTGACGCCGGAGTTCCTGTTTCACATGGCGGCGTCGGCGTGGCGCGTGCTGGTCGCGATTGCGGCCGCGATGCTGATCGGCGGTGGCTTGGCGTTCCTCGCCTGGGGCCAGCCATGGCTCGAGACCGTGGTCGAGGACCGCATCAAGCCGGTGCTGAACTCGTTTCCCTCGATCGGCTGGGCGATCCTTGCGGCGATCTGGTTCGATCCCGGCGATTTCGGCGTGATCTTCGTCGAGGTCGCGATCCTGATCCCGTTCTGCCTGATCAACATCGCCGAGGGTTTGCGCAACATCGACCGCGAGCTGATGGAGATGGGGCGGAGCTTTACGCGACATCGCGCGCGCATCCTGTTCCGGCTGACGCTGCCGCTGCTGGTGCCCTACGGCCTGTCGGCGACCCGCATCGCCTATGGCATCGCCTGGAAGATCGCGCTGGTCGCGGAATTGCTCGGCGCGCCGAGCGGGCTCGGCTATCTGATGCTGCGGGCGCAGACCGCGGCCGACAGCACCACGTTCCTGGCCACCTGCTTTGCCATCGTGCTGATCTTCGTGGCCGGCGAGCGGCTGGTGATCGTGCCGCTGGAGCGGCGTTTCGCGCGCCGCTGAAGACGGAGTTGCGTTGTGACGACAGTGATTGACGATCTGGTGGTGCAGACGAAATCGGGCGCGCTGCGCGGCGCCGGTGAGAACGGAATCGCGGTATTCCGCGGCGTGCCCTATGCGGCGGCGCCGGTCGGTGAGTTGCGCTTTGCGCCGCCGCAGCCGGTCGTTTGGAAAGAGACGCGCGATGCGACGCGCGACGGTCCTGTTCCGCCGCAGGGCCGCTCGCGGCTCGCCCACGTGATGGGCGATTTCGAGCGGCCGCAATCGGAAGACTGCCTGACGCTCAACATCTGGACGCCCGCCGCGGACGGCAAGAAGCGGCCCGTGATGGTGTGGGTCCACGGCGGGGCGTTTTCGAGTGGCGCAGGCTCGCTCCCTTGGTATTCGGGCGAGCGCTTGGCCAGGAACGGCGATGTCGTGGTGGTGTCGATCAACTACCGGCTCGGTGCGCTGGGCTTCCTCTGCCTGCCGGGCGTGAGCCCCGGCAATCTCGGATTGCTCGACCAGATCGCGGCGCTGAAGTTCGTGCGCGACAACATCGCGGCGTTCGGCGGCGATCCGGATAACGTCACGGTGGTCGGCCAGTCGGCCGGTGCGGCCTCGATCGCGATCCTGATGACCATGCCGCTGGCGCAAGGCTTGTTCCGCCGCGCCATCCTGCAGAGCACGCCGTTCGGCCGTCCGGCGCGAACGCTGGAGGACTCGCACCGGATTGGCCGGCGGCTGCTTGAAGTGCTGGGCGTCCAGGCTAACGATCTGAAGTCGGTGCCGTTCGCCAAGCTCGTGGCCGCGCAAGGCGAAGTGGGTCGGCTGGAGAAGAAATTTGCCGACACGCAGGCGCCGTTCTGGCCGGTGATCGACGGCGACGTCTATCCGGGTGAGGTCGCGCCGGCGCTTGCGGCCGGCGCGGGCCGGGACGTTGACATCATGGTCGGCACCACCCGCGAGGAGATGGCGGCGTTCTACGGCATCGATCCGGACATCCCGAAAGCCGATACGGCCGCGATCGAAGGCATGTTCGCCGCGATGTTTCCGTCGGGCCATCGCGCGATCTATGACGAGACCCGGCGCATGCGCGCGTCGCCCGGCAACGCGGCGCTGCTCGGCGATCTGATGACCGACGTGAATTTCCGGATGGGCAGCCTGCGCTTTGCCGAGGCGCGGGCCGATCAGGACCGGCCGGCTTATGTGTTCCAGTTCGACTGGCAGTCGCCGGCCGGCTTCGAGGCGTGCCACTGCATCGAGATCCCGTTCGTGTTCAACAATTTCGAGCATTGGACGGATTCGCCGATGCTCAAGGGAGGCGACGCCGGGCAGATGAGAGGCCTCGCCGAGGCGATGCATGGCGCGTGGCTTGCATTCGCTCGCACCGGCAAGCCGGATCACCCGCGCCTGCCGCATTGGCCCGTCTACCGGCGCGAGGATCGCATGACGATGCGTTTCGACACGGTGATCGGGCCGGTCAGCGATCTCGCGGGACTCAACTCGCGTACGCCCTGGACAAGGTGAAAGAGCATGCATTCCGTCTCCGTGCGCAAGGAAATCGCCGACCGCGTGCTGCAGCGCCGCGGCCGCTATCATCTGTTCGACCGGCTCGACCCGGCCCGCACCGCGCTGGTCGTGATCGACATGCAGGGCACGTTCTGCGCGCCGGGCAGCCCCGCCGAGGTGCCGGTTTCGCGCGATATCGTCGAGCCGATCAACGGGCTCACCGCGGAGCTTCGCAAGCTGGGTGTGCCGGTGATCTGGGTGCTGCACTCCAACAGCCGGATCGGCGGCAAGAGCGACTGGGAGCTGTTCTTCAACACCATCGTGGCCGACGCCGTGAGGGAGAAGACGCTGGAAAGCCTCGCGGCCGAGAAGCAGGAGGTCTGGACCGGACTGGTCACCAAGCCCGGCGACCACACCGTGCTGAAGAACCGCTACAGCGCGCTCATCCAGGGCTCGTCGCAGCTCGAGCGAACGCTGCGCGGCATGGGCATCGACACCGTGCTGATTGCCGGCACCAAGACCAACATCTGCTGCGAGTCGACGGCGCGCGATGCCATGATGCTGGATTTCAAGGTGGTAATGGTCGAGGACTGCTGCGCGGCGCTGTCCGACGACGAGCATCGGAGCGCACTGGAAAATGTGATCCAGCAGTTCGGCGACGTGATGACGGCGACCGAGGTGGTGGCTAGGCTCAGGCAGATCGAGAACGAGCCGGCCAAGAGCCGGTGACAACCGCCAGCCGGGGAGCGCCCATGATCCTGATCGATCTCAGCCGCGACATCGAGCACAAGATGCAGGTGCTGCCGAACCATCCGCAGGTCATCATCACGACGTTCTCGACCCATGACGAGGTGCGTGTGGCCGACGGCTACCAGTTCTCGTCGGCCACCATGGCGCTGGTGCTGGGCGACCACGCCGGCACCCACGTGGATGCGCCGAAGCACTTCAACGCCGATCCCAAGGCCAAGTCGATCGACGAGATGCCGCTGGAGAATTTCTTCACCGAGGCGGTGTGCCTCGATCTCTCGCACAAGCCGCTGAAATCGGACATCTCGATCGAGGACCTGGAGAAGGCCATCGCGGCCGCCGGCGTCGAGATCAAGCCCAAGGACACGGTGCTGCTGCACATGGACTTCTACCGCCGCACCCAGGGCACGCCGGCCTTCATCACCGACTTTCCGGGACTGACCAAGGAATCGGCCACGTGGCTCGGCCGGAAGGGCATCGGCATGTTCGGTGTCGAGGCGGTGAGCCCGGGACGCACCGGGCGCAACAATTTCGAGGTGCATCACGTCTGCCGCGACATGGGCTTCACCCACATGGAGGGGCTGATCAATCTCGACAAGCTCGTGGGCAAAGGCCGCTTCAAATTCATCGGCTTCCCGATCAAGATCAAAGGCGGCACCGGCGCGCCGATCCGCGCCGTGGCCTGGCTGGATGGCTGACGCTCTATGATCTGCTAAACATGATCATGATTCGGACAATCATTGCCGCAGCCCTCATGTTGTCCCTGACCCCCGCAACAGCGTTGCCAAAAGACCAGCCGCGGCCCGACACCTTCGTCGATGTGGCGACGGTCGCGCCGGGCCTCCTGGTCGAGGCGCGCTATGCCACGGCGCATAATTTCGTCGGCCAGGTGATCGACGGCTACGAGAAGCCGATCTGCTATCTGACCCGGCAGGCCGCTGCGGCGCTGGCCCAGGTGGTGGCCGATCTCGAGCCGCGCGGGCTGACGCTGAAGGTCTACGACTGCTACCGGCCGGAGCGTGCGGTGGCGCACTTCGCGCGCTGGGCGCGCAACCTTCATGACGAGAAGATGAAGGCCGAGTTCTACCCGCATGTCGACAAGAGCACGTTGTTTGCCGACGGCTACATCGCGTCGCGCTCCGGCCATTCGCGCGGCTCGACCACGGACCTTACGCTGGCGCGGCGTTCGGATGGCCAGGCGCTCGACATGGGCACGCCGTTCGATTTCTTCAGCCCGCGGTCATGGCCGTCGGACAAGAGCGTCAGCGCCGAGGCGCAGGCCAACCGCGCGCTCTTGGCGCAGTCGATGCGCAAGCGCGGGTTCTATCCTTACGACAAGGAGTGGTGGCACTTCACGCTGCGCCACGAGCCCTATCCGCAGACCTATTTCGATTTCGTGGTGCGCTGAGCAGCGACACTCAAACGGAAAACCCGGCTCGCGAGAGCCGGGTTTGTCCGGGCGACGGTGGGCCGCCTTCCCATTCGCAATGACTGCACTCGCCTGATCACGCTCGGCTACCACGCGCCGAAACTGCAAACACTCCACGCTTCCCGGAAGTCTTGACCAACTGCGTCACGTCGCGCCGCATCAATGCGCCAATAGCGCCGCGGTTCCCGATCCCGGAGAAAGAAACGCGCAAAAAAATGGGGGGCATTTCTGCCCCCCGAGGGACTGCTGGGGATTAGCGTCGGTCTGACGACGCCTCGCGGTTCGCTCACGTAGTCGAGCGCGAGTTCTGGGCGCTGGTTGGTCTGTTGATTTGCAGCGCCCGTAACGGAATTCGTCCGTTCATTGAGCCCAAATACGGCTATGGTCTCAACGTGTTGGATTGCCGCGTGACAATGGACCGCAGCCGGATTCGGCAGGGTCGGGTTGCGAAAAAAAGCGGGGAGCCTGGGGACTCCCCGCCGCCGCAACGATGACGCGCTAGATGCTGGTGCGCGTGTTCTTGCCGTAAGGCTTATACGGCTTGAACTTCTTGTTCTCCTTGCTGCCGAATATCATCATCGCGGGCAGCACGCCGATCGCCGGCAGCGGATGCATCGCGGGGTCAGCGGGCTTGTTCGCCTTGGCGGCGAACGCCGGCGCCGCGGCAAACGTGCCGGTGGCGAGAAACGCTGCGGCAGCAATGACGGTGATGGATTTTCTCAAGATTCTCTCCCCCTCATGATGGTTGTTGTTGGACGACATCGCGGATGCGAGCCGCGATGAGTGGAGGGGATGCGCTCGCGTTCGGCAATTTGTTCGATTGCCGCGCGTCAACCGACCGCAGGAATTTACCTGACAAGCGAAGCGGATTTCACGCGCCGCCGAGCACGAGGTCGTCGCGATGCACCATCTCGGCGCGGCCTTCGATGCCGAGGATGAGCAGGATGTCGCTCGACGACTTGCGCACGATCTTGGCGGCATCGCCGGCGTCGTAGGCCACGAGCCCGCGACCGATCTCGGCGCCGTCGGGGCCGCGGATCACCACCGCATCGCCACGGCCGAAGTTGCCGTCGACGCGGATCACGCCCGCCGGTAGCAAACTCTTGCCACTGCGCAATGCCGCGGCCGCGCCAGCGTCGATGGTGAGCGTGCCTCTCGGCTCGAGCGAGCCCGCGATCCAGCGCTTGCGCGATGTGACCGGATTGCCGGAGGCGAGGAACCAGGTGGCGCGCGCGCCGCTCTCGATCGACTTCAGCGGATGATCGACATGGCCCGCCGCGATCACCATGTGGGTGCCGGCCGTGGTCGCGATCTTGCCAGCCTCGACTTTGGTGCGCATGCCGCCGCGCGAATGGTCGGAGGCGGCGTCGCCGGCCATGGCTTCGATCTCGGCGCCGATGCGCGGCACCAGCGGAATGTGTTTCGCGTTCGGATTGTTCGCCGGCGGCGCGTTGTAGAGGCCGTCGATGTCGGAGAGCAGCACCAGCAGGTCGGCGCTGACCATGGTGGCGACGCGCGCGGCCAGCCGATCGTTGTCGCCGTAGCGGATTTCCGTCGTGGCGACGGTGTCGTTCTCGTTGATGACGGGGACGCTGCGCCATTCGAGCAGCTTGTCGATCGTGGAGCGCGCGTTGAGATAGCGGCGGCGCTCCTCGGTGTCATCGAGCGTGACCAGGATCTGGCTCGCCGTGATGCCGTGGCGGCCGAGCATCTCGGACCAGGTGCGGGCGAGCGCGATCTGGCCTACCGCGGCGGCGGCCTGGCTGTCCTCGAGCTTCAGCGCACCGCGCGGCAGCTTCAGCACCGAGCGGCCGAGCGCGATCGAGCCCGACGACACCACCATGACGTCGCGCTTGTCCTTGTGCAGGCGGGCGATATCGTCGGCGAGCGAGGTGAGCCACGCCTCCTTCACCCGGCCCGCGGCCGAATCCACGAGCAGCGACGAGCCGACCTTGATGACGATGCGGCGGAAGTCGGTGAGGGCGGGGGCCTTTGTGGGCGGCTTGGCAGACATGGTGATGGTGCAGAAATCCCGGCGGAAACGCGCCTATCCATCACAGGACGGCGTTGAAGTCCATTGCCGGTCAAGTGCCCTGCAGGAGCTCCGGCGCGTGGACCGCGAATTCCTTGGCCAGCCAGTCGACGAAGACGCGCACGCGGGGCGAGAGCTGCCGGCTGTGCGGATAGAGCGCCGAAATCGGCGTGGCTGAGGGGCGGAAATCCGGCAGCACCTCGACCAGCGTTCCGGCCGTAAGAAGGGGCTGGACGCGATAAAGCGGCACCTGGATCAGGCCGAGATCGAGCGCCGCCAGCGCCACGCTGGTTTCGCCGGCTGTCACCGTCACGGTCGAAGGCAGCGCGATATGGCGCAGCGCGCCGTCCACGGAGAACTCGAGCGGGATCACGCTGCCGGTCCGTGACGACAAGAAGCCGATCATGCGGTGGCCGTCGAGTTCGTCGGGTGTGCGCGGCGTGCCGGACTTTTCGAGGTAGCCTGGGCTGGCGAAGGTCCCCTCGATCAGGGTGCCGATGCGCCGGCCGATCATGGTGCTGTCGGTGAGCTCGCCAGCGCGCACGACGCAGTCCACGCCTTCACGGACCAGATCGACCAGCCGGTCGCCCTCGCCGATATGCAGCCGCAGGTCGGGATATTCTGTGAGAAACCGCGGCAGCCCGGGCAGCAGGAAATGCCGCGCCAAGGTGCCATGCACGTCGATGCGGAGAAGCCCGCGCGGCTTTACATCCGTGAATGCGCCTTCGGCCTCCTCGATGTCGGCGATGATGGTGAGGCAGCGGCGGTAATAGGCTTCGCCGTCGAGCGTTGGCGCGACATGGCGGGTGGTGCGCTGAAGGAGCCGCACGCCAAGCCGCGTTTCGAGCTGCTGCACCGTCTCGGTGACAGTGGAGCGCGGCAGGCCGAGATCGTTGGCGGCGAGCGTGAAGCTCCGCCGCTCCACGATCCGGGCGAACAGCCGCATGGCATCAAGTCGGTCCAAGATATTGTTCTCAAATTCCGAATTAAGATGCCATTTTATGGCAGATTATCTGCTTTAAGGGAATGGCTAGGTTCGCCCCATCGAAATCAACTCGAGAGCGATGGAGGCTCAAATGACCAGTCAAACCAGAAAGGTAGCGATCGTGACCGGCGCCTCGCGGGGCATCGGTGCAGCAGTGGCGCAGCGGCTCGCCGGGGACGGCTTCACGGTCGTCGTCAATTACGCGGGCAGCCAGGCCGACGCCGAGGCGGTGGTCCGCAAGATCGAGGCCGCCGGCGGCCGGGCGCTCGCCGCCAAGGCCGATGTCAGCGATCCGGCCGCGATGCGGAGGCTGTTCGACTCGGCCGAGGCTGCGTTCGGCGGCGTCGACGTGCTGGTGAACAACGCCGGCGTCATGCAGGTCGGGAAGCTCGCCGACTCTGACGACGCGATGTTCGACCGGCACGTGGCGATCAATCTCAAGGGTGCGTTCAACGGCATGCGCGAGGCCGCCAAGCGCCTGCGCAGCGGCGGCCGCATCATCAACTTCTCGACCAGCGTGTTCGGCCTGCGGCTCGAAGGCTACGCGGTCTATAGCGCCACCAAGGCTGCGATCGAAGTCATGACCCAGATCCTGTCGAAGGAGATGCGAGGCCGCAACGTCACCGTGAATGCAGTGGCGCCGGGCCCGACCGCGACCGAGCTGTTTCTCAAGGGCAAGTCCGAGCAGCTCATCGACCACATGGCCAAGCTCAATCCGCTGGAGCGGCTCGGCACGCCGGAGGACATCGCGGGTGCGGTGTCGTTTCTCGCCGGTCCCGACGGCGCGTGGATCAACGGCCAGGTGCTGCGGGCGAATGGTGGGATGACTTGAAAAATCTGAGTGTTACGGCTGCCAGGCGGGCGCGGCGTTTTTTCGCGTCCGTTTCGGCTTCTGCTCATCGCTCTTGCCGATCACCTCGGCGAGCGCGCGCAGCGCTTCGGGCACGCCCTTGCGCGAATGCGCGGACAGCAGCATCGGCGTCTTCTTGCTGGCGCGCTTCAGCCGCGCGGCCTGCTCCTTGATCTGCTCCGGCGTCATGGCGTCGATCTTCGACAGCGCCACGATCTCGGGCTTGTCGACAAGGCCGCCACCGTAAGCCTCGAGCTCGGCGCGCACGGTCTTGTAGTCCTTGCCGGCGTGCTCGCCGGTGCCGTCGATCAGATGCAGCAGCACGCGGCAGCGCTCGATGTGGCCCAGGAAACGATCGCCCAGGCCGGTGCCCTCATGGGCTCCTTCGATCAGGCCCGGGATGTCGGCCAGCACGAACTCGCGGCCGTCGATTTCGACGACGCCGAGCTGCGGCGTCAGCGTGGTGAAGGGGTAATCGGCGATCTTGGGCCTCGCCGCGCTGGTCGCGGACAGGAACGTCGATTTGCCGGCGTTCGGCAGGCCGACCAGGCCCGCATCCGCAATCAGCTTCAGCCGGAGCCAGATCCAGCGCTCCTCGCCGGGCTGGCCCGGATTGGCGTTGCGCGGCGCGCGGTTGGTCGAGGACTTGAAATGGGCGTTGCCGAAGCCGCCATTGCCGCCCTGCAGCAGCACCACGCGCTGGCCGGGCTCGGTCAGGTCCGCCAGCATCGTCTCCTTGTCGTCGTCGAAGATCTGGGTTCCGACCGGGACCTTGAGAACGATGTCCTCGGCATTGGCGCCGTGGCGGTCCTTGCCCATGCCGCCGACGCCGGCCTTGGCCTTGAAATGCTGGGCGTAGCGGTAGTCGATCAGGGTGTTCAGCCCGTCGACCGTTTCGACCACGACGTCACCGCCGCGGCCGCCATTGCCGCCGCTCGGGCCGCCGTGCTCGATGAACTTCTCGCGCCGGAACGCGACGCAGCCGTTCCCCCCGTCGCCGGAGCGGATATAGACCTTGGCCTCGTCGAGGAATTTCATGACCTATAGGTAGCGACCGCGACCCGACTTGGAAAGATTTACGCCGCATTTGCCCGGCAAGGCCTGCCCCCATGGTTTCCGACACTGCCACCCATAGCCTCAACGACCGCCGCGCCGCCTTGGCCGGAATCGGCCTGATGACGGCCGGGATCTTCATGTTTGCGGTCAATGACGCCATGGGCAAATGGCTGGTCGCGACCTATTCGGTCGGCCAGGTGCTGCTCATTCGCAGTCTCGCGGCGCTGGTCCTTCTGGTTCCGTTCATCTGGCGCGACCGGGCGACGTTCGGGCAGGCGCCGCGCTGGGGCATCCAAGCGTTGCGGGCGGTGCTGGCGACTGTCGAGGTCGGCTGCTTCTACTGGGCGGTCAGCTACCTGCCGCTCGCCGACGTGATGGCCTACTACCTCGCGGGGCCGATTTTCGTCACGGCGATCGCGGGCGCGTTCCTGGGCGAGGCGATCGGCTGGCGGCGCTGGAGCGCGGTCGGGATCGGCTTCATCGGGGTGATCGTATGCCTGCGGCCGGGCTCGGCGGCGCTAAGCTGGCCGGCGCTGATCGCGCTCGCCGGCAGCCTCACGTTCTCGTTGTCGATGATCGCGACCAGGACCTTGCGCGGCACCAGCGACACCGTGCTGGTGACGTCACAGACGGTCGCGGCGCTGGTGTTCGGCACCGTGCTGTCGCCGGTCTCGTGGGTGACGCCGTCGACGCGCGATCTCGTGCTGCTCGCGCTGCTCGGCATGGTCGCGATGGTGGCGCATGTCTGCGTCAACCGCTCGCTGAAGCTCGCGCCGGCCTCGACCGTGGTGCCGTACCAGTACACGACGATCGTCTGGGCGGTGCTGTTCGGCTATGCGGTGTTCGGCGACGTGCCGGACGGCTTCATGCTCGCGGGCGCCGCGATCATCATCGGCGCCGGGCTGTTCATTTTCCTGCGCGAACGACGCCTCGCGCGGCGTGCGTCGTTCTCAGAGCCACCGCCGTGACGCTCTCCGGATTCCGACTCAACATCTGAACCGAACGTGTGCAGCGCTGGGTCCCCGCTTCCGCGGGGACGAACGGCTGATGGTTCGGCGAACTCTCTCCCCCGTTCGTCCCCGCGCATAGACGTCCGAAGGGACGGCGTCGCTTCGCTCGCCTATGGCGGGGACCCAGAGTCACAAATTCCGAAGCTTCGATTTAAGTCGAGTAAGCCTATGGCATGAACCGCGCGGTGCCGTCGCGGGCGATGCGCGGCAGGAGATCGACCTCCCAGGACAGATACTCGTTCATCGCGTCCTTGGTGTTGCCCGCGCGCTCGTAGGGCTTCGGCCAATAGTCGAGCGGCTCGTCGGCCATGCGAGGCTCGGTCGACAGCGGGCCGCCGGCCTCCTTCCAGGCGGCGTTGCCGCCGCGGAGATATTTCGCGGGCACCTTGGACTCGCGCGCCGCAAGCCCGGCCAGGAGGCCGTCCTCGGAGGTCAGCACCAGCGGACCATTCATCGGGATTTTCGCCAGCGCCTGCGGCAGCCGCGTGCGGATCGCGTACCAGGCGCCGGGGATGTGGCCGCGGTTGTAGGCCGGGCTCATCGAGAGATCGACCACGGTGGCGTGGTCGTTGGCGACAAGTCCGACGAGATCGCGCGCCTCGACGGCAAGCTCCGCCGGCACCGCGGGGCCGAGCACCGGCGCGACCGGCCGCGCCCGCTCGTTGCCGCCGGCCACCAGCACGAACACGTCGCGCCAGCCCATCTGCTTCAGCCACGACGCCGTCATGATGGCGCGCACCGCACGGTCGTCGACCAGCACGATGCGCGAGTTGAGTGCGCCGACATATTGGTCGGTCGCCTGCACCAGCTGGCCGCCGGGCGCATTGACGGCGCCGGGCAGGTGGCCCGCCGCATAGTCGGTCGGATCGCGCACGTCGAACACATAGACGGTGCGGGTGATGTCGGCGCGGAAGCTCTGCAGCGCCTCGCGGTTGATCTGCATGATGCCGAACTTCTTGCCGACGCGGTCGGCGGCGGCCTGCGCCCAGGCCAGCGCTTCGGTGGACAGGTTGCCGTAGCGCCGGGTCTTGCCGTTGTCGGGCGCGAAGCCCGCCAGCGTGTAGCCCATGGTGCCGTTGCGCAGCGCCACCACCTTGTTCGGCAGGCCGGCGTTGATCAGCGACTGCGCACCGATGATGCTCCGGGTGCGGCCCGCGCAGTTCACCACCACCAGGGTCTCGGGCTTGGGCGCGATGTCGTGGATGCGCAGCACCAGCTCGGCGCCCGGCACGTTGGTCGCGGTCGGGATCGAGACGCGCTGGAACTCGTCGAACGGCCGGCTGTCGACCACCACCATGTCGGTGCTGCTCTTGATCAGGCCGTCGAGTTCTTCGGCCGAGACGCTCGGCGTGTGATTGATGTGCTCGATGTGCTCGCCGAACGCCTTGCTCGGCACATTGACCCCGGAGAACAATTCGTAGCCGGCCTTTTCCCAGGCCGGCAGGCCGCCCTGCAGAAAGCCCACGTCGGTATAGCCCGCGGCGGCGAGGATTTTTGCCGCGCGCTCGACCGCGCCGTCATTGTCGTCGCACAGCACGACGCGGGTGGCCTTGCGCGGCACCAGCTGGGCAAAACGAAGCTCCAGCCGGCTGAGTGGCACCGAGCGCGCCCAGAGCAGATGATTGCGCGAGAAGATCAGCTCCTCGCGTAGATCGATCAGCGCGACCTCGCCGCCATCGTTGAGCATGGCCCGGACGGTGGCCGGATCGAGCGAGCGGGCATTGGCTTGCGGCATGACTTCCTCAGACACGGTAACCAGAAACACGATGGCCGGCGCTGAGCGCCGGCCATGACGATACGATGTTGTGGGCTGGTCGACTACGTCGCCTGTTGCGGCGTCATCTGCTTCACGTTGCCGGTCTTCAGGTCGATGCTGATGCGGTTGATCATGTCCAGATTGGTGCCGGTGACGCGCACGAAGCGCGACATGTCCGGATAGTCGATCGAGTGGATCGCACCGTTCTGGTAGATGCCGGCCTGGCCCGGATTGAGACGGTACTTCTTCTCCGGCTCGAGCTTGGCGTGGGTCGGGTCCTTGCCGTCATCGAGCCGCTTCCACTCGATCATGTCGGTCCAGAGCTTGGCCTGGCCGTAGATCGCCCAGGACGCGCCGTGATCGTGCGGCGGCGAGACGCGGGCCTTCTCGTTGATATGCGCCAGCACCTGGAACTTCAGCTCCGGGTCCTCGTAGAGCACCTTCAAGCCGCGCTCGGCATTGTCGCCGCAGTACCTCTCGACGAAGGCCTGGTTCTGGAGAAGCCGTTCGAGATTGGTGCGGACCTCCTCGCGGCCGGCGGGCCCTGGATCGCGCTTCAACGAGGTGCGGCAGTCTTCGACGAATTGATCGAGCTCGTAGCCCATGGCGTACTCCCTGGGGAATCGTTGGCGGAATGATTGACCCGCGCAGAGCGCCATTTTCCCGCAAAACATCGGCACGCGCCAGTCGCCGGTAGAATATCAATCCTGCCCAGGGCGCAGATGAGAGTTGAAAATTTCGGGACGGAAGGCTGGAAACGCAACCGGGAGCGGCAAGGGGCCATGCCTCACTGATGGGGCCCGCTAAAGCCTGCTCCCGGCGTGTCGTTCGTGGGTTTTGCCGCTACGTAAGCGCCCAAACGCTTGCGACTACGATCTGCGGCGGAACTGACCCGGTGGCGTCATGGTGACCTCCGTTTTCAGTTTATGTTTGTCGCGGTCGCCTCAGCGACGCGCTCAACACGATTGCATGCTCCTCCTGTCGCTTTGCCGAGTCAATATTTTTCGGATCAATTGATGCGACGACGGTTTGCGGCCACAGCATGGAACTTTCCCGCTTGAGGCGAACAAATTTATCGAAGCGCAGCGTGCGCGGTCAGCAGCGTTGACGCTTCTGCAATTCTTCGTGCGCTCGTGTTGGTGAGCACCGCCACCAAGAGAAGACGTCCGCCGGAAAAACCGGCAGGCGCGACATCAATTCGCGAGCTTGCCGCGCTCGGCGACCAGCGCCGCCATCACGGCCTCCTGCTCGCCGCCTTCGCGCAATCCCGCGGCGACGCCGGCGCGATCCACCTCGGGCCGGTTTTGGCTGACCTTCCACTTGCCTTCGATCCTGGCGATCGGAATCTCGATGCCGATGATGCCCTTGATCTGCGACGCCAGATATTGCTCCGGCGCGTCGTCGACCTTCCACGGTTTCGGCAGCTTGCCTTCCCGCGAGTCGGTGAGGTCCTCGACCTGGCGTCTGAGCCAGGCCGTGTCCTCGATGACTCGCGGCGCGCCCCAGGCGTGCACCGTCACGTAGTTCCAGGTCGGCACGACTTTGCCGTGCTCCTGCTTGGTCGGGTAGAGCGACGGCGAGATGTAGAGCTGCGGGCCCTGGAACACGATCAGGGCTTCGGTGACCGCGGCGAGCTCGCGCCATTGCGGATTGCCGCGCGCCATATGGGCGCGCAGCGTGCCGTGCGAGGTTTGATCGCTGTAGACCAGGAACGGGATCGGGTTCGCCTGTAGTCCGCCCGGTCCCGCCGTGATCAGCAGGCCGAGCGGGTGCGAGCGAATGAGGCCGTGCTGGACCTCGATGCGATCCTCGCGGAAGTGCGGAGGCTGATACATCGCATTGCTCCGCTCAGCCTTGTACGCGCTTCGACTGGCCCCAGGCCCTGATCGACGCCCACAGTCCGCGGTCGAGGCGGAAGCGGTCGATCGGCGCCGAGCTCGATATGGCGCGGATGCGGAGCAGCCCCGCGCCCGACCACTGGAAGCCGCACTTCTCGAGCACACGACGCGACGGCGGATTGGTGACGCGGGCCGCCGACTGGATCGCCTCGGCGTCGGTGTCGGTGAAGACGTGGTCGATCATCGCGCGCACGGCTTCGGTGGCGTAGCCTTTGCCCCAGTGCTTGACGCCGAGCCAGTACCCGATCTCCGGCGGATGCCGGTCGATCTGGGTGTAGCCGCAGGCGCCGATCGGCGTGCCGTTGCGCAGCGTGATCAGGAATACGGTTTCGTTGCCGTGGTTGTTGGCGGCGGCGATGAAGTCCTCAGCGTCGGCCGTACGGTACGGATGGGGAATGCGTGCCGTGTTCTCGGCGATGCGGCGATCATTCGCCAGCATGGCTACCGCTTTAACGTCCCCAAGCTGCGGCGCACGCAGAACCAGCCGCTCCGTCTCGAGGACGGGAATACACCTCTCGCGGAACGCTCCTGAAGGTATCTCTTGCAGTGTCATGACACGGGCTCCTTTGGGCTCGGTTGAAGAACTCGGGTTGAAAAACTCGACCCGGAAAAACCGAAGGGGGAGGCGGTATCCGCCTCCCCCTTTAAAGGGCCCTGTGAGCCCCGCCGGTTCGGACAGACACCGGCGGACCCACTATGGTTCCACCGTTTTATTCGGCCGCGGCCTCCATCGCCGGAAGTACGGAGATGAATACGCGGCCTTTGGCTTTGGTATTGAACGTGACGCGACCTTCAATCAGGGAGAACAGGGTGTGATCCTTGCCAATGCCGACGTTCTGGCCGGCATGCCACTTGGTGCCGCGCTGGCGCGCCAGAATGTTGCCCGGGATGGCCGTCTGGCCACCGAACATCTTGATACCAAGGCGCTGGCCGGCCGAGTCACGGCCGTTCCGGGAAGATCCGCCTGCTTTCTTGTGAGCCATAACTGAGGTCCTAAAACTCGTGTGTCTTTGTAGCCCGATTCCGTTCCGGAATCATCTCACAAATATTGATGAACGCCATTTTCTGAAGGAAGCCTGCGCAGTTTCCTGCGCCGGCATCCTGCGTTCACCGCGAATTGACCGCTGAGGTCGACTTGGCCGCCAACTTGGGCTTACGCCGCGTCGTCCTCGGCTTCACTCTTGGCCGGCTTGGCCTTGGGTTCCGGCTTCGGCTTCGGGCCCTTCGAGGGCTTGGCGCCGCCCGTCAGGATTTCCGAAATCCGGATCAGGACGAAGTCCTGCCGGTGGCCGCGCTTGCGCCGCGAATTCTTGCGGCGGCGCTTCTTGAAGGCGATGACCTTGCGGCCGCGGCCGTGCTCGACGATCTCGACCGCGACGCTCGCGCCCGAAATGGTCGGCTTGCCGATCTCCGGCTTGTCGCCGCCCAGCATGATGACTTCGCCGATCTGCACGATCGTGCCCGGCTCGCCTTCCACGCCCTCGACCTTGAGGAGCTGGTCTTCAACCACGCGGTACTGCTTACCGCCGGCTTTAATGACTGCGAACATCGTTCTCTATCCCGTGCTCATACCCGGCTCTCGGGGGTTGCCCGCGGCCGGCTTCTTTCAGTCGGTTTGTGATGTGGTTACAGGCACTTAGGTGCTGCAACAAATCGCGCGGACCCAAAGGCCCGCGCCATTGCGGCATGCTTATGAAGCCGGGGGCGGTTCCTGTCAAGGAAAACGGCCAAAACCCGGGCTTTTGGCCGGTTTGGGCGCGGTTTCACAGCGTCTGCCTGGTTTTTCACCAGCCCTGCCTGCGGTTCAGGCGGGCGGCCTTGGGCCGACGCCTAGGCCATTGAACCAACAGCGAAACCGCGTGGCATGGCCCTTGCTCACCTTCCGGCCAAACCAGAGGGGAGAGTTTCGCATGATCCGCCGCCGCCAATTCCTGATCGGAGCAGGTGTTGCTGCCGTGGCCGGCCCGGCCGTGCTGCGCGCCCAAGCCCTTCGAGCCCAGGAGGTCACGACCATCAAGATGGGCTCGCTGAAGCTCATCCATTCGATCGCGCCGCACTTCTATGAGCGGTTCACGCCGGCCGGATACAAGATCGAGGTCATCCCGTTCGAGAGCCCGACCGAGGGCAAGAACGCGGTGGTCACCAAGTCGGTCGACTTCGGCATGTTCGGCATTGCGGCAGCGACCTTGGGCGCGGCCGCGGGCGAGCCGATCGTCGTCATCGCCGGCGCCTGCAACAAGGGCATGGCGGTGATCGCCAAGAAGGACGGTCCGATCTCCTCGATCAAGGACCTCAAGGGCACCAAAGTCGCGATCTGGCCGGGCTCGACCCAGGAGGTGTTCATCCTGGAGCGGCTGCGGATGGAGGGCATGTCGATCAAGGACATCACTCCGATCCGTGTTTCTTTCAGCGAGATGCATCTGGCGCTCGCGCGCGGCGACATCGACGCCTACGTCGGCGCGGAGCCGGGCCCCGGCGTCAGCCTGTCGTCGGGGATCGGCAAGCTCGTGGAATATCCCTACGGCACCGCGATGGGCGGCCTGAACATGGTGTTCGGCGCGCATCGCGACACGCTGTCCGGCAATCCGAAGCTCGTGAACGTGATCCTCGGCATTCATCGCAAGGCGGTGGAGTTCGCGATGGCCAATCCGGCCGAGATGAGCGCCATGGCGGTGGCGAAGCTCGGCCAGAAGAAAGATGCCATCGACGCCTCGGTGCCCAATGTCGAGCTGACCTGGAAGTTCGGTGCGCTGGAGATCCAGCAGGCCAAGACCTACGCCGACTACATGCTGCAGCTGAAGCAGATCCGGCAGCTGCCGGACTTCGCGGCGTTCTTCGACACGCGCTTCGTCGACGCGCTCGCCAAGCAGGCCTGACCGCCATCATGAGTGCGGGTGCCGAAACGGGGACGGCCGCGCCACTGGACGCAACGCAGGCTCAGCCTGCGCCGCGCGCGCTGCCGCCGTTTCTGAAGCGGCTGAAGCAGCCGGTGATCGCTTCGCTGTTTCCGCTCGCCGTCGTGGTGTTCTGGCATTTCGCGACCTATGGGCGGAAGTTCAGCCTGATCCCGCCACCCAGCGAGGTCGCGATCGAGCTTTACGATCTGGCCTTCGGCGGCATCTACGACGACGCCTTCAGCCAGACGCTGTTGACGCATCTCGTTGCCTCGGTGAGCCGCGTCTATGGCGGCTTCGGCATGGCCTGTCTCGTCGCGCTGCCGCTCGGCTTGATGATCGGCCGGCTGCCGTTCGTGCGGCAGCTGCTTGATCCGACGTTCCAGGTGCTGCGGCCGATCCCGGTCACCGCGTGGCTGCCGCTCGCCATGATCATCTTTGGTTTGGGCCCGCGCTCGGCGGTGTTTCTGGTGTTTCTCGGCGCGTTCTATCCGGTGCTGATCAACACCATCTTCGGCGTGCGCTCGGTCGACCCACGATTGTTCGAGGCCGCCAGCATGCTCGGCTGCGAGGGCACGTCGCAGTTCTTCAAGGTGGTGCTGCCGGCAAGTCTCCCCGCGATCTTCACCGGTTTGCGGCTGGGTCTCGGCTTCGCCTGGGTGGTGATCGTGGTCGGCGAGATGACCGGCGTGCAGACGGGCCTCGGCGCGATCATCATGGAAGCGCGGCAGCTGTCGCGCACCGAGATCGTCATTTCCGGCATGATCGTGATCGGCATCGCGGGCTTCATTTCGGATCGTATCGTGATGTGGCTCGGCGGCCGGCTGCTGCGCTGGAGTCCCAACCATGTCTGAGCCGACGGTCCCGATCCTCGAGCTGAAAGGCTTGAGCAAGCAGTTCGAGTTCAACGGCGACCGCATCGACGCGTTGCGCGATGCGAACCTGCGCGTCAGCAAGGGCGAGTTCGTCTGCCTGATCGGCGCCTCGGGCTGCGGCAAGTCCACGTTGTTGCGCATCGTCGCGGGCTTCGAGAAGGCGACGCGCGGCAGCGCCCTGATGTGGGACCGGCCGATCGAAGGACCGGCGCCCGATCGCGGCATGGTGTTCCAGGATTACGGGTTGTTTCCGTGGCTCAGCGTGCGCGGCAACATCGCGTTCGGGCCGACGTCGCGCGGCCGGCCCCGGGCCGAAGTCAAGGACACGGTCGATCGCTTCGTCGAGCTCGTCGGCCTGCAGCGCTTCGCCGACGCCTATCCGCATCAGCTCTCGGGCGGCATGAAGCAGCGTGTCGCCATCGCCCGCGTGCTCGCCAACGACGCCGAGATCGTGCTGATGGACGAGCCGTTCGGCGCGCTCGACGCCATGACCCGCGAGCGCCTGCAGGACGAGCTGCTGGATATCTGGCAGCGCACTGGATTGACGGTGCTGTTCGTGACGCACTCGATCGAGGAGGCGATTTTCTTGGCCGACCGCGTGGTGGTGATGTCGCCGGGGCCAGGGCGGATCGACAGCCAGATGCAGATCACGCTGCCGCGCCCGCGCGACGTGGTGGCGGCGGATTTCAACGACATCCGCCGCGAGCTGTCGCTGCGGCTGCATAGCCATCATGCCCGCAAGGCGGCGTGATTTCTCTCCATAAATAGACTGAACGAGGTTCTCGCAGTCCTGGGTCCCCGCCATAGGCGAGCGAAGCGACGCCGTCCTTCGGACGGCTATGCGCGGGGACGAACGAAGCACGGGGCACTTGCTCGTTTCAGTCAGGGAAGCGAAGCTCTCTCCCCGCGAGCGCGGGGACCCAGGCCTTAGCCCGGTTCGCGTGATGAGGTGCCCCATGAACGACAGCTCCACCATCCTTTGGCGCGGCATGAACCGGGCTCAGCTCGATGCCGCCTATGACAACACCGCCGCAGTGCCCGACGCCGCGGAGCGCCGCGACGGCTGGGTCGCACGCAGCGCCGAGATGCGCAAGAACAACCCGGAGCTGCTCGATCTCGCCTACGGCCCGCGCGAGCGCAACCGCATCGACGTGTTCCGCTGCGGCAAGCCGAATGCGCCGTTGTTTGCCTTCATCCACGGCGGCTACTGGCAGCGCAACAGCAAGGACGTGTTCTCCTGCATGATGGCGGGGCCGATGGCCAAGGGCTTCGACACTGCGATGATCGGCTACACGCTCTGCCCGGACGTGACGCTGACCGAGCTCGTCGCCGAGATCCACGCGGCGATCCGGTATCTCCGCAAGGAAGGCCCGCGCCGCGGCTTCGGCACCGGCAAGCTGATCGTGTCGGGCTGGTCGGCCGGCGGGCATCTGACCGCATCGGCGCTGCAGCTCGACGAGGTCGATGCGGGGCTCGCGATCAGCGGCATCTACGACGTCGAGCCGTGCCGGCTGAACTATCTGAACGAGAAGCTCGAGCTCACCGCCGACGAGGCCACGGCCATGAGCCCGATTCTGCATCTCGAAAAGCGCAAGGTGCCGGTGACGGTGGCCTACGGCACCGGCGAATTGCCGGAACTGCAGCGCCAGTCGCGCGACTATCACCAGGCCCGGGTGGCGGCAGGGCTGCCGAGCAAGCTGCTGCCGCTCGAGCCGTGCAACCACTTCTCGATCATGGACGAGATGGAGAAGCCCGAGGGCCGGCTCACAGCTGCGCTCAACGACCTCATTGTGGCGTTGCGCTAAATAACGCAAACTCCCTGCCAACACGGGCGAAAAAGCCCGAATCAGCGGGGAGGAATGCATGCGCGTCTCGCGCATTCTGCTCGCTTTCCTGTTTGGCGTGCTCGCGACCTTCGCTGCGGCGGAGGACTATCCGTCGCGGCCGGTGACGGTCGTTGTGCCGTTCGCGCCGGGCGGCGGCGTCGACCAGATGGCCCGCCTGATCGCCGGCAAGCTCGAGCAGCGGCTCGGCAAGAGCTTCATCATCGAAAACAAGACCGGCGCGGGCTCGATCATCGCGGCGACCTATGTGCAGAAGTCCGCGCCGGACGGCCACACGCTCTTGATGGCGCCGGCGCCGACCATGGCGGTCAATGTCTCGCTCTATAAGAGCCTGCCATATGACCCGGTCACCGACTTCGCGCTCGTGGCGGTGCTCTCCGGCACGCCCTTCGTGCTGATGGTCAATGTCGACCTGCCGGTGCGCACCGTGCCGCAGCTGCTCGCTTACGCCAAAGCCAATCCCGACAAGATGACGTTTGCGTCGGCGGGACCCGGCGTGCCGCATCATCTGTTCATGGAGGTGTTCAAGACCATGACCGGCATGAAGGCGTCGCACGTGCCCTACCGCGGCAGCCTGCCGGCGTTGAACGATCTGGTTGCGGGCCACATCCCGATGATGTTCAGCGATATCGGCCCCGCGACCGGGCTCATCGAAGCGAAAAAGGTGCGGCCGCTCGGCATCTCGACGCGGACGCGGCATCCGCTGTTTCCCGACATCCCGACGCTCGATGAAGCGGGCGTGCCGGGCTATGAGGCCGTGTCGTGGCAGGGGATCGCAGCGCCCGCGCAGACGCCGCGGCCGGTGCTCGACAAGCTCAACGCCGAGATCACTGCGGTGCTGGCGATGCCCGACGTCAAAGAGCAGATTTTGAAATTCGGCTTCCTGCCGTTGGCCAATTCCAACGTCGACGCGTTGAAGACGTTCGTGAAATCGGAAATCGTGCGCTGGAGCAAGGTCGTGAACGACGCCGGCATCGCCGGCTCGCAATGAACTCAAAATAACAACGCAAAATACAACGGAGGACAATCATGCGGGTTCGGTTTGTTGCCATGCTGATGGTGTTCGCGGCACTCGCGGCACTGCCGCGTGAGGCCGCGGCGCAGGACTATCCGGCGCGCACCGTGACGATCCTGGTGCCGTTCGCGGCCGGCGGCGGCACCGACATGATCGCGCGTGCGGTCGCGCAGCGGCTCGAGCAGCGGCTCGGCAAGACCTTCGTCATCGAGAATCGCCCGGGTGCCGGCACCGCAATCGCTGCGGCCGCGGCCGCAAAGGCCACGCCCGACGGCTACACCTTGATGCAGGCGACCAGCGGCACCATGTCGATGAACCCGGCCATCTTCAAAAACCTGTCCTACGAACCGAACAAGGATCTCGTGCCGGTCGCTCTGGTCGCCGGTGTGCCGTTCATTCTGGCCGTCAGCACGGCGCTGCCGGTGCAGAACGTGAAGGAGCTGATTGCGCTCGGCAAACAGAAGCAGCTCACCTACGGCTCGGGCGGCCCGGGATCGTTCCATCACCTCAACTCCGAGCTGTTCAGCAGCATGGCCGGCATCAAGATGACCCACGTGCCCTACAAGGGCAGCGTGCCGGCCATGACCGATCTGGTCGGGGGTCAGATCGACATGCTGTTCACCGACATCGGCCCGGCCGCCCAGCTGATCCGCGCCGGCAAGGCGCGCGCGCTCGCCATCACCAGCGCGCAACGCGCCGCGGCCGCGCCGGACATTCCGCCGCTCGCCGAGGTCGGCCTGCCGGGCTACGACACGACGGCGTGGCAGATGCTGGTTGCGCCGGGCGGAACGCCCCAGGCGATCCGCGACAAGCTCAATGCCGAGGTCAACGCCATCATGCAGATGGAAGACATCCGCAAGCAGTTCGTCGATATGGGGCTGGAGCCGATCGGCAAAGGTTCGCCGAAGGAGCTTGAGGCGTTCGTCAAATCGGAGGCGGCTCGCTGGACACCGGTGATCCAGAATGCTGGGCTTGCGGGCACCCAATAGAAGCAGGAAAGGAAATTTGGAATGGCGTTTGGAATGGGCCGCGTTGTGGCCGCAGCGGTGTTGGCTGCGGCGCTGAGCGTTGTTGCGCAGGCGCAGGATTATCCATCGCGTCCGGTGACGCTGGTGGTGCCGTTCGTCAGCGGCGGCTCGACCGAGATCATGGCGCGGCTGATCGGGCAGGGGCTCGAAGCCAAGCTCGGCAAGCCGGTGATCGTCGAGAACAAGCCGGGCGCCGGCACGGTGATCGGCTCGAACTTCGTCGCGAAGTCGGAGCCCGACGGCTACACGCTGCTGATGGGCACGTCGTCGCCGATCGCCATCAACGTCACGGTCTACAAGGCGCTGCCGTACAACCCGGCGACCGACTTCGTGCCGCTGGCCTTGGTTGCCGAAAGTCCGTTCGTGCTGGTGGTCAACAACGACCTGCCGGTGAAGACCATTCCGGAGCTGATCGCCTACGCCAAGGCCAATCCCGGCAAGCTGTCGTTCGGCTCCGGCGGGCCCGGCGCGCCGCATCATCTGTTCGCCGAGCTGTTTTCCAGCATGGCCGGCATCAAGATGACGCATGTGCCCTATCGCGGCAGCCTGCCGGCGCTGAACGACGTGCTGGCCGGACATATCCAGCTGATGTTCGTCGACCTGCCGCCGGCCGTCGGCATGATCGAAAGCGGAAAAATCCGTGCGCTCGGCGTGACGCCGGCCAAGCGTCTTGCGGCGCTGCCGAACGTGCCGACCATCGCCGAGGCCGGCGTGCCGGGCTATTCGGCCGCGGCGTGGTTCATGGTGGTCGCGCCGGCCAAGACGCCGAAGCCGATCGCGGATCGGCTGCATGCCGACCTTAAAGAGGTGCTCGCGTCAGCACAGACCCGCGAGCAGATCGCAAAGCTTGGCCTCACGCCGCTCGACACGCCGCCGATTGCCGAGATGCAGGGCTTCGTGAAGTCGGAGATCGAGCGCTGGGGCAAGGTGGTGGAGGCGGCCGGCATCGCAGGCTCGCAGTAGCGAGCCTGGCTTGGGTTGAAAAGGGCCTCGGCGCATCGGCGCCGGAAGAGCCCGACGGGGAGGAAGGGATGTTTGCTGTGCGCTTCGCCGCGGCTGTTGCCGCGTGCGTTTTTCTCACCCCCGCTTCGCGGGCCGATGACTATCCATCGCGGCCGATCACCTTGGTGCTGCCGCTCGGCGCCGGCGGCGCCATGGATATCCTCGCCCGCGCACAGTTCGAGCCGAAGCTGAAGGAGCGGCTCGGCAAGCCGGTCGTCATCGAGAACCGCACCGGCGGCGGCACCGTGATCGCGGCGACCGCGGTCGCGAAGGCCGCGCCCGACGGCTACACGCTGTTCTTCGCGCCGGCCGGCACGCTCACCACCAACGCCACGCTCTACAAGAAGCTGCCCTACGACCCGGCGAAGGACTTCACGCCGGTGGCGCTGACCTCGTCGGTGGCGTTCGCGCTGGTGGTGCATCCGTCGCTGCCGGTGCACTCGGTGAAGGAGCTGGTGCAATATGTGAAAGAGCGTCCGGGCCAGCTGTCGTTCGGCTCGACCGGTATTGGCGCGACGCCGCACCTCGCGTTTGAGATGATGATGCGCGAGGCGGGGCTGAAGATGACGCACGTGCCCTATCGCGGCATGCCGCAGGCCGTGACCGACGTCGTCGCCAATCATGTGCAGATGGTGTTCGCCGATCCGGCCGGCGCGCCGCCGCTGATCAAGGAGGGCAAGCTTCGCGCGCTCGCGGTGTCGTCCAAGGTGCGCATCGGCGCGATGCCCGACGTCCCGACCATGGAGGAGGCGGGCTTCCCGGGCTTCGAGGCCGTGTCCTGGCACATGATTGTCGGCCCGGCCGGCATGCCCAAGGAGATCGTCGACAAGCTCTCTGCGGAGTTCAGGCGGATGACGGCCTCTGCGGAATTCAAGGCGCAGGTCGACCGCATGGGTCTCCTGGCCATCGACTCGCCGCCGCCGGCCGAGCTGAAGACATATCTCGACAAGGAGATCGCGACCTGGGGTCAGCTCGTCAAGGACGTCGGCATCGCCGGCACGGAGTGATTCCGGATGGGTTCGATGACAGTGCAAGCGATCAGGACTCTGACCGTCGCGGTCCTGCTGTGCCTCGCAATGAAGCCGGCCTGGCCGCAGGCTTCGGACTACCCGAATCGCACCGTGACCATCGTGGCGCCGGCCGCCCCGGGCGGACTCTACAGCCTGTTCGCGCGGCTGATCGGCTCGAGGCTCGAGCAGCGCTTCGGCAAGTCTTTCGTGATCGAGAACAGGCCTGGTGCAAGCTCCATCGTCGGCTCGCTTTCGGTGATCCGCTCGCCGCACGACGGCTATACGCTGATGATTGCCAACACCAGTGGGCTCGCCGCCAATGTCAGTCTGCACAAGAGCCTGCCCTACGATCCGCTGAAGGACTTCGTGCCGGTGGCGCTGATCGCCCGCGTGCCCGAGGTGCTGGTGGTGAATGCCGCGCTGCCGGTCCACTCACTCGCTGATCTCGCGCAGCTTGCGAAATCGACACCTGGTGGCTTGAGCTACGCGTCGGCCGGCGCCGGAACTGCGCAGCACCTCAGCGGCGTCGAGCTTGGCGCGGCGCTGGGCGTGCCCGTCACGCACGTGCCTTATAAGGGCATGCAGCCCGCGATCGCCGATGTGGCCGGCGGTCACATCCCGTTCATGTTCAGCCCGGTCTCGTTTGCATTGCCGCTGGCGCAGGCCGGCAAGCTCCGCATGCTCGGCATAACGACCGCCGAGCGCATCGAGGCCGTGCCTGATGTGCCGCCGCTTACCGAGATCGGATTGAAGCAGTTCGACGCGGTGTCCTGGTTCATGCTGGTGGCCCCTGGCGGCACGCCCAAGGACGTCGTCGGCAAGCTCCACAACGAGGTGCGGGCGGTGATCGCCGATCCGGAGGTGCACCGGGAGTTCGTCAAGCTCGGGCTCGCGCCGGTGACGTCGCCGCCGCCCGAGGAACTGCCCGGCTTCGTGAAGTCGGAAATCGCGGTCTGGGGCGAGATCATCCGGCGGGCCGGCCTCGCCGGCTCGCAGTAGGCCCGGCTGAGGCGGCCGATTCGTGCCCGATTGGGGTCAATTTCGCAAATCGACGCTGGAAAACAGCGTGTTTCCGACGCTCTTGTTTGCACGAGCGGCATTGGATAGATACACGCGCTCAACCGTCCAATCTGGCTCCGGAGAGGTGGCAGAGTGGTTGAATGCACCGCACTCGAAATGCGGCATACGGGCAACCGTATCGGGGGTTCGAATCCCTCCCTCTCCGCCACTCGGCGTCCAGACCCTGGCGCCGTTTCCACGTGGCGATGCGGCCTCTGATCCTGTCGTTCCCAAGGATGAAAGTGTTGCCGTACCGCTGAGTGCCGCTCCTGAACCGAGCGCCGCCGCCATTCCTGGTGAAGCTCCGGTCGCATGCGGCGACATCGATAGCCCACGCTCCCGTCATGTCGGCGGCCTGGACAGGTGCGGCGAGGGTGAGCCAAAGCGCGCCCGGCAAGGATGCGGGCCCTGTGCGCTGAGCGGACATGCGCCGGCTTTGCCACCGACAGGAATCGACCCACTGAGGTGTTGCATCGACAGCTGGTTCGCCAAATTGGAACGCGACCCATGTCTGTTCTCACCATGTCTGTTCTCACCATGTCTGCTCTCATGGTGTGGTCGGCGTACCCATCCGTTGGGAGGCCCGCGATCGGATCGCCAGCCACCAGGTGACTTTTTCGACAATTGACAACAGTTGCGTCAGCGTATGTTCAGCGTGAACCTTCCAGACCTTCGCAAACAGCAAAATTATACTTAGGTTCAGAAGCACCGACGGGACGTCGATTTCTGCTCTACGTGATGCTAGATCACTGAAGGTGCTGCAAAGCGAAGTACACTGTTCGGATCTGTTCGCACCGAACCCAGAAATGCGACTGACGGCTGTAGCGGTTTGCCGGAGGTGGCCTTGGGGCGGCTCACACCAGCGCTTCTATTCTGTTGCTTCACGGTCTTGGCTGCTCCGAGCGTTGCAGCCGAGCGACCGGCGCGTGCCATTTTGCTTCTCTGCGAGTCCGCGCTCGGCGTCGTCGGACCGGGATATGCGGAGGCCATTCGGGCATTTCGAGCCACTCTCAGAGACGCCTGGCCCGCTCGTGTCTACGTGGAAAATCTGGATTTGAAATACTTCCGCGGACCGGCCTATGAGGCCAGTGTCAAACATTATCTGGAAACCAAATACCGGGATGTCCCGATTGCCGTCCTGGTCACCTTCGGTCCGTCGGCGCTCGAGTTCGGAATAGGGCTGCGATCCGAGCATTGGCCCGACGTCCCGGTTGTCGTGGCCGCGAGCGATGACCTGACGGTCGCAAGAGCGGTCCCCGATGCCAGTGAAACGAAAGTCACAGGCCGAACGCTTCTGCTGTCGTTGACGAAATCCGTCGCCGTCGCGCGGATGCTGGTGCCCGATCTCAAGCAGATCGTGTTGGTTGGGGATGCCTTGCAGAAGCAGCGCATCAGGCACCGCTTCATCGAGGAGCTGCCGGAGGTCGCGAAAAGCCTTTCGCTGATCGATCTCACGGGGCGGACGCTCGACGAGGTCAAGGACCGCGTCGCCACGCTGCCGCGGGATTCGGTGATCATCTATACGGCAGCGACGGCCGACAGCGCCGGACGGGATGTGCTGTCCTACGAGATGTCCGAGCTGGTTGCCGCGGCGTCAAACCAGCCGATGGTGGTCGATATCGACAACCGGTTGGGACACGGCGGCACCGGCGGCTTTCTGATCCAGAACGATTTGATCGGCAAGGAGGCGGCGCAGCTGGTCTTGCGGATCCTGAATGGCGAGGACGCTTCGCAAATCCCGATAGCCGTATCGGATGCCGTGAGGTTGACGTTCGATTGGCGTGAGCTGCAGCGGTTGGGCATCGCCGATGCCGCGCTTCCTCCAGGCAGCACCGTGCTGTTCCGTGAACCAAGCGCCTGGGAGCAGTACCGATGGCGTATCGTCTTGGCGCTTGCGGCCTTTGTGCTCCAGGCCGGACTCATAGCGGGCCTTCTGTACGAGGATCGCCGCCGCAAGGCGGCCGAAGACAATGCGCATGGACTCGCGACCCAGCTCGAGCTCAGCAATCGCTTTGCCACGGCCGGTGAATTGACCGCGTCGATTGCCCACGAGGTCAGGCAGCCTCTGACATCGATCGTGGTCGCCGCCGAAACGGGCCTCAATTGGCTCGGAAACAAGATTCCCGATCTCGACGAGGTTCGCAGCTCCTTGCGGCATATCATCGACGAGGGCCATCGTGTCGATGACGTCGTTCGCAATATGGTGGCTATGTTCCGGCACCAGACGCCGGAACGCGTGCCGATCTCTATCAACTCGTTGATCGACGATGTTCTGATGCTCGCCGGCCGCAAAATCCAGGCCAACGGCATCAGCCTGCAAACCGAGTATGCGGGGCAGTCAATGGTGCTTGGCAATCCGGTGCAGTTGCAGCAGGTGTTGATGAATCTTGTCGTCAACGCGATCGAAGCCATGAGTCAGCAGAAAGGCCGCGACGCCGTGCTGCAGATCGTGACCCAGGCGGTCGATCCGCCGGGGCAGGCGTCGATCATTGTCCGGGATTCCGGGCCGGGGATTGCGACCGAACACCTCGATCGAATCTTCAAGCCGTTCTTTTCCACCAAATCCGGTGGCATGGGCTTGGGACTGGCGATCTGCAAGTCGATCGTGGAGGCCCATGGCGGAAAGCTGACGGTCGCGAGCGGCGATCAGAGCGGAACGACATTCACAGTGGTGCTGCCTCTCGAAAAGGGGACTGCTCATGAATAAGGACAAACCCCCGAATGCGGTCGAGCCGGTCGTCTTCATTATCGATGACGACGTCGCGTTGCTCGAAGCGCTTCGCAACCTTTTCCGGTCCGTTGGGTTGCAAGCCCAGACCTTCAGGTCAGCAAAGGATTTCCTGCAGATCCAGCTGCCGGACGCACCCTGCTGTCTGATCCTGGATGTCAGGCTCCCGGGCATCAGCGGGATCGACTTTCAATCCGAGTTGCAAAACACCGGGATGCACATTCCGATCATCTTCGTGACGGGCTACGGTGACGTACCGATGACCGTGAAGGCGATGAAGGCCGGTGCTGTTGAATTTCTGACCAAGCCGTTTCGCGACCAGGAGCTGCTCGATGCGGTGAGAGTGGCCTTGGAGAACAATCGCGATCAGCGGGAAAAGGACAAATGGCTCGCCAAGATCAAAGCGAGCTTCGATACGTTGACCCCGCGGGAGCTCGAGGTCATTTCGCTGGTGAGCACAGGCCTCATGAACAAGCAGATCGCAGGCAAGCTGGATATCAGCGAGATCACCGTGAAGGTCCATCGCGTGAATGGCATGCGCAAGATCGGCGCGAGATCGATGGCGGAATTGGTCCGGATGGCGGACGCCCTGGGGATCAAGCAGGCGGGGATCAGGCGTTGATGAACTCCATTGGGGGCCGCCAATGGAACGCGTCCTGCGCGTTCCATTGCTGGACAAATCTGGTGGAACTCATCCGTCAGGTTTTTCCCGGACAAAGCTATCGATTATCAGCAGCAAACCTTTGTCCGAGATAACTCCCGCGAGAATCGCGAGGAACTAAACCCCCGTGCAGTTGCTTTTTGGCGACCAGATAGCCGAGAGTCGACGCGTAACCTTTGCGTCTTCGAAGCGATCTTTGTCGCATGACGCGGAAAATTGCAGTTGTCGATGACGATGCCGGCATTCGGCGGGCCATGAAAGACCTGCTGCGATCGCTTGGCTATGCGGTCGAGCATTTCTCGTCCGCCGAGCAGTTTCTCGAGTGGATCTGTGCAAACCAGACGTCCTGCATCATCACCGACGTGAGGATGCCCGGCATCGGCGGTATCGAGCTTCAGGCGCGCTTGGTTGCACAGGGGCGCCGGATTCCCATGATCTTCATGACGGCCTTTCCCGACGAAAATGAGAAAGCGCGCGTGCTCAAAGCGGGGGCGATCGGCTTTCTGACCAAGCCGATCGCGCAAAAGAGTCTCGTCGAGTGCCTCACCCGCGCTTTTGCCGGCTCAAACGCCGCCTATACCTAGGTATCGATCCTTCCGCTGATTTGAATCGGCGAACTGAACCGGCAGACACTGGAGCCTCCGCCGGGCCCGCGCATTAAAGTTTCCCCTTGTCACGCGGCCGACGAAAGGCCGCGCCGGTTTCATCATGCGCGGGGCAGACAACCAATGAGCAAGCGCGCCAAGAAGGCATCGGACAACGGCAGGATGAAGCGCAAGACCTATGAAAAGGAGCTGCGCAAGCTGCAGGTCGAGGTCTGCCATTTGCAGGAATGGATCAAGTCGAAGGGATTGCGGGCCATCATCGTGTTCGAGGGGCGTGATGCCGCGGGCAAAGGCGGAACGATCAAGGCCTTGACCGAACGCGTCAGCCCCCGGGTCTTTCGCGTTATTGCCTTGCCGGCGCCATCCGATCGCGAGAAGTCCCAGATGTACGTGCAGCGCTACTTCGCGCATTTTCCCGCGGCCGGCGAAGTCGTGATCTTCGACCGCAGCTGGTACAACCGCGCCGGCGTCGAACATGTCATGGGATTTGTCAGCGACGACCAGTACGAGCGGTTCATGAATCTGTGTCCCCAGATCGAGAAGTACATCGTCGACGCCGGCATCGTCCTGATCAAGATATGGCTCGAGGTCGGCATGGAGGAGCAGGAAAAACGCTTCGCCGCGCGGGTCGAGGATCCGCTCCGGCAATGGAAGCTCAGCCCGATGGATGTAGGATCGTTCAACCGTTGGTATGATTATTCGCGTGCTCGCGACACCATGCTGAAGATGACCAATTCCAAGCACGCGCCGTGGTTCATCGTTCGCACGGATGACAAGCGGCGAGGGCGTCTCAACTGCATCTCGCACATTCTGCAGACCATTCCGTACAAGAAGGTGCGCAAGCCCAAGGTCGAGCTGCCGGCACGCTCGAAGAAAGGCGCTTACGACGACCAGGCCTTATTGAAGAGCCAGAATTTCGTGAAAGAGATCTACTGAGGCGCCGCCGGGTTTGCGCCGTCCAACTCGAGTTCGACTTTTACCTCGGCGCCAGGTGTTCGCTGCAGGCGAAATCCATTCCGTTTGAACAGCTTCAGCATCGCTGCATTCTCCGGCAGCACATCGGCAGTCAGCTTCCGCAGGCCCGCCGAGCGCGCAATGGCGATCAGGTGCTCGATCAGCGCCGAACCGATGCCATGGCCCTGATAAGGGTCGATGACCGCGAAGGCCATTTCGGCCTCGCCTGGCCGCACCAGGATGGTGCGGCCGCCGCCCACGATGACCGGCCGGTGGCTTTCCTGCACAACCGCAACCAGAGCCACGTGGTCCACAAAATCGACGTTGATGAAGCGGTCGATCTCGCTTTCGGTGAAGCTGCGCCGGACCGAAAAGAACCGCCGGAACAGCGATTGCGTACTCGTGCGGTCGAGCGCTGCAAGAAGGTCGGCCCGGTCGTCTGGCTTGAGGGCGCGAATTTCCAATGGAGTGCCGTCGCGCAGCGATCCGGCCGCCGAATAGCTCGCTGCATCCAACATGACATGCACCTCGGGCTCGTCACGACGCTGCCGCGTGCTCTGCGCCGCGGAGCAGGCTTTCGAGCGTCGCCAAGCGGTCGATGCCGCCGGTCTTTTCGCCCAAGCCGTCGGCTCGCAAGAGATCGCGGATATGCCCACGCGCGCCGACGATCCGCAGCGCCATGCCGCGCGCCGTGAGCTCGTGATGCAGTTCATGCAACATCCGGGCTCCGGCGAGATCGAGATAGGGCGAAGTCGAGAGATCGCACACGACCATGCGGATCGCCGGCGCGGGTCCTTGGCGAACATGATCGAGGACGGTCTCGAGGACATAGTCCGCGTTGAAATACATCACCGAGGCCTCGGGGCGGAACGCGATCACGCCGTCGAGCGGTCGGTTTTCCGGATGGCGCGCCATGTCGGAAAACGAGTTGGTGCCCGGCACCCGGCCCAGGAAGGCAACGTTCGGGCGCGAGGCCCGGAACAGCAGGATCGCGATCGAGGCCAGCGCCGCGAGCAGGATCCCTTGCAGGATTCCGAGAAGCAGAACCGCGACGAGGGCGATCACAGCGGCGACAAAATCCATCCGGCTCAAACGCCACATGCGCAGCAGCGCGCGGAAATCGAACAGGCCGAGGATCGCGGTCAGCACCACCGCGGCGAGCACAGCCTTCGGCAAGCTCTCCAGCAGTCCGGTCAGAAATAGGAGGCCGAGCGCAAGCGTCACGGAGGCAAAGACGAGCGCCATCGGCGTCCGTGCGCCGGCCTTGTCGTTGACCGCCGATTGCGACAGGCCGCCGGCCACCGGATAGCCGTGGCCGAACGCGGTTACCAGATTGGCCGCTCCGAGACCGAGGAATTCCTGGCGCGGATCGATGGCGTAGCCGTGCTTGGCCGCGAAGGTGCGGGCCGCGGAGATGCTCTCGATATAGGCGAGCAGCAGGCAGCCCGCCGCGAGGGGAACGATGCCTTCGACGTCGCGCAGCCGCAGCTTTGGACCGTCGATGGCCGGCAGGCCCGATGGGATGTTGCCGGTGATGGGAACGCCGAGCGCGGGCAGTCCGAAAAACCATGCCGCGGCGATCGACAGCGCAACGACGGCCAGCGCCACGGGCTTGCCGGGCAGCGTTCGCTCTCCGGCCACCAGGAAGACGATCGCGACAACGCCTATGGTGAGCACGAGTGGATTGGTCGCTCCGAGTTGTCCCGCGAAGAACACGACGCGTTCGGGGAAGTTGTGGCCGCCGCCGGATACGCCGATCAGGCTTGGCAGCTGCGTCATCGCGATGGTCAGGCCGGCGCCGATCTTGAAGCCCACCAGGACGCTGTCGCTGATCAGTTTCACCAGCACGCTGAGCTGTAGCGCCCACGCCAGCAGACACAACAACGCGACCGTGAAGGCCGCGAGGCTGGCGATCTGGGCGTAACGTTCTGCGTCTCCTTCCGCCATCGCGCCGACGGTGCCGGCGATCATCAGCGAGATGGCCGAGGTCGGCCCCACCGCCAATTGCCGGGACGATCCCAGCAGCGCGTAGCCAAGCCCGCCCAGAAGGTAGCCATATAACCCGACCTGGGGCGGCAGGCCGGCCAGCGTTGCGTAGGCGAGCGACACCGGGATCGCGTAGGCCGCGAGCGTCACGCCGGCGATCACATCGTGCGGCAGGAAACCGGCCCGATATCCGGCGAGCCAGGGCAGTGGGGTGAGGCGCGGCATCAGACCGCGCAAGGAGCTCAGCATGCGCGACATCTGAACCGCCGGTGATGGTGCGGCGCTTGCGCCTCAGCTCCAGCTCAGGGTGATGCTGATATCGCCGGGCATGCCGTTGGGCCAGTCGGCGATCTGATATCGAAGCTTATAGCCGCGTGGCTCGAGGTGTTTCGCCCAGAACTGGTAGATCTCGCGCGGCAGGCCGGTGAGGGTTTCCGGCCACCCCGGCTCCATCTGGTTGATGGCGCGTCCCTTATCGGTGCACAGCACGTTCGGGAAGCGGGTGACTTCCACCTCGGACAAGCCGTTGCTGACGGCCCTCTGGATGATCGCCGCGGCCCGATGCATCCGCTCCTCGTCGGTGACGCCCGACGGCTTTTCGAACTTTTCCATCAGCGATTTTTTTTCGGCGTTGGCTGCGGCCCGCCGCTTTATGAATTCGGCGGCCTTTTCGGCCTCCATCTCGGCGCTCTTCTTTCTGCAATCCAGCGCGCTGGGCAGAAGCTCGTCGATTGTGGTTGTCATGACCCAAATCTCCTCATGTCCTTGCGCTGTGCCGACAGGTCATCAAGCGCTCCGCTTCAATGTTGTGCTGCCCGCGTGAGCGGCCGAAAGGATCGCCAGCGTGTGCCGGGCGATCATCAGCTCCTCATTGGTGGGCACCACCAGCAGCGCCACCCGGCTGGTCGCGCGTCCGATCGAGGTGCCACCAGCCGCATTGGCGGCCGGGTCCAATTCGACGCCCAGCCAAGCCAGCCGCGCCGCGATGCGCTCGCGGATCGGCGCAGACTTTTCTCCGATGCCGGCGGTGAATACGAAGGCATCCAGCCCGCCCAGCGCTGCGGCCAGCATTCCGGCGTGGAGGCCGACCCGGTAGGTGAAGTGGTTGATGGCGAGCGTGGCGCGTCCGTCCGAGCTTGCGAGCAGCTCGCGCATGTCGTTGCTGATGCCGGACAGGCCCTTCAAGCCGCATTCGCTGTAGAGAAACTTCTGCACGGCCTCAACGCTCATGCCCTTTTCGGTCATGAGATAGAGCAGAATTCCCGGATCGATCTGGCCTGGCCTGGTTCCCATCGGCAGGCCGTCGAGCGCCGTAAAGCCCATCGTGCTCTCGACGCTCCGGCCGTTGAGCAACGCGCACATGGAGGCGCCGCTGCCCAGATGGGCGACGATCACCCGGCCGTCGGCAATCTGAGGAGCGACTTCGCGCAGATGGCCGGCGACATATTCGTAGGACAGCCCGTGAAACCCGTAGCGGCGGACGCCCTCGGCGTAGAGGCGCTCCGGTATGGCGAAGTGATCGGCCACCGCGTTGTGACCGCGATGGAACGCGGTGTCGAAACAGGCGACCTGCGGCAGCTCCGGAAAGCGGCTCCGGATCGAACGGATCGGCGCGAGGTTGTTCGGCTGATGCAGCGGCGCGAGCGGGATGTAGCGATTGAGCTTTGCGACGACGTCGTCGTTGATCAGGATCGGACCGCCATATTCCGGCCCGCCGTGGACCACGCGATGCCCCACGGCGACGGGGCTCAGCTTCTGGGTCTCACGCAGCCATGCGCCGGCCTTGGCTATCGCGGTGGCGACGTCCGGCACGTCTTCGACCGTATAGGTCTGATCGATCAGTGAGCCGCCATCGGCGTCCGCCGCGCGCAGCCGCGGCCGCGCACCGATGCCGTCGATTTCCCCCTTGATGAGCTGTTTGAGACCGGTCGGCCCGGCGAGCCCGAACACCTGGAACTTGACGCTCGACGATCCGGCGTTGACGACGAGGATGGTGTCCATGGCGGCTCACGCTGCTGGCAACGCCGCCGTTTGCCGGCGGGCGTTGGCGTAAAGCACTGCGACCGCGCAGGAGGCCATTCGGGTGCGCACGGAATCGGCGCGCGACGTCAGCACGATCGGCACCCGCGCGCCCAGCACGATTCCCGCGGCGTCGGCTCGCGCGATGAACGACAGATTCTTGGCCAGCATATTGCCGGCTTCGAGATCGGGCACGACGAGGATCTGGGCGCGGCCGGCGACTTCGGATTTGATGCCCTTGATCCTCGCTGCTTCGACATCGATGGCGTTGTCGAAGGCGAGGGGGCCGTCGAGAATGCCGCCGGTGATCTGCCCACGCTCGGCCATCTTGCAGAGGGCGGCGGCCTCGATCGTCGATGGGATCTTCGACGTGACGGTTTCAACGGCGGACAGAATGCCGACCCGCGGCGTTCCGAGGCCGATCCCGGCAAACAGATCGATGGCGTTCTGCACAATGTCCCGCTTGGCATCGAGATCGGGAAAGATGTTGATCGCCGCATCGGTGATGAACAGCGTGTCCGGATGGGTCGGCACATCCATGATGAAGACGTGGCTGATGCGCCGGGCGGTGCGCAGGCCGGTCTTCGATGCGGCCACCGCGTGCATCAGCTCGTCGGTGTGCAGGCTGCCCTTCATGAGCAACTCGCCCTTGCCGGCATGGATCAGCTCGACGGCTTTGCTCGCCGCCGCCTCGCTGTGCTCCGCATTGACGAGTTCGCAGCGGCCGATGTCCAGGCCACATTGCCTGGCCACGGTCGAGATGCGGTCGGCAGGTCCGACCAGGACCGGACGGATGAGACCGAGCGCTGCCGCTTCCAGTCCGCCGCGCAATGAGGCTTCATCGCACGGATGGACCAGAACGGTGCTGGCCGGCGGCACCTCTTTGGCAGCCGCGATGAGCCGCTCATATTTTGCATGCTGCGCCGTACCGCTCGGATTGGCCTGGGAAATGGTCATTTGAGCCGTCCCTCTCTGCGCCACATGGTCCTTCGGCAATGCCGCGATGCTTTACGATGCCAGCGAACGGCCTGGCGCAGACCCCACCTCGACGGGCGTGATGGCTGGAACAACACCTGGCGACCGTTCGGATTCAAAGAGGCCGACGATGCGCTCCAGCCGCTTGGCGACGTCAGTCGTGACGTCGCCGCGTGCGCTCACCAGCTTGCGCAGGATCGCAAGCGCGTTGCGCCGCTCATCGGCGTTCGCGGGCAGCATCGACGGAATGGCGGCAAGCGCCGCGTCCTCGTCGAGCAGAAGCATGAAGAACTGATCGCGGACCAGTGCCTTGAACTCCGCCAGCGGCAACTGCGGCAGTCCGCGCTGCGAGCTGCGAATGCGCCGGATGAGCTCGAACCCACGCTCGTCCACCGAAGCGCGTCCCATTCCGACATAGAGCGCTCCGCGGACAAGACACTCCCGCAGGCCGCCTTTCTCCACTTGCGATTTCAGCTCGGCGATCCGGCTCTGCAGCAACTGGTGATGCAACGGATTTTTTGGAGCCTTGCGCAGCGGCCGGCTGGATTCGGGGTCGATGCCGGCAGCCGCCTGCAGCGTCGGCGAGCCATAGACGGACATGAAGGTTCGTTCGGCCAAGGCTTCGGTTGCGTCGCGCCAGCCATCGAGCGATTCCACGATCTGGCGGGACATCTTCTCCTGAAGGGAGATGAAGGGATTCTCGGAGTTGGCGACCCTGCGGTGCGCCTTGACCTGTTCGGCGAAGCTTGCGAGCGGCGCCATGAATGGATTGGCGTCGGAGAACATCTCGTATTGCAGCCGCAATGGATGCAGCTGCTGCAGTTGATCGGCCAGCTGAGGATTCACCAGCGCGCGCACCGCCGGCTGCATGAAGGTTCGGTAAAGCGCGAGAGTCGTCTCCGACAGACGCGCGGCCGTCGCAAACCGCCGCTCGTCTTCGGCGTCGTTGCCGCCCAGCGCCCGGATGTCGTCGGGGGTGCGGGCCTCGCATCGCATCAGCCATTCGCCTGAGACCAGGTCGGGATTGGCCGTGTCGGTGGTCTTCTTTTCGAACACCGCCTCGTAGAGACCTGGCGGCAGCGTGTCGATGAGGTCGATGTTGCTGGAGAATTCGCCGTGTTCTTTCCGCGCAACGCCGGAGGACACAAAGATGCCGAGGTGCCCGACGGATTCGTGGATCGAGTACACGATGGTCTGGCCGTAGGAGCGGATCTGGTCGGCGCTGTCATAGAGATCGACGATCCAGCCGAGCGCCTGCTGCGGCGGCGTGATATTGTCGCCCTTGGAGCAGAAAACCACGATGGGGGAGCGGATGCTCCGCAGGTCGATGGTCGTGCCGTCCGAGGTCTGGATCTGGCTGGATGACAGCTTGTTGCCGATGAACAGCTCATCGACGATGAACTGGATCTCCTCGGCGTTGAGATTGACGTGAGCGCCCCACCAGCGCTCGAAGCCCAGATAGCGCTCGGCCTCGGTGTCGACCTTGGAATAAAGATTGTACTGCTTGGTCCAGAACGTGTTGGCCGGGTTCTGGTTCTCGAAATTCTGCACCAGCCAGGCGCCATCGAACTTGCCGTGGCCGAAATCGCCGGCGAGCGCCGTGAGCCAGCTGCCGCCGAGAAGCCCGCCTGAATACCGCATCGGATATTGGCCGCGAACGCCGGCCCAGTAGGACAGCGGCGAGCCCGCAATGATGATGGGACCGAACAGTTCCGGCCGGATCGCGGCGAGCATCATGATCGCCCAGCCGGCTTGGCAATTGCCGATGACACACGGCTTGCCGTCGGCCTCGGAATGCAGCGCGATCACCTTCTCGAGAAAGATCGCCTCGGCGCGCGCGATGTCCTCGATGGTCTGGCCGGGCACCGGCTCGGGCAGGAAGCCGATGAAATAGCAGGGGTGGCCCGCCTTGAACGCCACGCCGATCTCGCTGTCGGCCTTGAAGCCGCCGATGCCGGGGCCGTGTCCCGCGCGCGGGTCGACAATGACGAAGGGCCGGCGGGCGGGATCGATCGCAATGCCCTTGGGCGGCAGCACTTCCACCAGCCCGTAATTCACCGGCCGCTCGAGCGAGCGGCCGTCAATCAGCAGCTTGACCTGGTAGTCCAGGACATGGGGCGCGGTCTGCGCGACGTGCTCGCGATACGCATTGCCGCGCTGGCGCATCACGTCCCAAAACAGAATGGTTCGTTGCGCCGCATCGGTCATGTATTCGACCGCGGGAGCAAGCATGCCGAACATCGAGAGGTCGGGCTCGGGCGTGTTGCGGAGCATGTCGGCCATGTTGACGCTCCATCCGGGCCGCAGCGGAAGAGGGCCGGTCGGCGCCGCCGTGTCCGGACTTTCAGGAGGAGTGGTGTTTGCTTGGCCAGTTACTCACGGGCCGTGTGTTTGGAAAAATTGCACTTAGGTTTAGATCGCGGGCTATGGGGCGGGTTCCGGCGGATGCAGCCATGCGCAGTCGATTCCGGCCCCGACGGAACCTATACCTGCGCACAATTCCTCCGATCACCCGGTTGCGTGTATGCGTCGACGGCTGCTCGCCCGAGTGCCGCAATTTTGAATCGGGGGCGCTCGGTGCTGTGCACGCACGACGAAGCGCATCAGGGGAGCGCCATGTGATGGCTCAGGAGCTCAATCCGGCGCTTCATCCGGCAGCTTCCCCTCATCTGCCAGGCTTCATCACCTCTCCCGGCGAAAGCGACGTCCTGATGATCGTCACCGGCGTCATCCTGCTCGCCGGCGTGGTGGGTTTCGGGATCCTGTTCCTGACCTTGCATACGCTGCCCGAACGGATGGCGCACAAGTCGCAAAAGCTGCAGTTCGAGATCGTCGCGGTGCTGGGCCTGCTCGCCCTGTTCACCCACATGCACATCTTCTGGGTGGCGGGACTGCTGCTGGCGCTGATCGACTTGCCGGACGTCGGCGGCTGGCTCGGCCGGATCGCGGGATCGGTCGAGCGGATTGCGGACGCTTCGCAGGGCGGGACCCCGGCGCAGACGGCAGATCGGCCGACCGACGAGACGGCCAGGCCGTCGCAGGAGAACGTCGCCAGCATCCGGCGGAGCGAGGGCATCGCGGCGGCGCGAACCGAGCGCGCTCCAGCGACCACGGTGGGGTGATCCATGTTCGAGATGATGCTCTGCTCGCTTCTGACGATCCTCCCGGACTATCTCTATCGCCGCTATGTCCAGGGCAAGCGGTTCGGCAAGGAGATCACGCTCTTCTCGGTGTGGTACGAGCTCCGGTGGGGCATCACCTGCTGCGTGATCCTGACCGTCAGCCTGATCACGCTGATCTTCTACAATCATCCGTCGACGTCCAACGTCACGGCGTTCTTCCGCACCGTTCCCATCCTTCCCGAGACGGTCGGCCGCGTGGCGGAGATCTATGTCGACAGCCACAGCACGTCGGTCCAAAAAGGCGCTCCGATCTTCAGGCTCGACAGCACCAGGCAGGAGGCTGCGGCGGAATCTGCGCGCCGCAAGCTCGCCGAGGTCGATGCACAGCTTGCCATGGCGGAAACCGAAATCCTGAAGGCCGAGGGCCAGCTCGAAGAGGCCAAGGGCAGCCTGCAGCAGGCCACGGATGAGCTGGAAACCAAGCAGGAGCTTTACCGGCGCAATCCGGGCAACGTCGCGTTCCGCGAGATCGAGAGGCTCCAGGTTCGCGTGAAGGCGGCGGAGGGATCCGTGAGCGCCGCCAGTGCCGCGAGGGATGCCACCAAAGTCCGGACCTCGACCGTGCTGCCGGCCGAGAAGGCCAGCGCCGAGGCGGCGCTGGCGCAGGCCCAGGTCGAGCTGGACAAGACCGTCATCCGCGCCGGCGTGAGTGGTCGCGTCGAGCAATTCCTTCTGCGCGTCGGCGACATCGTCAATCCGCTGATGCGACCGGCCGGGGTGCTGATTCCGGAAGGAGCCGGTCAGCAGGGCGTGCAGGCCGGCTTCGGGCAGATCGAGGCGCAGATCATGAAGGTCGGCATGGCCGCCGAGGTGACCTGCGTTTCGAAACCGTGGACGGTCATTCCGATGGTGGTCACGGGGGTGCAGGACTTCATCGCCGCAGGCCAATTCCGCGCCGGCGAGCAGCTGATCGATCCGCAGCAGGTGACGCGGCCCGGTACGATCCTGGTCTATCTCGAGCCGCTCTATAAAGGCGGGCTGGACGGCGTCACGCCTGGCAGCAGCTGCATCGCCAATGCCTATTCGAGCAATCACGATGTGATCCATGACAAAGAGACCGGCTTCCTCCACGGCATCGCGCTGCATGGGCTGGATGCGCTCGCGCTGGTGCACGCGTTGATCCTGCGGCTGCAGGCCCTGGTGCTGCCGTTCAAGGTCCTGGTGTTCAGCGGGCATTGATCGGGTTGCCGAGCCCACGGTCGGATCGTCATGGGCTCGCGCGGCTCGCGTTGCGCAGGTAGATGAACCAATAAACCGCGCCGACCATCACCGATCCGCCGATGATGTTGCCGATCGTCACCGGGACCAGATTGGCAAAAAAGAAATTACTCCAGGTCAGCTGCGGGAAATCCGCTGCGGACTTGTGGATCGAGGTCCAGAACGAATCCGGCGCGCCTGCTTTGATGAACAGGCCCATCGGAATGTAGTAGATGTTGGCGATGCAGTGCTCGAAGCCGGCCGCCACGAAGGCCGTGATCGGAGGCACGATCGCGACGATCTTGTCCACGATCGTGCGCGCGCCATAGCACATCCACACCGCGAGGCAGACCAGTGCGTTGCACATGATGCCGAGCGCCACGGCCGGCACGAATGAAAGCGACGTCTTGGCCTCGGCCGCCTTCAAGGCCGCGAGGCCTATTGCGCCGCCGCCGAAGGTGTATTGCGTGGTGCAGACCATCAGCCCTGCGGTGGCGATCGCGCCGATGAAATTGCCGATGAACACGATGGTCCAGTTGAACAGGAGATCGCGCGTTCTCACCTTGCGGCTCGCCCAGGCCATCACGATCAGGTTGTTGCCGGTGAACAGCTCGGCGCCTGCGACGATGACCAGGATCAGCCCGACCGAGAAGGTGAGACCGGCCAGAAGCTTCGTGATGCCGTAAGGCAGCGCCGCGGAGAACGCGGTCGTTCCGTCGCCTGCGGTGAGGACGACGCTTCCCGCACTCACGGTCGTGGCGATGATGGCACCGAACGAGATGAAGGCGCCGGCCAGGATGCTCAAGGCGAGAGTCGTCAGCGGATCGGCAGCCGCTTTCTTGACGCCGGTCTCTTCGGCGCGTGCCGCCACGGCGGGCGGCATGACGGCTTCGAACGCGACAACCTGAGGCGGCGGAGCCGTGCCTAGTTCGGCTGGTCGGTCGTTCATGCGGACCTCTGCCGGCCGTGCTCCAGGGCGCCGATCGTCAGCCTGCTGCGGCACCTGCGCCGACCAGCAGGCCCACGATCTGCACGGCGATCACTTTGACGATGGTCATCGACGGGAAGATCATGGCGTAGCCGATATCGGGCCGCTCGGTTGGCGCCATCCGCGTCGAGTAAACCAGGATCGCCGGATTTCCGGTCGCGCCCGAAGCCACGCCGACGAGATCGTCGTAGGGAATCTTCATCAGGTGGTGGCCGACGAGCAGCACGATGGCCACGGTTGTCAGCAGCACGGCGGCGCCGATGAACAGCATCGAGAGGCCGGTTTCGGTCACGGTGCGGACGAACGGTTGGCCCGCATTGATGCCGACAGTCGCCAGGAACATCGCCAGACCGAAATTCCGCAGGACGATGTTCGCCGGCAGCGGCATCACCCACAGCATCGGTCCGGTCCGCCGCAGATAGCCGAAGCACAGCGCGACGAGCAGCGGCCCGCCGCCGATACCGAGCGTCACCGTCCCAAGGCCGGGAACCGGAATCGGAATCAGCCCGATCAGGACGCCCAGAACCATGCCGAGACCGAGCGACACGTAGCTGAACTCCGCCGTGGCCTTCACGGTGTCGCCGAAATACTGCCGGATCTGCTCCTTCTTGTCGGGCGGCATCAGCACGCCGACACGGTCGCCGAATTCGAGCATCAGGTCGGGCCTTGGAATGATGTCCGCATCGTAGCGACGGACATGCAGCAGATGCGTCGGGAATCCCGATGGCAAGGCAAGCTGCGACAGCGGGATGCCCACGACATTGGCCTTGCCGACGAACACCCGGATGTAGTCGAGCGCAGAACGATCCTTGACGATGTCGCCTGGGGTCGCATGCCCGAGCAGAACCGTTGTCTCGGCAACGGTGCTCTGGTCGTCAGCCACGATCATCAGGACGTCGCCGCTCTTGAGCCTGATGTCGCTGGACGGGACGAGGTTCTGGCTGCCCTGGCGAACCATGGTGACCTGAACACCGTAGGGCAGCGTCTTCATCAGCTCCGGCAACGCCATGCCGGCATATTGTTCGCTCAGCGTGATCTCGGCCATGTGGAAGCGCTGGGCCTTCGGCGGGAATTTCGGCTGCACCCGCCGGGTCATGAAATAGATGCAGAGGATCGGGCCGATGACGCCGAACGGGTAGGCGATCGAATATCCGATCGACGGCTCCTTGTTTCCCATGACATCGAGCGCGGCCTGCAACGTGGCCGTGCTGGTCATCGAGCCAGCGAAGATGCCGAGGGTGTGGCCAATCTTGATACCGAACATTTCTCCGAGCCCGAGCGCGACCAGAAGGCCCGCGATGACCGCGACCAGCGCCAACAGGTTGCTTTTGATGCCGGCAAATCCGGTCATGCCCTCGAAGAACTGGCGCCCATACAGAATGCCAATTCCGTACAGGAACATGATCAGGCCGGTCAGGCCGATCGGACCCAGGATCTGCGCTTTCGGCGCGAAGGCGCCGATGGCAAGGCCGACGAACAGGACTGCGCCGACGCCAAGCGAAAATCCACCGAGGTTGATCTGGCCGACCAGGTATCCCAGACCGATGGCGAGAAATGCAGCCAGGATCGGCTGGGTTCCGATGATGTCGCGTGCAACGTCAAGCATGATGCTGCCTCCGGTCTAAACGCGGTCAGCGGGCGTGGCAGCCCGCGTGGCGGAATTGTTCGATCACCCGCTTCGTCAGCTCGGGCGGGGGAGCGAGTGTGTCGGCATGCTGGTAGGGCAGGTTCATCGCCTTCCACTTGAACGCCCCAAGCTGGTGGAAGGGCTGAACCTCGACCCATTCGACGTTTTTCATCGGCGCGATGAACCGCGCGATGCCCTCGACATTGGCGGGGTCGTCGGTGAGCCCCGGCACCAGCGTGAAGCGCACCCAAACCGGCTTGCGGAGCTCGGCCAGCCGTTCGGCAAAACGGAGCGTGGGGGCGAGGTCGCGGCCCGTCACCTTTTTGTAGGTGACCGGATCCGAGCTTTTGATGTCGAGCAGGACGAGGTCGATGCTCGAAAGATACCGGTCGTCGGCCCGGTCACCAAGGAAGCCCGACGTCTCGATGGCGGTGTGCAGACCCATCTGCTTGGCGGCCGCCAGAATCCGCCCGGTGAACGCGAGCTGCACCATGACCTCGCCGCCGGAGATCGTGAGGCCGCCGTCGAGCGACCGCAACGCGGTTGCAAAGCTTGCCAGGCGGTCGATCACCGCCTGGGCCGAGACATACGTGCCGTCTTTGAGGTGCCAGGTATCGGGGTTGTGGCAATAGGAACAGCGCAGCAGACAGCCCGACATGAACAGGACGATCCGCAGCCCAGGACCGTCATAGCGGGATGAGGACTCGTAGGAGTGCACATATCCAAAAGCGCCTTTCCCGTCGTCCTTATCGTCGTCCTGGAAGTCGCCTTCGTCCGGCGCGTCGGGCGAGAGCCCGACGCGCAGGTCGTGGCGACTGCCTGTTTCGAGACTGCCAATAGCGGACATCCGGTGCGCTCCGCGGCCTCAAATCTGTCCGTGGAAGGTTCTGCTGATGACGTCCCGCTGCTGATCCGGCGTCAGACGCACGAAATTGACCGCATAGCCCGACACACGGATCGTGAGCTGTGGATACTTGTCCGGATTTTTCATCGCGTCTTCGAGCGTCTCCTTATCGATGACGTTCAGGTTCATGTGGAAGCCGCCCTGGTCGAAGTACGTGTCGAAGGCCTTCACGGCGCCGTCGACCAGCTCCTTGTCGGAGAGGTGCGCCTTCTGCGGCGCGACCGAGACCGTGTAGCTGATGCCATCGAGCGCATCCTTGTAGGGGAGCTTCGCAACCGACAGGCAGGATGCGAGCCAACCATGGCTGTCGCGGCCGTGCATCGGATTGGCGCCGGGACCGAAAGGTTCGCCCTTGCGGCGGCCGTCCGGCGTGTTGCCGGTGTGCTTGCCGTAGACCACGTTGGACGTGATGGTGAGCACGCTCTGGGTGTGGGTGGCGTTGCGATAGGTCGGGTGCTTGCGGATCTTCTGCATGAAGCGCGTGACCAGATCCGCAGCGATACGGTCCACCCGATCATCGTTGTTGCCGTATTGCGGCACGGCGTTCGCGCCGGGCCCTTCGATGCGATAGTCAATGGCAAGGCCCGTGTCGTCGCGGATCACGCGGACCTCGGCGTATTTGATGGCCGCGAGACTGTCGGCGACCACCGACAGGCCTGCGATGCCGAACGCCATGGTGCGAAGGATGTCGCGGTCGTGCAGTGCCATCTCCAGGCGCTCGTAGAAATACTTGTCGTGCATGTAGTGGATGCAGTTCATCGCGTGCACGTAGGTGCGCGCGAGCCACTCCATCATATGGTCGAACTTGTCCGTCACCTCGTCGTAGTCGAGCACCTCGCCGGTGATCGGTGGGGCGGGAGGGGCGACCTGCTCACCCGACATTTCATCGCGCCCGCCATTGATGGCGTAGAGCAGGCACTTGGCGAGATTGACGCGTGCGCCGAAGAACTGCATCTGCTTGCCGAGCTTCATCGCCGACACGCAGCAGGCAATGCCGTAGTCGTCGCCCCAATAAGGCCGCATCAGGTCGTCGTTCTCGTATTGCAGCGACGACGTGCGCTTGCTGACGTTGATGCAATAGCGCTTGAAATTGTCTGGCAGATGTCTCGACCAGAGCACCGTGATGTTGGGCTCGGGAGCCGGGCCCAGGTTGGTCAGCGTGTGCAGCATGCGATAGCTGCTCCTGGTGACCAGCGGCCGGCCGTCGATGTCCATGCCGCCGACGCATTCGGTCGCCCAGTAGGGATCGCCGCTGAACAGCGCGTCATATTCCGGAGTGCGCAGGAAGCGCACGATGCGCAGCTTTTGCACCAGCTGGTCCCAGAGCTCTTGCGCGCCGGCCTCGTTCAGGGTGCCTTCGTACAGGTCGCGCTCGATGTAGATGTCCAGGAACGACGAGATGCGCCCGATCGACATCGCGGCGCCGTTCGCCTCCTTGATGGCGCCGAGGTAGGCCAGATACGTCCATTGCACGGCTTCATGGGCATTGGCCGCAGGCCGCGTGAGGTCGCATTGATAAAGCTTGCCCATCTCGGCGAGGTCGTTCAGAGCGCGGATCTGTTCGGCGAGCTCTTCGCGCTGGCGGATCACCTCGTCGGTCGGCCACATGTCGTCGATCTGCGCGCGCTCCGCCTTCTTGGCCTTGATCAGGCGGTCGGTGCCGTACAACGCCAAACGGCGGTAGTCGCCGATGATGCGGCCGCGGCCATAGGCGTCGGGCAGGCCGGTGATGATCCCGGACTTTCGGCACTTCATGATTTCCGGCGTATAGGCGTCGAACACCCCGTCATTGTGGGTCTTGCGATATTTCGTGAACGCCTCATGCACCTGCGGATCGGCCTCGAACTTCGCGGCCTGAAGGCCGGCCTCGACCATGCGCAAGCCGCCGTACGGGAAGATGGCCCGCTTGAACGGTTCGTCGGTCTGCAGGCCGACGATGATTTCGTTGGGTTGGTCGATGTAGCCGGCCTTGTGCGCCAGCATGGTCGATGGTGTCTTGGCGTCGACCGCGAGCACGCCCTTCTTCTGCTCCTCCCTGAAGTAGGGCTGAAGCTTCGCCCAAACGGCTTTGGTGCGATTGGAAGGTCCGGTCAGGAAGGTCTCGTCGCCTTCAAAGGGCGTGACGTTGCGGATGATGAAATCGCGCACGTCGATCGTGTCGCTCCATGTCCCGGGAACAAAGTCGCGCCAACAACTCTCATCCTTGAGGGTTCTTGCAAGGGTTGCGGTCCGTGCCATGAGTCGCTCCTGAAATCAGCTTTCCCATCTTTTTCGGGTTTCGGCCGGCCGACGGCATCGGCCGAGCGGTTTCGTTCCTTGGTCCAGCGCTTCGACGATGACGCTCGCGCCGGGACAATCGTGGCGCGGCGCCATGCGCGCCCAGCGGCACGAGCAACCGGGCTGTCAGCGATCAGATTTTGTGACCGTACTTGCGCATGCAGGCCGAGCCCCAGGAGTGTCGCGCGCTGGCTTGATCCCCGGGAACAGCCTTGTTGATCTGGGCTTGGCACTTTGCCCAGGCCTGGTCGTATGTCAGCTTCTTCGCGTTCGTGCCGGCTGATGCGGGCTCCGCGAGACCCATCACCATGGCGCCGCAGATCACGACCACGGCGACGGACATCTTGAACTTGAACATCTGTGCCTCCGGATGCGCGTTTCTTCTCGCATCCACTTTCTGCGCTCTCGAGGCAGGTCGGAATTGTGCGCAGGTTTAGATTCCTGAGCCTTTGATCAATGCCGTGGCTTGGGAAGCCTTCAGCATGCCGAGCCGCAGCGTGCTGGTTCGCGCACGTCGCGCGGCCCGGTCACGATGTCATTCCGTCGAGCTACATCAGCGCGCGGTCGCTGACAGCAAGGCAGCAGCGTCCCGGGCGCGCGCGGACGTTCCAACGATCTTATTTTTCAGATGAACATCGTGCCGATCAGGAGTGTGCCGACCAGCAACGTATGGAGCCACAGAAGGGACGACAAACTCGGCTTCATGACGCCACCTCCTCAAAACACACTTACATGAGATGCTTCGCCGATTGCAGTTCGTCCGACGTCAGTATGTCCGCATCCACGGCAGCGGCCAGTGGACTTCGGTCCAATAGACTTTTGCGCAACGCGTTCGAAGATGTGAGTGCCCAAAAGGTATCGATTGTGACCGGTTGCCAACGCGATCGCCTGATTTGAGGCTTTGACACAGCGAGCAGAAGGATGAGCGCCGCATCGGACAGTGCGGTCGATGCCTTGTTGCAATTCGGCGCTGCCGCGCTGCGCGCCGGGAATACGGCATCCCGAACGCGCGAGTGGATGGAGATATTGTCGCGCAAGACGAGGCTGGAGGGGCTTTCCGTCGGCTTCGCCTTTGACAGCATCACGGTCACTGTTCACGACGCTGAGCAGCGAACCACAGCGTTGGCTGAGATTGGCCCGCCCGCGATCAATGTCTGGCGCATTGCCGAACTGGAGCGGCTGGCAACGGCGGCGGGTTCGCCGCGCACGCCGCTCGAGATCACAGCCCGGATCGCAGAGATCCAATCGGCGCATTCGCTGTTTTCCAGAGCGACGATTGTTGCAGGCATCGGGATTGCCAGCGCCGGATTTGCCTTTCTCAACGGCGCCGCCGCGGCGGAAATGTCCATGGCGGGCCTCGGCGGTGCGCTCGGTCAATGGTCGCGTTTTTGGCTGACCGATCGGCATCTCAATCCATACGGCGTTGCCGCCTTGGCGGCGGCTGCCGCGTCGGGGAGTTACGTTGCGGCAGCAGCGCTGGCCACCCATGCCGGCTTCGGCCTTGCCAACCATCCGGCCGGTTTCATCGCGTCCGTGCTGTTTCTAGTTCCTGGATTCCCGCTGATTGCGGGGCTCTTCGACCTGATGCAGCACCAGGTCACGGCTGCAGTCGGCCGCCTGGCGCACGGCGCGATGGTTCTGCTCGCTGTGGCGCTGGGCTTGAGCATCATCGTCGCAGTGGCGCAGGTCGATCTGGCGCGGCAGCCGCCGCTTGAATTGGCCTACCCGCTGCAGATCGGGTTCCGAGCCATTGCAAGTTTTGCTGCAGCCGGTGCCTTTGCCATGCTGTTCAACTGTTCGCTGCGTGCCGTTCTGGCAGCCGGCCTCCTGGCGCTTGTGGCTAACGGTTTACGGCTTGGGCTGATCGACATGGGTCTGAGGCTTGCTCCGGCGGCATTTCTTGCGGCGATGGTGATCGGGGTTGTGGCCCTGATGCTGGACCGGCGCTTCACGATTTCGCGCCTTGCGGTGATCGTGCCGGCGATCGTGATCATGGTCCCGGGGCTTTATGTATTCGAGACCATCGTTCTGTTCAATCGCGGTCGCGCCCTTGACGCGCTTCAAGCCGCGGCGTCGTGCGCTTTCGTCATCCTTGCGCTGGCGACGGGCTTGGCCGCCGTTCGCATTTTTCGAGCTGACAAGCCGCGCAGCTGACCGGCTGGCGGTCGGCGTCGCGCGGGATGCGGCGTGTCTGCGATTGGTTTAGGCACCCCATACATCGGATTATTTGATTTTCGCGAGCCGGCGCTGCCAGGATGGCCGCAGATTCAGTCTATCTGCGCGTGCTGGCCGTGCGTGACATCGCAGGGCTCGATGGCGCGCGACGTTGATCCAATTGCGCACCGAAGCAAGGTTGGACAGCCGATGCAGACCATCCCCGTCGATCAATCGGTCTCCATGATCCCCGACGGCGCAAGCCTGATGATCGGCGGCTTCATGGCCGTGGGCACGCCCGAGCGGCTGATCGACGAGATCGTGCGCCAGAACAAGCGCGACCTGACCGTGATCGCCAACGACACCGCGGCGCCGGGGCAGGGGATCGGCAAGCTGATCGGCGCCAGGCTCGTGCGCAAGGCCATCGTCAGCCACATCGGCCTCAATCCCGAGACCCAGCGGCAGATGATGGCCGGCGAGCTCGAGGTCGAGCTCGTTCCGCAGGGCACGCTGATCGAGCGCATCCGCGCTGCCGGCTATGGCCTGGGCGGGGTTCTGACGCCGACCGGCCTCGGCACGCCGGTCGAGGACGGCAAGCAGCGCGTCGACGTCGACGGCAAGACCTACCTGCTCGAGATCGCGCTCAAAGCCGACTTCGCCTTGGTGCAGGCGTTCCTCGCCGACTACCTCGGCAATTTGAGCTACGCGCTCACCGCCCGCAATTTCAATCCCGTGATGGCGATGGCCGCCGATACCGTGATCGCGAGCGCGGACAACGTCGTTCCGGTCGGCGTGATCTCACCCGACCACGTCGTGACGCCGGCGCCGGTCGTCGATTATCTCGTGGCCAACGCGTGAGATGCAGATGAATCCCCAGGCCATCATCGCACGCCGCATCGCCCGGGAGCTCAGGCCCGGGATGCTGGTGAATCTCGGGATCGGCATTCCGACGATGGTTGCGGGCTACGTGCCCAAGGACATGCAGATTTTCTTTCAATCCGAAAACGGGCTGATCGGCACCGGCGCGCCGCCGCAGGACGGCATGGCGCACCGCACGCTGACCGATGCGGCCGGCCGTCCCGTCACGGCGCTGCCCGGCGCCAGCACGTTCGACAGCGCGATGTCGTTCGGTCTCATCCGCGGCGGCCATGTCGATCTGACGGTGCTCGGCGGACTGCAGGTCGATCAGGACGGATACCTCGCGAACTGGACGATCCCCGGCAAGATGGTGCCGGGCATGGGCGGCGCGATGGATCTGGTGACGGGTGCCAAGCGTGTGGTCGTGTCGATGCAGCACACCGCCAAGGGCAAGACCAAGGTCGTGACGAAATGCACGCTTCCCGTCACGTCCCTGCGTCGCATCGATCTGCTCGTCACCGAACTCGCGGTCATCGCATTCCGCGACGATCGCGCCACGCTGCTGGAGACCGGCCCCGGCGTGACCGTCGATCAGGTGAAGGCCGCGACCGAAGCCGCCCTCACGATCCCGGACAAGGTCCCCGAAATGACGCTGTGAGCGGAGCCGCGAACATGCTGGATTGGAAATCGAAGGACGGTCTCGCCGTCGGCAAGGGCGCCACCATCCAGGAATTCGTCGCCGCGTTCGGCGGAACGAAGCTTCATATCGATGTCGCGCCGTGGGGCGAGGGTCATTTGCGGATCGACGGCCGCGAGGTGGCGCATATCACCGACGGCAAGGACCGCCGTCAGGCCTTCCGCAAGCTCGCCACCAGCGCCGAACGTTTCCTGCAGGGCCTGCCGCTTGAAACACCGAGCAAGAGGTCATCCATGATTCCGGTCGTCAAAGCCAAGCTGCTTGAAGGCAAGAAAGGCCTCGTCGTCGGCATCGCCAACGACCAGTCGATCGCTTGGGGCTGCGCCAAAGCGTTCCGGGCGTTCGGCGCCGAGCTCGCGGTGACCTATCTCAACGAAAAGGCCAAGAAATTCGTCGAGCCGCTGGCCCGGGAATTGGAGGCGCCGATCTTCATGCCGCTCGACGTGAATGCGTCTGGGCAAACGGAGGCGGTGTTCGAGCGCATCAAGGAAGAGTGGGGCGAGCTCGATTTCCTGCTTCACTCGATCGCCTTTTCGCCGAAGGAGGCGTTGTGCGGGCGCGTGACCGACGTGCCTCGCGACGGCTTTCTCGCAACCATGGACGTGTCCTGCTGGACCTTCATTCGGATGGCGCATCTGGCGGAGCCGCTGATGCGCAACGGCGGAACGCTGTTCACCATGACCTACTACGGCAGCCAGATGGTCGTGAAGAACTACAACATCATGGGCGTCGCCAAGGCCGCACTCGAGAGCTCGGTCCGCTATCTCGCAGCCGAGCTCGGTCCGAAGAAGATACGCGTGCATGCGATCTCGCCGGGCCCTCTGGCCACGCGAGCCGCGTCCGGCATTCCCGAGTTCGACGCGCTTCTCGAAAAGGCCAAAGGCAAGGCGCCCGCGCGCAGTCTCGTCAGCATCGACGACGTTGGTGTCGCGACCGCGTTCCTGGCGCATGACGCGGCCCGGCTGATCACGGGAGAAACCCTGTACGTCGATGGCGGCTATCACATCATGGACTGAGTTGCCGGCCGCAGCTTCAACGCGTGCGCGAGACGCAGACCGCGCAGGTTCCTTTTAGGACTCCGGACAGGCACGGAAGGCGACCGGCTCTGCGCGGGCGGAGCCGGTCGCAACCTTGAAGATCTTCTTGAATGATTTGCTTCGGGATTATTGTGCCTTGATCAGCACGCGCTCGATCGCGTCCATCACAGGGGTTTTGGCATTTGAGTTTTGCAGGCAGAACCGACGCATTTTATCGCCGCTGTCCTTCCATGCTTGAACATCGATCACGGGGTCGTTGCGCTTTCCGTGATAAAATCCGCTGAGCCAGATCGACAGGTTCTGTGAATTCAGCTTCGAATAGAGATATTGATCGCAAGTGAGTTTCGAGAAATCGACTGTCACCTGCCCGTAGGCCAGTGGCGTCCAAAGCATGCTTGCGAGCAATCCGGCACCAACGCGCGAAACCGGCAGTCGCGATCTGGTGGAGGGCTTCATGCACGCCTTCCTTGTCATTGTCCCGGCAAAAAATAGGACCGCCGATCCGGTGACACAACTAAACCTATGTACAGGTCGTATTGTGCCGGAGATCCACGTGCTCGGCCTGATCAATCAGGGCTCGAATGTCGGCGTCGTCTTTGGACCGGCCGCGCTCGGCTCGTTGGTGCAACATTTCGGTTGGGGCAGAGCGTGGATGCTGTTTGCCGCGATGGCCCTGTGCGGCATCGCGGCGGCGTTGGGATTGAAGACGGTGCTCGGGAAGGTCGCCTGGCCAGGCAGTCGCGCTGTCGGAGCCCGGCTCGTGGTTCGCCTCATTCGGTTTGGCGACAGTGTTGATGCAGTGTTGATAGAGCTTGCAAACACGGGATGAATGTTGACGCCCGCATGGCCTGTCCTATGGTCGGCCCGCTTTGCTCACCTGAGGGCGTCATCTAGAGCGTCTATTTGGCGGAGCAGAGTGTGGCGCCCGGGGGTCCTGTCCTAACGCAAACAGGGACTTCGGGTCGTCTCGGATCACCGCCCGCGCCGTCGCGAGACGGGGCTGCCTTAGATGGCTGGACGTGGACCGGATGAACGGTGGGGCAGGTTAGCCCCGCCTGGATCGGGGCGAAGTGAAAGCTTCGTCCGTCCGGTTTCCCGGAAGAGCGGCCCGGGAGGAGAAACGCCACAAGTGGAGCGCCGGGAGGCGCGCGTGCCCGTCACACGGCACGCGGCACCTCTCAAAGGTGCCAGACCAAGACGTAGCGCCGAACGGCGCTCCGCTCCCTCTTTGGAGGGAGGAAGGAAATGAAGGCGGCGCCCCGCGCCTTGCTGCTTCCGGGGCCGATGAATCACGCCTGCATCGATGCAGACGTGATGCGCTTTAGAAGCGCGGGCTGTTTGACATGTGAACCTGGACCACGCCCGCATGCGCGGTTAAAGCGCCGGCTGCGGCTCGGCTATGGCATCGGCCGTCGCATGGGCCACTGGCCGATGCGCATCCGGCCGCGGGCGCGGCACTGCCGCGCCATTGTGCGCCGCGCAGATCTCGAGGACCTCGTCCCAGCGGGACAGGAAGGCATCGACGCAGGCCGGATCGAACTCGTGCCCGCTCTGGCGCTCGAGATAGGCCCGAGCCTCATCGGCCGGCATCGGCTTCTTGTAGGGCCGCGTTGTCGTCAGCGCATCGAACACGTCCGCGACCATGACGATGCGAGCCGGGATCGGAATCTGTTCGCCCTTGATCCCCTTGGGATAACCGCTGCCATCCCAGCGCTCGTGATGCGCATTGGCGATCGTCGCGGCAAGCTGAATGAGCTCGCAGCCGCTGTCGGCGAGGATGCGCTCGCCGATGGCCGCGTGGGTCCGGATGATGGCGATTTCGTCGTCGTTCAGGCGGCCGGGCTTGAGCAGGATGCTGTCGGGAATGGCGACCTTGCCGACGTCGTGCAGCGGAGCCGCCAGGTAGATCTCGCGAACGAGCCGCGGCGGAAGCTTGAGCTGCTCGGCGATGATGCGGCTGTATTTGGCGACGCGCAGTGTGTGCTCGCCGGTGTCGTTGTCGCGATACTCGACCGCGAGCGCCAGCCGCAGGATGATCTCCTCCTCGCGCTGGTGAAGCTTGCGGGTCGCAGCCGCGACCTCGGCCGCGAGATGCTCCGCGCGATTGTTCAGCGCGCGCACCGCGCTGCCGAGCTTGATGAGGTTCATCAGCCTGATGCGCAGCTCGAGGGCCTGCGGACGCTTCGACAGGAAGTCGGTGGCGCCGGCCTCGAGCGCCTTGATGCGGACGTCCTCGTCCTCGATCGACGTGATCATGACGATCGGAGTGTCGGCGAATTTCGGCATCATGCGGAGCGCACGAATGAAGAGGATGCCGTCCATCTTCGGCATCTCGTAGTCCACCAGCACGATGTCGTAGTTGTGTTCGCGGGCGGCGACCATCGCCTCGAGCGGGTCGGCAAACGTTTCGGCGATCACTGAGCCATTGGCCTCGATCAGGCGCTTGAGCAGGTCAAGCGCCGAGCGGCTGTCGTCGACCAGTAGCGCTCGGGCGATCATCCTCTGGCCTACGCACAATACGGATTGCCGATCGGACGATGCTAAATGGCGCGATTTAAGATTGAGCTAAATGCTCAATCCGTTGGCGTTCACAACCGTCAACAATTCGTTGACTGTGAACTGAGGGTTGCTCGCATCGTGTCAGGGAACTCCTGACCGTTTACTTCGTGGTTACCGACTACCGGTACCTTTAGGTTGAGCGAGCGAAGCTTTTTCCTAAAAAGGCGAGTGAGCGATTTGGACACGCGCAAGCGGGTCAGGGCACAGTCATGATTCAACTCAGCCCTTCGATGGGATTGTCTGCTGCTGAAGCGCTGCGCGAGCAATTGCTGCAGGCGCTGAATGCGGACGGCGCCATCGAGATCGATGCCGGCGCGCTCGAGGATATCGACGTCAGCGTCATCCAGGTGCTGATCTCGGCGCACAAGACCGCAACAAAACTCAACCGCACGTTCAAGCTGGCGAGTCCTCCGAATGGAGTGCTCGCCGACGCGCTCAAGCGCGGCGGATTCATGGATGCCGCAGGCCAAAGCCTGGTGAAAGACGGCGCCTTCTGGACAGGAAAGATGTAGCCCATGTCAGCCAAGACCGTTCTGTCGATCGATGATTCGCCGTCCGTCCGGCAGATGGTCCGGATGACGCTCTCGATGGCCGGATACCAGGTCATCGAGGCAGGCGACGGCAAGGAAGGCTTCGAGAAGGCATCGACCAATCAGATCAACGCGGTCGTCACCGATCTCAACATGCCGGTGATGAACGGTCTGGAGTTCATCCGCACGTTTCGGGCGCATCCGTCCAGCAAGGGCGTGCCGATCATCCTGCTGACCACCGAATCAGATGACGAACTGAAGCGGCAAGCCAAAGAGGCCGGCGCCATTGCCTGGCTGGTCAAGCCCTTCAAGCAGGAGCAGCTCCTGGCCGTGATCAAGAAAGTGGCCGGGGCATGATGTCCACCGAGCAATCCGACGTCTTTCGTCAGGAGGCCCGCGACCTTCTCGATAGCCTTGAACAAGCGCTGCTCGATCTGGAGCAGAAGCCCGACGACTACGATCTCGTCGACACCGCGTTCCGCGCCCTGCATACGATCAAGGGCTCGGGCGCGATGTTCGGTTTCGATCAGGTCGCATCCTTCGCCCACGCGTTCGAGGCCGCGTTTGACCGCGTCCGCAAGAAACAGGCGGCGCCGAGCCGCGATCTCATCGCGGTCGCGCTGGTCGCCAAGGACTACATCCACACCCTGATCGAAACTCCCGAGAAGGCCGATGCGGCCGCGGGAGACGAAGTCCTCGTTGCGCTCCGGCAGATCGTGGAAGCCGGCGCGCAGGCGAAGCCCACAGCCGCGCCTGCGTCCTCGCCATCGGCCGCGCTGCTGCCGCCTCTGGAGATGCTCGCGCCGGCGCCCGCACCCGCCGGGCAGACCTTCCGGGTTCGCTTCCGGCTGCAGCCCGAATCGCTGACCATGGGCGCCAATCCGCTCCTGATGCTGGACGAGCTGCGCTCGCTCGGCTCCGCGACGGTGACGGCGCTGACCGACAAGGTTCCGCTGCTCGGCGAGCTCAAGGCCGAGCATTGCCATCTCGGCTGGGAGGTCCTGCTCACCACGGCGCAGCCGCGCGAAGCCATCGAAGACGTCTTCATGTTCCTGCGCGACGACATGGAGCTCGAAATCGCTCCGGCGTCGGAAACGAGCGCCCCGATCGAAGAAGCGAGCCCCATTCAGGCGGCGCCGAGCGAGCCGAAGGCGCAGCCTGCTCCGGCCGAAACCGCGCCGCCTCCCGCGCCGAAAGCCAAGACCCCGGCGCATGACGACAAGCATGCGGCGCAGGCCGACAAGAAAAAACCTGCAGCCGACAACACGTCGTCGCTGCGCGTCCCGGCCGAGCGGCTGAACGAGCTGATGGACCGGGTCGGCGAGCTGGTGATCGCGCAATCGCGCCTCAATCAGATCGCCGGCGCCAGCTCCGACCCCAGCCTGAAGCTCGTGGCCGAGGATCTGGCGCGGCTCGCCTCCGGCCTGCGCGACACCACGATGGGCATCCGCATGGTGCCGATCGGCAGCCTGTTCGGGCGTTTCCGCCGTCTCGTGCACGATCTCAGCCGTGAGCTCGGCAAGGGCGTCGAGTTCGAGACCACCGGCGAGGAGACCGAGCTCGACAAGACCGTGGTCGAGAAGCTGGCCGATCCGCTCGTCCATATCATCCGCAATTCGATCGACCACGGGCTGGAGTCCGGGGCAGAACGGCTTGCAGCCGGCAAGGCCGAAGGCGGCACGGTCCGGCTGTCCGCGATCCATTCGGGAGCCGAGGTCGCGATCGCGATCAAGGACGACGGCAAGGGCCTCGATCCGGTCCGCATCCGCGCCAAGGCCGAAGAGGCCGGCCTGATCGCGCCGGACGAGAAGCTGACCGACGCCCAGCTCTATCAGCTGATCTTCCGCCCGGGCTTCTCGACGGCGCGCGAGGTGACGTCGATCTCCGGTCGCGGCGTCGGCATGGACGTCGTCAAACGCACCATCGATTCGCTGCGCGGCAGCATCGATATCGCCTCCAAGGTCGGCGACGGCACCACGGTCACGCTGCGCCTGCCGCTGACGCTCGCCATCATCGAAGGCATGCTGGTGCGGGTCGGCGCCTCCCGCTATTCGATCCCACTGTCGGCGGTCGAGGAATGCGTCGAGCTGCCGGCGTCGGTCGACGCCGCCTCGAGTGGACGCAATTTCCTGAACATCCGCGGCGGCCTGGTGCCGTTCCTGCGGCTGCGCGAGCTGTTCGGCGTCAAGTCTGCGCCCGAGCCTTATCAGAAGGTCGTCATCGTTTCGGCGGGCGAGCAGCGCGTCGGCCTGGTGGTCGATCAGATCATCGGCAACAACCAGACCGTCATCAAGTCGCTGTCCAAGCTGCACGCCAAGCTGCAGACCTTCTCGGGCGCGACCATCCTGGGCGACGGCACCGTGGCGCTGATTCTCGACGTCGTGCATCTCGTCAACTTCGGCCAGGCCTACGAGCAGCGGCTGCGATCGGAAATCGTCGGGAGGGCCGCATGACGGTGGCGCAGGAAACCGCTCCGGAATCCATGAAGGCGCTGACGCTCCGCCTGCAGGGCGAGATCTTCGCCATCGAGGCCGAGTGCGTGCGCGAGATCCTCGACATCGTTCCGATCACCGAGGTGCCGAACGCGTCGGCCTTCGCGCCGGGCCTGATCAATGTGCGCGGCCGGGTGGTTCCGCTGGCCGATCTGCGGGTGATGTTCGGAATGGATCGGCCGCCGCCCAGCGTCGACACCCGCATCGTCGTGATCGAGATCGAGCTCGACGGCGAGCCCACCGTGGTCGGGATTCTCGCCGACAAGGTTCATGACGTCACGGACATCAAGTCCGCGACGATTGAGGAAGCCCCGAAGGTCGGGGTGCGCTGGCCGACCGAATTCGTGCGCGGCATCGGCAAGCGCGGTGATGACTTCATCGTGGTCCCGGATCTGGGACGGATTTTTGGAGCTGAAGGCGGTAGCGCCGTGTCCAAGGCGACCGACGAGAGGAAAACGCCATGAGAATCTCACTGAAGGTCAAGCTGGGCACAACGTTCGCGGTGGTCCTGGCGCTGTCCGGCATCGGTATGTACTTCGCGATCGACAAGCTCGGGGCCCTGAACGACGAGTTCAAGGAAAGTGTCGAGAAAAGAGTGGCGCGCAGCCAGATCGCGCTGGGGCTCAATGCACGGACCCTGCGAGTCGCGCGCGATGAGAAGAACCTGATCCTTGTGACCGACGAGGCCGAGCGCGCGAATTTCGAAAAGGCGTTGAAGCAGGAAAACACCAACATCAAGGATGATGCGGCCAAGCTGCACGCGATGTCGAGCGCCGAGGGCAAGAAGCGAGTCGAGGCGTTCACGACGGCGTGGGACAACTTCATGGCCAAGCATGGCGAGGTCGTGAAGCTCGCGCAGCAGAATTCGAATGTGGTGGCGCGCAAGCTCCAGCAGACCGAAGGCGTCAAGGATCTCGGGGCCCTGATCGAGGCAATCGATCGGGCCGGCAAGCGCGACGACCTGAAGCTCGCGATTGCCGAGGTGCGGCTTGCCAACCTGAATACGGTGTCCAGCGCCGACAATCCGGAAGACCAGGCGCGGTTTGCCCGGATCGCCAATGACAAGGCGTCCGAAGTCACCCAGAAGATCGAAGCCGACGAGTCGCTGCCCGCGAATGTTCGCCAGGCATGGGCCAATTACCGGACCCTGCTCGGCCACGTTCAGAAGACAGCGCTCGAAAACGGCGCCTACAAGGCCCGCGTGCTGGCGATGAGCGAGGGCGAAAAAGCTCGGCTGGTCGCGCGCGACGCCCTGAACTCGATCGTCGCCTTGAACAGCGAGCAATTGGAAGCCGCCAAGGTTGCGACGGAGAATATGTATGTCTCGAGCCGGACCATGCTGCTGGCGCTGCTCGGGGTGTCGCTGCTGATCGGCGTGATCGGCACGATCTGGATCGTGTGGTCGATCACCCGCGGCGTGAACAGCGCCGTGCAACTCGCCCAGGCGGTGGCCGCCGGCGACCTGAACGCCAGCGCCAGGGCCTCGACCAACGACGAGGTCAAGGACCTGATCGATGCGCTGAACACCATGGTCGGCAAGCTCCGGGAGATCGTCGGCGAGGTCAACGAGGCGGTCCGCAATGTTTCGGGCGGCAGCCAGGAGCTGTCGGCCAGCGCCGAGCAGCTGAGCCAGGGCGCGACCGAGCAGGCCTCGTCGACCGAGGAGGCTTCGTCCTCGATGGAGGAGATGGCCGCCAACATCAAGCAGAACGCCGAGAACGCCTCGGAGACCGAGAAGATCGCCCGCCAGTCGGCGGTCGACGCCGAGAAGAGCGGCGAGGCGGTCGGCAAGGCCGTCAATGCGATGCAGACCATCGCCGACAAGATCATGATCGTGCAGGAGATCGCACGGCAGACCGACCTCCTCGCGCTGAACGCGGCCGTGGAAGCGGCGCGTGCCGGCGAGCACGGCAAGGGCTTCGCGGTGGTGGCCTCGGAGGTCCGCAAGCTCGCCGAGCGCAGCCAGACTGCGGCGCAGGAGATCTCGGGTCTTTCGTCCGACACCGCCAAGGCCGCGCAGGCGGCCGGCGAGATGCTTGGCAAGCTCGTGCCCGACATCAAGCGCACCGCGGAGCTCGTGGCCGAGATTTCGGCGGCGAGCCGCGAGCAGAACGCAGGGTCCGGCCAGATCAACACCGCGATCCAGCAGCTCGACAAGGTGACGCAGCAGAACGCCAGCGCATCCGAGGAGATGGCCTCGACCTCCGAGGAGCTCGCCAGCCAGGCCGAGCAGCTCCAGTCGACGATCGGCTACTTCAGGCTCGAGGACGGCGTGGCTGTCAGGACCAGGCCTGCGGCCGAACCCGCGGCGAAAAAGCCCGCTCCGAAATCGAAGCTGAACGGCTCTGCCGCCAAGCCGCAGCGCCCGATGGCCAAACAGAACGGCGGCGGCTTTGCGCTCGACATGGGTGATGCGCGCAGCCAGCTCGATCGGCTCGACGGCGAATTCGAACGACACGACGCCGCGGCGTGACGCGTGCGGCGACTGGGAAAATCGGGAAGGGCAAGGCAATGAGACTGACGGTCAAGGCTAAACTCGGCGCGACATTCGCCATCGTTCTGGCGCTGTGCGGCACGGGAATGTACATCTCGCTCGACAGGCTCGGTTCGCTGAACGACGAGTTCAAGAACAGCGTCGAGGGCGCCGTCGCACGCATTCAGATGGCCGCCAACATCAATGCCAGCACCCTTCGCATCGCTCGCGAAGAGAAAGCCGAGATCCTGGCCCCGACCGATGCCGAGATGGATGCGCTCGGCGAGCAGATCAAGAAGGAGAACGCCGCGATCAAGACTGAGGCGGCCAAGCTCGGCGCCGCGTCCGACGCCAACGGCAAGAAGCTCGTCGACAGCTTCCTCGGCGCTTGGGACAACTTCATGACCAAGCACAACGAGGTGTCGCGCCTTACCCGGATCAATTCCATCATCGTTGCGCGCAAGCTTCAGCAGGGTGACGCGGCCAAGGCTTTCAATGCAGCGACGGAAGCGCTGGACCAGGCCGGCGTGCAGCGCGGCGACATCAAGACCGCGATGCTGGAAGCCCGCATGGCCAACCTGAACGTGATCGCCACGTCGGACGACGTCAATGAGCAGCGCCGCTACGGCAAGATCTCGGAAGAGAAGTTCGAGATTGCCAATCGCCTGATCGCGGACAACACGTTGCCGGCTGGCTTGCGCCAGCATTGGAGCGAGTATGCCACGATGGGCGCTCAGGTGCGCAAGGTCGCGCTTGAGAACACCAACGTCTTCGCGATCGCGCTGTCGAATGGCGATGGCGAGAAGGCGCGCCTCGCGGCGCGGGATGTCCTCAACTCGATCATCGCGATCAACAACGAGCAGCTGGAAAACGCCAAGCACAACACCGCCGACATGTATGCGTCGAGCCGGCTGTTGCTGATCGCGCTTCTGATCGGCTCGATCCTGATTGCGTCGGCGGCGGGCGGCTGGATCGTCTGGTCGATCAGCCGCGGCATGCGGCAGGCGCTGAGCCTCGCCAATGCGGTCGCGATCGGCGACCTCTCGCAGCAGATCAAGGTCAGCAGCAACGACGAGATCAAGGATCTGGTCGATGCGATGACCAAGATGACGGAAAACCTGAATGCGACGGCGAACGTCGCCAATGAGATTGCCGACGGCAACCTGACGGTCGAAGCCAAGCGCCTGTCCGACAAGGACACCTTGGGCATCGCGCTCGAGACCATGCTGGAAAAGCTGCGTGGCTTCGTCGGCGAAGCCACCGAAGCGGCCCGCATGGTTTCGACCGGGAGCCAGGAGCTGTCGGCGAGCTCCGAGCAGCTGAGCCAGGGCGCCACCGAGCAGGCCTCGTCGACCGAGGAGGCCTCGTCCTCGATGGAGGAGATGGCCGCCAACATCAAGCAGAACGCCGAGAATTCCTCGGAAACCGAGAAGATCGCCCGCCAGTCCGCGGTCGATGCGGAAAAGAGCGGCGAGGCGGTCGGCCGGGCCGTCAATGCGATGCAGACCATCGCCGACAAGATCATGATCGTGCAGGAGATCGCGCGGCAGACCGACCTGCTCGCCTTGAACGCGGCGGTGGAAGCGGCGCGCGCCGGCGAGCACGGCAAGGGCTTTGCGGTGGTGGCTTCGGAAGTCCGCAAGCTCGCGGAGCGCAGCCAGGCGGCGGCGCAGGAGATTTCCGGCCTGTCGTCCGACACCGCCAAGGCCGCGCAGGCGGCCGGCGAGATGCTCGGCAAGCTCGTGCCCGACATCAAGCGCACCGCGGAGCTCGTGGCCGAGATTTCGGCGGCGAGCCGCGAGCAGAACGCAGGGTCCGGCCAGATCAACACCGCGATCCAGCAACTCGACAAGGTCACCCAGCAGAACGCCAGCGCGGCCGAGCAGATGTCCTCCACCTCGGAGGAGCTTGCGAGCCAGGCCGAGCAGCTTCAGACGGCGATCAGCTACTTCCGGGTCGAGCAGCAAGGCTCGTCGGCCAAGCCGGCGAAGTCCGCCGCCGCGGCCGGGAAGAAGCCCGCCCAGAAGGCCGCGGCCAAGCCGCAGCGGCCGGTCGGAAAAGCGGCCAATGGCGGCTTCTCGCTCGACATGGGCGATGCGCGCAACCAGCTCGACCGGCTCGATGCCGAGTTCGAGCGCAACAACGCGGCGTAACCCGGAGTCTGCGATGGCCGATGCACAGCAGTATGTCACGCTCGGAATCGCCAAGGAGATCTTCGCGGTTCCTGTGACCCAGGTGCAGGAGATCCTGGACGTCTGTCCGATTGCCGCGCTGCCGCGCGCGCCGGCCTACCTGCTGGGCATGATCGATGTGCGCGGCCGGGGCATTCCGGTGATCGACCTGCGCATGAAGATCGGGATTGCCGCGGTTGAGGACGGCCGCGACACCCGCATCCTGGTGCTGACGGTGGCGACCGAAGCCGGCGAACGTCTGATCGGGCTCAAGGCCGACCGCGTGTTCGAGGTGACGTCGCTCGACAACGACAGCCTGGAGCCGCCGCCCGACATCGGCGCGCAGTGGCAGTCGGAGCTCATTGCCGGCGTCGGCCGCCGCAAGGGCGCCTTCGTCACCGTGCTCGACCTCAAGCTGATGTTCGCGTCCGAGAAGCTTGGCGCCATCGCCGAGCCGGCCGCGCAGAACGCGGCCTGACCGGATGGCGCAGGCAGTAATGCGTACTTCCGCCGTCGCGGACTATTCCGATGCCGATCAGCTCGGCGAGCGGAATTATCAGCGGCTGGCGGCGCTGGTCGGCAAGCACTCGGGGATCAGGCTGCCTCCGGGCAAGCGCCTGATGCTGGAGGGCCGGCTGCGCAAGCGCGTACGCCTTCTCGGCTACGGCAGCCTCGACGAATACTGCCACTATCTGTTCGAGGCGAATGGGCTGGCCGAGGAGCTGACCCATCTGATCGATGTGGTCACCACCAACAAGACCGACTTCTTCCGCGAGCCGCAGCATTTCGACTATCTGATCCAGAAGATCGTGCCGGACATCCTGGCCAAGCGGTCGTTCGGCGCGACGCAGCCGCAGCTGAAGATCTGGAGCGCGGCATCCTCGACCGGCGCCGAAGCCTACACCATCGGCATGGTGCTGGCCGACATGGTGCAGCGCGGCTCGAAGTTCCGCTTCTCGCTGCTCGGCACCGACATCTCGACCGATGTCCTGAAGCAGGCCGTGCGGGCGGTCTATCCGCAGGAGATGGTGGCGCCGGTGCCGTACGATTTTCAGATGCGGTACCTGATGCGCTCGCGCAACAAGGGCGCGCGCCAGGTGCGGATCGTGCCCGAGCTGCGCCGCGTCACCCAGTTCCAGCATCTCAACCTGATGGATTCGGCCTACCCGATCGACCGCGATGTCGACGTGATCTTCCTGCGCAACGTCCTGATCTATTTCGAGAAGCAGACGCAGCAGGAGGTCTTGAAGCGGCTCGTCAGCCATCTGCGGCCCGGCGGGCATTTGATCCTCGGCCATTCCGAGTCGATGATCGGCACCACCCTGCAGTTGACCCAGGTCGCTCCGGGAGTCTTCCAGAATGCTTGAGGAGCGGACGCAAGCACCGGAACGCAGCAGGCGGAAGATCCGCGTGCTGATCGTCGACGACTCGGCGTCGGTGCGGCAGACGCTGTCCGAGATCATCGACAGCGATCCCGAGCTCGAGGTGATGTCGACCGCCGCCGACCCGTTCTCGGCCGCCGAGCGCATCCGGCGCGAGATTCCCGACGTGCTGCTGCTCGACATCGAGATGCCGCGCATGGACGGGCTGACTTTCCTGCGCCGGATCATGGCGCAGAAGCCGATCCCGGTGGTGATCTGCTCGAGTCTGACCGAACAGGGCTCCGGCACCTTCATAGAGGCGCTGGAGGCCGGCGCGGTCGACGTCGTCAACAAGCCGCGCATCGGCACCGCGCAGTTCCTGCAGGAATCGCGCGAGCGCATCTGCGACGCCGTGAAGGCCGCGGCGCAGGCCAAGCTGCGCCGCCCGCGTCCCGCTGCGAAGCCCGTGGCGGTCGAGAAGAAGCTCACCGCCGACGTGATCATTCCGAGCCTGCCGCTGTCGCGCACCGCCGCGCGGCGGCTGGCCGGTGCCGACCCGATCATCTTCATCGGCGCATCGACCGGCGGCACCGAGGCGTTGCGCGTGGTGCTGGAGGCCTTGCCGCCCGATACGCCCGGCACGGTCGTGGTGCAGCATATGCCGGAGAAATTCACTGCCGCCTTCGCGCGCCGCCTCAACGGTATCTGCGCCATGGAGGTCAAGGAGGCCGAGGAGGGCGACCGGGTGACGGCCGGACGCGTGCTGATCGCGCCGGGCAATCACCACGTCGTGCTGCAACGGTCCGGTGCGCATTGCACCGTCACGCTCAACGATGGCCCGCCGGTGTCGCGTCATCGCCCGTCGGTCGACGTGCTGTTCCGCTCCGCTGCTCAGTCCATGGGCGCCCACGCCATCGGCGTCATTCTGACCGGCATGGGCGACGACGGCGCCCGCGGATTGCTGGAGATGAAAACCGCCGGTGCCATGACGATCGCGCAGGATGAGGAATCCTGCGTGGTGTTCGGCATGCCCAAGGAAGCCATCCAGCGCGGCGCCGCGAGCCTGGTGCTGCCGCTCGAGAAGATCGCCGGTGAAATCGGCAAGTGGCATCAGAAGGTCGCATAGTCATGTCCGGCCTGAGCGCCCGCCGCATCGAGCCGGTCGAGGAATTCGACGAGTCACCCTCGCGGGCGGATATCGTTGCGCAGCTGCGTGCTCTTGAAGATGGGCTTCGCAAGCCCCGTGAGCTGATCGAGAGCGTCTTTCTCGACGTCGGCCAGGACCTCGAGTGCTGCGCCGGCCAGCTCAACGACATCACCCGCACCTTCGAAACACTGTCCGGAAATCTCGCCAGCGACGAGGTGGTCGCGGCGACCGATCGCCTCGCCAATGTGGCGCAGACGATGCAGGAGATGGGCGGCTCGCTCAGCGCCGAGGGACCGACCCTCGAGAAGCTCGTGCGGACCATCGCGTCGACCAAGCGTCCGATCGACCAGCTGTCGGAAATCATGGAGACGATCAAGATCGTCACCGTCAGCGCCCGCATCGCGGCCAGTCAAGTTGGCAAACATGGCGGCGATCTCACGGTGTTCACCGCCGATATCGCAAAGCTTTCGGAGCGTGCGTCGTCGACGATTGCGAACTTCAGCGGGACCTACGAGCGTCTGATCGGCATGCTGGGTCAGGCGATGCTGACCTGGAAGCGCTTTGAAAAGCAGCACAGCAAGACGCTCGGCGGCGTGGCGACCAGGCTGAGCGGAAGCCTCGCGGCGATCGCCGAACACCGCCAGCAGGCCATCGCGGCCAGCGCCGACACCGGCGAGTATTCCAAGCGGATCGCCGAGCAGCTCGGCACCGCCGTGTTCGCGCTGCAGATCGGCGACATCACGCGCCAGCGCGTCGAGCATGTCGAGGAGGCGCTTCGGGCTGCGACCGGCGCCTTCGACAAGGCCAGCTCGGAGAGCAAAGGCGCGGCCGTGGTCGGCGCCATCTGCCGCCTGCAGTCGGCGCAGATGGAGCAGGTGCTGACCGACTTCGACCGGGAAACCGCACAGATCGTCGACGTGCTCGAGCGCCTGGCCGGCGACACGGATCGCGCCTTGCAGCGCGGCCAGGAGACCTACGGCGGCCATGGCGGCGAAAGCCATTCCTTCCTGGCGGAGCTCGGCAGCGAGTTGCAGAACGCCTGCGCGCTGATGCGCGACTACGAGAAGGCCTGTCTCGAGCTCGGCGCTGCGGCGGGCGCCGTGACGACCGGTGTCGAAGACATGCTCGGCTACGTCGCGGTGATCGGCAAGATCGAGGCCGATCTGCGCATGGTCAGCCTCAACATGACGCTGAAGTGTGTCCGGCTCGGCGACGGAGGCCGTGCGCTGACCGTCATTGCCGAGCAGTTGCAGGAGCTCGTGACCCAGACTGTCGTTGCGGCGCAGGAGGTGAAGCGGCAGCTCAGTGCGGCCTCGGCCGACGCCGGCGCGCTGAAAGGCGGCGTGGCCGCGACCCAGTCGCAGAAAATCAACCAGCTGGAACGGGACGCCGAAGAGTCGCTGGCCTTGCTGCAATCCGTCGACGGCAGCCTGACCAACGCGCTGGCCGTCATGGCGCGCGAGGGCGCGAGCGTCCTGGGCGGCTTGCAGAAGGCCTCGGCCGGGATCGCGGCGCGCGCCGAGATCGGCGAAGCCTTCCAGGACAATATCGCCGGCATCAGCCGGCTGTCCGGCGCCTACAGCGGCGACGCCGACGAGGAATCGAAGGCCATCATGGCCGACGCCACGGCGCATCTGGGCCAGCGCTACACCATGGCCAGCGAGCGCCAATTGCATGAGCAGTTCGGAGGACCATCGTCCGCCGGCGATGCAAAAGCCGGTGCTGCAAAGCCCGAGGACGACGGCAACCTCGACGATCTTTTTCTATAGTGGTGCGGCCCGACCCGACCTCTAGTGAACCACGAAGTCGCTTTGGTGGAGATGGTTCACGTCGACATTCTGGAGCACGATGGTGGTGCCGGCGATATTGATGTCGTGCACGCCTGAGGCTGCGGAATGCAGGCTGTTGAGAAAAGCCTGGAATGCCGGATCGTTCGCGCCGGTGAAGATGCCGTCGAGGACAATGCGATCCTGGCCGATGGCGAAGTCGGTGACCGTGTTGGTGCCTTCGCTTCCGGCGAACACGAACTTGTCCTGCCCCAGGCCGCCGGTGAGCGTGTCGCCGCCGCCGTTGCCGTCGAGCACGTCGTTGCCGGAACCGCCGACGATAATGTTGCTGGCTGAGGTTCCGGCGACCTTGAGATCGCCCTGCAGGGCGGTGGCGTCGAGGTCGGCGCCGAGATTCTTGACGATGAAATCGGCCTGACCGTCGAGCGTCAGGGTCTTGCCGGCGGCGAGGTGCACGGCGTTGACCCGGATGGTGTCCGCCGCCTCGTCGCCGCTGATCTGGATGTCGTTCGAACCCGTGACGATGACGTTCGAGCTTGCCGCGCCGTTGGCTGCGACCTCGATCGTCAGGGCGCCGGTGTCGGTCGCGGCGCTGAGATTGCCGTCGGTGAGCGTGACCGAGGCGTCGTGATCGCCTTTGAGCCTGAGGAAGTGATCGTCGGCGAGCGCCGTGGCGTCGATGGTGTTGGTGCCGGAGCCGGTCGTGATGATGAGGTCGGCGGCATCCGAGGTGGTGACGTCCAGGCTGCCGGAAAGATCGGCGGCGTCGAGGTTGGCCTGAAGGTGCGTGACCGTGAAGGCCGCGAAGCCGTTGATGTCCAGGGACTTGCCATCGGCAAGGTTTGTTGCGTCGACCTGGATGTGATCGAGGGCCTCATCGCCGGTGACCTGGATGTTGTTCTGGCCTGTGGTGATGGTGTTGGTGCTGGCCGCGCCGTTGGCGGCGACTTCGACGAAGAGATGACCGGTGTCGGTTGCGGCGTCGAGGTTTCCGTCGGAGAGGAAGATGCCGGCGCCGTCGTCGCCCTTGAGCTCGAGAACATGATTGGCGGCGAGCGCCATGGCATTGATGAGGTTGATGCCCGAGCCGGTCGTGATGCTGAGGTCGGCGACATCCGACACGGTGGCGAAAAGGCGGCCGGAAAGGCCGGTGGCGTCGAGGTCGGCCTTGAGGCTCGTGACGGTGAAGTCGGCGAGACCGTCGAGGGTGAGAGTCTTGCCGTCGGCGAGGGCGGCGGCATCGATCTGAATGTCGTCGTGGGCTTCGTCGCCGGTGATGTGGGTGTCGTTCGAGCCCGTCGTGATGGTGTTGGAGCTGACGGCGCCGTTGGCCACGATCTCGACGGTGAGGCTGCCGATATCGGCTGTGGCGTCGAGGTCGCCGTCTTTCAGCGAGACCGACGCGGCGTAGTCGCCCGAGAGGTTGAGCACGTGGCCGCTGGTGAGCGCCGTGGCGTCGATGGTGTTGGTACCTGAGCCGGTCCTGATGCTGAGATCGGCAACATCAACAGTGCTGACGTCGAGGCTGCCGGTGACGCCCTTGGCGTCGAGATCGCCGGCCAGATGATCGACGGTGAAATCGGCCGGGCCCGCAAGCGTCAGGGCCTTGCCGTCGGCCAAGGCTGAGGCATGGACCGTGATGTCATCGGCGGTGCCGCCCGGCAGCAAAGCGCCAGCTGTGATGCCGGTGTCGTTCGATCCGGTGGTGATGTCGACCGTGCCGGCGCCGGCGATGTCGGCGGTGGTGACATCGAGCGTTCCGGTGAGTCCCGCCGCGTCGAGATCGCCCTTGAGGTTCGTCACGGTGAGCTGAGCCGGACCGTCGAGGGTCAGGGTCTTGCCGTCGGCGAGCGCCGTGGCGTTGACCAGGATGCTGTCCTGGGCTTCGTCGCCGGTGACGTGGATGCCGTTTGAGCCGGTGGTGATGGTGTTGGAGCTCGCGGCGCCGTTGGCGACCACCTCGACGGTGAGGACGCCGGTGTCGGTCGCGGCGTTGAGGTCGCCATTCGCGAGCGACACCGAGGCGTCGTGGGTGCCTTTGAGCCTGAGCAGGTGATTGTTGGTCAGCGCCCTGGCGTTGATGGTGTTGACGCCGGAGCCGGTCGTGACGCTGAGATTGACGACGTTGGCCGTGGTGACGTCGAGGTCGCCGGAGAGGCCCGAGGCGTCGAGGTCGCCCTTGAGGTGCGTGACGGTGAACTGCGCCTGACCGTCGAGGGTCAGGGTGTTGCCGTCGGCGAGCGCCGTGGCATCGACCGCGATGTCGTCCTGGAGCTCGTCGCCGGTGACGTGAGTGTCGTTCGAGCCCGTGGTGATGGTGTTGAAGCTCGCGGCGCCGTTGGTCACGACTTCGACGGTCAGCTTGCCGGTGTCGGCGTGAGCGTCGAGGTCGCCGCCGCCGAGCGTAATCGAGGCGTCGTCGTTGCCTTCGAGGTCGAGGGTGTGGCCGCTGGTCAGCGCCGTGGCGTCGATGGTGTTGGTGCCGGAGCCGGTCGTGATGCTGAGGTCGGCGACGTTGGCCGTGGTGACGGCGAGATCGCCGGACAGGCCCGAGGCATCGAGGTCGCCCTTGAGATGGGAGACCGCGAACTTGGCCGGACCATCGAGGGTCAGGGTGTTGCCGTCGGCGAGCGTGGTGGCATCGACCGTGATGTTGTCCCCGAGCTCGTCGCCGGTGACGTGGATGTCGTTCGAGCCCGTCGTGATGGTGTTGGTGCTCGCGACGCCGTTGACGAGCACCTCGACGGTGAGGACGCCGGTGTCGGTGTGGGCGTCGAGGTTGCCATCGGTGAGCGAGACCGAGGCGTCGTGGTCGCCGTCGAGGTCGAGGGTGTGGCCGCCGGCGAGCGCCGCGGCGTCGATGGTGTTGGCGCCGGCACCGGTCGTGATGCTGAGATCGGCGACGTCAGCCGTGGTGACGTCGAGATCGCCCGTCAGGTGCGTGGCGTCGAGATCGCCGGCCAGGCCGGACACGGTGAATTGAGCCTTGCCGTCGAGGGTCAGGGTGTTGCCGTCGGCCAGCGCGGTGGCGTCGACCGTGATGTCGTCCCCGAGCTCGTCGCCGGTGACGTGGATGTCGTTCGAGCCCGTCGTGATGGTGTTGGCGCTCGTGGCGCCGTTGACGAGCACCTCGACGGTCAGGACGCCGGTGTCGGTGTGGGCGTCGAGGTTGCCATCGGTGAGCGAGACCGAGGCGTCGTCGTCGCCTTCGAGGTCGAGAGTGTGGCCGCCGGCGAGCGCCGTGGCGTCGATGGTGTTGGCGCCGGCACCGGTCGTGATGCTGAGATCGGCGACGTCAGCCGTGGTGACGTCGAGGTCGCCGGAGAGGCCTTTGGCGTCGAGATCGCCGACCAGATTATCGACGGTGAAATCCGCCGGACCGGCAAGAGTCAGGGTCTTGCCGTCGGCGAGCTGGGCAGCGTGGACCGCGATGTCATCGGCGGTGCCAAGCGGCAGCAGGGCGCCTGCCGTGATGCTGGTGTCGTTCGATCCAGTCGTGATGTCGATCGTGCCGGCGCCCGCGATGTCGTCGGTGGTGACATCGAGCGTTCCGGTGAGGCCCGAGGCTTCGAGGTCGCCTTTGAGATGCGTGACGGTGAACTCAGCCTGACCGTCGAGGGTCAGGGTGTTGCCGTCGGCGAGCGCCGTGGCATCGACCGTGATGTCGTCGTGGGCTTCCTCGCCGGAGACCCGGATGTCGTTCGAGCCCGTGGTGACGGTGTTGGTGCTGACCGCGTTGTTTTTCAGCACTTCGACCGTCAGCACGCCGGTGTCGGTGTGAGCGTCGAGGTCGCCATCGGTGAGCGAGACGGAGGCGTCGTGGTTGCCGTCGAGGTTGAGGACGTGAGTGCCGGCCAGCGCCGTGGCGTCGATGGTGTTGGCACCGGAGCCGGTCGTGATGCTGAGGTCCGCCACATCGGCGGTGGTGACGTCGAGGTCGCCGGAGAGACCCGAGGCGTCGAGGTCGCCGGCCAAATGGTCGACGGTGAAATCCGCCGGACCGGCAAGAGTCAGGGTCTTGCCGTCGGCGAGCTGGGCAGCGTGGACCGCGATGTCATCGGCGGTGCCGCCCGGCAGAAGAGCGCCCGCCGTGATGCTGGTGTCGTTCGACCCGGTGGTGATGTCGATCGTGCCGGCGCCCGCGATGTCGGTGGTGGTGACGTCGAGCGTTCCGGTGAGTCCGGCAGCGTTGAGGTCGGCGACCAGGTGATCAATGGTGAAGTCAGCCGGGCCCGCAAGGGTCAGGGTCTTGCCATCGGCGAGGGCTGCTGCGTGGACCGTGATGTCATCGGCCGTGCCGCCTGGCAGCAGAGCGCCAGCCGTGATGCTGGTGTCGTTCGATCCGGTGGTGATGTCGATCGTGCCGGCGCCGGCGATGTCGGTGGTGGTGACATCGAGCGTTCCGGAGAGGCCGGCAGCGTTGAGGTCGGCGACCAGATGATCAATGGTGAAGTCCGCCGGGCCCGCAAGCGTCAGAGTCTTGCCGTCGGCGAGGGCTGCAGCGTGGACGGCGATGTCGTCGGCGGTGCCGCCCGGCGGCAGAGCACCCGCCGTGATGCCGGTGTCGTTCGATCCGATGGTGATGTCGATCGTGCCGGCGCCGGCGATGTCTGCGGTGGTGACGTCAAGCGCACCAGTGAGGCTGGCAGCGTTGAGGTCGGCGACCAGGTGATCAATGGTGAAATCCGCTGGGCCCGCAAGCGTCAGGGTCTTGCCGTCGGCGAGCTGGGCGGCGTGAACCGCGATGTCATCGTCCGTGCCAAGCGGCAGCAGAGCGCCAGCCGTGATGCTGGTGTCGTTCGACCCGGTGGTGATGTCGATCGTGCCGGCGCCGGCAATGTCGGTGGTGGTGACATCGAGCGTTCCGGAGAGGCTGGCAGCGTCGAGGTCGGCGACCAGATGATCAATGGTGAAATCCGCCGGGCCTGCAAGCGTCAGGGTCTTGCCGTCGGCGAGGGCCACTGCGTGGACCGTGATGTCGTCGGCCGTGTCGCCCGGCAAGAGAGCGCCCGCCGTGATGCCGGTGTCGTTCGACCCGGTGGTGATGTCGATCGTGCCGGCGCCGGCGATGTCGGTGGTGGTGACATCGAGCGTACCGGTGAGGCCGGCAGCGTTGAGGTCGGCGATCAGGTGATCAATGGTGAAATCCGCCGGGCCCGCAAGCGTCAGGGTCTTGCCGTCGGCGAGCTGCGCGGCGTGGACCGCGATGTCATCGGCCGTGCCGCCCGGCAGGAGAGCGCCTGCGGTGATGCTGGTGTCGTTCGATCCGGTGGTGATGTCGATCGTGCCGGCGCCGGCGATGTCGTCGGTCGTGACGTCGAGCGTTCCGGAGAGGCCCGAGGCATCGAGGTCGCCCTTGAGATGGGTGACGGTGAACTCAGCCTGGCCGTCGAGGGTCAGCACGTTGCCGTCGGTCAGCGCCGTGGCATCGACCGTGATGTTGTCCCCGAGCTCGTCGCCGGTGATGTCGGTGTCGTTGGAGCCCGTGGTGATGGTGTTGGAGCTTGCGGCGCCGTTGGCCACGACCTCGACGGTGAGCGCACCGGTGTCGGTGTGAGCATCGAGGTCGCCGTCGCTCAGCGACACCGAGGCGCCGTGGGCGCCCGAGAGATTGAGGACGTGGCCGCTGGCCAGCGCCCTGGCGTCGATGATGTTGGCGCCGGAGCCGGTCGCGACGCTGAGGTCGGCGACATCCGAGACGGTGACGTCGAGGTCGCCCGACAGCAAGGTCGCGGTGAGGTCGCCCTTCAGGTTCGTGACGGTCAGGTCCGCCGTGCCGCTCAAGGTCAGCAGCGTGTCGTCGGCCAGCGCGGCCGCATTGATCGGGACGAGAACGGTCCCGTTGGCGACGATCGCCGAGGCGCCGGCGACCGAGATCTCGCCGCCGCCCTGGATCGATCCATCGAGCGTCAAGGTGGTGCCGGTGTGAACCGTGACGGCGGTGCCTGTATCGATAGTGACCGCATGGCCGGAGCTGCCATCGAGTTTGGTGTCGCCGATGACGTTGATCTCACCGGTACCGCTCAGCTTACCGCCGGCGATCGTCATGTCGGTCAGATTCAGGATCGCGCCCGGATCGACCGTAACGAGGCCTCCGACATTGTTCAGGGTCTCGTTCGACAGTTGCAGCGTGGTGCCGCTGCCTGTGATCAGGAGCTCTCCGTCATTCACGAAGCTGCCGAGATCGTGGATGCTGTTCGTCGCGCCGGTGCTGACCTTGATCAGGCCGTGGTTGATGAGATCGCCCGAGGCGATCGTGGTGTCTTGCAGGTTCAGCGTTGATGGGGCGTCGATCTGAATCCGGCCCGTGGCATTGGTAACATTCGCGGCAATGAAAACGATCAAGCCACTGATCGCCTCGATCACTCCGCTGTTGACGATGAGCTGGCCCGGATGCTGCGCGTTGCCGACCGTGAAGCTCGCGCCATTCTCGATCTGGACCGTGCCTTTCTTGTTGGAAAACGGATCATTGTCGGCGGCGTTGATCGAGAAATGGCCCCCGGCGATGTGAAGAGTGACGCTGCTGTTTGTGGCGCTGGCGTCCAGTCGCAAGCTGTTGAGCGAAATATCCGTCGTGCTCGTGACGTCGACGACGAGGCGCGTGGGGGCGAGTGATTCGATCACCACGTCCTGCGTGGGAAGCGGCTTCACGCCGGTGCTCCAATTCGAATCTGTCTCCCACAATCCGGTGGTGGCGTGCCACTCGACCTTGCCGGTCGGATCGAGATCCAGCGTGAGCGGCATGCGCTCAAAGTCGGAGTCGACCTCTCCGCCGAGCCCGCTCACTCTCGCGGAGATTTCCAGATAGGCCTCGGTGACGCCTGAAGCCGGCGTGGTCAGCGTCAGGCCGGAATAATAATCGGCGGCGAGGATCGTAAATGACGGGCCGGAATACGTATGTCCATTGCCGTCCTTGATGATGTATCCGGCCGGCACATGCTGAAACGTGACCGATATCAGATGCTCATAGGTCGGCGGAAAGGTTATCGAGATGTTCGGCGAAAAGTCCACTTCGCCGATCTGAAACCGGCTGATCGGCAGAAGATGGACGGTCGCAGGAATCGTGACGAGAGTGGGCGGCGCGCCTGCGTCGCCCGATTTCTGGTCGATGGGCCGATAGAAGAGCGCCGGGGTCACGCCGTCCTGCTGCAATCCGGCAAAGATCAGGATGCCAAACTTGCCGGAGTGGAAGCCATCGGCATCAAGCGAGCCGCCGGACCCGACGCCGCTGGCGGTGCGCTGAAACAGTTGGAAGAACGGATCCCGAGAACCCAACGAGAAAATGTCGTAGGCCGACTTGTAGGCGTTCTGCAGGTCGAGCATTTGCGCTCGCGTGTTGGCGACGATCTCGATGCTGAAGCCCGAGCCTCGAGGGTGCAGCACCAGCGTCTGGCCCGGATCGTCGACGATGAAGACCTGGGGATTGGGACCTTTGGTGATGACCTCGAACGTGCCGTGATGCAGATCCTTGAACGTTATGTCGTCGAAATCGAGGATCGTGATTTCTTCGCTGGCGGCGTTGGCTTCCTCGACGAGGCAAAGGATGAACAGCGCCGCGAGACCCGCGCTGATCGCAGCGCCGGCGCCAAGCGAGGTACCTCGTATGGCCGCGGAGGGAGTCTCGACGTTCAACCGGCCGTCGCGAACGCTGCGGCCCGGGAAAAAGCCGACCTTGCCGCGCACGATCTTTACGGAGGATGGGCCGGACGAGTCCTCTGCCGGATCGAAGGCGCCAATCGCGATGCTGGAATCGGGGCTGAGATGAAACGTGGTGCCGTCGAGCAAGCGGATCGTCGCCGAGCCGTCCGCGCCGGCCTCGATAACGTCGCCCTGATAGACCAGTTCGCCCTGTCGGAGGGCGGGGGACGCAAAACCGTCCCGAATCAGACCAACGCGTCCGGCAGCACTTTCGAGCCTGCCCACCGCCTTGCCAAACTGATCAAAAAAATCCGCGCCGACGAGATCGTCACGCATTCCAGCCGCAATCTTTCGATTAATCCTGATGACTGATACTATTGGTTTTTCTTTGATCTGTAATCGAAATTGAGGCTAAATTAGCTCAAATCCAATGTTTAAGCTTACCGCGCATGGCGCGAGGATGATGTTTCCTTTTCAGCGGCCTTTATCGGCCATTGCGCTGATTTCCTGCCTCGGTCTGGCATACAGCGGATGGACGGCGGTCCCGGCACTGGCTCAACAGCCGGCGGTGGCCAGCGACAGCGACAACCGGTCGATCGGTAAGGTTATTGCGGTCGGCGGATCGGTGACGATCGAGCGCATCGCCGCGGTGGCTGTCCAGGTCAGCGCCGCCGGCGGCCGGGGCGCAGCCCGGGTCGGCGACCAGGTCTACCAGGGCGACATCGTCGAGACGGCCGGCGACGGCACCATCGGCATCCGGTTTCTCGACGGCACGTCCTTCAACCTGTCGAAGAACGCCCGGATCGAGCTGAACGATTTTGTCTACAGCCCCAAGGCCAGCGGCAACTCGACGCTGCTCACCCTGCAAAAAGGGACGCTGACGTTTATTGCCGGCGCGGTGGCCAAGATCGGCGACATGAAGGTCGAAACGCCGGTGGCCACCATGGGCATCCGCGGCACGGCGCCCCGGGTGGAAATCCTGGAGGACGGGAGCGTCAAGTTCTCGACCTTGATCGAAGAGTACAAGAAGGAGCAGCAGGGGATCGGCGCGCCGAGGGCTCCCGGCCGCGCGGAGCTCATTGAGACCATGGAGCTCTGCAACGATCGCAATCCGGCGGCGAGCCAGCGCCGGATCGTGGCCTGCAAGACGCTCGCCGACGGGCATGCCGACAAGGGCGAATCGCTCGCGCTGCTCTACAACAACATGGGCACCGCTCGCGTCGTGACCGGCGATTATACGAATGCGATCCAGGACTATACGGTCGCGATCAGCAACGACGGGCGATCGGCAAAAGCCTTTAATAATAGGGGCATTGCCTACGAAAAGAGCGGCGATGCGGCGCGGGCTCTCGCGGATTTCTCGCAGGCGCTGACGATATCGCCGGACTATGTGCCGGCGCTGGCGAACCGCTCGAAGCTTTATGAAAGCATCGGCGACTACCCGCGGGCGGTGGCCGATGTGAGCCGGGCCATCACGCTGCAGCCTGGCTCTGCCGCATTCTGGAATCAGCGCTGCTGGATCCGTGCGATCGGGTCGTCGCTTCAGGACGCCCTGGCCGATTGCAACGAGGCGATCCGCCTGGGTCCACCGACGGCGGCCCGGTTTGATTCGCGGGGGCTGGTTTATCTGAAGCTCGGCAATGCCTCGCAGTCGCTGGCGGACTACAATTCCGCGCTGGGGATCAATCCGCAGCTGGCGAGCGCGCTTTACGGCCGGGGGCTCGCCAAGCGGCGGCTGGGCGACACGGCGGGAGGCAATGCCGACGTTTCGGCCGCGCTGGGCGCCGATGCCAGCATGGCGGATCAGTTCACCCGTTTGGGCGTGCGGTAAGCCCGCGCTTTACGACTTCGCCCGACTGGCGACCGGCTTCCATTCGCGCACGCGCTGCCGGATGTCGTCCATGTCCGGCCGGGGCACGTCCTGGGACATTGTTTCCAGTTGTTTCCGGGCTTTCGTATCGCCGCGCGAAGCCGCCAGGCTCATCCAGAAAACCGCTTGATGGACGTCCCGGGCGACACCGCGGCCGTCGAAATATTGAACACCGAGACTGGACTGGGCGAGGACATAGCCCTGGTCGGCCGCGGCCCGATACCATTTGACCGCTTCGGCCTCGCTTCGGGCGACGCCGCGGCCGGTCGAATAGAGGATGGCCAGATTGTACTGCGCGAGCACGTGGCCTTGCTTCGCTGCGGCGATCACCCACTTGGCAGCTTCCTTGTCGTCAACGGGCGTGCCGCGGCCTTTGGCGTAGTGCAGCGCCAGGCTGTATTGCGCGCCGGCGTGGCCGGCTTCCGCCGCGGCTCGGTACCACTTGATCGCAGCCTGGTCGCTTCTCGGGACGCCTTCGCCGCTGGCGGCCATCGAGCCGAGCTTGAACTGCGCGTCCGTATAATTTTGCGCCGCGGCCTTCTCAAACCATGCGGCCGCTTCGGTGGCGCTGCGCTCCACGCCCTGGCCGTTAAAATACAATGTTCCGATGTTAAATTGGCCGCGGGCGTTTCCCTGGTCCGCCGCCCGCCGGAACCATCGCACCGCCTCGGCGTAGCTCTGGTCCACCCCGAGACCGTCGGCGTAAAGGCCTCCGACGGCAATCTGAGCGGCGGCGTCGCCCTTCTCGGCCAGCGGCTTCCAACGTTGCAACGCCGAAGCGTACTCGCCGCGGTCATAGGCGGCGCCGCCGTCCTCGAATTCACCCGCCCTCAGGCCGCCAAGGTATGTAAACACCAGCAGAGCAACGGCGGTCGTCAGTCGCAGCATGGATCGGACACCTTCCCAAGTTCGATCCCATTCTTAGGAATTTCTCCGGCGGCGGCAATCTGTCGGTTCGTCGGGGGTCAGATGACGATCGAGCCCAGGCTCGCGCCGCCGCAGACATACAGCGTCTGGCCGGTGATGAAGCTCGCGTTACGGTCGCAGAAGAACATCACCGCACGGGCGACATCGTCGGGGCGGCCGAGCCGCTTCACCGGAATGGCCGCAGCCAGCGCCTGCTCGCGTTCGCTGTCCTTCGGCACCACGCTGTGGAACATCTCGGTGTCGGAGATCGGCCCCGGCGCGATGACGTTGACGGTGATACCGTCCGCCGCAAGCTCCAGCGCCCAGGTGCGGGCCATGCCGAACATGCCGGCCTTGGTCGCCGCGTACGCGGTGCGCGTCTGCAGGCCCAGCGCGCCGCGCGACGAGATCAGGACGATGCGGCCGAAGCGCTCCCGCTTCATCGCCGGCAGGCACGCCTGCACCAGCGCGATCGCCGATCCGAGGTGCAGCTGCGACAGCGCTTCGAGATCATCGAGGTTCACGGCAGGCAGAAGCGCGGGCCTGATCGTGCCGGCGTTGTGCACGACATGCGTGACCGCAAACCGGCACGCCACACCGGTCACGGCTTGCGCGGTCGCCGCCCGGTCCGTGAGATCGACCTCGAACGAGTGCAGGCGCGCATGCGTCTGCTTGGGTTTGTCCAGTGCGAGCGAGACGACCTCGTAGCCCGCCTCGAGCATCTGTCGGCAGATCTCCGCGCCGATGCCGGTCGAGCCGCCGGTGACCACCGCGACGGAGCGCTCGGTCACTTGACGGCTCCATTGGCCGCTCCATTCACCAGCGCGAGCACGCGCAGCGGGCTGCCGGAGCCCTGCTTGATCTTGAGCGGTGCCGCGATGATCACCGCGCCCTTGGGCGGCAGCAGATCGAGGTTGGTCAGGCACTGCAGGCCGAACCGGCCTTTGCCGTGCATATAGAAATGCGCCGGGTATGGCGGGTTGAAGTGATGGCCCTGGCCGAAGTCCGTGCCGATCGTCTCGGTGCCGAAGCCGTGCACGTCGCGCTCTTCGACGAACCACCGCACCACCGCGGGCTCAGGTCCCGGCGTATGCGCGCCGTCGTCGCGCAGTCCCGCATAGTCCGGAAAGGTCCGCTTCGACCAGTCGGTGCGCAGCAGCACCCAGCTGCCCGGTTCGATCTGGCCGTGGCGCGCCTCCCATTGCTCGACGAACGGGATGGTCAGCGCGAAGTCCGGGTTGTCCGCGCATTCCTTGGAGCAGTCGACGACGCAGGCCGGCGCGATGAACTTGCGCACGTCGATGGTGTCGACCGCGTTGTTCGGCAGGTCCTTGCCGGAGATCCAGTGGATCGGCGCGTCGAAATGCGTGCCGGTGTGCTCGCCGAGGCTGATGTTGTTCCAGTACCAGGCCGGTCCACGCTCGTCGTAGCGCGACACCTCCTCGATGCGGAACGGTGTGCATTGCCCAAGCTCCGGCGGCAGCACGATGGTCGGGAAATCCTGCGACAGCGTCTGCGTGAGATCGATGACGCGGATGTCGCCGCCGGATACGGCGCGGGCGAAGGCAAGAAGGTCGATCGGCGCCATGCTCAGCCTGCCATCTCGCGTTCGAGCGCCTTGGGGTTGGCCGCGAGCCGCGCCCTGATGTCCTCGGCGACGTCGCCGACGTAGACGTCCTCGATGCCTTGCTTGAGCGCGCGGACCACGGCGTTGGCGAGCGTCGCCGGCGCCACCTTCGGCGGCGGCACGGTCTGGAACCATTCGGTTTCGAGCGGGCCTGAGAACACGTTCAGCACCTTCACGCCGCCGGGGCGCAGCTCGGCGCGCATGCATTGCGCGGCGGAGAGGCAGGCGGCTTCGGCTGCCGAATAGGAGCCGTAGGCCGGCCAGCTCATCAGCGCGTGCACGGACAGCAGATTGACGAACGCCGTCGCCGAGTTCACGCCGTCGGCGCCGCGCGCCCGCAGCGCCGGGCCGAAGGCCTGGGCGAGGCGCATCAGGCCGAGATAACGGATGTCGATCTCCTCGCGCGCGACCGTGAGGCCATGGCGGTCGACCACGCCGCCGGCGCGGACATGCTCCGCGGAGTTCACCACGATGTCGATGCGCGAGCCGTTCTGCTCGGCCTGCTCGGTGACCGATTCGGTGTCGGTGACGTCGAGCGGCACGATCTCGACGCGCTCGATCTTGCGCAGCGCGTCGAAGCCGGGAAACGGCTTCCAGGCGTTGGCGAGGCCTACGAAGACGATCGAGGCGCCAGCGTCGGAGAAGGCCTTCGCCAAGGCCTGGCCGACGGCGTTGCGGCCGTCGGTGACCAGCACGCGGCGGAACTTGGGATCGCAGGTCATCTCGCGCAGGTGCGGGTCATCGGCCATGTTCGGGGTGTCCTTCTCCGGCAGCGCGATTGCGACCGCCGAGCCGCTCTTGTCGAGCTTGAATTCGAGCCGCACGCGGCCGCCTTCGACGGTGTCGCCGTGCAGATGCGCGACCACCACGGGACCGACGTCGAGCTTCACGGTGCCGACCCGCCACGGCGTGCGCTCACGAAAATAGAGGTCGGTCGAGGTCCGCACCGTGGTTTCGGCGATCAGCGTGCCGCCGCGCTCGACGTTGCGGAACGGCAGCCGTGCCGACAGGCACGACGGACAGGCGTCGCGGGGCGGGTAGATGACGGCGCTGCAATCGAGACAGACTTGAAGCGCAAAGCGGCCTTCGGCCGCGGCGGCAGTGAGGCCGTGGGCGGTGCGGCTGCGGACGCCCTGCGGCGCGAGCGGCCGCTGGGTCCGCTTCAGCGGATTCTTGCGCTTGGGGCGGGTGAGAGGTTCGGTCATGCGGCTCTCGCCAGAATAGCGGCGCAGGATGACAGGCCGCGATCGTAGTTGATCATGCCGAAGCCCGATACCACGCCGGCTTGGGCCTTGGGCACCTGGGTGCCGAGCGGCGCGCCAAGGATTTGGCGCATCGCCTCGACCATGCCGATGAAACCGCCGGCCGCTCCGGCCTGGCCGACCGAGAGCTGCCCACCCGAGGTGTTGTGCGGGAACGTGCCGTCGTTGGTGAAGCTGTGCTGGCGCACGAAATCCGGGCCTTCGCCCTTGCCGCAAAAGCCGAGGTCCTCGAACTGCATCATCACGATGACCGGATAGTCGTCATAGGTCTCGACGAAATCGACTGCATCGGGTTTCAGCCCCGCCATCGACCACAGCTCGCCGATATCGAGCGCCCAGCCGCCGCGCTCCTGGATCGGGTCGTCGGTGAAGGCGTTGTGCCGCTCAATGGTCGAGAGCAGGCGCACGCCCGGGAGCCCGAGGGACTTCGCGGTGTCCTCGCGGCACACCAGCAGCGCCTCGGCGCCGGCGCACGGCATCACGCAATCGAACAGATGAATCGGGTCGGCGATCGGCCGCGCCGCCATGTATTCGTCGAGCGTCAGCTTCTTCTTCATCATCGCGTGCGGCACCGCCAGCGCGTTGTCGCGCTGCGCGACGCAGAGCTTGCCGAAGTCCTCGCGCTTGGCGCCATAGCGGTTCATGTAGTTCTTGGTGATCAGCGCAAACGACGAGTTGGCGCCGCCCGATCCATATGGATAGACCGCATCCTGGGCGAAGCGCGAAAACGTCGACAGCGTCTTGCGGAACGAATCGACGTGGTTGGTGTCCGCGCCGACACAGGCCACGATCTCGGCGTCGCCGGCCTGCACGGCGCGCGCGGCGCGGCGCAGCGCCACGACGCCACTCGCGCCGCCGAACGGAATGTGATCGAGCCAGCGCGGCGACAGGCCGAAGTGCTGGGTGAGGCCGACCGCCGAGTCAGGCCCCACCGTGAAGCTCGACACCGCGAGTCCGTCGATGTCGCGCGGCCGCAGGCCAGCCATTTTGACGAGCTCGTGCAGGGCGCGGCCGATCCACCATTGCGCGCTCTGCGTCGAATAGCGCTGGTAGGGAATCGTGACCGGCGCGCAGACGACGATGCCGTCATAGGATTTCCGGATCGCAGCAGATGGCATCGGGGCGCTGCTCCGGCTCACATGAACAGCTGGATGTTGCCGAAGGCCGCGTCGCAATTGACGATGTCGACGCGCTTCATCTTGATCTTCAGCTTGCCGTCGATGACAGCCAGCGTGTGCGTGGCCCAGGCCGCGTAGAGCTGCTGGTCGTCGTAGCGCGTCTCGACGTAATGCATCGGCGTCCAGGTGACGTATTCGTTGCCGGCCTCGTCGCGCTTGTCGATCTGCGGGGTCTGCAGCAGGTGGTGGCACCGGCTTCTCGGCTTCTGCGAGAAGGTGCGGTTGCCCTTGAGGCGTTCGATGCGGATCGTCAGCAGCAGCTTGTCCTCGTACATCAGCGACGCGGTGAGCTTGGGATCGGTCTGGCCCCATTCCAGCGGCATCCAGTAGATGCCGTCCTCGGCGAACAGGCCGAGCCATTCGTCGAGACGCTGCGTGTCGATCAGCCGCGCCTCGTGGAGGACGAAATCAATCAGTTCCTGGTCGGTTGGCGCGGTCACGTGCTTCACCGCGGGCATCACATGGACAGCGTCATGTACTTCGACCAGGCGCGGAACTGGTTGCGCATCTGCCATTCGGTGGTGCCGTTGGTCTCCGCGGTGACGTCCGTGCCTTCCGCCGGGTCGTAGAGCCTGCCGACGTTCACCCACTGGTTGGCGTCGACCTTCAGGCCCTCCTGCGCACGCTCGTACACTTCGAGATCGTCATGGCCGACCACCGACGTGGGCGCATTGATCAGCCGGTTGTACATCAGGGTGCGCTCCAGCAGCAGGTCCGGTGCATCGACCAGCCGGAACGTCCAGGATTCCACCAGCGTCTTGTGGGCGGAGATCGGCTTGAACAGGCGGATGAGCTGGATCGGCCCTTTGATCATCAGGTTCGGGAAATAGATCGTGTTGTGCCGGTTCTCGTCGAGGATCGCCTTGGCGCGCTGCTCGCCATAGGCCGCGACCATCTTGTCGAAGTAGTCCGGGATCGCCGAATAGTTGGAATGGATGGAGTGGTGCACGCCGGTGTGGCCGTGGCCGTTCGGCCAGACCCGAATGCCCATCTGTTCGAAGAAGTCGTAAGGCGCCATGAACGGCGCGTAGATCTCGACCGCCATCGGCTTCTTGGCGCCGGGCGGCGCGTTCTTCCAGACGTTGATCGCGGTGCCGGCCGACGACTCATGCGCCACCATCGGATGGCAGGTGTCGGTCTGGTTCTCGACCAGCATCTTCCAATTGCAGTTGTGCATGTAACGGAACACGCCGCCGGCGACCTGGAGCTTTCCGGCGGGCGAGCGGTCCACCATGTTGTCGAAGCTCGACAGGCTTTCGCCGAAGAACTCCTCGAAGCCCGGGCCGACATCGTTGAGCTTGGCGAACACGAAGCCGCGGTAGTTGTGGACGTGCCGCACCGGGTTCATGCCTTCGGCGGCGTGGCTGTCCTGCAGGCCGGCTTTCTCATAACCCTTCGCCAGCGGAATCTGCCGCAGCGTGCCGTCGGTGCGGAACGTCCAGGCGTGATACGGGCAGCGGAAGAACTTGCCGGTGTTGCCGCAGGTCTCGGTGGTGATGCGCGTGCCCTTGTGCGGGCAGCGGTTGTGCAGCACGCGCACCGTGCCGTCGGTGTGGCGCACCATCAGGATCGGTTGGGTGCCGACCGTCGTGCCGTAGTAGTCGCCTTCGTTCGGCACCTGGCTCTCGTGGCCGACATAGACCCAGGTGTTGGCGAACAGGTGCTCCATCTCGAGCTGGAACACTTCGTCGTCGATGTAGACGTCGCGGTGGACTTCGGTTTCGCGGATCAGGCTGCGGACCGCCTCGGCATTGCCGCGGTATCGGTTCATCATCGCATCCTCGTCGTCAGGATTAGTTTAGATTGCGACATTTTAAGCAGCAACATTTTGTCGCGCTCAACACTCTGGCACATCGAACACTTTTGCGCACTTGCCAGCAACGTTTCTTGCTTTAAACTTAAAATAATATCCGTGCTCAGTCGGTCCAGTGGGGAGGCCCGTCATGTTGTCGCGCATATCTTTTGGCATCGCCGCGCTGCTGCTGTCTGCGTGCCCAGGTCTCAGTGCCGATTTCACCGTCGGCTTCGTCACCTCGCTCAGCGGTCCCGGCGCCTCGATAGGCATTCCGTACGAGAAAGGCGTGCTGGCCGCGCAGGCCTATATCGCCAAGGTCGGCGACATCAACATCAAGCTCATTCGTCTCGATGATGCGTCGGATCCCTCGGCCGCGACGCGCAACGCGCGCAAGCTCGTCGAGGAGGAGAAGGTCGACGTGCTGATGGGCACGTCGGGCGTTCCCGGCACCACTGCGATGGCGATCGTCGGCGCCGAGACCAAGACGCCGCTCATCTCGCTCACGCCCGCGCCGATGCCGCAGCACGCCAACGGCCAGTGGATGCTCTCGATCCCGCAACCGCCGCCGCTGATGGTCGCCGCCGTGGTCGACAAGATGAAAGCCGCCAACATCAAGAAGGCGGCCTATATCGGCTTCAGCGATTCCTGGGGCGATCTGGTCTACGACGGCCTGATGAAGAATGTCGCCGGCTCCTCGATCGAGGTCGTCACCAACGAGCGCTACGCCCGCGCCGACACGTCAGTGACCGGCCAGGTCCTGAAGATCGTGGCTGCCCAGCCCGACGCCGTCATCACCGGCGGCTCCGGCACGCCCGGCGCGCTGCCCTACATCGCGCTGTCGCAGCGCGGCTACAAGGGCGGGCTCTACGGCACGCACGCGCTGATCAATCCGGACTTCGTCCGCGTCGGCGGCGCGGCGGTCGAAGGTGTGGTCTGCCCGACCGGCCCGGTGATCGTCGCCGAGCAGCTGCCGGACTCCAACCCGACCAAGAAAATATCGCTCGCGTTCCGCGAGGCCTACCAGAAGGCCAACAACGCGCCGACCACCGACGGGTTCTCGGCCTATGCGTTCGACGGCTGGCTGGTGATGGTCGATGCCGCCAAGCGGGCGCTCGCAAAGGCGCAGCCCGGCACGCCGGAATTCCGCGAGGCGCTGAAGAACGCGCTGCTGGAAACCAAGGAAGTGGTGGGCACGCACGCCGTCTACAACTACAAGCCCGGAAATGTGTACGGCGTCGACGAGCGTGCCCGTGTGCTGGTGCAGCTCCAAGGCGGCAAGTGGAAGCTGATCCCGTAACCAAGAACCGCAGCGGCCCGTTTTCACGATGACGCCGGAGATCGCCCTTCTCCTGGCGCAGGACGGGATTACGACCGGCGCGATTTACGTGCTGGTTGCGCTGGGGCTGGTGCTGATCTTCCTGGTGACGCGGGTCATCTTCGTTCCGTTCGGCGACGTGGTCGGCTATGCGGCGCTGACGCTCGCCGCGCTGCAGCTCAAGCAGACGCCCGGCACGGTCTGGCTGGTGCTGACGCTTGCGGCGCTGGCCACCGCGATGGAGGTGTGGACGCTCGCACGCCGCGGCGAGATGCGGCTGATCCCCAAGGCGCTGCTGACCTATGCGGTGCTGCCGGTCATCCCGGCGGCCCTGGTCTGGTTCGCCGCAGGCTACGATCTGCCGATGGCGGTCGGCATCGTGCTGACGCTGCTGATCGTGCTGCCGATCTCGCCGCTGCTCTATCGCATCGCGTTCCAGCCGCTGGCTGACGCGTCGGTGCTGGTGCTGCTGATCGTCGCGGTGGCGGTCCACTTCGCCATGTCGGGCATGGCGCTGATCTTCTTCGGCCCCGAGGGCTTCCGCACCCAGCCGATCACCAATGCGTTCTTCAACATCGGGCCGATGGGCGTTTCGGGCCAGAGCATCCTGATCGTCGTAAGCTCGGCGCTGTTCTCGTTCCTGCTGTTCGTCGTGTTCGAGCGGACGCTCACCGGCAAGGCGCTGCGCGCCACCGCGGTGAACCGGGTCGGGGCGCGGCTGGTCGGCATCAAGCCCGCAACCACCGGTGCGATCGCCTTCCTGCTGGCGTCGGCGCTCGCCGGCATCTCTGGCATCCTGATCGGACCGGTGGCGACGCTCTATTACGACTCCGGCTTCCTGATCGGGCTGAAGGCCTTTGTCGGCGCCATCATCGGCGGGCTCGTCAGCTATCCGGCCACCGCGGTCGGCGCGATTCTCGTCGGCCTCCTGGAAAGCTACGCGGCGTTCTGGGATTCCGCCTTCAAGGAAGTGCTGGTGTTCGGCGCGCTGATCCCGATCCTGATCTGGCAGTCGTTGACGGCGCGTGGCGGTGTCGAGGAGGAGATCGAGGAAGAGGAGGGCGACGCGTGATGCGTTGGCGCTCCATGATCGTGCCGCTCTGCGCCGTCGTGTTCATCGCGCTCGCGCCGGCGGTGTTCTCGACCTTCACCATTACGCTGATGAACTACATCGGCATCTACGCCATCGCGGCGCTCGGCCTGATCCTGCTCACCGGCGTCGGCGGGCTCACGTCGTTCGGTCAGGCCGCGTTCATCGGCATCGGCGCCTACACCAGCGCCTGGTACACCGCGGTGTATGGCGGCTCGCCTTGGATCGGGCTGATCCTGGCGCTGGCACTGACCGGCGTGGTCGCGACCGCGCTCGGCGCCACCACGCTGCGGCTCGGCGGCCACTTCCTGCCACTGTCGACCATCGCTTGGGGCATCGCGATCTATTTCGTGTTCGGCAATCTCGACGCGCTCAACCGCTACAGCGGTCTGTCCGGCATTCCGCCCATCTCAGTGGGGCCATGGTCGCTCGCCGGCACCACGTCGATCTACGCGTTGATCTGGATCGTGCTTGGGCTTTCGATGCTGCTTTGCCGCAACCTGCTCGACTCGCGCCAGGGCCGCGCGATTCGGAGTCTCCGCGGCGGCACCGCCATGGTCGAAAGCCTCGCCATCGACTCGTTCCGCATGCGGCTTGCGGTGTTCGTGCTGGCAGGATTGCTCGCCGGCCTGTCGGGCTGGCTCTACGCCCACATGCAGCGTTTCGTGAATCCCACGCCGTTCGACGTCCGCACCGGCATCGAGCTGCTGTTCATGGCGCTGGTCGGCGGCACCGGACGGATCGCCGGCGCGGTGATCGGCGCGGCCATCGTGGTGCTGCTCAAGAATTTCCTGCAGGACGTGCTGCCGTCGATCACGCGCTACAACGCGCAGATGGAGATCGTGCTGTTCGGCGTGCTGTTCATCATCCTGCTGCAGAAGGCGCGTGGTGGCGTGGTCGCGATGTTCCGCCGCTTCATGCCGCGTCCGGCGCCGCCGCTGCCGGTCGAGGCGCCGCCGCTGCCGCAAACTGCCAAGCCGCAGCTGTCCGGCGCGCCGGTGCTGCGCATCGATGATGCGGTGAAGCGCTTCGGCGCGCTCGCCGCCGTCAACGAAGTCAGCTTCGAGGTCCGGCCTGGCGAGGTGCTCGGCCTGATCGGCCCGAACGGCGCCGGCAAGACCACGCTGCTCAATCTCATCACCGGCACCGCGAAGCCCACCGCCGGCCGGATTGTGTTTCTCGGCCATGACGTGACCGGTCTGGAGCCGCGGCACATCGCGGCCAAAGGCATGGCGCGCACCTTCCAGCACGTGAAGCTCCGCCCCAACATGCCGCTGATCGACAACGTGGTGCTCGGCGCCTATCCGCGCACGCACACGGGCTTCCTTGCCGGCGCCCTGCGTCTCGATCGCGCCGAGGAACGCTCGGCGCGCTACGAGGCGCTGCAGCAGCTGCGCCGCGTCGGCCTCGGCGACAAGTTCGGCGAGCTTGCCGGCAATCTGCCGCTCGGCCAGCAGCGGCTGCTCGAAGTCGCACGCGCCTTGGCCGCCGATCCGGTGGTGCTCGTGCTCGACGAGCCGGCCGCGGGCCTGCGCGCCCTGGAGAAGAAGACGCTGTCCGACCTGATCCGTGGTTTGCGCGAGGGCGGCATGACCATCGTGCTGGTCGAGCATGACATGGACTTCGTCATGAATCTGGTCGACCGCATCGTGGTGATGGACTTCGGCGCCAAGCTCGCCGAGGGCCTGCCGGCACAGATTCGCGCCGATGCCCGCGTGCAGGAAGCCTATCTCGGCGGTGTCGCATGACGGCGCTGCTCGCGGTGAAAGACCTGCATGTCGCCTACGGCAAGGTCGAGGCCGTCACCGGCGTGAACTTCGAGATGACCGAAGGCCAGATCGTCACGGTGATCGGCCCGAACGGCGCCGGCAAGACCACGCTGCTGGCGGCTCTCATGGGCTTGTTGGCATCCAAGGGCGAGAGCCGTTACCGGGGCGAAGACCTGCGGCCGCTGGCGACCGAGGAGCGCATCCGGCGCGGCATCTGCCTCGTCCCCGAACGCCGCGAGCTGTTCACCGAGATGTCGGTCGAGGACAATCTGAAGCTCGGCGCCTACACGCGCTGGCGCGACCGCGCCGCATGGCAGCGCGACCTTGCCGACGTCTATGAACGCTTCCCCCGGCTCGCCGAACGGCGGCGCCAATTCGCCGGCACGCTGTCCGGCGGCGAGCGGCAGATGCTGGCGCTCGGCCGCGCGCTGATGGCGAAACCGCGGCTATTGTTGCTCGACGAGCCGAGTCTCGGTCTGGCGCCGCTGATCGTGCGCGAGATCTTCCGCATCGTGATCGGGCTGCGTGAGCTCGGCGTCTCGATCCTGCTGGTCGAGCAGAACGCGCGGGCCGCGCTCGAAACCGCCGATTTCGGCTATGTGCTCGAAACCGGGTCGATCGTGCTGAGCGGCCCGGCCAAGGACCTGATCCACGATCCGCGGGTCATTGCTAGTTATCTGGGCGGGAAGGCACACTGAACGCGAATGGCAACGACAGTGAATTCCGCATCCGAGTTGCGCGCGAAGTGGTCAGGCTCGATCGCGCCGAAAGAGCGCACCATTCCGGCCATGCTCACCCGGCAGGCCGAGCGTTGCGGTCGGAAGCCGCTGGTCAGCGCCGGCGATACGACGTGGAGCTACACCGACACCCGCGACGCGGCCGCGCGCTTCGCCGGCATATTGAAGGGTGCAGGCATCCAGCGCGGCGACCGCATCGCGGTGATCTGCTCGAACCGGATCGAGTTTCTCGAAATCGTGCTGGGCTGCGCCTGGCTCGGCGCCGTGGCGGTTCCGATCAATGTCGCGTCGCGCGGGCCGCAGCTTCAGCACATCCTGTCGAACAGCGGCGCGCGGCTCCTGGTGCTGGAGCGGGCCTATCTCGACAATCTGACGATGCTTTCGTTCGGCGAACTCGCGGTCGACACCATCTGGCTGGTCGATGGCGAAACCAACGAGCGTGTGGATCGGCACTCGGCGGTCCCGATGCCGCGCGGTGGCACGCCGGTCGCGGCTTCGCCGATGACTCCGGACGATCTGGCGTTCATCCTCTACACCTCCGGCACCACCGGTCCGTCGAAGGGTGTCTGTTGTCCGCACGCGCAATATTTCTGGTGGGGCGTGAACACGGCGTCGTTGCTGCAATTGCGTGAAGGCGAAGTGCTTTGCACCAGCCTGCCGTTGTTCCACACCAACGCGCTCAACACCTTCTTCCAGGCGCTCCTGACCAGCAGCCACGTGCATTACGAGAAGCGGTTCTCGGCGTCAGGCTTCTTTCCATCGCTGGTCAACAGCAACGCCACCGTCACGTATCTGCTCGGCGCCATGGTGCCGATCCTGCTGTCGCGGCCGGTGACGCCCGAGGAAACTGCACATCATGTGCGGCTTGCGTTGGCGCCCGGAGTGCCGGCGCAATTCCACGACGTGTTCACGCGCCGGACCGGCATCCGGCTGCTCGATGGCTGGGGCTCGACCGAGACCAACTTCGTGCTGGGCACCACGATCGCCTTCCAGCAGCCGGGCCTGATGGGGCCGGTGTTCGAGGGCTTCGACGCTCGCGTGGTCGACGGTCAAGACAATGAGGTTGCGGCCGGCGTGGCGGGCGAATTGATCGTGCGGGCCGAAGAGGCGGGCGCGTTCGCGCACGAATATTTCCGCGCGCCCGAGAAAACCGCAGAAGCCTGGCGTGACGGCTGGTTCCACACCGGCGACCGCGTCACGCGGCAGGCTGATGGGTATTTCCGCTTCGTCGACCGGCTCAAGGACGCGATCCGGCGCCGTGGCGAGAACATCTCCTCGTTCGAGGTCGAGCAGGTTCTGCTCAGCCACGCGGCGGTCGCCAACGCCGCGGCATTTCCGGTGCGCTCGCCGCTTGCGGAGGACGAGGTCATGGCCGCCATCATCCTGCATCCCGGGAGCTCGCTCAAAGAAGCGGAGCTCATCGCGTTCTGCGAGCCGCGCCTGCCGTATTTCGCGGTGCCGCGCTATCTCGAATTCCTGAGTGAGCTGCCGAGCACCGAAAGCGGCAAGGTGCAGAAATACAAATTGCGCGAACGCGGCGTGACCGAGAAAACCTGGGACCGCGAGGCCGCCGGCATTCCGCAGCCGCGTCGGCGATAACGGGGAGTTTGTCGCGTGGACGCCTGTCTGTTTCTCAGCTTTCGCTCTCCCGCACCGGCTGCCGCCGCCGAGATCACGCGCCTTCGCGACGTGCTGCGCGCGACACCGAGACTCTCGAAGGCGCTCGTCCACACCGCGGCAAACGCCGAGGATCCCTACCTGAAGGATGGAGCGCCGCCGCACGTCGTGGTGCAGCTCTACTTCGCGGAGCTGACCGATCTCGAGGCCGCGGGCGGCCGCGGCGGGCATCTGGCGGTGCTGACCTCGTATGACGCGTTTCCGTGGCTGGCAAAGTGCGAGGTCACGCAACAGGCCATGCTGGTGCGCACCTTCGCGGTGCCGGAGCCCACGATCCAGGCGTCGCCCGGCGCGCCCTATTGCACCTATCTCGTGTCCTACGAAGGCGCCGCGGACGATCTCAACACCTGGCTCGACCATTATCTCGACAAGCACCCCGGACACATGGCGCGTTTCCCCGGCATCCGCGAGCTCGAGGTCTATACGCGGCTCGATTGGGTCAGCGCGATGCCGTGGACCCGTGTCGATTTCATGCAGCGAAACAAGGTGGCGTTCGACAGCCCGGATGCGCTGACCGCGGCGCTTCATTCGCCGGTGCGTCACGAGATGCGCGCGGACTTCCACAGCTTCCCGCCGTTCACCGGACCGACCAAGCACTATGCGATGGCCACGCACATCGTGCGGCCTTAGCTGATATTGTTGCACCGAAAGGGGCAGCCGATGACCGATCCGTCCCACTCCGCCCGCATCTGGTATCAGAGCTTTGTCCATCCGATCGAGCAGGCGCCTTATATCGAACGTCTGCAGGCGCTGTTGAACAAGGTGGCGAATCCCGGCGTGCAATTCGAAGTCCGAGGTCTGGACCCGCCGGACCGCCATTTTCATCCGCTCACGGAATTCCGCTGCGCCGCGCAGGTGATCCGCAACGCCATCGAGGCGGAGCGCGCCGGCTATGACGGCTTCGTCATCGGCCACTTCCAGGAGCCGGGCCTGCTGGAGACGCGCGGTGTGCTGGACATTCCGGTAGTCGGCCTCGGCGAGGCGACCATGCACGCATCGCTGAGCATGGGCACGCGGCTTGGGCTCGTGACGATCAATCCGCGTTTCATCGATTGGCACGAGCGGCAGGTGAGGGCGCACGGCCTCGATCAACGCGTCGTCGGCGTTCGCGCCATTCAGGCGGACGTGGACGGCTTGATCCGCGCGTTCACCGATGACGCGAGCTACGCCGAGATGCGCAATCAGTTCGTCGAGCAGGTCCGTCCGCTGGTCGCCGAAGGCGCGGAGGTCATCATCCCGGCCGGCGGTCTGCCGATGCTGCTGTTCGCGCGCGAGTGTCCGTTCGTCATCGACGGCGCGCTGGTGCTCAACGGCATCGTGGTGGTGGCGAAGGCCGCCGAGATGGCGCTGGCGCTGCGCCGTTTGACCGGATCGATCGTCAGCCGCCGCGGCACTTACGCCAAGGCATCGGCGGAATGCGTCGAGCAATACATGCGCTCGCGCTGGTGATCGGGCGATTTGCAAAACCAATCGCGAGATGCTGGTAGCTCACTACCGAGCTTCGCCGGAACACCAATCGTATCCGCCAGCAGTGTGTCCGCCGCACGCCCGCAAGTGCGCAATCAACCCTTTGATTAACCGACGCATCGACAATTGGCCGCATTGCGTCTGCTGCGGTTGACTCCCGGTATAAAGATGCTCTCCTTGGCTTCGTCTTCTTCTGCGCGCTCCGCGCAAACTCACGAGCCATCGCTGGGTTAGCTTAACTGGTAAAGCCGCCGGATGTATCCGGCGAGATGAGAGGTTCGAGTCCTTTCACCCAGCTCCATCTCGTCTCGTGCTGGGCCCAAACCATATTCACCGTTATAATCTGTTAAATGCGATATAGTTCTGCCGCAGGGAACAGCGGCGAAGTGAAGCACGCCTTTTTGGCCGCGTGACAGCACGAAGCAGGTCCATTCCGGCCGATTTCCGCCCCAATTAACCTTAACCATTAATGCACTCGTCAGTACGACTACGTAGGCAAGGCCTCAGTCGTTGACGGTAATACTTCATTAACTTAGAAAATTTGCACGTTGTTAGTGCAGTTTTTGAGGTCAGTAGTGATGACGTCTCGGACCGGCGGCAGTCTGGCGTTCGTTTCCCATCAGCAAATCGCCAGCGTTTCTCCTCCCCACGACCACGCGAACCAGCGGCGAGCATCCGGCTTTCCGCAGCAGCCGGCGACCGCCGAGCAGGTTCTGAAATCCTTCAACACCCGCGCATTCCGACGCGAGCAGCCCGATCGCCGCGAGGCGATGACGAACGTCATCTCGCGCGCGATCGCCGCACAGGAGCCTGTGCCCTTCGTGATGTATTGGGGCAAGGGTCTGCGGCCTCTGCTCGCGGCTCCCGAATACGCCTGCCTCGATTATCTCGTCTCGATGCTGCAGCGCGTCGGCGAGCGCTATCGACCGGGCGCAAAAATGACGCTGGTGTTCACCGACACCCATGCGTCGCTGAACGGTCACTCGCGGGAATCGATCGAAACGTATTTTGCGGATCTGGATGCGGCGGCTCGGTCGCGCGGATTTGAGATTTGCCGCCTCAGCACGTTGATGAACGCTGTTGAGATCGAACCTGACGCTGTTCTGACGGAGCATCCCTCGGAGGAGCTTCTGGCCGGACTCGCAGTCAGCGCCGCGAAATGGTTCCGCGGCGAAGGCACCACGGAAGAGGGCGCGTTGCGCTACTTCCGAGCCAACATGGTCGAGCGGCGGGTGCTGGAGCAGGCCTTCCCGCACACGATCTTCGTCACGTTCAACGGCAGCAGCCTGCGCAGCCTGTTCCCCGAAAGCATGCCGATCTTCTACATGTTCTCGGTTCGCGCCGGCACCTCGGACAAGCCGTGGTTCCTGCCGCCGGATTTCGGGATCCGGTCTAAGGCGGACAACTCCAACGTTGAGATGTTGCACTCGGCCTGACGGCTCGCTCTGGCGCCATTCGGCGGACATCGGCTCATGGACGATTACAGCTTACGCCCTGCAGGTGATACAGCCCTGGTGGTCGATTTCGGCAATCGCATCGAAATCGACCTCAGCAAGAAGGTGCTTGCGCTCGCGCGGCGCCTGGACGCGCTGCATCTCGATGGCGTGCTCGAAACCGTCCCGACCATCCGGTCGCTGAGCGTCTATTACGAGCCGCTGACGATCACGGCGGCGGCACTCGAAAAGAAGATCGCGGAGATCCTCGACGGCCTGCGCGACGCTCCGGCGGAGGGCCGCCGTTGGGTGATCCCGGTCTGCTACGACCCGTCGCTCGCTCCCGACCTCCACGAGGTCGCCGAGCGCTGCAACATGTCGGTGGACCAGCTCGTCGCGCTGCATTCGGGCACGACCTATCACGCCTACATGCTCGGCTTCCTGCCAGGGCTCGCCTATCTGGGCGATCTTCCCGAGAAGCTGGTGCTGCCGCGCCGCAATGCGCCGCGCCCTCGGATTCCCGGCGGCTCGCTCGGCATGGCCGCGAAGATGACCTGCATCTTCCCGATGGCGACGCCATGCGGCCTGCACCTCATCGGGCGCTCGCCGGTCGCACTGTGGGACCAGCATTCGGAAAACGGCGCCCTGCTCAGCGCCGGCGACAAGGTGCGGTTCGAGCCGATCACGTTGCAGGAATTCGAGCGCATGCAGCGCGACGGCGCAGCCGCGTGCCTTGAAGCACAGCTGTATCACTAGGCGTTCCAATCACCAGGCATCCATGTCGTCGTCTTTGCGTATCGTGCAGCCGGGGTTGATGACGACGGTCCAGGATCTGGGCCGGCGCGGCTATCAGCGTCTCGGCGTCGCGGTTGGCGGCGCGCTCGATCCGGTCAGCCTCCGTGCTGCCAATGCGCTGGTCGGCAATGTGCCAGGCACGGGCGCGCTCGAAGTTCTCTATGCGGGTCCGAGCTTCGTCGTGGAGGCGGACAGCGTGCAGCTGGCCTGCGTCGGCGCGGATACCAGCATCGAAGTCCTGGCCGATGAGCGCGCGACGACCGGCACCCGGGTTGCCGGGATGCGGTCCTTCCGCGTGCAACGCGGTCAGGTGGTGCGGATCGGCACCCTGTCCAACACTTCGGTTCTCTACATCGCGGTCGAAGGCGGCTTCGCGCTCGATCCGGTGTTCGGCAGCGTCTCGACCTATGCCCGCGGCGGTCTCGGCGGGCTGAACGGCCGGGCGCTCGCCGCGGGCGACACGCTGCCGCTGGTGATCGATGCTCCGAGCGACCGGAGCGAGTGCCGGCTGCACGACTTCAATCTGGCGCGGCCGGCGCGCTTCCGCGCCGTGCTCGGCCCGCAGGACATGTTCTTCACCGAGCGCGCCAAGCGCGAGCTGTTCGAGAGCGAGTACACCGTCAAGGTCGAATCCGACCGGATGGCATTGCAGCTGTCCGGCGCAAGGCTCGAACACGCCGGCGGCTTCGACATCATCTCCGACGGCATCGCCATGGGCTCGATCCAGGTTCCGGGCCACGGCCAGCCGATCGTGCTGATGGCCGACCGGCAGACCACCGGCGGCTATCCCAAGATCGCCACCATCATCTCCGCCGATCTGCCGGCGCTCGGCCGCGCGCGGATCGGCGACAAGATCGCATTCGAGGCGGTCTCGCTCGAGGAGGCGCAGGAGCTGCGCCGCGAGCACCTGCGGGAGCTCGAGCGCATTCCCGAATGCGTCGTTCCGCTGACGCGGAGCTTCGACGAGCTCTCGGAGTTCCTGTTCCGCAGCAATCTGATCAGCGGCGCCGTCAACGCGCATGGGTCGCAAGCGATCGAATAGCCGATGACCGCAGTGCCGCGTGCGCCAGAAGCTGACGAGGCGGCGCCCGAGGTCTCGCGCGCGCCGGTCAAGCCCGCCGAAAACATCCCGCTCGGGATTTTGTACATGCTGCTGGCCACGGTTGCGTTCGCCGTGATGCACGCGCTGAGCAAGTGGCTGATCGCGAGCTATCCGATCGGCCAGGTGATGTTCTCGCGATCCATCGTCGGATTGCTGATCTGCTCGGCGTTCCTGCTGCCGTGGCGTGGGCTTGAGGTGTTCGCCACCAAAAAGCCGAAAGCCCACCTGATGCGCGGCGCCTCGCAGTCGATCTCGCAGACGTTCTCCGTGCTGGCGTTCGCCTTGATGCCGCTTGCCGGCGCGATTGCGATCAACTTCTCGGCGCCGCTGTGGGCCGCGCTGGTGGCGATCCTATGGCTCAATGAGCGGGCCGGATTCGTCCGCTGGGCCGTTCTGCTGATCGGCTTTCTCGGGGTCGCCATCGTGGCAAACCCTGGCGTCGATTCGCTGACGCTCGGCGCGATCTTCGCGCTGTTGAACGCCATCATGCTCGGCTCGGTCACTGCGGCGGTGCGCGGCATGTCCGGCACCGAATCGACGCAGACGCTGCTGATGTGGCAGCTCGCGACGGTGTCGGCCTTCCATTCGCTGTTGCTGCTCTGGGGCGTGAAGTGGGCGCCGCCGGGCGATTTCGCGCTGTTTTTCTGCTGCGGCCTTGCCAACCTGGCGGGACAATATTTCTGGACCAAATCGCTGACGCTGGCGCCGACCACGGCGGTGTCGCCGTTCTTCTATTTCATGCTGGTCTGGGCGACAGGCATCGCATTCGTGGTGTGGGGCGAGGTTCCCACGGTCCATCTGCTCGCCGGATCGAGCATCGTGGTGGCGGCCGGGCTCTATCTGCTGTGGCACGAGGCGAAGCGGAAGGCCGCGGGATCGTAAGGGCTGCTAGGCCACCCGAAGGTCCTTGCCCTTCCAGTTCTTGATCAGCGCCGAGGCTTCGACGGACGGCACCGGCTTGCTCAGCAGATAGCCCTGCACCTCGTCGCAGCCCAGCATCTTCAACATCTGGATCTGAGTTCCGGATTCGATGCCCTCGGCGACTGTGCGGATGCCGAGCCCGCCGGCGATGAGAATGACCGCCTGCACGATGATGTTGCTGGTCGAACTCGTGCCCAGGTCCGAAACGAAGCTCCGGTCGATCTTGAGCGTGTCGAACGGGAAGCGCCGCAGATACGACAGCGACGAATAGCCAACGCCGAAATCGTCGAGGACGATCTGCACGCCAAGCTTCTTCAGCTTGAGCAGCGTCGCCTGCGTCTTCTCGCTTTCGCCGATGAAGATCCGTTCGGTGAACTCGAGGCAGAGACGATGCGCCGCGAGCCCCGTCTCGGCCAGAACCCGTTCCACGGCTCCGAGCAGATCCGACCCTGTGAGCTGGATCGGCGAGACGTTGACCGACACCTTGAGGTGAGACGGCCATTGGACAGCCGTCCGGCACGCTTGCGTCAGGGCCCATTCGCCCAGCGGCACGATCAGTCCGCAATCCTCGGCGACCACGATGAACGTGTTGGGCGAAACCATGCCCTTGGTCGGGTGTGGCCAGCGCGCCAGGGCCTCGAAGCCCGAGATGGTGTTGCTTTTCAGATCGACGATGGGCTGGAAATGGAGCTCCAGCTTGCCCTGCTCCAGCGCCTGCCGCAGCTCCAGCTCGACGTTGCGCTTCTCGTTGACGTCGTCGGTCATCTTCTTTTCGAAGAAGCGGTAGGAGCCGCGGCCGCCGGTCTTGACCGCATAGAGGGCCAGGTCGGACGCGACCAGCAGGTCATCCGCGGTGTTGCCGTCGTGCGGCCCGATGGCAATGCCGATGCTGACGCTGGTGCGGATGCGGTGACGATCCAGCTCGAACGGCTCGGCCATCACCTCGACGATCTGCTTGGCAAGCTCCTCGACCTGCGCGTGGTCTTCCATTCGCGGAACAATGATGGCGAATTCGTCGCCGCCGAGCCGGGCCACGACCTCCTGATCCGACACGACCGAGTTGAGGCGCTTCGCGACGCTGATCAGCAGGCTGTCGCCGATGCGATGGCCGATGGTGTCGTTCACGACCTTGAAGCGATCCATGTCCATGAACAGGACTGCAAAATCGCCGTGGTCCCCCGCGTCGCAGAGGCTCTGCAGCTTGGCGCTGAAGACGCGGCGGTTGTGCAGGCCAGTCAGAGGATCCTCGGAGGCGAGCCTCGCGATCGAGGCTTCGGCCTCGCGGCGCGTCGTGATGTCGGTGAAGGTCTGGACAAAGCCGCCGTCGGGCAGATGGGTCTTTCGCACCTCGATGAAGGCGCCGTCGTCGCGCCGATGGTCCGAGATCGACGGCTCGCGGGACGCCGGCGGCTGAATCTCGCTCGATCCGTCGATCGAGGTGGCGATCGGCGGAGCAAGATGGCCGCTCTGGCTTTCGTGCCGGGCGATGGCTGCGAAATCGGTTTCCGGACCGACCAGGTCCCTTGGCAGCCGCAGCAGTTCCGCGCATCGCTGGTTGATGATCGGCACCTGCCGATCCTTCGTGACCAGCATGATGCCTTGGCTGATCTGTTCGAGCGTCAGCTGCAACTGGTTGGCCTTTTGCACCGCGCGCGCTTCGGCGCGCAGGATGTGCTCCAGCGCGATCAGGATGACGATCGTCAGGACTGCGACGATCAGAAGATTCCGCTGCAGGTTGCTCCAGGACGACTTGTAGACGTCGCTCTTGCGCGTGCTGACCGTGACCCAGAGCGGCTGGCCCCGCACCTTCCTGGCCGTGACATAGAGGCTGTCGTCGGGTGTCGCGCCGATATCCTCGAACGCCAGGCTGTTGCCGCCCTGCAGGTGCTTGAAGAATTGCGTGCCGGACAGGTCCTGGCCGAGCGCCAGCCGGGACACGGTGCCGCCGCCGGCGGACCGGACGGCCCCGTCGGAGCCGATCAGCGCGACCGTCGTGGTCGCTCCGAGATCGATCTTGTCGTAGAAGCTCGTGAAGTGCGCCGGGTCCATGGACGCGACCACCACGCCGGCGAAGGTCCCGTCGCTGTTCAGGAAGCGCCGCGTGAACTGCACGGACCACTTGTTGCTCGCGCGTCCGATGACCGGCTTGCTGATGAAGAGCCTGTCATAGGTGCTGTTGACGTGAACCTTGAAATGCTCGCGGTCGCTGACGTCGATCCGCCCGGTCGGCGCCGGACGCGCATTCGAGCCGCGGCTGATACCCTGGGCATCGATGATCGCCACCTGAACGATGATCTCGCTCAGCACGTCGGTGGAGTTCACGATGGTCTGGAAGTCCGTCGTGTCCTTGGTCGCCTCGATCGTGCGGCGGAGATAGAGCAGGGATTTGTCGATCTCGCCGATCGAGCGCAGGACGTTCTCTTCGAACAGCAGAGAGTAGTTCTGATTCCGCAGCTCGACGTCGC
>Ga0209758_1000239_pt1 | contig 114761 bp, 119 predicted proteins | sample AraplaMF_Col_mMF_FD_184258 | JGI IMG/M metagenome (GOLD analysis project Ga0209758, IMG submission 184258) | Arabidopsis root microbial communities from the University of North Carolina, USA - plate scrape MF_Col_mMF (SPAdes) (version 2) | ecosystem: Host-associated > Plants > Roots >... | reverse complement strand
ATGCCGCCAGCGTTCGTTCTGAGCCAGGATCAAACTCTCAGGTTAACCTGATCTCTCCGGGCCGAAGCCCAGGTCGATCCGTCAACGTTGGTCCTTGCTTAAACGCGTCTTCCTTACTGCATGAAACGTTCCGAACTGCTCCGCTGCTTGCGCAGCCGAACAACCGCAACGTCTCGGAATAACGAAGACTGCAAGTGCCCAGAACCCATGGCAAAAGCCATGTCCCAGGACCCGCCGCCCGCGTATCCCTTCTCGTCTTTATTACAATGTCAAACAGCGTGCGGCGAACCGCAGGAGACGCCCAGGCGAGTCGGCCCGAGACGAAACCCCAAGTATAGTTATTTTAGAGAGGCGATACAAGCGCCTCAGCATCGACCGAAAGGTCGCGCCGAGACGCACCGCCGATCCCCTTCGCGTTTCGTCTTTTGCAAGGCGCCCCGCTCGGGTGGCGCGGTTTTTAGGCGAGTCGTTCCGGGATGTAAAGCAGAAAAGAAATCTATTTCAGCGCAGACGTGATCTGCGCAATTGCAGAGCAAAAATCAGCCCAGAAAACCTCCCGGAAAACCACTGGGAAAACCGCGCTCCTTCGCAGCTACAGCAATCCGAGCGCCTTCAATTCAGCGACCATCTTCGGCGGGAGATCGGCTTCCGCGCGTGCCGCGCGGAGCGCAGCGCGCTGATCCGCAAGATCTGCCGGCGCATCCTCTTCCTCGAGATAACGCCAGCCTTGAAACGCACGGCGCGGCCGCGTCTCGACCAGAATCACCTTCGGCTCGTAGACGATGGCGCAATAAGCATTGCCCTTCTCGTCTTGGACATCGTCGAGCCGCAGGATCGGATGCCGCACGCAGATTCGACCACGAATCACCCAATAGAGTGAGCCGCCATCAAGCACCTCTTCGAGCCGTTTCGGCTTCATCCGCGTCCAGTGCGCGTGCTCGTTCGGGCTCTTGAGGCCCTTGCGTTTCCTGGCTTTCCTGCAGTCATCGCTGTCGAACCACTCGACCAGCTCGTCGATGCTTTCGATCCCGACGCACAATTTGACAAGGTGAACGGTCATGCGAGACTCTGCGTATTCCGTGGGGCAAGCGATAGCGGCTTGGAGGCACTGGCTTAGAGGATGGCCATGGCGGTCTTCAAGCCTTTGAAGGAGCTTTCGACGATGTCCCCGCATCCGGCAATCCGCCGCATCATGACGTCCCTCTCTGCGGTCGCGTTTCTCGTCCCCCTCGCGTTTCTCGCAAGTTGTGCACCCGGCACGGTCAACTACGTGAATGTCGATTCGAGCTACGATCCGACGACGCTCGCGCATATCCCCTATACCGGCCCGCTCTATGCCGATGTCTCCGGCAATCCATTCGGCATTCCGCAGCCGGACCTCCAGCGCCTGGTGAACGACGCGATCCAACCCTCGAGTGCCAAATCGGAAACCGGCCAGGGTGTGCGCGTCCATTTCGCCTTCGGCCAAAGCGCGGCCGATCGCGGTTCCGCCTGCACGATGGGCGGCACCAGCACGATGTCGAAATCGATCTCCGTGGTCGCCGCGCTCTGCCGCGGCGGCGGCAGCGCCACCACCTATCTCATCGGCTCGGTCGATGACATCCAGGGACCGAGCGATCCCCGGTTCGAAGCCTTTCTGCGCAACATCACGGTGCAGCTCTTCCCGCGGGTCGATCCCAACCGCGATCCGCCCTGCTTTCTTCCCAGCTGCTAGCGGATCAATTTGCTGATCGAACGAAACTCCGGGGCGCTCGCGCTCCGGAGCCATTCGAACAGCGCCATCTCGACGGTGATAATCGTGGCGCCGGCTCGCGCCAGGCGCTGCAACGCGATCTCCCGGCTTTCAGGCCGGCGTGAGGCCACCGCATCCGCCACGGCGAAGACTTGAAAGCCCGCATCGATCAGGTCCAGCCCGGTCTGCAGGACGCAGACATGGGCCTCGACCCCGGCCAGGATCAGCTGCGATTGGCCTGCACGCTTCAGTTCATCTCGAATGATCGGATTCGCGTATGCCGAGAATTCCAGCTTTTCCATCCGCCTGGTGGCGAACTCGGCCAGTTGCGGAAGCGTCGGTCCCAGCCCCTTCGGATACTGTTCCGAGGCGAAAATCGGCACGCCGAGTTCATAGGCGGCCTTCAGGAGAATCCCGCATCGATCTGTCACATCGGCGGCATCGGCCATGGCGGGGACCAGCCGTTCCTGCATATCCACCAGCAATAACAGTGACTTCGCACGTTCCAGCAGCATGCCATGACCTTCCGCGCAATCGAGCTATGCGACCTTAGCGGAGCCCCCTTAGATTGACAAAATCGCGATTTTTCATATATTTCCGGCGGCTTAAGCGACTTGGACTCGCGGGCAACCGTCGCTTCGAAAGCCTTTGCAATCGCCCGTTTCGGACAACATGAAATTCGCAGATCTGGGGCTTAGCCCCGAAGTCCTGAGCGCAATCGCCGATCTCGGCTACGAATCCCCAACCCCGATCCAAGCTCAGGCCACTCCGATCATCCTTATGGGACGTGACGTGCTCGGCTGCGCGCAAACCGGCACCGGCAAGACCGCGGCCTTTGTGCTGCCGATGATCGACATCTTGAACCACGGCCGCGCGAAGGCGCGGATGCCGCGCTCGCTCATCATCGAGCCGACGCGCGAGCTCGCGGCACAGGTCGCCGAGAACTTCGAGAAGTACGGCAAGAATTGCGAGCTCTCGATGGCGCTGCTGATCGGCGGCGAGAGCTTCACCGACCAGGAGCGCAAGCTCGATCGCGGCGTGGACGTGCTGATCGCAACGCCCGGCCGCCTGCTCGATCTGTTCGAGCGCGGCAAGATCCTGATGAACGACGTGAAGACGCTGGTCATCGACGAAGCCGACCGCATGCTGGACATGGGCTTCATTCCCGATGTCGAGCGCATCGTGTCGCTGCTGCCGAAGATCCGCCAGACCCTGTTCTTCTCCGCCACCATGGCGCCGGAAGTGAAGCGCCTGGCCGACGCCTTCCTGATGAACCCGAAGGAGATCACCGTCTCCGCGCCGGCCACTACCGCAACCACGGTCACCCAGGGCTTGGTGGTGGTCGATGAGATGGAGAAGCGCGAAGCGCTCCGCCGCCTGATCAAATCGGAAGACGTGACCAACGCCCTCATCTTCTGCAACCGGAAGAAGGACGTCGATATCCTCTACCGCTCGCTTTCGAAGCATGGCTTCAACGCGGCGCAGCTCCATGGCGACATGCCGCAGTCGAAGCGCACCGAGACCTTGGAGAAATTCAAGAACAACGAAGTGACCCTGATGGTCTGCAGCGATGTCGCCGCGCGCGGCATCGACATCAAGGGCCTCTCCCACGTCTTCAACTTCGACACCCCGCATCACGCCGAGGACTACGTCCACCGGATCGGCCGCACCGGCCGCGCCGGCAAGGAAGGCCGCGCCTTCACCTTCGCCATGCCGGAAGACGGCAAGGCGGTGCAGGCGATCGAGAAGCTGATCGGCAAGGAGATCCCGCGCGTGCAGATCGAGGGCATCGCGACCCAAGAGCTCTCCGACGAGGCGCCGCGTCGCGGCCGCGGTGGTCGCAGCGGTCGAGGCCGCGGCAATGACCGTGGCGAGCGCGGCTCCAGAGGGAGTGACCGCGGTGGTGACCGTGGCGGCCGCTCCGGTGGTCGCGGCCGTCGCGAGAAGCAAGAACCGCGCGTCGATGCGATCGACGCCGCGATCCCGCATCCCGCGGCCGAGATGCACCGCAAGGACAAGCTCGCCGCGGCAACCGCTCTGCCGGAAATCGCCGACCAGGTCGCGCCGGATCATCCGATCACACCGTTGGTCGTGAGCACTGTCGTGGGGCCGGTCACTTCGGACGGGCTGCCGAGCCAGACCTATTCCAGCAACAGCCGCGCCAACAATTCGCATCATGAGTCGAACCGGCACGAGCGCCGCGCGCAGGCGCATGCCGAGCAGCATGGCGAGCATCACGGCGGACCCTTCGGCGATCACACGCCCGAATTCTTCGCCCGCGAGCAGCGCCGCGCGCTGCAGACCGCAGGACGTCCCGCAGCCCGATAGGCCGCGGCGACTACCCTTTTCAATCAGTTGACCGCGTCACGCCGCAGCCTATGCTGCGGCGTTTTCGTGACAGCGGAACCGATGGGTGATGGCGGTCCTCAAGGCGCTCTTCCAGCGCAAGCTGGCTCTTCTCGGCCTGATCGTCATCACTGTCGTCGTGCTTGCCGCGATTTTCGCGCCCTGGATCGCGCCCTTCCCGCCGGAAGTGCAGCTCGATGACGGCCTCGACGACCTCGGTGCGCCCCTTGGTCCTACCGCCAAGTATCTGCTCGGCACCGACACGCTCGGCCGGGACCTGCTGTCGCGGCTGATCTACGGCGCGCAGGCAACGCTGATCGTCAGCCTGCTCGCCAACGGCATCGCTGTCCTCTTCGGCACCTTCGTCGGCGTCGCCGCCGGCTATCTCCGCGGCTGGACCGGTGCCGTGCTGATGCGCATGACCGATCTGATGACCGCTTTCCCTGCGGTGCTGCTCGCCATTCTCCTCGCCACCATGTTCCACCAGGGCATCTGGATCGTGGCCCTCATTATCTCGCTGGTGAACTGGGTCCAGGTGGCGCGCGTCGTCTATACCCAGACGACTTCGCTGGCCGAGCAGGAATTCATCACCGCGGAGAAGAGCCTCGGCGCCGGCTTCGGCCGCATCCTGCTCCGTCACATCCTGCCGCACCTGGTGCCGACGATCATCGTCTACGGCACGCTCGGCATCGCCACGACATCGCTCACCGAGGCGACACTTTCCTTCCTCGGCGTCGGCGTGCAGCCGCCGACCCCGAGCTGGGGCAACATGTCGAACGAGAACGCCGCCTATTTCCAGACCGCACCTTGGCTGGTCTTCTTCCCCGGCGGCTGCATCGCATTGCTCGCGCTCTCGTTCAACCTGGTCGGCGACGCCTTGCGCGACATCCTCGATCCGACCTTGCGCGGGAGGCATTAGACGCGGAATGGGCTACATCCTGCGCCGCCTCATCCAGTCGCTGCTGATCCTGATCGGCGTCAGCATCATCACTTTCGCGATCCTGTTCGCCTTGCCGAACGATCCGGCGCGCCAGGTCGCCGGGCGCACCGCCAGCCCGAGCCAAGTCGAGGACGTGCGGCATCAGCTCGGCCTCGATTTGCCGCTGCCGGCGCAATACGCGCGCTACATCGCCAAGCTCGCCCATGGTGATCTTGGCCGCTCCTATATTCAGCGCACCCAGGTCTCGGAGCTCATCGGGGCGCGCCTCCCCGCCTCTCTGCTGCTGATGCTCGGCGCCATCGTCTGCGAACTTTTAATCGGCCTCACCATCGGCACGGTGGCGGCGCTGCGGCGCAACACGGGCTTCGACCAAGGCGCCATGGTCGGCGCGCTGTTTTTCGTGTCCATGCCGCAATTCCTGGTCGGATACGCGCTGCTTTACGTGTTCGGCGCCTGGCTCGGTTGGCTCCCGTTGAGCGGTTACGGCTCCTTCCGCCACCTGATCCTGCCGGCATTAACCCTTGGGCTGCTGGGCGGCGGATGGTATGCGCGCATGATGCGCTCGAGCACCATCGAGGTGCTGCGCCAGGACTATGTCCGGACGGCGCGCGCCAAGGGCCTGAGCCGTGCCCGGATCGTGCTGGTTCATGTCGTGCCGAACGGCCTCTTGCCGATCATCGCCATGATCGGCCTCGACATCGGCTATTTCATGAGTGGCATCGTGGTGGTGGAATCGGTGTTCGGCTGGCCCGGCATCGGCCAGCTCACCTGGCAGGCGATCAACCAGATCGACATACCCATTATCATGGGGGTGACGCTGGTGGCCGCCTGTGCCATCGTCCTGGGCAATCTGCTGGCCGACCTTGTGGCGCCGCTGATCGATCCACGGATCAAGCTCAAATAAACCACCTCACGGGGAGTGCTGAATGATGAAGAAACTTGTGATGAGTGTCTCGCTCGCGGCCCTGATGCTCGCAGCCGCGCCGCTCGCCACGCCGACCTTCGCCCAGGACATCAAGCAGGGCGGCGCGATGATCGTCACCTTCAAGGACGATATCTCCACGCTCGACCCGGCGATCGGTTACGACTGGAAGAACTGGTCGATGATCAAGAGCGTGTTCGACGGCTTGCTCGATTACAAGCCCGGCACGACCGAGATCATCCCCGACCTCGCCGAGAGCTACGACGTCTCGAAGGACGGCCTCACCTACACCTTCAAGCTCCGCCACGGGGTCAAATTCCACAACGGCCGCGAGATGAAGGCGGCCGACGTGAAGTACTCACTGGAACGCACCTGCAATCCGGACACCCAGAGCCCCGGCGCCGGCTATTACGGCGCGATCAAGGGCTTCGACGACTTCCAGAAATCGAAGAAGGATCTCGCCGGCATCACCACGCCCGACGACTATACGGTGAAGATCGAGCTCGCCCATCCCGATGCCACCATGCTGCACCTGATGGCGCTCAACTTCTCCTTCGTCGTGCCGAAGGAAGAGGTCGAGAAGCTCGGTCCCGACTTCGGCAAGCATCCGGTCGGCACCGGCGCCTTCAAGGTCAGCGAATGGACCAGCGGCCAGAAGATCGTCTTCGAGCGCAACAAGGACTATTACAACAAGGGCCTGCCGCATCTCGACCAGATCACCTTCGAGATCGGCCAGGAGCCGGTGGTGGCATTGCTGCGCCTGCAGAAGGGCGAGATCGACATCGCCGGCGACGGTATTCCGCCCGCGAAATATGTCGAGGTGACCCAGGATCCGGCGAACAAGGATCTGGTGACGATCGTCGACCAGCTGCAGACCGGCTATGTCTCGATGAACGTCACCATGCCGCCGTTCGATAAAGTGGAAGTGCGCCAGGCCGTCAACATGGCGATCAACAAGGATCGCATCGTGAAGCTGATCAACAACCGCGCGGTGCCGGCCAACCAGCCGCTGCCGCCGGCGATGCCCGGCTACGACAAGAGCTACAAGGGCTATGCCTACGATCCGGACGGTGCAAAGGCCTTGCTCGCCAAGGCAGGCTTGAGCGACGGCTTCACCACCGAGCTCTATGTGCAGAACGTCGATCCGAACCCGCGCATCGCCCAGGCGATCCAGCAGGATCTCGCCAAGATCGGCATCAAGGCCGAGCTGAAGTCGCTCGACCAGGGCAACGTGATCGCCGCCGGCGGCAAGAAAGACGGCGCGCCGATGATCTGGTCCGGCGGCATGGCCTGGATCGCCGACTTCCCGGATCCCAGCAACTTCTACACCGCCATTCTCGGCTGCGGCGGTGCGGTCGATGGCGGCTGGAACTGGGCCTGGTATTGCAACAAGGATCTCGACGCCCGCGCCGACCAGGCCAATGCGATGACCGATCCAGCGCAGGCCGATGCCCGCGCCACCGCATGGGGCAAGATCTTCACCGACCTGATGAAGGACGCGCCCTGGGCGCCGGTCTTCAACGAGAAGGCAATCACCATCCACTCGAAGCGCGTGGCCGGGCCGAACGGCGTCTTCGCCGATCCAATCCACATCCCGGTCAACTACGACGAAGTCTACGCGACCGACGCGCAGTAAGCACAGACACGCGGCGGCCGGCACCACCGGCCGCCGCTTTCACCTTCCGGGAAGCACCCATGTCCGCGCGCCACACGATCCATGACCACCAGCATCATTTCGGCTGGGACAACTCGCTGAAACCCATCCTCACCGTCGGCTCGGGCGAGACGCTCGAGTTGAAGTGCAAGGACTCCGGCGCCGGCCAGATCACGCCGGATTCCACCGCGAAGGATGTTCCGAATCTCGACTTCTCCCGGGTCAACCCCACCCTCGGCCCGATCGAGATCGACGGCGCGGAGCCCGGCGATGCGATCAAGGTGACGCTGGTCGATTTCAAGCCCTGCGGCTGGGGCTGGACCGCGAACGTCCCCGGCTTCGGCCTGCTTGCCGACCAGTTCAAGGAGCCGGCGCTCAACATCTGGAAATACGACGCGAACACACTCGCACCCGCCATGTTCGGTCCGGCCAAGGTGCCGCTGAAGCCCTTCGCCGGAACGATCGGCCTCGCCCCCGCCGAGCCCGGCCATCATTCGGTCGTGCCGCCGCGCCGGGTCGGCGGCAACATGGACATCCGCGACCTCGCCAAGGACTCCGAGCTCTATCTGCCGGTCGAGGTGAAAGGCGCCCTCTTCTCCCTCGGCGATACGCACGCTGCGCAGGGCGACGGCGAAGTCTGCGGCACGGCGATCGAAAGCCAGCTCGACGTCACCGTCAAACTTGAACTGGTGAAGAACGCCAACCTCATCTTCCCGCGCTTCCGCACGCCCGGCCCGGTGACGCGCCATCTCGACGCCCAGGGCTACGACGTGACCACCGGCATCGGCAGCGACCTGATGGAGGGCGCCAAGGCGGCGGTCAGCGGCATGGTCGACCTCCTCTCCAAGCGCCACAACCTCGCGCCGGTCGAGGCCTATATGCTCTGCTCGGTCTGCGGCGATCTCAGGATCAGCGAGATCGTCGACTTGCCGAACTGGGTGGTGTCGTTTTACTTCCCGCGGGTCGTGCTGGAGTGACGGCGGACACCCCCGCCGCCGCCCTCCTCCGCGTCGAAGGCCTCAGCGTCGATTTCGCGTCGCCGCGCGGCGCCCTGCGCGTGGTCGAAGATCTGAGCTTCGACCTGCACCAGGGCGAGACGCTCTGCATCGCCGGCGAATCCGGCTCCGGCAAATCCGTGACCGCGCTTTCGCTGATGGGCCTGCTGCCGAAGCCCGGCGGCCGCGTCGCCGCCGGCCAGGCGAGTTTCGACGGCACCGACCTCTTCTCCCTGCCCGAGCGGCGCATGGCGGAGATTCGCGGTCATGAGATCGCGATGATCTTCCAGGAGCCGATGACCTCGCTGAACCCGATCCTGAGCATCGGCCGGCAGCTGATGGAAGGCCCGATGCGTCACCTGGGGCTCAGCCGCGCCGTTGCCGAGAAGCGCGCGGTGGAGATGCTCGACGCCGTCCGCATCGCGGAGCCGAGGCGGCGATTGAAGCAGTACCCGCACGAGCTCTCCGGCGGCATGCGTCAGCGGGTTATGATCGCCATGGCGATGGCCTGCCATCCAAAGATCCTGATCGCCGACGAGCCCACCACCGCGCTCGACGTCACGGTGCAGGCACAGATCCTCAAGCTGATGCAGGATCTGCAGCGCGAGACCGGCACGGCGATCATCCTGATCACCCACGACATGGGCGTCGTCGCCGAGACCGCCGACCGCGCCGTCATCATGCGCCGCGGTCGCGCCGTCGAGACCGGCGAGGTCAGCCGCATCTTCGCGCATCAGGAACACGACTACACCAAGGCACTTCTTGCAGCCGTGCCGAAGTTCGCCAACGGCGACCGTGCGCCGGAACCGCTGCCCGCGGAAGCGCCGCTGCTCGATGTCCGCGATCTCGTCGTGCGCTTCGACGTGCGCGGCAGCGGGTTGATCCCGCGGGTGACCCAACGCGTGCACGCAGTCGAGAAGGTCTCCTTCGACTTGAAGCCCGGCGAGACCCTGGCGCTGGTCGGCGAATCCGGTTGCGGCAAGTCCACCACCGGCAAGGCCCTGCTGAAGCTGGTGCCGAGCCAGGGCGCCGTCGCGCTCAAAGGCGCGGCGCTCGGCCAAAGCGCCGGTGAAGTGAAGGCGTGGCGCCGGCACATGCAGATGATCTTCCAGGACCCGATGGCCTCGCTCGACCCTCGGATGACCGTCGGCGAGCTGGTGGCCGAGCCACTGGTCATTCACGGTATTGCTTCAGGCTCAGAGATCAAGGACCGTGTCGCCAAGCTGTTCGAGCGCGTCGGCCTCACCGCCGAGCATATGACCCGCTATCCGCATGAATTCTCCGGCGGCCAGCGCCAGCGCATCTGCATCGCCCGCGCGCTGACCTTGGGTCCGAAGATCATCGTCGCGGACGAATGCGTCTCGGCGCTCGACGTCTCGATCCAGGCGCAGATCCTGGAGCTGTTGAAGGAGCTGCAGGACGAGCTCGGCGTCGCCTATCTCTTCATCTCCCACGACATGGCGGTCGTCGAGCAGGTCAGCCACCGCGTCGCCGTCATGTATCTCGGCCAGATCGTCGAGATGGGACCGGCACAGGCGGTGCTCGGCGACCCGCGCCATCCCTATACCAGGAAACTGCTGACCGCCGTCCCGCTCGCCGACCCGTCGCGCCGCCATCTGTCCCGCGAAGCGCCGGAGGGCGAAGTGCCGAGCCCCTTCCGGCCAGTCGATTTCCAGCCAAGCTATGTCACGCTGCAGGATGTCGGCGGCGGACATTTGGTCGCCGACGCATCGCTTCCCCAACTCGCTTGAATCGAGGTCCGGCCGAACGAGCACGGCCGGGCATCAATCGAAGGATCCAGACCCCGCTGCGGGAAGGGATGCATCGGCCAGCCAGTGAAATCCGATCGCATTACCGGCGGACGTGGATCCAGGGCATCTGCAAGAAGCGCGAAAGCCGCGATCGGTCACATTGTCGAACGATGTTTCTTCGCAATCGATGTTCAGAGTGAGATTGCGCATCTCATTGTTGGTGGTGACCGGATTGTAACTCGTCATCACGGGCGTTCGACGCTTGGGAACAATGAACCGACGCATGAGCGATTCATGCAGGATCGTGGGCGTCTGGGGCTTTGGATCGATGAAACGACGTACGAGCGATTCTTGCGGCTTCATGCTTCCGACCACCCGAACCAGCTCTTCACCGCTGCCCGCACCGATACCTTGCATGGGCGCGACGCCGCTGGAAAAACTGGTCTCGATATACCGCATGCACCGCAGCTCTTCCGCTTCCGGTCGTGCGAACTCGGGAGGCGACGTGTCTTCGGCCGATCCAAGCTCCCAACCGGCAATCCTGATCACACTGCCGGCAGCAGCGTTGAAGTTCACCTGCGATGAATCCCCCGCAGCATAGCCGGAGAGCCACTGTCCAGTTTGCCCGAAGAAATGCGAGCCAACGGCCAAGAACATATACATCGAGTAACCGACCCGCCGATCAAACCGCCACTCTACCAACGGAGCCGCCGGCAGCACGACTTCCAGGGGAAACCAGACGTCGGGAGCAGGAACCGTAATTGGTGTTGGGCAGGACAGGTTCTCCGCTCCGTTGGCCAGACCGATGTGATAGACTCCGGCTACGGATGATTTAAGCCAAAGTCGCTGCTTCGTTCGGATGCCGTGCAACGGTGCCCATTCTGAACCCTCGCCCCGGTAGACCAACGCTGTATTCTGGTGCGAGGTGATCGCGGCGGCTGGCTTGATAACTTCAATTTCTAGGCTTTGCCTTAGGACGCGTTTGGCCTCGGCAAATGTAGGAACGTCGGCCGATCGCCGGATGCGATGCTCGGCGTCGCTGGTGTTGTGATAGCGCCACATATCGGCGAGCATTGCTCCGCTCAGTGAGGGACCGAACTCCGTTCCCAACTGCCAAATGTCGAAATCGCCGTTGGCATTGACCTTTCGCAATGGATACTGCCCCTAAGTTGAATTTGGCCGCTTCAGCATCATGCATTCCTCGCATATGCCACCCGAAATAGGAAGGCCGGCCGCACCAACGTGCGTTGCCCTTGCACCCGTATTGGTGATACAGCCATTTCAACACCGGCCGCAAAACCCTGCTTTGGGAGCACGAATGCCGCTTTTGAGCGTTTCCCCTCTCCCGATACCGACGAAATGAATCCGGGAGTCAATGCTCAGGGCTATCGGTCATGTCCATTCAACGGTTGATCAGACACATCCGCAAAGGCTCCGAGCCTCGACCCGATGAAGTTCCTTCTCAGGCCAACCTGGGATCGGTTGAAGTCGACCTCTCGCGGACCGGGCATGGCGCCACGATTGCATCGTTCGAGATCCAATCGGATTGCCCGGTCATCGGGGCCATTCCGATCGGTCGCGATGGGGCATTGACCGGCGAGTTGAGGGCCATCGCGACCGATCGGCATTTGAAGATCGCGGTGTTTCTTCCCCGCGGAACCGAGCGGGTGGATTTTCGAAACGCCGCGCAGGTCAGCCTGCCCGGGCGCTTTCGCGTGCAGTCGGTCAGCTATCGTGAATTTGAAGATCTGCAAGATATAGGCCAGGACGTTGTCGAAGCCATGGCGCAACGGGCGCGCAAGCTGGTCTTCATCCACAGCTATGGGAAAACCGGATCCCATACGCTGCATCATGCAATGTTCCCGCTGCGGAACGTTGTCCGGATGATCATGCACTTCGTCAACTACCCAATTCTGCAAAGCGATTCCCCGCTCGGCCGCTGGCAACTCAGCGCGATCACGCCGCACGGATTGATGTCGGCGAGAATCATCATGTCGCTGATAAAGGGATACGGATCGAAGCCGGGCATCATGGACGTGATCACCGGCGTGCGGCGCTCCGAAACCCAGTTGGTCGCCTCGCTGTTTCAGAATTACGGAGATCTCTTCGTCGAGTTCGGCCTGTCGGTGGACGAGGTCATAAGGTTCATTTACAGCCTCGCCGATGATCCCGACAGCTACGCCACGTGGTGGCGGGACGAATGCTTCCGCACCTACGGCTTTACACTCGACGATCTGAAGGCTGGTATTCGGCAAGAAGGACTCACCAGGACATTCCTCACTTCGGCCGGCCGGTTGCACCGGTTCTTTCGAATTGAGGACGGGGAGCAAGCGCTACGAGAAATCCTTCAGCCCTATGCGCCTTATGCTGAACGCCCCGATGATTTTCCGGGCAACATCCCCTATGCGAATGCAGCCGCCGATAAAATGCATGCAAGCCTCTACGGCTCCGTGAAGGAGAGGCTCGATTTCGACTTCCTGAGGAAGCATCGGCCGCCTTTGTCCCGAGAGATCGACAGCCTGTTCTACGACTAGGTCCCGATTTTGAGCGGCAACCGTCGGAAGATCCGGAAGGTCGCGTGCGACAGAGCAATTCGAGCCTTCACATCCTGAGATCGAAACCGGCCATGATCATGTCGACCGCCTCGCCGTCCTTCGAGAGCGGCATCAGCAGCATGCCGTAGTGATAGTATCGGCCTTCGATCAGAACGGCGCGCCGCACCCAGAGCGGCACGCGTCCGTCCACGACCTTGCCCAGGACCTCGTTGATGAACGGCCGCGACTCTGCCCGCGGGAAATCATCGACCAAGGTATTCGTCGGATCGAGGCCGAACCGCATGACCCAATCCGTCCCGACCAGCCGGAAGCGGAAACGCCGCGGATTGCCAAGGACATCGAACAGAACGATCCGACCGAGAAACTTCTTCAGGTCCAGCGGATCGAAGGAGTCTCGCGCTGGCAAGGCGCCACCCTTTCGCCGTTCCTCCCATATCTGCAGAAGACCCACGAGGTCCCCCAGGTCGGGATCGGCGCCGGCAACCGGCTTCAGGATGGTCGTAAAGTCCCCGGTGTCGTCCATCGCGTCCTCAGCGCGCCGTCAGCGCAACTCGAAGCCGGCCAGGATCATTTCTGCAACCGGCATCGTGTCGACAATCGGAGGCAGCACATTGACTTCGGTTTCGATCTGCCCCATGCGAGGGCGTTCCCCCAGGCGCGATCGGCCTTCCTTAGGGATACGATCATAGCATAGGATGACAGCATGTCCGAGCGGGACTGGACCGACCAGGCCATCAGAAAGATCGAGGCGGACTTCACCCGCTCCGCCGACACCCATCTCGAGCGCCTTGCGCTGCCCGGCCTCGGTGGCGTCGTCCTCTATTTCAAGGACGAGTCCACCCATCCGACCGGCAGCCTGAAGCACCGCCTCGCGCGCTCGCTCTTCCTTTATGGCCTCTGCAACGGCTGGATCCGCGAAGGCAGCACGGTCATCGACGCCTCGTCGGGTTCCACGGCGATCTCGGAGGCCTATTTCGCCCGGCTGCTGGGTCTGCGTTTCGTCGCCGTCATGCCCAAGACCACCTCGCCGGAGAAGATCGCGCAGATCGCCTTCTATGGCGGCCAGTCGCATCTGGTCGATGATCCGGCCGCCGTCTATGCCGAGAGCGCGCGCCTCGCCGAAGAGACCGGCGGGCATTATCTCGACCAGTTCACCTATGCCGAGCGCGCCACCGACTGGCGCGGCAACAACAACATCGCCGAAGCCCTGTTCCAGCAGATGGCGCGGGAGGAGCATGCCTGCCCGAGCTGGGTCGTGTGCGGCGCCGGCACCGGCGGCACCTCCGCCACCATCGGCCGCTTCATCCGCTATCAGCAGCACAAGACCCGGCTCTGCGTGGTCGATCCCGGCCGCTCGGTCTTCTTCGACTTCTATGCGACACGCACCCCCAACATCGTCGGCACCGCCGGCTCGCGGATCGAAGGCATCGGCCGGCCGCGGGTCGAGCCTTCCTTCATCCCCGACCTGGTCGACCGCATGATCAAGGTCGCCGATGTCGCGAGCTTTGCCGCCATGCGCGTGCTCTCCGACATCATCGGCCGGCGCGTCGGCGGCTCGACCGGTACCAACCTGATGGGCGTGCTGCAGCTCGCCGCCGAGATGAAGGCCGCCGGCCAGCATGGCTCGATCGTGACCCTGATCTGCGACAGCGGCCAGCGCTACGAGCGCTCCTACTACAACGATGCCTGGCTCGAGGAGAACGGGTTCCACATCGCGCCTTGGGCCGAGAAGATTCGCACCTTCATGACCGGCGGCGGCTGGGATCCTTCTTTGGCCCAGCCCAGCCATACGCCGGACAGCCCGCATCTCGCCGAAGGGATCTGACAGCCAGGGGAATGCAATTATGTGCCGATGGCTCACCTATTGCGGCGCGCCGATCTATCTCGACAAAGTGCTGTTCGAGCCGCAGAACTCGCTGATCAACCAGAGTCTCCATGCCCGGCACAGCCACGTCACCACCAACGGCGACGGGTTCGGCGTCGGCTGGTACGGCGATCGCGGGGTGCCCGGCGTCTATCGCGACATCCTGCCGGCCTGGAACGACCACAACTTGAAGAGCCTCTCGCACCAGATCCGCTCCGGCCTGTTCATGGCGCATGTGCGCGCCTCGACCGGCACCGCGACGGCGCGCTCCAACTGCCATCCGTTCTCGCACGGCAAGTGGCTGTTCATGCACAATGGCCAGATCGGCGGCTATGACAAGCTGCGCCGCAAGCTGGAGATGCTGATCGATGACGACTACTACCAGTATCGGCTCGGCACCACCGACAGCGAGGCCCTGTTCTACCTGATGTTCACCGATGGAATGGAGAAAGGCCCGATCGACGCACTGACCAAAGCCGTCGCGCGGATCAACCGCGACCGGGACTCACTCGGCATCGATGCGCCGTTCCGCCTGACCGCGACGCTCACCGACGGCGACACCGTCTATGCCGTCCGCTATTCCACCGACGAGGCGCCGCCCAGCCTCTACTGGTCACGCGCGGACGATCACCTGCTGGTCGTCTCCGAACCGCTCGACGAGGATGACGCGCGGACCTGGAACGAAGTGCCGCGCAACCAGCTCCTGGTCGCAGAGCGGAACGGCGGCGTCGACATGGTGCCGTTCATCCCCGGCTGACCACCGCGATGCCGATCTCCTTGAGCATGTTGCGCAGCCAGGCCTGGGCCCAGACCAGCGCCTCTTCTTCCAGCTTCAGCAGCAGCGCGACGTCGTGCTTCTCCCAGTCCGGTGCGTCCCAGGGCCGCATCATCGGTGACGGCGCGGACGTGTCCGGGCGGAACACGCCCTCGCCCCATCTTGCCCCCCCGCGCCAGTCGCGCATCGGGCAGCGATAGGCCCAGACATTCGACATCAGGATCCGGTCGAGGCCGTTGGCGACCAGACGCCGCGTGAGATCCGCGATCGGAATGACGCCGCTCCCGATCGGCACGCCAAGGATCTCCACCGTGCCGTCCGATCGCTTGCGGCAGGCATGGTCCTTCAGATGCACCGAGCGGATGAAGGGCAGCATGGCTTCGAGCGCCGTTTCCGGCTGCTCCGCCACCATCATGGAGTTGCCGTAGTCGTAGAGCGCGCCGACGGGCTCGGTATCGACGCCGCGCATGATCGTCGCCATCTCGGCGCCGGTGAAATCCTCGTGGTTCTCCAGCAGCAACGCGATCCCGGCCCGCTCGAACATCGGTGCGGCGTGACGGAGATCGGCGATGGTCTGCCGGACCGTCTCTTCCGGGGCGCCGGCATGGCGCATATAGGTGCGCGCCTGCTCGACGCCCAGCACCTCGCAGACCTTGAGGATGGTGGAGAGATGCGCGTCATCGGTGCCGCTGGTCTCGATGTCGCAGCGGAGCCTGTTGGCTTCCAGCCGATCGCGCACCTTGCGGATATGCTTCGGCGCCATGCCGGAGAGCTGCCGGTAATTCGGCCCGTTCATGTTGATGCTGACGCCGGTGAACCCGTCCGCCGCCGCGCGGTCCAGGAACGCGAACACGTCATAGCCCGGCTGGTGCAGATAGTGGTGGCGCAGGCAATAGCTCTGCAGGAAGAGATCGACCTGGCTCATATCTGTTCCAATCGTTGCAGCAGGGTTTCATAGGCTCGCGTGTAGCGCTCGGACGCCGCCGGGCGGCTGGTCGCATACTTATCGATCCGCATCGCGCAATAGCCCGCCATGCGCCAGTCATAGAACGGCAGCACGCCGTCATAGTGCGCCTTGAAAGCAGCGTCGTCATAAGCGGCGAAGAACTCCGCTTCCAGCGCAGTGCTCAGAGGTTCGCGGCTGTAGAGGATCTGAAAGGCCGGCGAGAGGAATGCAATCGCATCCTGCACCGGATCGCCCGCGGCCGGGCATTGCCAGTCGATCACAACCAACCGTCCGGTGCCCTGCTCGACGATGATGTTCCCGGGGCCGATATCGGTGTGCAGCAGCACCGGCGTCACCCCGCCAATCCGGATCGGCTTCGGCCGCGCCGCTTCCATCCGCTTGCGCCGCACGGGGGTGATCTTGGGCAGGAAGGTTTCGCCCTCCTCCAGAATGCCTTCCGGCGTCATCGGCACGGCGCGGAATCCGGCCGGATCCGCCGCGCGCAGGCGTTTCAGCATCCGTGCGACATCGGCGATGCCGTCACGCCACATCTCGCCTTCGACATATTCATAAACCAGCACCGCGAGATCGGGCCGATCGACGAATGCCACCGGCTTGGGCGCGAGGCCGAGCCGGTGCGCCAGCGACATCGCCCGGTGTTCCGGCTCCGGCAGATTGGGGAACAGTGCCAGTTCCGTCTCCGGCAGGAACCGCTTCACCACCCAGTCGATGCCTTGGCCGCGCAGGCGGAACACTTGGTTGAGATAGCCGCCGGTCAGCGCGGCGGCGCTGAGATCGCGCGCCTTGCTGAGCCCCTGTTCGACGACGAACGCAACCGGGTCGAACATGCAGGCCCTACTCGCACTCCTTCAGGAAGGTCCGCAGGATCACCATGAAGGGATCCGGCCGCTCGATGAACGGCAGATGCGAAGCGTTTGGGATCACGCCGAGCTGCGCGCCGGGGATCATCTTGCTGAATTCGTGGCAGCTCGACGGCGCGCTCTCGTCATACTGGCCGCAGATCACCAAAGTCGGCGCCTGGATGTGGCTCAGGCGGCCGGTGCAATCGTAGCGCTGCAAGGTCCCGGTGCAGATGAACTCGGTCGGGCCCCACATCGAGTTGTAGACGGTGGCATTGGTGCCGTTCATCGCCGCTTCGAGGAAATCCGGCCAGGGATCGATCCGGCAGAGATGGCGGCGGTTGTACTCGGCGACGGCCATCGCGACCTTGGGATCATGCTCGGCGCCGCGGCCGCCGGAACGCGCCAGCGCATCCTGCGCCTCTGGCGAGAGCGCGCGGATATAATCGTCATTGTCGGCGATCCAGCGGCCGGTGCTGAGCAGCGGCCCCGACAGCGTCAGGCTGCTCAAGCCCTGCGGCCGACCGATCGCGTATTCCGCGGCGATGGTGCCGCCCCAGGAATTGCCGAAGAGATGGATCCGCTCCAGCTTCAGCGCCTTCCTGAGCGCCTCGATCTCGGTGATGAAGCGCGGGACGGTCCAGTTCTTGGGATCGCCCGGCTTGTCGGATTTGCCGACGTCGAGCTGGTCGTAGAGGATGACCCGGCGCTCGCCGGAAAGCGCCGTCAGCGGCAGCAGATATTCATGCGGCACGCCGGGGCCGCCATGCACGCAGACCAAGGCCGGCCGGTCGGTGTGGCGATCGCCGTTGCTGCGATACCAGATGCGCCCGCCCTCGACCGCGACGAAGCCGGTCGATTCCGGTGCCGGGATTGCATGCGCCTTGCTCAATCGGTCCACGCGCCCTCCAAGGATACGGATGCAGTCTAGCCTGCTCGGGCCGGCGGACAAATTTGCTTTTCAGATGACCCGATCTAAAAAGGGTCTGGCTGGAAAAGGTGCGGCTACGCCCCCCAGCCGGTGTAGATCCCCAGGCCCCGCTTCTTGATCTGGCCGCCGATCACCATGCGCTGGATCTCCGACGTGCCTTCCCAGATGCGATCCACACGGACGTCGCGATAGAGCCGCTCCACCGGATTCTCGCGCATATAGCCGCGCCCGCCCAGGATCTGCAGCGCCTTGTCCACCACCCGGCCCGCCATCTCGGAATTGTAGAGCTTCACCGCGCTGGCCCGGGCGTGAACCAATTTCGGATCCATGCCCCCCGTGGCGTTACCTGGGACCTCGGCCGCCACCCGATAGAGCAGCGATTTCGCCGCCATGATCTCGACCGCCATGTCGGCCAGCATGAACTCGATCGCCTGGAAATCGCGGATCGGCTTGCCGAACTGCACGCGTTCCGACGCATATTTGTTGGCGACCTCGGCGGCGCGGATCGCGGCCCCCAGGCAATGCGCGGCGATCTCAATGCGCGTCTCGGTGAACCATTCCTTGGTGAGGTCGAAGCCCTGCCCCACTTCACCCAAGCGCCGGTTGTCATCGACCGTCACCTTGTCGAACACCATCTCATAGTGCTCGTAGACATAGGAATGCATGAATTGCGGGATTCGCTTCACCTTGACGCCCGGCGCATCGATATCGACGATGAACAAGGTCGGCTTCTTCGGGTCGCCATCGACATGGGCGTGGACGATCACGACCGATGAGGCATTGGCGGAGGTGACGAACCACTTCTCCCCGCTGATCACCCATTTGCCCTTCTTTTTCACCGCCTTGGTCTTGACGTAGCTCGGATCCGACCCCGCATCCTTCTCGGTGATTGCGTAGCAGGAGCGGCCCTTGCCGGCATTGAAGGGCAGCAGGAAATTCTCGCGCTGCCATTTGGTGCCGTGCTTCAGCGGCGTCGAGGCCTTGAACACCACGGTCCAGAGCCCGCAGGTCGCCTTGCCGATCTCCTCGCAGACCAGGACCTGTTGCAAGGGCGTGTAGCCCTGGCCGCCATCCGCCTTCGTATGATTGTAGGCATTGACCTTATGCTTGATCGCCTGTTTGCGGACCTCGACCAGGGTCTTCTCTTTCAGCTTGCGCTCGTCGCAGGCGATTTCATGCGGGAAGAGATGCTGCTCGGCAAAGGCGCGGGCGCGCGCCTGGATCGCGAGATCTTCCTTGCTGAGAGAGAGATCCATTTCAACTCCTGGGAACGATGAGCGCGTCCAATGCGACGCAGCCCTGGGGTCCGGCGATCAGCGGGTTCACATCCATCTCGGCGATGCGATCGCCGAGATCGGCGGCAAGAACGGAGAAGCGCGACAGCGCCTGCGCGAGCGAAGCAAGATCCGAAGCGGCAGCCCCGCGCTTGCCATCGAGCAGCGGACGCAAAGCCAGCGCGTTCAAGTGCCGCAGAGCCTCTTCCGCCCCGAAGGGCGGGAGCGCGAAGCGGCGGTCCTTCAGCATCTCGATCAGCACGCCGCCGGCGCCGACCATGACGATCGGCCCGAATTGCGCATCGCTTGTCATGCCGAAGGAAAGCTCGACACCCCTGCCCGCCATCGGCATCACGATGACCCGGGGCCCGAGCCGCTGCTTCAGCTCGGCATAGCCGGCAGCAGCGGTTTCAGCGTTCAGATTCAGCTTCACGCCACCGACATCCGACTTGTGCAGGATGCCCGGCATCGCGGTCTTCACCGCGACCGTGCCGAATTCGTGCACCGCCTTCAACAGATCCACCTCATTCTCGACGATCCGATGCGGCAGCACCGGCACACCGTAATCGCTCAGCAGCGCCAGGCTCTCGGCTTCGTCAAGCGCATCGCCGCGCTCCAGGCGCGCACGCCACTTGTCGCGCAGGCCATGCGGCATTGACGGCTTTGAACTTTCGCGACGATCGCGCCGGTCCATCGCCTTGCGCACCACGGTCAGCATCGAGGCGACGCCGGACAAGACCGGCACGCCGTCCTTGGCCAGGCGCACCGCGACGTCGTCGCTGGAATTGCTGGCGACATTGGTGGCGAGGATCACGGGCTTTTCCGTCGCCGCGCGGATCGAGCGCAGCATGTCGCAATAACCTTCGGTCAGCGCATAGCCGTCGCGGGTCTCGACGCAGAGCGCACTCAAAGCGGTATCCGGATCGGCGATCAGCGCCTGCATGCAGTCGTGGAAGATGCCTTCCCAATCGTTGCCGGTGCCCCAGGCATCGAGCGGGTTGATCGGCTCCAGCCCGTAATCCAGCCGCGCCGCGAGCTTCGCTGTCGTCGCGGCATTGATCCTGGCGAACGGCACCTTGCGCGCGACCGCGAGATCCATCGCGAGCTCCCGGAAGCCGCCGGAATCATGCATGGTCGCGATCCCGCCCGCCGCGAGATCGCGCCCGCCGGCATAGAAATGCAGCGCATTGGTGAGGTCGTCCATCGTGTCGACCGCGATCACGTTGTAATGGTCGAACAAAGCCTCATAGGCCGCGTGATTGCCGGCCAGCGCGCCGGAATGGCTCACCGCCAGCGCGGCACTCTCGGCGGTGCGCCCGACCTTCAGCGCCACGACGGGCATGTTCTTCGCCTGCGCCTGCTCCAGCCCGCGCGCGAAGCCTTCCGGATCGCGCACGGTTTCCAGGAACAACCCGACCACCTTGGTGCTGTCCAAGGTCAGCACATAATCGAGATAATCGGCGACATTGGTCGCGAGCTCCTGCCCCGCCGAGACCGCGAGGTTGAATCCCATCCGGCGGTCGTTGTGGCAGAGCGCCGAGAAGGCCGAGCCCGAATGCGTGATGAAGCTGATCCCGCCGGCGCGCATCCAATCCGGCGGTGGGAAGCCGCAGATCCGCAAGCCGTATTCGAGATTGTAGAACCCCATGCAATTGCCGCCGCAGATCGCGATCCCCGCCTCTTTCGCCATCGCGCTGAGACGCGCAACCAGCTTCGGCTCGGTATCGTTCTCCAGATAGCAACTCGCAAAGATTGTCGCCGCGCGCACGCCGTGCTTGATCGCATCCGCCAGCGCCGCCTCGAGCCTGGCATTGGCGACACCGAGCACCGCCATATCCACGCGCTCAGGGACCTCAGCGAGCGAGGCATAGGCGCGCTGCCCTTCAATCTCCGGATAGTTCGGGTTGATGAGATGGATCCGCGCCGGCTTGATCTCGCCCATCATCGCCGAGGCGATCATGCCCCGCCCGACCGTGCCCGCCTTCGGGCTGGCGCCGATCAGCGCCACCGATCGCGGCGTCAGCAACGGCGCCAGCTTATGCGCCGCGATGTTCTTATCCCCCCGGATCTGATTCATCGTCCCCAACTCAAGTAGCTTTCGGCACCCCGCCCTTGAGCGCCTCGAGCGCCGCCCGTTCGCGCTCCGCTTCGGCCCGCTGCTGGGCGAGCTTCGCTTCGAAGCGGCGCTGCATCTCTTCGTGCAGGGGCCCGTAGATCTCCATCCAGAGCTGGCTGTCGGTGGCGACGATCAACCGGCCAAGCTGCCAGGAGCTCGGCTCCACGCGGCCGTCGAGCCAGCCTTCCAAGGTCTTCGCCGAGACGCCGACACTCGCGGCCAGAGCCTCGCGGCGGATCGTGCCGACCGGATCGACCCGCTTGCGCAACGCCGCGGCGACCCGCGCGCGGTGGGCATTGCGGCCCTGCACATCCTGGTCGGTGACCAGCTCGAGTGGCGGCTCGTCCTCATTGGCAGCCCGCGAGCGCTTCGGCCCGCCGGCGAAATGTGCCGGAAACACCGCCGCCAGGTACGAGCGGCAGACCCGCTTCGCGTCATTGCGGTTGAAGACCTTCGGCTCCATCAGGCAGTCGAACCAGAGCCCGTCGATCATCGCATTCAAACCGATCGCGACGGTGCGGGCATCGATGCCGTAGCCGCCTTCGGTGATGATGCGGTTGCAGAGCTCGATCGTCTGCACCGTGTAATCGGTCTCCAGGCGCTGCACCAGGCCCTGATAGGCCGGGTTGTTCCCCGCCTCAGCCCAGAACGCGTACCAGATCGAGATCTTCTCGGGATTGCAGACCGAAGGGTGGAAGTCGGCGTCGATCATCGCCTCCAGGCCCGCGGCCGGGGCGATCTTGCCCTTGCTCATCGCCGCCTGCCAGAAGGTCGAGTATTCGTCGGCGATCTGCTCCAGTGTCGCCAGCAGCAGCTGGTCCTTGGACTTGAAATAGAAGTTCACGATGCCCGGCGAGAGCCCGGCTTCTCCGGCTACGTGGGTCAGAGTCGTGCTGGTGTAGCCATAGCGGCCGATCGCCCGGATCGTGGCGTCGATCAGCTGCTTTCGGCGGATTTCCTTAGCGGCCTCAGCTTTGGCCAAGCGTTAAACCCTTCGACAATCGGATGAATATGACATGGTTAATTCATTGAAATATATGACTTTGACGCGCCTGCGAGATTAAATACGCATTCAACAGCTTGCCTTCAGGCCCTGCCCAAGGCTAGCCTCACTATACATCCATTCAACGGCGGCCGCCATCGAATCGCTTTCCGATGGCCGGATGCCAAGCCCGGCGAGCCTTTTTTGAAGCCGGGTATTTTTAGAAACTTGGAGAAGAAACATGTCGATCAAGGTCCAGCGTCGAAAGCTCGACAAGTCCCGCGCCCACTACCGCGAGGCGGTTCAGCATCTCCCCCTCGGCGTCAGCTCGAACTTCCGCTTCTGGGGTGAAGACGAGACTGTCTTCGTGAAGCACGGCAAGGGCGCCCGGCTCTGGGACTTGGACGGCAACGAGTACATCGACTACCGCCTGGGCTACGGCCCGGCGATCCTCGGTCATTGCCATCCGGAGGTCGATGCCGCGGCCCGCTCCGGCCAGGATGTCGGCACGGTCTTCGCGCTCGGCACCGAGAAGGAAGTGACCGTCGCCAAGCTCATCAAGGAGATGATGCCGGCGGCCGAGCTGGTCCGCTTCTCGAATTCCGGCACCGAGGCGGTGATGGCGGCGCTCCGCCTTGCCCGCGGCTACACCGGCAAGGACAACTACGTCACCTTCGAAGGCTCCTATCACGGCTTGTTCGACGCCACGATGTGGACCGCCGATCCCGAGGACATGAAGGACCAGTCGAAGGACCCGAAGGTCATCCCGTATGGCCAGGGCATCCCGCAGCTCGTCCGCAACCTCTTCTACCAGGTGCCGTATAACGACGCGCAGCGCCTCGAGGACGTGCTGAAGAAGCACAGTGACTCGATCGCCGCCGTGCTGATCGAGCCGATCCTCGGCAATTGCTGCGGCATTCCGTCGAAGCCGGAATTCATCAAGGCCGTCCGCGCGCTCTGCACCAAGTACGGCGTGCTGATGATCGTCGATGAGGTGAAGACCGGCTTCCGCGTCGGCAAGGGCGGCGCCCAGGCCCTCTACGGCATCGAGGCCGACATCTTCACCGTCGCCAAGGCTGTCGCGAACGGCTACCCGATCTCGGCGATCGGCGGCAAGGAAGAGATCATGCGCAAATACGGCAAGGGCGTCGCCCATGGCGGCACCTACACCGCCCAGGCGATGAGCCTGGCGGCCGCCGAAAAGACGCTGACCATCCTGAAGGACACCGACGCGCTCGAAGTCATCGCCAATTACGGCAAGGCGATGCAGGAGGGCATGGGCAAGGTGCTCAGCAAGCGCGGCATCCCGCACAGCTTCACCGGCCACCACTCGATGTCCGGCCTGTTCTTCTCGGCCGAGGCGCCGACGACCTACCGCAACTGGAAGCTCAGCGACTACACCTTCTACGACACCATGGCCGGCTACCTGATCGACATGGGCGTCATGTGCGAACCCGACAGCCGCGAACCCTGGTTCATCTCCTCCGCGCACGACCAGAAGTGCCTGGAAGAGACGCTGACCAAGTTCGAGGAAGCCGTCGATCTCACGCTCGACGAGCTCAGCAAGGGCCGCCACGACGAGAACAAGCTGATGCCGGGCATCAGCGGGTAAGGTTCAGCTCGCTCGATCTAGATCTGGAGACTGCGGCGCCGGAGGGAAGACTCCGGCGCCGTTTTTGTTTTAGCTCGGCCTTGAGGTAGCAAGGATCTATCGCTTAATTCTGAATATGAGGCGATCCCACTATTATTACGCTTCTGTGCCGGCGTCTTCATTGTCCTCTGTGTGAGAGTCGAATCCAGCATAGGCAAATCGCCGCCCAGACAGTCTTTCCCCTTCTTCCATTAGATGACAGAATTGTCGATGAAAGTGATGCACTGCTTTGTGGTTGTCCATCGATGAGCCACCCGTCTGGTCGATGCTTGCCCGGATATCATTGCAAGCACGATCCAGACTTTCTAAGTATTCGAGAGTTGGTTTTGCGACGCTCCAAGCTACGCCTACGAGTGCTTCTTCCATTTCTCTGATCGCACTCCAGAGCTTCGGCTCTTCCCCCTCCAGCGCTTTGATAATCTCGCTGCCACCGCCTCTATCCTGGAGCGCGCATATGATTCTGAAGTTCGGATACTGGATCTTTTGCCAATAGACGTAGATGCGAGTTTTTTTCCGCTGACGCTCCATATCGAGTTCTAATTCTCTGGCTGCATTGCTATCGGCCTTCATCTGCCTTAGCTGCTTCCGCATGCTTTTGTTCGAGTGCGCGATCGCAACGACTGCGACAATCGCGGTCACCGCTCCGAAGAAGACCGGGCCGTAGTCTTTGCCGATCTCATACGCCGATCTCTCGTGCACGAAAGCACTTGCCAACAACCACGACGCTATTGCTCCCGCGATAAAGGCGCCAATACAAACAAAGACTCGCCACCAGTTCATCCGAATTCGAACTCGCACCCTAATAACGCATCTGTCGCAACCGATTCTGTATCCAACAACTAAATAATCTACTAACAGTACGAACCAATAAGATGAGCATGATGTCCCATGGAGAGCAAAAGGAAGACGCACGGCATCCCAACGTCAAGGCTGCTGGCCTAGGATTCCGCTTTCATCCGGTAGGCAGGTTATCATCGCTAGTGGATTCGACTCTGACGTTCAGACAACATCGAGGTGCTGGCGAAGCGCATCGCGGATATGGGCGGCAAGCACAATTCCGAGGTCTGGACGCTGTTCGAGGGCGAGGACTTCAAGGCGGTCTATTGCGAGGATCCCTGGGGCAATCTCATCGAGATCTACTCGCACTCGACCGAGCTCATTCCGGAATCGAGCCGGCCGAACAGCTTGTCCGTTTCCAACATCGCGCGCCCCTGCCGTCGGGTTGGTGCGCCGAGACTAGCACAGACGCAGGCAAATCACGTCGATCGCGCCACGACCCCGCGAAGGGCATCGGAACGGTTGCAGCCCACCCGCAGTGCGTGCTACCGGTGGATTACGACCTGGGATTGTAACGGAGATGGGGATGACGAGATTCGTTCGGTCGATCGGGCTGGCCTTGCTGGGCGTTCTTGCGGCGGCGTTTCTCTCTTTCACGCCGGTTGCGGCGAGAGCAGCCACCATCGATTTCGAGCACAGCGACCCTGTAATCGCCAATGGCTATGGCGGGCTTGACTGGTCGAACTTTGGAACCCATCCCGACTATGTCGGCGGCTATCACACCGGCATCGTCTCCGGCAGCAACACGGCCTATAGTTTTTGGGGTGAAGTCGCTTCCATCGGCCGGCAGGAAGCATTCAATCTCTACGACGGCTACTTCACGAGTGCGTGGCGCGACGGCATGACGCTGCAAGTCCTTGGTTATAAGGACGGGATCCAGCTTTACGACACGTCTTGGATCATCAACTCCACGGGACCGGCGCTGCTGAGCTTCAACTATATCGGCGTCGATTTCGTTCGATTCATCACCAAAGGCGGGATCCTTGTCGTCAGCGGTGGTGAAGGCGACAACTTCGTCATGGACGATCTCCGGGTCGAAGTGACACAGACCCCTATTGCCGGAGCGCTGCCGTTGTTTGCCACTGCGCTGAGCGGCCTTGCGCTTGTCGTGCGGCGCAAAAAACGCCAAGTCACGAGTTAAAGCTGCGCCTCGATCGCCGCCTTGTCGATCACCGACCACACCTCCGCGATCTTGCCGTCGCGGAACTCGTAGAAGACGTTCTCGCTGAAGCTGACGCGCCTTCCGTTCACCGGCAGGCCGAGGAACTCCCCTTGCGGCGTGCAGTCGAAGCGCAGCCGGGCCGCGATCATCGGCGGGTCGGCGATCAGAAGACCGATGTCGAAACGAAGGTCAGGGATCTCCCGGAAATCCTTTTCCAGCATCGCGCGATAACCGGCGAGACCGAAGCTCCGGCCGTTGTGCCGGGCATCTTCCTGCACGAAGCGGCCGAGATTCGGCCAGTCCTGCGCGTTCAGACAGGCGATGTAAGCACGGTAGAGAGAGGCGAGGTCGTCGTTGGTCATCGTGGAAGGCTAATGACGTCACTCGAAAGTGTCATCTACACAATGATTGTGGGCACATAATACTAAATCTTGCTCTCCATAGTCATGCATGCCGCGGTGGATGCATGCAGCCTGCCGAAGCTGATAGGTTGCGTCGATGAGCACGCTTCCCGCCGTGATGACGCATCGATACCACCCGGCGCGCGGGATTGGCGGCAATCTCTGCGATCTGCCACAAGAGGAAGCCGAGCGGATCCTGCACGACCTTCGTGCCATGGGCCGCGGGCTTCGGCCGGACTACCTACGAAAACGCTTGCGCGTCGAGGATTGGCTCATCGCCGCAAAGAATGAGAAGTTGGGTCCCACGCCTCTCACCCGTCCCGTCTACTTCTTTCTCGGGAACTTCGCAGACGCAGAGGATCCTTCCCGCCCCGCCGCCTTGGTCATGCCTTTGGCCGCGTTTCCGCCGAGCAGCCTCACGTTCACCGACGCGGATAGTATGACCAGTTATCAGATGGGCGTCGTCGAGGCCGATCGTCGTTCATGTCCCGAGCGCCACTACGGGCAAGTCTTTGCACGCTCAGAGATTGAAGAAGTGGTTGCAACGCTTGGTCTTCCCAGCGACCAATGGGAAATTCGCTCCGGCGAATGGCGTGAGCTTTTTCTCGAGGTCCAGGTCTGGGACGATGAGCCGATCCGCAGATGGGTCGCGAAGCATTCCGTGCCCTCGGATCCCTGAGAGCATTTCTCACTTATTCTCGCATTGGCCTGTTCATTTTGCACGGCGAGAGGAGCACGGACCATGGCATCCATCCGCTACATCGTGACGGACATTGACGGCGCAGTCGCGTTTTATCGCGACAAGCTCGCGTTCAAGGTCGACATGCACAACCCCGGCAAGTTTGCCGCGCTCATTCTCGATGATCTCACCCTCTACCTCAGCGCGCCGGGCGCCGGCAGCGGAGGAACCGCAGGCGGCAAACCCGAGCCCGGCGGCTGGAACCGATTCATGATCGTCACGAAAGACATCGACACGCTCATCGCCCGGTTGAACGATGCCGGCGCAAAGTTCCGAGGCGAAACCAGCGAAGCGGGCGCCGGCCGTGCCCGACTTCTGGAAGACCCGTCGGGCAACCTCATTGAGCTGTTTGAGTTCAAGAAGAAATAACCGACGCACCAAGCAAGCGGTAGGCGCGGCGTGTGAGCGACACGGAGAGCCGCCATGATCATGGTCCTTGCGTTCCTGGCCGTCATCGTCACCGGACTGGCCGTCGTGGCGCCGGTTGCGCATCTGTTCGAGCTGTCGCACAAGATCCGCATGACCGGGGATGAGTACTTTGTCGTGCAGACCATCTACCTCGGCTGGTGGTTCATCTGGCCGGTTTGCAGGCAAGGACGTAGGCCCGCGACTTAACCCGCTTCAGTCTTTCCAGTTCTCCGGCGGCCAGAAACGGCGATTGGGATCGACTGGGCTCATGATACCGACGGCGATGCCGTTCGGATCTTCGAGGATCGCGTAGCGTGCGCCCCAGAAGGCGTCGAACGGCTCGGCGAGCCCGCGGTAGCCGGCGGCAGTCATCTCCTGGTAGGTGCGGTCGACATTCTCCCGGCTCTCGACGTGAAAGCCGATGACGATGCGACCCTGGAGGTCGGTGCGGCCGGCCCAGCTCCTGTTCCAGACCTCGGCGAATTCCGGTGAGTCGAACTCCAGCCTGAAACCACCGGCAGCGGTGCCGTTGGCGTGGAACGGCGCAGGCTCCGTCGGCTCCCGTATCTGCACGCCGAGGCGGCGATAGAAGTCGATCGACCGCGGCATATCGCCGGCGATCACGTTGAGCTGATTGAGGATCGCGTGCCGGCCCGTCATGGCGTTCCTATTCCCATTCCGTGGCACCCTTCGACGTTTCCCATTGACGCCGGTCTGCGCGTCTTGATGGAATTGCGGCATCCAGCGAGGGTGGCCACATGCTAAGCGTCTATATCGTTCAGCTCAACGTCGTCGGGTTACAGGCCGGCATCGACTGGTATACGGATGTGCTCGGCTTCAAGGTGAGCACCGAGAACAACTTTCTGCACCACGGGACGACGGTGCAGCTCGAGCATGATCAGGGCTTCCGCCTGATCCTGCACAACGCCACGCATCCCGCGAAGATCGACTATCCCGACGACGTGCAGACAATGGTGGTCTGGCAGACCCAGGATCTTGCGGGAACCATGCGGCATATGCAGGCGAAGGGCGTCGCGTTCATTTTCTCGGAGCCGGAGGAGGTCAATGTCGGCCGTTACGTGGCCTTCCGCGATCCCTTCGGCAACGTGCATGAGCTGATCGAGCTCAAGAAGTAGCCCTCCTGTTTCACTTGGTTCAAGACCACATAACCACAGCTCATTGTCCGCCCTCTTGCACCATCCGCCCCAGTTCCGCCTTCGCGGCGGGGAGTTCGACGAAGCTGGCGGGGCAGATCGCGACCGCGTGCTCGAGGCGCCTCTTGGCTTCGGCGGAGTGTCCGGCGTTGAGTTCGATCTCGCCGATATAGAAGGCGGCCTCGCAATCCTGCCCATTGGCGGTCACCGCCATCGAATCCGCTGCCGCCTTCAGCAACGCCGCCTTCGACATGTCCCCATGGTAATAGCGCAGGATCGGACCCGGCCAGCTTTCAAGATCGATGCGCTGCACCGCCGCGTTCAGATCCGTCGTTCCGTCCTGACGATTCCGCAGCCGCGCAAGATAGAGCCAGAGCGCGCCGTAGACATTCTTCGGCTTGCGCTGGGCATATTGCGCGAAGGCATCGACGGCCTCTGGAAAGCGCGCGAGGTTGAAGAGCGCACGGCCGAGGTTCCAATAGGAGATGGACTCCTCATCCGGCGCAAGACGGATCGCCTGCCGATAATCCTCGATCGCCTGCGCATCATCACCCTTGCGGATATGCGCCAGCCCGCGATCGTTGAGAGCATCGGTGTAGTTCGGGTTGAGCCGGATCGCCTGGTCGAAATCCGCGATGGCGCGGGCGAGGTCGGGCTGCTGCTCATTGCCCAGATAGGCCCAGCCGCGCCGGTAATAGAACTTCGGCTCGTCGGGTTTCAGCCGGAGCGCCTGGTCGTAATCCCGGATCGCCTGGTCGTAGTCCTGCTTCAAGAAATGCGTGATCCCCCGGCCGAAATAAGCCCAGGCATTATCCGGCGTCAACCGGATCGCCTGATCGTAGTCTTGGAACGCCCGATCGTAGTCTTCCTTGGCCGTGAAGGAAGCGCCGCGCATGACGTAGACCGTGGGATCGTCCAGCTTCAGCCGGATCGCCCGGTCATAGTCCGCGATCGCCTTGTCATTCTCAACCAGGTTGGCGTAGGAGATGCCGCGATTGTAATAGGCTTTCGCATCTTCCGGATTGAGCTTGATCAGCCGGTCGAAATCCTCGACCGCCTGTTGGTATTCGTCACGGCGGTTGTTGACGATGCCGCGGCGCAGATAGGCATTCGCATAGTCCGGATCCAGCCGGATCACCTGGCCGTAATCCGCAAGCGCCTTCGTATCGACGCCCAGGTTTTCATAGGCGATACCGCGATTGTAGTAGAGCTCTGCGTCACCGGGCTTCAGTCCGATCGCCGGCGCTTCGCCTTGCGGCGCAACACCATATGCACTGTTGCCGAGAAAGGCCCGCGCGCGGTTCCGGTCGCCACCGGCATTGCCTGCTCTCAGTTGGATCGTCTGGTTGTAGTCCTGGAGAGCATGGGTGTAATCGCTCTTCCCGACATAGGCGAGGGCGCGATTGTAGTAGTAATCGGAATCATCGGCGCGCAGCGCGGTCGCCCGGTCGATATCCGCAATCGCGTGATCGTAGTCTTGCTTGTTGAGATAGGCGACGCCGCGATTATACCAGGGCTCGGGAAGCTCCGGCTGCAGACGGATGGTCTCGGCAAAGTCCGGAATCGCCCGGTCGTAATCGTGCTTGTGCATCTCGGCGACCCCGCGGTTGTTGTATGCCGCGGCATAATCCGGCTCGATGCGGATCGCCTCGGTGTGATCCTCGATCGCCCGGTCGTATTCGCCTTTGCCGTCATAGGCGCTGCCGCGCTCGTTGTAGGCATCCGCATAATCCGGTTTCAGCCGGATCGCCGCATCGAAATCCTGGATCGCAGCCGCTAGATCGCCCTTCGCGGCATAAGTGCTGCCGCGTTGATAGTGGCTGTCGGGGTCCTGGGGATTTAGCCGGATCGCCTCCCCAAACTCCTTAATCGCCCGCTCCCAGTCACGCTTCTTCTGATACGAGACGGCGCGGTTGAACACAGGCTGATAGAAATCCGGCTGCAACCGCATCGCCTGGTCGAAGTCCGGGATCGCCCGGTCGTATTCGCCCTTGGTGTTATAGGCGATGCCGCGCTGGTTATAGGTCGCGGGATCCTCCGGCTTCAGCCGGATGGCTTGGTCGTAATCCTCAATCGCGCGGTCGAGATCGCCTTTGTCGACATAGGCGTTGCCGCGAGCGCGCAAGGACCGCGCCATGTTCTCGTCCGAGAGATGCCCGGATTCGATGGCCTGGCTGCAGAGGTTGACCGCGTCGTTGTGCCCGCGGTTGCTGGCATTGATGCAGGCATCCGCTTCGTCCGTGCCGTCGGAACAAGCGGTGACACCCAGGCCGAGGCAGGTTGCAACCAGTATCGCCGTCCAACATCGCATCGCAGCGGACTCTCCCCAGGGCCCATGCGATTTTTCGGCGATCCCACCCTGGCCCGTCAATAACCTTGGACAGCGGCAAAAATCATGGCGCCGGTGTTATTCCCAAGCCGCCGCGCCCTTCGGCCACCCGTCGCGCTGCACCCGCACCACGCAGAACCTCTGCCCGCTCGGCGCACGCATGACGACCCAGCGCTCCAGCCGCTTATCGACAACAGCACCGAGCTTCTCCAGCCGCGCGACTTCAGCCGCGATGTCGTCGGTCTCGATATCGAGATGGACCCGGCTTTCGTGGGTGACGCGCTGGATCTGGATGCTGAGCTCGTCCGGCGGCGTTTCCAGCATCACGTAATTGCCGCGGGTCCCCGGATGGTCGGGATCCACCTTGCGGCCCAAGGCCTCGGCCCAGAAGCGCGCGGCGGCGCCGATGTCTTCGGTGTTGCAGTCGATCAGCAAGCCGTTGAGGCGCGAGCGGTGCATCGGTTCTCTCCTGCGGCCGAATTCCAATGTGCGCAGTCTGGTGCGGGTTCCGGCGGCCGCGAATTCACGATCGGATGTTGAAACGCGATCGCGCCTTCGACTGGAAGCCCGATCGCGCGGCGCGACTTCAGATCGCAGCTCCATAGACCACCTCGAACAAATCAGGTACAATCGCCGGTGCGATGCAGCAGAAGAACCGGCCCGTAATGCGCCGCAACCTTTACCCGACCTTTACAGAATGAGGGGAGTGCCTTGGTGCCGCTGGATCCTGTTTCCATCATTCTCTCCAGCGGCTTGCAGGCCTTGACGGCAGCAAATTCGGCCCGGGGCCGTAAAGGCAATTCGGGTCGCGCGCTCTCCCGCGATGACCCGACCGATCGACGCTCCAACCCCGACAGGACCCCGACGGAATGAGGGGGGCCGCTGTCCTGGATGGATCGGCCTTTCTGCCGCGCAAGCAAAGGCTTGGCGGCCCCTGACGCCGCTCGAAACGCCGCAAGCATGTCGGGGTCAGCCGGTCCCGCGCGGCAGCGTGCGATCTGCGTTAGTTTCAACAAGGAGATCGAATGAAGCCTGTCGATGCCCTCGAGATCACCGTCCTGGTGGACAACACGACGGACTCCCTCTCCTCCAATCCGGACTTCGTCGAGACCGAGTTCGCCTTCCTGCGCCGGCATGGAATGAAGTGGCTCTCGGGCAAGTGCCTCTGCTGCGCGGCGCACGGCCTCTCCTGCCTGATCTCAGCAAAGATCGACGGCGCCTCGCACACGCTGCTCTTCGACACCGGGCCGGATGAATGGGTGTTCGAGCGCAACGTCACGCGGCTCGGCGTCGGCTTGAGCGAGATCGGCGCGATGGTGCTCTCGCACGGCCATTGGGATCATGGTGGCGCGATGCCGCGAGCCCTACAGATGATCACCCAGGAGAATGGCGGCAGGAACGTGCCGGTCTACATGCATCCGGAAATGTTCGGGCTGCGCGCCACCCGGACGAAAGACGGTGGCCTCTTTCCGATGGAGAAAGTACCGGCGGTCGATGTGCTGGCGGGATGCGGTGGCGACGTGGTCGTGACCCGCGACGCGCAATCGGTGCTGGGCGACGCCTTCTTCATCAGCGGCGAGATTCCGCGCGTCACGCCCTTCGAGCGCGGCATGCCCGGACAGCATCGGCAGGCGGCGGACGGAACTTGGGTCAAGGATGAGCTGCTGCCCGACGAGCGCTTCGTCTCGGTGCATATCGCCGGCAAGGGCCAGATGATCTTCACCGCCTGCTCCCATGCCGGCTTGATCAACGTGCTGCTGGCGGCGAAGGCGCGGTTCCCGGACGTGCCGCTCTACGGTGTGATGGGCGGCTTCCACCTCGCCGGCCCGAACGAGGCGATCATTCCGGAGACGGTCGAAGCTCTGGCGCAGTTCGACCTGAAGCTGATCGCCGCCGGCCATTGCACCGGCTGGCGCGCGGTCAATGCGCTCGCGGACAAGTTCGGCAAAGCGGTGGTGCCGTCGGCCGTGGGAAAGATCTATCGGCTATAGGGACGCCGGCCCCGGCCGCAGGTGTGAATCACAAATGTTTATACTTGTATCAATGAGGTCCGATTGAGCGCATCATGCCGGAATCGAAGGGCTATCGGCGCTCTTCCCTGTCCCTGGAGCTCCGTGAGCAAGAACGACAACGACAACCCCACCGATGACCCGACCGTGACGCTGGACGAGCATCGCGGCATGCGAGCGCGACAGGATACCGATGCGCGTCGGCAACAATCGGCGGTACGCGCCGATCAGGATGCGATACGCGAAAGACAAGCCTCGCTTGAGAACCACATGTTTGGCGGACCGGCAACCTCGTGGCTCCAGGCGGCGGAGAAGGCCAGCTATCTGCTGCGCCTGTTCGCCGCGACGGGTGAAGCGCAGGATCCACGCTACAAGCAATTGATCGAGGATTCGCTCGCTGACTTCCAGCGGCTGTCGGCAAGCACGAAGGAACCGGCCCGCTGAGAGGCGGGCCCTAAGAGACACCCTTCCGGCTCACCTTGCTTTGATAGCGCGCCTGATTGGCGCCGCTTTGAGCAAGATCCCCACGCCAACTGGCGGAAGTCTTGCAGCGCGGGCAAATGCGTTCGCCGGCCCAGGCGCTGTCGAAAGCACCGGAACAGCAGAGGCAGGCGCGCCGCTTGCGCCGCACTGAACCTGGTACGTAGGCCGCGTCGATCACCATCCCGCCACTATCTAGATTGCACCCGGGTTTTGTAAGGAGAATCTTCGCTAATTGGAAATATTTCCGCGCAAGCCGACTACACAAAACAGATCGAAGGAAAGTTGATGTTTGGCAGGTATGAGACCACGCCGGAGACCATCCGCGACCAACTGGAAGTGATCGACCGTCGCATTGCTCGAATGCGCACGCTCAACGTCAACCATGGCGATGTCCTCGCGCTGCGGCTGATCGAGCATGCCGAAATCGAGCGCCGGCAAATTCTGGCACAGTTGACGGCTGCCACGCGAAAGCCGGCCTGACGCCGATCAGGCCTCGCCGTCCCAGTACTTGCGAATGGCGGCCTTGTCGAAGACATGGCTGCGTTCAGCCAAGCCCGGGACGGAGAGCTTGTTGGAATCGGGATAGACGCAGACGTCGCTGGCCCTGTTCTCGCCGATCACGAGATAGCGGCAGGGACCGGTGCCGCTGTTGAGGAAAGAATGGCCGATCTTCTGTCCGGCGGGAAAGCAGACATAATCGCCAGGCTTCATGACATGGCGCTCCTCGCCGAGGAGCAAAGTCACCTCGCCTTCGAGGACGAGGACCTGCTCCTCTTCCAGCATGTGGTAGTGGCGCGGGAACAGGCGTTTCCCCGGCGCCGGGGATTCGATCGCCATGCCGACATGCCAGTCGTCCTCGCCCATCGCGGCAGACGTGAGATGCCTGGCGCGGCCACCGAACTTCTCGGCGGAGAACGTGTCTTCCCAGGGGACGGAATCCGATGCGATCGGCAGCTTCGGCTTCAAGTCCGGATCTTCGGCTTCGACCTTGCCGTCGGCGGGCGGAACCTGGCCCGACGGCAATCCGGTGTTCTCGTCGTCCCAGTAGTTGCGAATGGCGGCGAGGTCGAGCAGCGCGCGGCGGCCGAGCGGGCGCACCAGCACCTTGTTGGTGTCGGTATAGACCACGACCTCGTTCGGGCTGTTCTCGCCGACGATGACATAGCGGCAAGGCCTGTCGCCGTCGTTGATCAGCGTATGGCCCGCCTTCTGTCCAGCCGGAAAGCAGGCGTAATCGCCTTCCTTCATGCGATGCGTCGCGGCGCCGAGACGCAGAGTCAGCGTGCCTTCAAGAATGAAGAGATGCTCTTCCTCGATGAAATGGTAATGCGCCGGCGCGGTCTGCTTGCCGGGCGGCAGCTCCTCGATCGCGACACCGACGTGATAGTCGTCGCCGCAGGCCGCCATGGTCAGGTGCTTGTAGCGAATGTTGAAGTTCGGCACGTCGGCGAAGGCGGTCCAGGGAACGTCGTCGCTCTTGATCGGCTTGATGGGGCTCTCGGTCGACATGGGACGGCAGGCTCCGCTTCGATCCGGGGGAGCCGGAGTTTGAACGGAGCCTGCGCCGGGTTCAATGCCTTATGCGAAAGCCATCGCCGCAGACTCAGCCTTCCGCGCCACCGGCACCCAATCATGCTCGGGGAAGAAATGCCCGACCGCGCGATCGATGTAGCTGGCGAGATTGCCATGCGAAAGACCGATCTGGCGCAGCGGCGAATCCAGCGCGCCGTTCAGCAAAGTCGCCAGCATGCCGGTCATCGCCGCATCGGTGCCACAGGGCTCCTCGCCCATCAGCCATGTCCGCTTGCCGAGCAAAGCCGACAGCGATTCCAAGGTCCGCCCGCCGAGCTCGGCGATCTGCTCCGGCGTGTGCCGGCCGATGCCCTGGGCCTGGAGATAGCCGAGCACTTTCGCGCGGGCACCCTGGCGGATCTTGTCGCGGATCGCCTCGGGCGCCTTGTCGAAGAAATGCGCCGGACCGTTCTGGAAATTCTCGTCGATGCCCCAGCGCATGTGGAGGCAGCACCAATAGAGATGGTCCTCGATCATGCGCTCGACCGCCCAGGCTTCGGCGCGCTCGACGGGGTCGAGGCCGCGGTCGAAGTCGAAGCCGTATTTCCGCACGATATGGGCGCGGATGAAGCTGGTATCGGCGACGATTTCGCCGTCGTCATCGATATAGGGCAGCTTGCCCTTCGGCCCCTGGTCGGGCCCACCGGTGGCGATGGCCTTGGTGTAAGCGAGGCCGGCCATGCGCAGCAGGATCTCGCCCTTCATCACATAGGGGCTGCCATCCGGCATGCCGAGATAGGGGCCGAAGCCGTAAAGGGTGATCATCGGGGGTCTCCTTCGCTGGGTTGCCTGACCCCGGTGATAATCGCCCCCTGTTGCCAGCCTGCTGTCAGCATGCCGCCAGCTGCTGCCGTTCGCTGTTGCCACCATGCTGTCAGGAGCGGTCTGGCAGCATGCTGGCATCAGGAGGTGTGCGGTGCGGAAAGCGGACCGGCTGTTTCAGATCATCCAGATCCTGCGGCGGGCGCGAAAGCCGATCACGGCCGAGGCCATCGCGGAGGAACTCGAGACTTCCAAGCGCTCGGTCTATCGCGACATCGCGACTCTGATGGGCCAGCGCGTGCCGATCCGCGGCGAGGCGGGCATGGGCTATGTGCTGGATTCCGGCTTCGACTTGCCGCCGCTGATGCTGACCCCCGAGGAGATCGAGGCCGCGGTGTTAGGCGCGCAATGGGTGATGGCACGCGGCGATCCCGGCCTGGTGCGGGCGGCGGAAGACCTGGTCGCGAAGATCGCAGCCGCGGTGCCGGAGCGCTTGCGCCCCATGGTGCTCGATCCTTCGACACGCACCCGCACCGACCGGTTGCCGATCCCGCCGGACCAGATCGATATGGTCGAGGTGCGGCGGGCGATCCATGGCAGCCGCAAGATCCAGCTCGGCTATCGCGACGAGAAAGGCGAGGACACGGCGCGCAAGGTCTGGCCGATCGCCATCGGCTATCTCGAAACCGTGCGCATGATGGTGGCCTGGTGCGAGATGCGGAACGACTTCCGCCACTTTCGCACCGACCGCATCACCGCGGCGGAGTTTCTCGAGGAACGCTATCCGGAACGGCCCGCGGCATTGCGCGCGCGATGGCGCGCAACGCTCCGGGACAAGGTCATGCCGAAGAAAGCGTGACTCTACTTCGCCTTTTCGGCGATGCCGGCGAGGCCTGCATCGTAGATGCCCGCGATGACTTCCTTGGCTTTGTCGTCGGGGGCGCCCTTGGCGTCGAAGGTGCCGGACCAGGTGATGGTCGAGCCGCTGCCCTTGGCCGCGACCGAAATGGTCGAGGCATAGTTCGTCACCGGCAGCGGGCTCTCGAGGATGGTGTAGCCGTAGGAATGCGCCGCGTCGTCCCAGGCCGATTGCTGCTCCAGGATCGTGCCGCCGCCTTTCAGCGAGAGGAGCCGCAAGGTCTTGCCGTCCTTCTGCTGCAGCTCGCATTTCTCGACCGCCGGATGCCACGATCCGATGCCGCAGAAATCACCGATCGCCTTCCAGACCGCGTCGGGCGCGGCGGCGACATCGAGACTCTTCTTCACGTCCAAGGCCATGGCGGAACTCCCAAAAGCGGCGATAGCGAATGCGGCCGTCGCGGCGAGCGCGATGATTTTCATAACGTCCTCCCCTGTCACCGGTTCTCGAGCGAGCCCGGCATTGCCTCCACCTTAAGAAGAAAAGAGGAGTGGCATATTGGACTTTGGTTTGACGCGGCTTAGGCTCGGAATGATCTCGTTCCAAAGGGGGAAAACGCGATGAAAGCCCTACTCTCGGCCTGGCCGTTTTGGGCCCTGCTCTCCGCCGCCTTCGCTGCCTTGACCGCGATCTTCGCCAAGGTCGGCGTCGAGAGCATCAACTCGGATTTCGCGACCTTCATCCGCACGGTGGTGATCCTCGCCGTCATCATCGCGATCCTGACGCTGAGCGGCGAATGGCAGCCCTTCGGCAGCGTCTCGAGCAAGACCTATCTGTTCCTGATCCTGTCGGGCTTCGCAACCGGCGCTTCCTGGCTCTGCTATTTCCGGGCGCTGAAGATCGGCCAGGCCGCGCAAGTGGCGCCGATCGACAAGCTCTCGGTGGTGCTGGTCGCGCTGTTCGGAGTCGCATTTCTCGGCGAACGTTTGAGCACGGTGAGCTGGCTCGGCATCGCCCTCATCGCCGGCGGCGCGGTCCTGATCGCGCTGGAAGCATAGCAAATAATCCGAAAATTCAACATCGCTCCGCTCGGAAACGGGATCGCATCGCCGAAATGAGCGTTGCAGCGATGAATCCGACTCTTCAGGAGGAGACCAGACCATGCGACTCTCGAATGCACAGTGCCGCGACGTGATGAACCAGGCCGAGGCGCAAGCGATACCCACCGATCATCCCGCCCTGCCGCAGCTCGAGCGGGCGTTCGGGCCGCACACCTTCTTCGCTTCGGCGGAAGGATTGCATGTCGTCGAGCGCGGCGAGCCGGTCGGCCCGGGCGCCGATGCGGCGTTCCTGGTGAAGGTGGCCGGCTGGGTCGATGACCGGCACAGCAGCGTGGTCCCGCAACGCGCCGAAGTCACCAAGGCGGTCGATATCGGCCCCGACATCGCCGACCTGCCGGACGGCGACCCGATGGCAGGTCACGGCCGCGGCTGATACGGCTACTGGATCGCGCCGATCCGCTTCAGGAACTCGTGCTCGGTCTCGCGGCTGTGGTCGCCGGCGAAGGCATAGGCTGCGGGCTTGCTGTCGATGTAGATCTCGCCGCCCATGGTGAACTTCGATTGATCGTCGAAGGCGCCGATGCTCATGATGTACATGTCGGGCTGGAACAGGTGATAGAAGAGATGCCCGCCGCAATTCTTGCAGGTGCCGCGCTCGGCGATGTCGGATGACTTGTAGCGCAGGATGTCGGCTTCGCCCTTGAACGTGATGCCGCCGACATGGACGGACATGGTCGGCGCGCCCGCGTGCCGGCGGCACATGCCGCAATGGCAGACATGCATCTGCGGATCGATATCGGTCGCACTGAAGCTGACCGCGCCGCAAAGGCACTTGCCGGTGGCGGACGGAATCTTGCTCATGCGTGCCTCCCCTGTTTGGCCGCATTCTCGACCGCCTGCCGCAGCCAGGTCAAACAGGATTGCACGGCGTGCTTCGACTTGAACGTCTTCGGGTAGAGCAAGGCCTGGAGCCAATAGCCGTCCACCAGCGCGCTCAGCATGCCGATGAGGGTCGCTGCCTCTTTCTTCGACGGCACGATCCTGAGCATCTCGGCTTCGAGGTCGCGATGATAGCGGCGTTCGACCCGGACCGCGGCGCTGCGGAAGGCGTCGCGCAACCCGGAATCGACCCAGAAGGTGAACCAGACCGCGAGCTTCTCCGCGGTGAAGACCTCGGCGCCGAAATAGGCCTCGACCATCGCGGTGATGCGGTCCCAGGGCTCGGGCCCGGCTTCGGCAAGGCGCGTCTTCCAGGCCTGGTCGAACTCGTCGGCCAAGTGATTGAAAGCGGCTTCCAACAGCAGGTCGATGGATTTGAAGTGGAAGTTCATCAATCCCTGCGAAGCGCCCGCCCGTTGCGCGACCTTGCCGACGGTGCAGCCGGCATAGCCGTGCTGGGCGATCACATGGATTGCCGCCTCGATCAGCTCCTTGCGGCGGCTGGCGCGGATCGCCGGATTCTGCCCGAGCGCGCGGCGCTTTCGCTTGAGAGTGCTCACGCCGCCGGCCCTCACGCCTTCTTGCGCGGCGGGTCGAAGAACATGCGGTTGGTCACCGTGCAGCGTGCCATCAGGCGCTCGATCTTCTTTTCCTTCGGGTACCAGATCTCGGTCCAGATCTCGGTGCCCGGTTTCGCATAAGCCGGCGGCACTCTGGCAAAGGCGATGCTCTTCTTCAAGATCGGCGACCACATGCCGGAGGTGGTGAGGCCGATTTCCTGCTTGGCGGCTTGATCTGCATAAAGAAACGCGCCGTTGGCGGGCTTGCGGCCCTCGACCTCGATCCCCATCAGGATATGGCGGGAACTGACTTTTGCCTTCTCCTGCTGCAGTGCCCGCTTGCCGACGAAATAGGCGTCTTTCTTCAAACCCACCGCCCAGCCGATCCCGGCCTCGAATGGGCTCTCGCGCTGGGTCGGGCGGATCGCATGCATGGCGCCGATATAGTCGGCATCGACCAGGATGAAGCCGGCCTCGATCCGCACCATGTCGAGCGCCTGACTGCCGATCGGCGCGATCTTGAAAGGATCGCCGCGCTGCATCAGCGTGTCCCAGAGCCACCGGGCGCTCTCCGGCTTCACCCAGAGTTCGTAACCGAGATCGCCGGTGAAGCCGGCGCGGTCGATTCGCATCCAATGGCCGTCGACCATGGTCTCGATGATGCCGAAATGCGGCAAGCTGTCGATGCCGCCGACGCCCATGACCTTCAAGAGATCGCGCGAGGTCGGGCCTTGCAGGGCGAGGCCGCAGAACCGGTCGGAGACTTCCTCGATCTGCACGTTAAAGCCATAGGCGCTTTCGTGCAGCCAATGGAGCTGGTGCAGTGCGGCATTCAGGATGAAGTCGTTCTCGCCGAGGCGGAAGATCGTCCCTTCCTCGATCATCTTGCCGTCGTCGTCGCACCAGGCCGTGTAGGCCGCCTGCATCAGCTTCACCTTGGTGATGTCGCGGGTCAGCAGGAAGTTCATGAACTTCGCCGCATCGGCGCCGCGGATCGAATATTTGATCAGCGGCGAGACGTCATAGAGTGTGCAGCCGGTGCGGACCGCGAAATACTCCGCCGACACGGAATCGAAGAAGGCCGGCGAATAAGTGCCCATCCAACGGATCCAGCCGTTGCCGTGCATCAGCGCTTCCATGGGCTCATGGAACGGCGTCTTCTTGAGGAAGGGCCTCAGGTGCTGGACGTGGGTCATGCCGCTTCCCTCCGCGTCTTCAGGGATTTGAGGATTTCCCGCGCGGCGTTGGCACCGGCAGCACCCGTAACATTGCCGCCGGGATGCGCACCGGCGCCGCAGAGCCACAAGCCCGGGATCGGCATCCGGTATTGCTGATACTGACCGGCCGGGCGGAGGAAGAACATCTGGTCCAAGGTCACCTCGCCCTGATGCCACTGGCCCCCAGCAAGGCCGTATTGCGCTTCGAGGTCGTGCGGCGTCAGGACTTCGGAGCCGACGATACGCGTGCGCAGACCCGGCGCGAGCAGATCCAACGTGTCGATGGTGCGCTCCAGCACCTGGCGACGCGCTTCATCCGGCGCGGTCTCGCGCAGCCTGTAGGGTGCATACTGAAACAGGATTGAGGCGACATGCTTGCCACTCGGCGCCAGGCTGGGATCGGTGAGGGTCGGAATCACGACCTCCAACGCCGGCTTGTCGGCGACGCGGCCGTATTTTGCGCAATCGAAGGCGCGCTCTACGTAGTCGATCCTGGGCGCCACAACCATGCGGCCGGCCCGGGTCTTCCAGGCATCGGGCAGTCCATCCAAAGCGAGATGCACCTTAGCGACGCAGCCATTCATCCGGAGATGCCGGATGCGCTTCATGAACTCGGTGTCGAGATTGCCGGGCTGCACCAGCTTCAGCAAAGTGGTCTGCGGGTCGGCGCTGGAGGCGACTATGCCGGCGCGGACTTCTTCTCCGCCCTTCAGCACGACGCCGGTCGCGATCTCCTTCTCGATCAGGATGTGATCGACCGGTGCGCTGGTGCGGATCTCGACGCCAGCCTTGCGTGCGGCGTCTTCCAGCGCTTTTGCGACGGCGCCCATGCCGCCCCTCGGTAGGAACAGCCCGCCCATGCCATGCTTGCCATAGGATGAGAGGCGATAGAGCAGATTGAAGACCGTGTTCGGCGAGCGCGGCCCGAGATAGACGCCGAGCGTCGCATCGAGGCTGAGCAAACCCTTGATCGCGTCGCTTTCGAAGAAGTCGTTGGCGAGATCGGCGACATTCATCGTCAGGATGCGGGTCAGCTCCAGCATATCTTTCTTGCCGAGCATCCGAACCTGGAGCGCGAACATCGCCAGCGCCAGCTTGGTCTGGAAGTCGTTGGCATTGATCGCCGGACTCGGCGGCGTGCGCGAGAGGAAGGTGCCAAGCGCGCCGGCGATCTTGGTGAGACGCGCCATGACCCGCGGCCAGGCCTCGGCATCGGCTTTGCTGATCGCGGCGATCGAAGCTGCTGTGGCCGAGGCATCGCGCGAAATCTCGATGCTCTTCGATTCAGGCAGAAGCACCGAGGTGCCAATGGCCGTGCTGTCGAGCTTCAAGCTGAGATCGCTCACGACCTTCGGGTGGAGTGCATGAAGGATATGGGCGACGCCGGAAGCTTTGAAACCGGGGGCAAATTCCCGCGTCACCGCTGCGCCACCGATGCGATCACTGCCTTCGAGCACGATCACCTTCTGCCCAGCCTTGGCCAAATAGGTCGCGGCAACGAGGCCGTTATGGCCGGCGCCGATGATGGCGACGTCGTAAATCTTGCCGCTCATCGGATCACTCCGTGCTTGAAGTCCTTCAGCATCTCGCGGGCGGCGTTGGCGCCGGGAGCGCCCATCACGCCGCCGCCGGGATGGGTGCCGGAGCCGCACATATAGAAGCCGTCGAAGGGCCCGCGATACTGGCCGAGGCCTGGGAACGGGCGGTTGAAAAGGAGCTGGTCGAGGGTGAGCTCGCCTTGGAAGATGTTGCCTTCAGTGAGGCCTACCTCGTTCTCGATGTCCCAGGGCGTGCGGGTCTGGCAATGCAGGATGAGGTTGCGGAAGCCCGGAGCATTCATCTCGATCGTGTCCAGCACGTCCTTCTCGAACGCCGCCTTCATCTGCGGCGTCCATTCGCTCTCGGCGAGCTTGTAAGGGACGTATTGCACGAAGACCGACATGAAGTGCTTGCCCGGAGGCGCCATGGTCGGATCGACTGTGGTCGGAATCACGATGTCGAGGAAGGGCCGCTTGGACCAGGAGCCGTATTTGTAATCATCGAAAGCGTGTTCGATGTAGTCGAAGTCGCCGCCGATATCGATCGTGCCCCAGGCGCTTTCCTTCGGGCAGCCGGCGAATTGTGGCAGGCCGTCGAGCGCGATGTTGAGTTTGCCCGAAGAGCCGCGGATCTTGAAGTTCTTGGCATAGGCGTGGATGTCGGGATCAATCGCGTCGAGGTCCGACTTCTCGATCAGCTTGAGGTACGTGCGCTTGGGGTCGAGATTGGAGACCACCGCTTTGGCATAGATCTCCTCGCCATTGCTGAGTGCCACACCGACAGCTCGGCCGCCCTTGACGATGACCTTCGCGACCTCGGCATTGACGCGGATCTCAACGCCCGCTTCCTCGGCAGCCGAGGCGATCGCTTTCGAGACCGAGCCCATGCCGCCGCGGGCGAAGCCCCAGGCGCCGATCTGCCCATCGACCTCGCCCATATAGTGGTGCAGCAGCACATAGGCGGTCCCGGGCGAGTACGGCCCGAGCGCAGTGCCGATGATGGACGATGCGGCAGAGAAGCCTTTCCAGCGCGGATGCTCGAAGTATTCGTCCAGGAAGTCGCCGATCGACATAGTCCAGAAGCGGATGATCTCGTACATCTCCTTCTCGCCCATGCGGCTGAACTCCGCGGCGATCTTCAAGAGACCGTCGAGATCCTCGCGCTTGCCCCAGGGATTGATCCGGTTCTGGGCGAAGGGATTGAGCTGGGTCGGATCCGGCGGGGTCAGCATCAAGAGCGGCTTTATGAAGCGGCACTGCCGGCTGATCTCGGCGGCATAGTGGTCATAGGCCTCGGCATCCTTGATCGAATGCCGGCGCAGGCTCTCACGCGTGCGGTCGTGGTCTTTGTAGGTGATGATCCCCTCGCCTTCCGGATTGGGCGAGGAGTTGATCTCGTAGGGAACCACCTGCAGTCCGTGTCGCGGCAGGTCGAGGAAGCGGAAGATCTCCGGCCGCAGCAGCGAGCAGACGTAAGAGCAGGTCGAATAGGTGAAGCCGGGATAGATCTCCTCGGACATCGCCGCGCCGCCGACCTTCTTGTAGCGCTCGAGCACCAGGACCTTGAGCTTGTTCTTGCCCTCCTTCTCGCCGCCCTTGGCAAGATAGGCGGCGGTGGTGAGCCCGTTATGCCCGCCGCCGATCACAATCACATCGTAACTCTCAGCCATGCCCTGCCGCCCCGAAAGTTCTCGACAACAATTTGAACGTTCATTCAAAATATATCGAGGCCGGATGGGGCTGTCCAGCCGCGCCCGCCGACCGCAGAACCGGCAACCCAATTGCCGTTTGACACATTAACCATGGGGGTCTAGCCCTTCCCAAAAGCCCGCCCAGGGGGAATCGAGTCTTGCCAAGAAACCTTATGATCGCACTGCAAGCTCTTGTTCTTGCGATGCTCCTTTCGTCGCCTGTTGTCGCGAAGACGACCAAAGGCGAGGCCCCCGCGCCGCCCGCCGTTCCGGTCCCGAAAGTGGACGCCGAAGCCCTGGTTCCGCCCGGTCCCACTAAGCTCGAAGGCACCGCCGAGGCGGTCGATGGCGATGAGATCCGGGTCGGCGATTCCCAGGTTCGGCTCTTTGGAATCGCGGCGCCGGACATGTCGGCGCGGATGGGCCCCGAGGCACGAATTGCACTAGACGAGCTGGTCGGCGGACAGCGGGTCAATTGCCTGGTTTTCGACAAGACCGTGCAAGGCGATGCGCTCGGCCAGTGCGAGGTCGGCGGAAAAGATCCCGCCATGGAGCTGCTCGCACGCGGTCTCGCCGCGGTCTATCGCACCGGCAATGCGAATGACGAAGCCCAGGTAGCGCTTTCCAAGAAATACGACACGGCGGAGAGCGCCGCCCGCCAGCAGAACGCCGGCCTCTGGCAGCCGCCAATGCCGGCTCCCGATCCGCAGATCGCCGCGCATGAGCGATACAAGGCGCAGGTGCTGCGCTATGCCGGTTTTAGCTTGCTGATCCTGGCGATCTTCGCGGTCTCGATCACCCGACTGTCGATCGCACGCCGGGATCGCGCGGAGCGCGCGCGGCAGCGGGAAGAGCAGCGCACCACCCTCTCCTTCGCCATGGCCGCCGAGGTCGAGATCGTGCTGGCGACGGCGCGTCGCATGGTCGAGCAGATTTCGAGTCATCCGGAGGAGCGACCGATTCCCGGCGCTGTCAGCGCCGCGCTCGCCTTGCCGAGCACCACATTCTGGAATGCCAATCCGGATCGGCTGCATCTGCTGCCGGTCGAAGTGACCGTCCCTCTCCTGCGCTTCCACGCGCAATATGAAGATGCGGCCCGCAAGCTTTCTGTCGCCAGCGCCGTAGCCCGCAGCGGGTTGACCGCGACCTTGAAGACGCTGGTCGAGTTCGGCACCACTGCCGTGAACGCGATTGAAGCCTCGCTCGGCATCGAACGACCGGCGCCCGAGCCGGTTTCGGCAAAGCCGAACCCGGCGCCCGCGCCCGCCGCTCCGCCTGCACCCTCGGTTCCAGCGAATACGGAGCCAGGCACCGCAGCCCATTGACGTTAAGGCCCCTCCGCCCGGATCATTGCATGCAGGCGTCTGTGGGGGGCTGCGATGGCGGGCACGGGAAACCAAGGCGCATACGAGCAGGCGATCGGCCTGTTCTACGACGCGGCCTATGACCAGGGCGGCGCGGCCTGGTCAGCCGTCGGCCAACAGCTTATGCGGATCCTGGATGCGAAAGGCTGCGTCCTGCAGATCGCCGATATGCGCATCGGCCGCTCCCAGCTCCTGGCCACGCCCGGCTGCGAAGGCCTGAACATGGCGGCCTATGCCGAGCATTACGTGCGGCATGACCTCTGGGCGCAGATGGCAACACCGGAGCGCGGCAACCGGGCGCTGCTGATGCATGATTTGGTGACACCCGACGTCTGGGCGCAGTCGGAGATCTACAACGACTTCGTCCAGCCGCATTGCAGCTTCTTCTGGTGCCTCGGCGCCGCGATCCCGCTCAGCGACGGCCAGATCGGCATGGTCGGCATCCTGCGGAACCGGCCGGATGCGCATTTCCTGGAGAGCGAGGCGGCGGGGTTCGACACCCTGCTCCCGCATCTCCGGCGCTCGCTGCAACTGACGCACCACCTGCGCCGGCTGGAGCTCGATCTCGCCCATGCGCGCGCCAGCCTGGACGCGCTTTCGATCGGCGTCCTGGTCTGCAGCGCGGAGGGCAAGGTCAAGATCGCCAACAAGATCGCCGACGAGATCCTGCAGCGCGGCGACGGAATCGTACTCGACGGTTTCGACACGCTGACGGTCAGCGATCCCAACCAGCAGCATGGCCTGCGCCGCATGATCTCCAGTGCGGCGCGGCGCCCCGGCCTCGATCCGATTGGCGCGGGCAATGCGCTGCGGATTGGACGCAATGACGGACCGCCGCTCAAGATCCTGGTGGCACCGCTGCCAGAGCCTCAGTCCAACGGGATCGGCGGTTCCGGCGGCGCGATGATCCTGATCGACGATCCCGAACGCAACGCGGCGCCGGCGATCGAGGCACTAAAGGGCCTGTTCGGCCTGACCACCGCCGAAGCGCGGCTCGCGCGCCGGCTGGCGCATGGCGATTCCACCGCACCGGAGATCGCCGCGGAATTTTCGCTCTCGCCGCAGACCATCCGCACTCAGATGAAGAGCATCCATCGCAAAATGGACGTCTCGCATCAGGCCGAGATCAGCGCGATCATCAGCCGGCTGGGCGTGCTGGGGCAGTAGCGATCAGACGGCGCTCTCGGCGCCTCTGCCGCGGCGAACCATATACTTGATGTTGACGGCGCGGAGCCGCGTCGCGGTGGTGGCGGTCAGCGCGTCCAGCAGGCGCACCTCGCGCGGCGTGCCGGGCGCGAAGCGGCGGGCGCGGATGTCGGCGGCGAGGCGCTTGCGCGCAGCGGCAAGGTCAACGCCAACGGTTTCTGGGGGTTCTCCGTAGAGCGCCTGGATCCGCTTCAGCTCGGCGGCATCGGCGGCAGCACCTTCTTCCAGCTCGGTCTTGGCGATGGCGATCGCGCGCAAGGCCATGAGGGTATGGTACTTGGCCTCGCCTTCCAGGGTGCCGACGACATGGTCCTGCAGGCCCTGCTCGGCCATCTTCAGCAGATCGGCGGCTCCGGGTCTCGGCAGCATCTCACGCACCCTTCTTCAGCATCGGCAGTTCGGCCAGGAGATCATAGTCGCATTCGATGGCGCGCAAGCCGGTGAGCGCGAGATCGAGCGAGCGTTCCTGGCCCGAGGCATGACGCTCGCCCTGCTGGAGCGCGATGATGGCCCAGCGAATTGGCGCGACCGCTTCCCAATAGCGGACACGCGCGTCATCGACCGGCTGGCCGGTACCGCTTTCATAGCCGGCATAGAAGGCCTCGCGGGTGCCGATGCCGCCGGCCTCGCGCGCGACCGCGCCGAAGCGCCAGCAGCGGGCACAGAACCAGCCGAGATCCTCATAGGGGTCGCTCCAGCCGGAGAACTCGAAATCGAGAATTGCGGAGAGTTCGCCATTGTCGGCCATGTAATTGCCGGTGCGGAAATCGCGGTGCGCGAGCGCGATGGTCTCGATCGGCGGCGCCAGATCTTCCATGCGGTTAATGGCCCATTCCAGGACCGGCTGCGGCTCAGGCAGGCCGTCGAGGCTCTTGCGATAATGCGCGGCACGCTCGGCGATGAGATCGCGGCCGACCTTCGGCAGGAAGGCCAATGATTCCGGCGCGGTCTCCGGGCGGACCCGGTGCAGCTTGGCGAGCTCGGCGCCGAGGCGCTGCGCCAGCGCGTCGCCCGTCTCGTCTTCCAGGCTGCGCAACAGGCGGCGGCCCTGAGCAATCCCCTTCGCCCGGCGCATCACATAGAACGGTCGACCGATGACGGCGCCGCTCGGCTCCAGCCAGAGCGGCTGCGGCACCGTGACGCCGGCGGCGTGGGCCGCGGCGATCAGCGCGTATTCCTGGGCGCGCGGCCAGCTCTCGGCGATGCCGGAGGCGGCATCGCTGCGCAACACCGCCTCATAGTGGCCGGCCTGCGGACCGTCAGCCACATCGACATCGAGCGCCCAGTTCTCCTGGATCGCACCACCGCCGAGACGGTTCAGGATGGTGACCGTGGCGCTCTTGGCGCCGGCGGCGTGGGCGATGAACTCGGCGACGGCCTGGGACTGGGCGGTGAGGCTCACGCGCTCAGCCCCATTGCCAGAAGTCGCCGCCATCGCTCATGAAGTGCTTCGCCAGCAGCATCTTGTGCACTTCCGAGGCACCGTCGACCAGCTTCGCTTGCGGGGCGTAGCGGTACATCCATTCGAGCAGGGTGTCCCTGGAATAGCCGCGTGCGCCGTTGAGCTGGATCGCGGTGGCGATCGCTTTGTGCAGCACCTCGGCGACGGCAATCTTCGCCATCGCCACCTCTTTCTGCGCGCGATGACCCTGGTCGATGCGCCAGGCGGCATGCATAGTGAGGAGACGGCCGATCTCGATCTGCATCGCAGCCTCGCCCAGCATCCATTGTACGCCTTCATGCTCGATCAGCTTGATGCCGAAGGATTCACGATCCTTCACGTAAGCGCCGGCAATTTCCAGCGCGCGCTTGGCCATGCCGAGCCAGCGCATGCAATGCGTGAGGCGCGCGACGCCAAGGCGGATCTGCACCGCCTTCAGCCCCTCGCCAACGCTCATCAGGCGCTCGGAATCCTTGATCTCGAGCCCGTCGAAGGTGAGCTCGCAATGGCCGCCATGCTCCTCCGGTCCCATGATCGGGATGCGGCGGACGAGGTTCCAGCCGGGTTGATCTTTATGGAACAAGAAGGTGGTGAGGCCGCGACGCGGATCATCAGAAGTGCGCGCGAGCAGGATGAAATGATCGGCGACGCCGGCGCCGGTGATGAACCACTTGTGGCCCTTGATGACCCAAGTGTCGCCGTGCTTGGTCGCCGTGGTTCGCATCATGCCGGCGGGATCCGAACCGGAGCCGGGCGCGGGCTCAGTCATGACGATGGCGGAACGCGCCTCGCCTCGGATGATCGGGTTCAGCCACTTCTCCTTCTGGGCCGGCGTCGCGACCTTGTTGAGGAGATAGAGGTTGCCATCATCAGGTGCGGCACTGTTGAAGCAGACGGGGCCGAAGATCGATCGGCCCATCGCCTCGTAGCAGGCCGCCATATGCGTGATGGTCTGGCCCTTCGGCAGTCCGTTGCCGCCTTCCGCCTTCGGGATCTGCAGGCACCAGAGATTCTCGGCCCGCGCCTTCTTCCGAAGATCGGCCAGGAGATCGAGGCGGATATTCTCGCCCTCCTCGTAATTGGCGCGATCGGATTCCAGCGGGATCACATGGCTGTCGAGAAAGGCGCTGATCCGCTTGCAGGTGTCCTGGGTTTCAGGCGAGAGGGCAAAATCCATGAGGGTGCGTGCTTTAAAGGCTGGAGACCAGATGACCGCCATCGACGGTGATGACGCTGCCGGTCATGTAAGCCGAGGCGGATGAGGCAAGCAAGAGCAGCGGGCCGTCGAGATCCGAGAGTTCACCGAAGCGCCGCATCGGCACGCGCCTCTTGATCGCCTCGCCCGCATCCGACGCCAGGAAGTCGCGGTTGAGATCGGTCGGGAAGTAGCCGGGCGCGATCGCATTGACGCGAATCCCGTAGCGCGCCCATTCCAGCGCCAGCGCCTTCGTCATTTGGATCAGGCCGGCTTTCGAGACTGCATAGGGCATGACGCCGGGGCTGATTCCGATGCCGAGGATCGAGGCGATATTGATGACCGCGCCATGATGCTGCTTCTCGACCCAATGCTGCGCCAGCTGCTGGGTCAGCAGCCAGGCGCCCTTCAAGTTGGTCTCGAGCACCTGGTCCCAGTCTTCCAGCTTCAGGTCAATCGCCATGTCGCCGGCATGGGCGCCGGCATTGTTGACCAGGACGTCGGGGATGCCGAGCTGCTTTTCGATGTCTTCCAGCGCCTGGTGCAGGCTGTCGGGATCGGTGACATCCGCGGCGAAGGCAAAGGCATGGCCGCTATGGGATTCGATCTCGGCGGCGATCTCCTCGGCCAGGCGCTTGCGCCGCGCGAGCAGCGCGACCTTAGCCCCCGCCTCCGCCAGCACATGGGCGAAATGCGCGCCAAGGCCGGAGGAAGCACCGGTCACGATCGCGATCTGATTGGCGAGGGAGAAACCGGACATGAGGGCTCAAGCAGTCGACGTCCAGCACCATGTCTGAAGCCGATGCCCGGCGCAACTAGAGCCTCTAGTAGCCGACCAGCCTCTCCGCGCGGGCTATCTTGGCCGAGCCCCAGAGCTTGGGTGGCGTAGGGGCGATGCGGCTCTCGGTGAGGGTCGTGCCTTCGCCGGCCCGCAGCGTGACGGAGCCGCCGCCATTCGCGACTTCGACAGTACCTTCGAAGACGAAGACGCCATAGGCGCCGTCGATCGGCCCGGCGAAGAAATCCGTGCCGCGAGGGGTGACGATCGCCATCGGCGTGATGATCCGGGTGGCGCCGAGGCCGGACCGGTCGACTGCGCCGCCGAGGAAGCGCAAAGCGCCCGTAATACTGCGCAGGACCTGGCTCCCGGAACCCTGGTTCGCGGGCAGCACGAACTTGTCCAGCAGCAGCCGCGCATTCTCGCCCAGCACGACCGTGCTGCCGTCGGTGAACTTGATGTCCAGGCGGGCGCCGCGCGACGTCCAGACCTGCTCGTCGAGATGGACGTCCACGCCGACGGCGAGGGCACGCGCCTCTCCCTGCAGACGTGCGCCGACTTCCGGCTTGAGCCGGGTGACGGCACCGATGACGGTCGCTTCGGCGGCCGCAGAATGGGAGGGCGTGCTCGTACCAAGAGTCGCGACGGTCAGCAGCACACAAACCATCAGCCCGAGGCAGTTGCTCCACTGGCTTTTCTGCACGGCCCTATTTTCCAGCATAGTTCACATCCTGTGTCCGGAGGCGGCGAACTTAACCATGCCTTGAAGTGCGTGCTATCGCTGCGCGCACTGCTTGTGACGTGCAACACCTTCGACGCAGAAACCCAGAAATAAAAACCCCGCCCGTGCAAGCACGAGCGGGGCTTTGATTGTGTGTTGCGGGGTTGCCGCCAAGCCGACCATTCAGGTGCGGTGCGATGGGGCACTAAGGCCCACGGCGTCCCGCAGCCCAGTCGGAAGACCGGGCCGTCAATCTGCTGTCATAGCCAGATTGTCGATCAATATCGCCGGTGGAGTCATGTTTTTTGGACACCCTCCTGGTTGGCGGTTGCGATCTCCAGCGAGGGTTGCCGCAGCCTCCCTTGCCGGTCAGCGCTGACTTCCGGAGCCGCTTCGATGAAGCGCTTTCCGCCGGAAGTCGCAGCAGCTCAAAGCACCCTGTGCTGTCGAGAAAAGGCTAGGACTCCGTCGCCGAGACGTCAAGACAGTCGAGGGAGGAGAGCGGAGAAAGCAGTGGATAACCGCGTGTTCTCGAAAGTCCTGAACGCCGCGCTGCGCTTGGCTTTCAGCGCTATTTCTCGCGCTCAGCCTTGATGCCCTTGCGGATCAGTTCCATCGCCTCTTCGGGTTCCGCCCAGCGAGAAAACTTCACCCATTTGCCGGGCTCGAGATCCTTGTAGTGGGTGAAGAAGTGCTTCACCTGGTCGCGCAGGATTTCCGGGAGATCGCGGTAGGAGCTGATGTTGGCGTAGTACGGATGTAGCTTGTCGACCGGCACGGCGATGATCTTGTCGTCGCCGCCGGCCTCGTCCTCCATCATCAGCGCGCCGATGGGGCGCGAGCGAACGATGGCGCCCGGTACGACCGGGGTTGGGCCGATCACCACCACGTCCACCGGATCGCCGTCATCGGCGAGGGTGTGCGGGATGAACCCGTAATTGCCGGGATAGAACATCGCAGTATGCAGGAAGCGATCGACGAACAGCGCGCCGGAATCCTTGTCGAGCTCGTATTTCACGGGCACGCCGCCGAGCGGCACCTCGATCACGACATTGACGTCATAGGGCGCGTTCTGGCCGATCTTGACCTTGGACAGATCCAATCTTCATTGCTCCTCAAACGGCCCCTGGTGAGACGGGGCGGCCCCGGAACCGGGGCGGAAATTGCCAAGCGTTAATCAGGGGCGGTAAAATGCGAAACCCCGGGCCAGGATATACTCCCGGCCCGGGGCGAATAAAAGACCGAAATGCTGCAGCGCAAAAAAGTTAGTTAAGAACGCTGTAGCCGCGGTTTTTCATGCAATTTCGGTAGATCTCGCGCTTCTGCTCGATGCCGCTATAGGCACCGCCGCCGAGCCCGACCGCGCCGCCGGTCGCCGCACCCAGGGCCGCGCCGCCGCCGGCGCTGACGCCCGGGACCAAAGCGCCGGTGATCGCACCGAGCGCCGCACCGCCCGCGGCGCCGCCGAGCGCGCCCACCGCCGCGTCACCGGCGACATTGGCGTTGTCCGCATATTGCTCGCACTCGTACTTGTCCTGCGCGAATTGCTGCGGATCGGTGCCCTTGCTGTCCACGATCGGCTGGCTCGTGGCGGTGCAGCCGGCCAAAGCCACCGCAGCGAATCCAAGCGTCGCCGCAACTGCCATAAAGCGCTTCATCGTCTATCCCTTTCAAAATCCAAGCCGTTGGACACTTCGTCCACCCGGCGGCTGATTCAGTTCAAAGCCCGGTTCCGCTGGCGCCGGCCGCCGGTGACCGCCGCACGGCCCACACTGACCGCACGCCGGCGTGACCGCCGCCGCAGCTGGGATTGCAGGCCCCGACCCCAATCGCCCCAAACGCACAGGGGCAATTATACGGCGAAGGCCGGGTCCTCCGAACACACAAATTTCGGTGAGCAAACCTGCCCTGATGACGCATCCCGCCCCGAATCCGCCCGTCCTGGGCGCCCCACCTTCGCTTCCGTCATGTGACGGTATCGGCAACATAACGATCCAACCCGCCGATGGCAGTGACGCAGAGCACAGCCCAACCCGGGAAAAGGGCCCGCCGGCTCAGCTTCTCTCGTGCTGCGTGACGACCGTCATCAGCATGTCCACCGCAGCGCCGGCCCGGGAGAGCGGCAAGATAGCGATCTCGTATTGGATCGGCCGCTCGTGGAACTCGACCTGGCGCATGTAGTATTGCGGCTCGCCCTGCTCCACTGCGGCACCATAAGACTGTTCGGCGAGAGGCAGCTCTTCCGGAGCGTAGACCTGATCCAGATACTTGCCGGTGAAGTCGATGCCGAAGAGATCGACCTGTCGCGTGCCGTCGAGGCGGAAGAAGTAGCGGCGTCGACCCGTCTCTGAAGCGCGAACGTCGATCAGGCTCACATAGCCGACGGCGAACCAGAACTCGAGCGGATCGAAATCGGCGCGCAAGGGCCAGTCGCGCCCGCCACGCTTCCGATCCCAGAAGGCGACCATGCGCTTCAGGATCGGATGCTGGATTCGCGCCAGCAAACTTTCGATCGACCGCGCCATTCGCACTGCCCCCAGTTCACCCGCCGGCATGCGGCCCGCGCGACCGCCATCACCCGAAGGGCGCATCCAATCTCGAGGCCATTTTTGGTCTTATGAAAGGAAATCGCAAATATTATAAGTAGCAGTCTTCGGAGCACGGCGCGAAACTGCAGCTGCGCGTCGCTGCCGCGGGATCCATGCTTGTTTGCCGAAAGCGGCGAACCTATACACTACCTTGCGTTCCTATAGTCACACGCCAGCCGGAGCACGATACAGCGACATGCCCGCCTCGAGCCGCTCCTCTCCCAAGGTGCCGCAGATACCCGCGGAGACTGCAATCCTAATCCCGGAAGCAAGTTCCGACGGAGACGCGGAAGCGCGTGGCTCCGGCGCGGAGAACCCAGGTTTTCGATCCAACGCACTCTTGATCTACGAGACGATGCGGCAGCGGATCGCGATCCGTCACTATCCACCGGGCGCGTGGCTTAAGGAGCAGGAGATCGCCGCCGAGTTCGGCGTCAGCCGCACGCCGGTGCGCCAAGCTTTGCAACAGCTCGAGACCGAAGGTCTGGTCGAGATCAAGAACGGCGTCGGCGTCCGCGTCACGGAAGTCGACGACGCGGCTTTGGACCAGATCTATCTCTTGCGCCTGGAGCTGGTGGCCTTGATCGGACGGGCGGCGCCGAAGCCGATCTCCGCCGCCGACCTGGCGGCGATTCGCGCGGTCGGTGAAGACCTGAAGCGCATGATCGCTGCGCCCGGCAAGCCCGACATCGCGCTGTTCTCGACCCATTGCGAGGTGTTCCACAACCTCGTCAACAAGGTGATCGGCTCGCCGATGCTGAAGCACTTCATCGAGGTGCTCTACCATCAGGCTGATCGCTACTGGTACGGCTGGATGGACCAGACGGATCCAAAGCGCGAGGTCGAATACCTCTACAACGAGGTGCAGGAGACGTTGCGCGCGCTCGAGGTCAACGACTTCGAAGCGGTCGGCTTCGTGCGCCGCAACCACATCTCGATGATGCTGGCGCGCATGGCTGAGTTCCGGAAGAGCCGCGCTTAGGCGATCCGCGCGCCGGACTGATCGAACAGGTGCAGCCGCTCCGGCGGCAGCGTGACATGCGTGGTCTCGCCGACCTGCGCGGTCTTGCGTTCCAGGGTAAAGGCTTTCAGGTCCGCGCCGAGCGCGCGGAGATGCAGGATGGTGCCGAAACCGGTCGGCTCGACCAGATCGACCGGTGCCGCGGCGCCCTGCCCGCCTCCCACCACGACATGCTCCGGCCGGATGCCCAGCGTCACGGGCGCGCCGTCCGCACATTGATAGGCGCGGCCGAGTGGGATCGCCGTATTGTCATGGGCGACAAAGGCTGAATCCGCGGCACGATAGGTGCCGCCGAACATGTTCATCGCCGGCGAACCGATGAAGCCGGCGACGAAGAGATTGGCCGGCCGGTCATAGAGATCGAGCGGCGAGCCCACCTGCTGCACCAGCCCGGCATTCATGGCGACGATGCGGTCCGCGAGCGTCATCGCCTCGATCTGGTCGTGGGTCACATAGATCGAGGTGGCGCCGAGCGACTGGTGGAGGCGCTTGATCTCGCCGCGCATCGTTTCACGCAGGCGCGCGTCGAGATTGGAGAGCGGCTCGTCGAATAGGAAGGCCTTCGGCGCGCGCACGATGGCGCGGCCCATGGCGACGCGCTGGCGCTGGCCGCCGGAGAGTGCGCGCGGCCGGCGCTCCAGCAGATTTTCGAGACCCAGTGTCGCCGCGGCCGATGCGACCTTGCCGGCGATGAGCTCCTTGGCGGCGCGGCGCAGGCGCAGCGAATAGCTCATATTGCCGGCGACCGTCATGTGCGGATAGAGCGCGTAGGACTGGAACACCATGGCGATGTCGCGGTCCTTGGGCTCGAGATCATTGACCCGCATGCCGCCGATCTGGATCTCGCCGGCGGTGATCTCCTCGAGGCCGGCGATCATCCGGAGCAAGGTCGATTTGCCGCAGCCCGAGGGGCCGACCAGGACCACGAACTCGCCGTCGCGGATCGCGAGATCGACCCCGTGCAGGACGGCGATCGAGCCGTAGTTCTTGCGGATTGCGGTGACGTCGATGGAAGCCATGAGAGAATCAGCCTTTCACAGCGCCCGCGGTCAGGCCCTGGACGAGATAGCGTTGGATCAGGAGGAAGAAGAGACAGGCCGGGATCAGCGCCAGCACGCCCGCCGCCATCATCTGGCCGAAATCGACCGCGAACTTGGAGACGAAGGAGAGCAAGCCCACTGGAAACGTGCTGGAAGCCGCACCCGAGATCAGCATCAGGGCGAACAGAAGCTCGCTCCAAGCCGCGGTGAAGACGAAGCCCAAGGTCGCCGCAATACCGGGGAGGGTGAGCGGCAGGATGATCTGGCGAAAGGCGCGGAAGCGCGTGGCGCCGTCGATCATCGCCGCCTCCTCCAGGTCCTTCGGAATGCCGTCGAAGAAGGACTGCATCAGGAAGGTCGCGAACGGCACGTTGAAGGCGACATAAACGACCACCAGGCCGGTCAGGCTGTTGGTCAAACCCAGCGGCGAGAGCATCTTGAAGATCGGCGCCACCAGCATCACCAGCGGGAACATCTGCGTCAGCAGCATCAGCACGATGATCCAGGGCTTGCCGCGAAACTGGAAGCGCGACAGCGCGTAACCAGCCAGCGAAGCCAGGAGCGTTACGATGATCGCGGTCGAGCCCGAGACGATGACGCTGTTCCGGAAATATTTCGGGAAGTCGGTGTGCTGCAGGACGAAGCTGAAATTGTCGAGCGTTGCGCGCGACGGCCACATCGGGACGCCCTCGCTGTAGAGCAGATCCGGCGGCGTCACCGAGACTTTCAGCAGCCAGAACAGCGGGAACAGCGCAAAGGCCATATAGACCAGGATGGCCAACCGGTGCGCGATGGTGCCGAGGAGCCGCTCACGCATCGTCAGGCCCTCTTCAGCAGCGACTGGCGCAGCAGCACGATCAGCAGCGCATAGGCCATCAGCAGCAGGAGCAGCACCACCGCGATCGCCGAGGCATAGCCGAAATCCAAGCGCCGGAAGGCCTGGGTGAAGATGTAGCTGGCGACGATCTGGGTGCGGTCGGCCGGCCCGCCGTTGGTCATCACCACGATGAGATCGGCGAAATTGGCGATCCAGACCGTGCGCAACAGGATGGTGATGGCAATGGTCGGCGCCAGGAATGGCAGGGTGATCGACTTGAAGCGCTGGACCGCATTGGCACCGTCAATCGAGGCGGCTTCGTAGAGATCGCGTGGAATTGCCTGCAAAGCCGCGAGCAAGGTGATGGCAAAGAACGGAATCCCCCACCAGACATTGGCGATGATCGGTCCCCACATCGCGTTATGCGGATCGGAGAGGATATTGGCGGGCGTGTCCATGAGCCCGATCGCGGCAAGCCAATGCGGGATCGGGCCGACCACGGGGTTGAACATCCAGGCCCAGTTGAGGCCGGAGAGAAAGCTCGGCACCGCCCAGGGCAGGAAAACCAAGGCCTGCACGAGGCTCCGGCCGGCAAACGGACGGTTGAGCAGCAGCGCCAGGATAAGGCCGAAGCCGAATTGCAGCACGACCGAGGCGCCGGCCCAGAAGAAGGTGTTCTTCAAGGCACGCGCAAAGGTGCGGTCATCGATCAGCTCGCGGAAATGATCGAGGCCGACAAAGCCGCCGCTGAACGGGTTCAGCAGCTTCACGTCGCGGAACGCATAGGAGAGCCCGAGCGCCAATGGTGCCAGCATCACCACGACGATCAGGATCAGCGCGGGTGCGCTGTAGAGATAAGGTTCCGAGGCGATGGCGAACCGGCGCAGCATCGGAATGCTGCGCCGGTCTGCCGATAGAGCAGCGGTCGTCACTTCTTCAGGAACTTCTGCTGAGCCTTGGTCATGTAGTCGGCCCATTCCTTGGCGACGTCCTCAGGCGTGCGATCGCCCAGGAGTGCTTCCTGGCTGGTCTTGATCACCAGGCTGTCCTTGAAGAAGGCGAACTCATCAAGATAGGTCGGCATGAGGGTCGGCACCACGTCCTTGTCGCCGAGCTCCTCGAACCAGCCCTTGAACTGGGGGCTGCTGTAGAAGGGATCCTTCTCCGCCGACTTCAGGGCCGGCAGCGCGCCGGTCCGCTTGTTCCAGGCGACGTTGCCTTCCTTGCCTTCGAGGGTGGCAATCAGCTTCCAGGCCAGATCCTTGTTCTCGCTCTTGGTGAACATCGACCAGCCCGCATAGCCGATGGTCGGGAAGGTCTTGCCGTTGGGGCCCTTCGGCATGGTGGTGATGCCGAACTCATCGGGCTTCATCTTGTCGGCGATGGCGATCAAGGCATCGGGATCCTGGTCGAGCATCGCACAGGTGCCGGAATAGAAGCCGGCGACGATCTCGTTGAAGCCCCAGTTCACGCTGTCCTTCGGCGCGTAGCCGTTCTTGTAGAGATCGGTGAGGAAGGTGACGCCCTTGACCCAACCCGGTTCCGACCAGGTGGACGTGCCGTCCGGCTTGAAGAAGGTGTTGTCGCCATTGGCGATGGCACCGAACATCACCCAGCCGTTGAGACCGCCGGGACCGCCGCGCAGGCAATAGCCGTACTTGCCGGGAATGGCGGAGACCTTCTTCGCCGCTTCGAGGAAATCGTCGAGGGTCTTCGGCGGCTCTTTCACACCGGCCTGTTCGAACAGCTTCTTGTTGTAGAACATGGCGCGCAGATAGAAACCGTAGGGCAGCAGATAGGTCTTGCCGCCGACGAGGCGCCCCATGTCCAGGGCCTTCTGGCTGAGGTCGGAGGCCTGGTCCCATTTCTGGACATAGGGATCGAGATCCTCGAGCGCCCCGTTATTGCCGTAGAGCGCCTGCCAGGTGTCCGGCATCTCCATCACATCGGGAATCTCCCCGGCGGAATACATGGTGGCGAACTTCTCGAAGGCCTCGCCCCAGGGCAGCGAGATGATCTCGACATGGGTGCCCGGATTGGCGTCCTCAAAACTCTTCACGATGCCCTTCAGCGTCTCGGTGCGCTCCGGGCTGGTGATCACCTCGACCAGCTTCAGCGTGGTGTCTGCCGCCGCTGGACCCCAATGGGCTGTGCCGGTGGAGAGCGCCGCGAAGGCGGCGCCGGCGATCAGCAATTTCTTCAACATACCTTCCTCCTGTTTGAATTATTTGGGTTGTGTTTGTTGTTGGTTACTTCAGGCACTAACGCGAGGCGTGTTCGATTGCCTCCTTCAAGTCGTTCCACAAGGCCTCGACTCCTTCGAGACCGACATGGAGACGCACCGACCGCGCATCGATGCCGAAATCGAGCGCGGAATTGGGACCCGCCGCCTGCGCCCGCACCACCTGCGCGGGGACGACCAGGCTTTCATGACCGCCCCAGCTCACACCGAGCTTGAAGAGCTTCAGACGATCGGCGAAGGCCGGTATATCGACGCCCTCTTTGAAGATGAATGAGAACAGGCTCGACGTACCATCGAGCCCCGCCGGCAACCGATTGCCGAGGCCCGGATGCTGCACCGATGCGACCTTGGGATGGCCCTGCAGGCGCCGTGCGATGTCGAGACCGGCTGCCTCATGCGCCTTCATGCGGATCGGCAAGGTGCGAAGCCCGCGGGTCAGCAGCCAGGCATCGAAGGGCGAGAGCTTGCCGCCGAGATAAGGCAGCGTCTGCTTGCGGATCTTATCGACCAAGGTCTTGGAGCCGGCGACGACACCGGCGACCACGTCGCTGTGGCCGCTCAGATATTTCGAGGCCGAATGCAGCACCAGATCGACGCCGAGCGTGATCGGGCGCTGGAAGATCGGTGTCGCCCAGGAATTGTCGATGACGCTGGTGACGCCCTGCCGCTGCGCCAGGGTCGCCAAGGCGCGGACGTCGTGCGGCTCCATGATCCAGCTGGTCGGGCTTTCCATGTAGAACAGGGTCGCACCCGGCAGCGCCTCGGTGATCGCGTCCTGATCCTTGCCGTCCACATAGGTGACGGCGACGTTGAGCCGCGCCAGCAGCGTCTGGAACAGACGATAGGCATCGGGATAGAGATGCTTCACCGCGACGATGCGGTCGCCCGGCTTCACGAAGGTGAGCACGGTCGAGGAGATCGCCGCCATGCCGCTGCCGAAGCCGAGTGCGTCTTCGGTGTGCTCGAGCTCGGCGATCTTCTCCTCGAACACCCGCACCGTCGGATTGAGGCCGCGGGAATAGGTCGGGCGATTCTTCAGGCCCTTATAGGTCTCCTCCATCTCGGCATAGGACGAGAATGTGAAGAGCGAGGTCTGCACGATCGGCGGCACCACCGCGTCATAGGGATTGGCTTCGTCATGCACGACGGCCATCGAGGCCTCGGCAAAAGCATCTTCCGGCCCAATACCGTTTTCCTGGGCGCCGTTACCATTCATTTGGACATTTCCCTGATGTCTTCCTCGACGATGTCGAGGATGGCCAAAGTCTTCTGCCGCGCGCGCTCGGGGTCGCGCGCGACGATCGCGTCATAGAGCTCGCGGTGGAACGGAAAGGAGCGGCGCGCGAAGTCCGAGCGCTCGAACGGTTGCTCCCAGAAACTTTCGAAGGCCTCGCGCATCTGCTCGAGAAGTTGCGGAAAGAGCGAATTGTGGGTCGCGTCATAGACTGCGAGATGGAAGGCGAGATCCTGCGGACCGGCCGAGCCCTCCTTGTGGTGCGCGGCTTCCATCGCCTCGAGCTTGATCTCGATTTCCTTGAGATCGGCCTCGTTGCGGCGGAGCGCGGCGATCGCGCTCGCCTCGGCTTCCAGGCCGCGGCGGACGTCGAGGGTCTGCAGCAGGGCGTCGCGCAGCCGCGCGCTGTCGAAGGAAAGCGGCATATGCACGGTGTCGGCGGAAACGCCGCGCAGCAGATAGGTGCCGCTGCCCTTGCGGGATTCGACGATGCCGAGGGCCTGAAGCTGGCGGATCACCTCGCGGACGGTCGAGCGGCCCACGGCGAGCCCCTCCATGAACTCGCGCTCGGCCGGCAGCCGGTCGCCGGGCTTAAAGCCGGATCGGGCGATAAAGTCCGCCATCGCCGTCATCACGCTCCGGGCGCGATCGGACTTCGGCAGCGGTTTCAGGCCGGAATGGATCTCGATCAACCGCGCTTCCCAGTGGCCAGACGTTAAAATTGGTCTGACATCTGACAGCTTTGCCGGGAAATAGGCTGGAGTCAAGCCGTTGGCAAGAAAGGCCCGGGCGCCGGACGGGCCGGCGCCCGGGCCCGTCTACTTGTTGCCCAGCAGCTGGTTGAGGTCGATGGCTTCGGCCATCGCCTGGTAACCGGCGGGGTTCGGGTGCAGATGGTCGCCCTTGTCGAATTGGGGCTGGATATGCGTCGGCTTCGCCGGGTCGCGGACCACCTTGTCGAAGTCGATCACGCCATCGAACGCGCCGCTGTTGCGGATCCATTCATTGACCGCAATGCGGATCTTCTCTTTTGCCTCGGAGTAATAGCCTTCGAACGGCGTGCCCTGGAACGCGTCGCCGAACGGGGTCAGCGTGACGCCGATGATCCTGAGGCCATGAAGATGTGCCCGCGTCACGAGCTGCTGATAGCCGGCAATGATCTCCTCTGCCGTCGGCTCCCTGTCGTTGGGGGCGAGGGCACAGCCCGGCCAGCCGATATCGTTGATGCCCATCATCAAGGTCACCGTGGTGACGTGCGGCTGGTTGAGGACGTCGCGGTCAAAGCGCGCGAGCGCGTTGACGCCCATGCGATCGTTTAGGATCTTCGCGCCGGAGATACCCTGGTTCAGCACCGCAACCGGCGGCCCGCCCGCCTGTGCCAGTCGCGCCGCCAGATGGTCGGGCCAGCGGTTGAAGGCATCGACCGTCGAGCCGTCGCCGTCGGTGATGGAATCGCCGAAGGTGACGACGACGCGGGCATCCGCCGCCGCATCGACCATCACACCGCTCAAGAAGATGCGCGAGACGATGGTGCTGTCGGGCTTGAAATCCGCCGCCGCGGTCTGGTCGCCGGCGACGATATAGGCGGTGTCACGTCCGTCCCAATGCATCGAGCTGGCGGGCTCGGTGCGCGGCACGAACAGGCTGACCGAGAGCTTGGCCAGCGGCGCCACATCGAGCGCCACCGGATCGCTGATCGCAGGTGCTCCGGGCGGCACCTCGATCGAATCCTTGCCGCCGAAGGTGAGCTTGCGGTCGGAGCCGGCGACGATCGCAGCCCCCTTGTCGGCGAGCGCCACATGCGCGGCGCCGATTAGCAGCGGCCGGGTCCCATATTCATTGGTGAACACCACCCGCACCTGCTTACCGCCGATGCTGGCACGGACCGTTTGCCGGATGGTCTGATTCCAAAGATTGCGCGGGATATTGGTGGGTACCGGAAAGTCCGGCGCCCAGACCGGCTGGACGCTCGCAGTCCAGGTGCCGATCCAGTCATCCGCATGCGCGACAGCGCTGCTGAAGACCAGCGATACCGCGAGTGCGGCCGCGCCGACGAACTTGATTGCCTTAGCCCCCCGTTGAACCATGGGCCGACGCTGCAGTGCGTCGAAATTGCTGAACGCCATTCCTGCCTCCCATCGACGATTTTTTGCGGAAACCGCTCTACAATCGAAACGGAGGGTACAGGTTCCGAATTTCGCGTGCCCTTCGACTTTCGTCGCAGCTACTTACGCCTGGGGACGACAAGTTTCGCCGTTAGCACCTGCAGCACTTCGCCACGCTGGTTCTTGGTCTCACTGCGCATCAGCACGCTGCCCCGCTCCGGCTTGGAGCGCGACGGGGTCACCGAGAGGATCTCGCTTTCGACATGCAGCACGTCGCCGGGGCGCGTCGGCTGCGGCCAGGCGACCTCGCAGCTCCCGCCGATCAGACCGCCGGCGACCTTCGGTCCGAAATCGGCCAGCAGGCGCATGGTCATGGCCGCCGTGTGCCAGCCGCTGGCCGCGAGACCGCGAAAGAACGTGTCCTTGGCCGCCGCCTCGTCGGTGTGGAAGGGCTGCGGGTCGAAATCGCGGGCAAAGGCCTTGATGGTCTCCGGCGTCACGGCAATGGCTCCGCCGGAGAAACGGTCGCCGACCGAGATATCCTCCAGATAGAGACCCGGCGTCTTCGGTGTTTCCGATGCGCGATCCATGGTCGCAACCTCGCCCTTCACTTGCACCATGATAGTCATTTGCCTAGATTCCCTTCATGAAGAAAAAACGCATCGGTGATACCCAGTGCCCGATCGCCCGCGGCCTCGAGCGCGTGGGTGAATGGTGGAGCATCCTGATCCTGCGGGATGCCTTGCACGGCTTCACCCGCTTCGATCAGTTCCAGCAGAGCCTCGGCATTGCGCCCAATATGCTGACGCGGCGCCTCGCCTCGCTGGTCAAATCCGGTCTTCTGGAACGCCGCCTCTACAATCAACGCCCGCCTCGCTACGAATACGTCCTGACCGAGAAGGGCCGGGATTTCCGCCCGGTGATCCTCGCCCTCATGGCCTGGGGCAACCGCCACTTCACGCCCGAGGGCAAAGCCCTGCTCCTGGTCGATGCCAAGACCGGCAAGCCCGCCGAGCTCACCCTGACCGACCGTGCGACCGGCAAGCCGCTGACCGACAAGGATTTCGTTTTCCGCCCCGGCCCGGCCGCCAAGGCCAAAATCCGCGAGCGTTACGCCGCCAACTGATTTCGGCCGCCGCCCCCTCCAACTGACGCGTTCCGCCCTATCCGTCTGTGACCCTGGTCACTTGCATGGAGATAGTTTCACCGCGATAGTTACTTGCATTATGATAGTAACTAGCCGGGATGACCGAAATGACCCCGTCCGCGACCGCTTCGGCCGTAGCCGCATCGACCGTCACCCCGCCAGGTGAACTCTCGCTGCGCGCGAAAGCCTTCGCCTTCGGCTCGATGGCGATCGGGTTCTTCATCGCGCTCTTGGACATCCAGATCGTCTCCGCCTCGCTGCAGGATATCGGCGGCGGCCTCTCGGCCAGCCCCGATGAGCTCTCCTGGGTGCAGACCAGCTATCTGATCGCCGAGATCGTGGTGATTCCGCTGTCGGGCTGGCTCTCGCGGGTCATGTCCACGCGCTGGCTGTTCACCGCCTCGGCGGTCGGCTTCACGCTCACCAGCCTGCTCTGCGGTCTCGCCTGGGACATGGACAGCATGATCGCTTTCCGCGCGCTGCAGGGTTTCCTCGGCGGCTCGATGATCCCGACCGCCTTCACCAGCGCCTTCTTCTATTTCACCGGCCAGCAGCGCGTGGTGGCCGCGGCGATCATCGGCGGCATCTCATCGCTGGCGCCGACCCTCGGCCCCACAATCGGCGGCTGGATCACCGAGAACTACTCCTGGCACTGGCTGTTCTTCGTCAACCTGGTGCCGGGCACCTTCATCGCCATCGTGGTGCCGAACCTGGTCAAGATCGACAAACCGGATCTCTCGCTGCTGAAGGGCGCCGACTATGCCGGAATGGCGCTGATGGCGATCTTCCTCGGAACGCTGGAATACACGCTGGAGGAGGGCCCGCGCTGGGATTGGCTCGGCGACGAGACGATCAAGACCACGGCAATCATCGCCGCGGTGTCCGGGCCGCTGTTCCTCTGGCGCAGCCTCACTTTCGCCCGCCCGATCATCGATCTCCGGGCACTGCTGGTGCGCAATTTCGGCATCGGCTCCCTGCTCTCCTTCGTGACCGGTATCGGCATCTTCGCGACGATCTATCTGACGCCTTTGTTCCTGGCGCGGGTACGCGGCTTCAGCGCCGAAGAAATCGGCTGGGCGGTGTTCTCGACCGGCTGTTTCCAGATCGCGGCCATCCCCGTCTACACGACGCTGGCGCGGAAGATCGATCTCCGTTGGCTGATGGTGTTCGGCCTGCTCTGCTTCGGCTTCGGCCTCTGGAGCTTCACCCCGATCACCCATGACTGGGGCTGGCGCGAATTGCTGCTTCCGCAGGCGTGCCGCGGCTTCGCGCAGCAATTCGCGGTGGCACCGATCGTGACACTCGCACTTGGCTCTGTGCCGCCGGAGCGGCTGAAGCTAGCCTCGGGGCTCTTCAACCTGATGCGCAATCTCGGTGGCGCCATCGGCATTGCGGGTTGCGGCACGATCCTGAACGACCGCACCAACCTGCATTTCGCCCGGATCGCCGAGACCCTGAACGCGACCAACACCGAGGCGATGGCGGCCCTGCAATCGCTGACCGATCGCTTCACCACGTCCTTCAACGGTGACGAGGCGCTCGGCAAGGCGGCGGCCTTCAAGCAGCTTTGGAACCTCACCTATCGCGAGGCCCTGACGGAGACCTTCTCCGACGCCTTCCTGCTGATCGCGATTGCTCTCTTCGCGATGGTGCTGCTGGCACCCCTGATGCGGCAGATTGCCCCGCCCAAGGCGCCCTCGGCGGACGCGCATTAGACCATCGCCCTTGTTGCCTTTTGCGCGCCCGAATGCGCATTCTGCGCGCGCCTAGGCAACAAGGGGGGACCCATGGCGATTCCGGACGACATCTTCACCGAACCCGAGGACTATTCGCCGGACACGTTGGAGAACCTTGGGCCGTTGCGTCGTCTGGCCGGTACCTGGCAGTCCGACCTCGGCGTCGATATCAACCCGAAGGCCGAAGGGCCGGAGCGGCGCGTGTTCCGCGAGTTCATCCGGATGGAGCCGATCGACCCGCAGCCCAATGGCCCGCAGCTGCTTTATGGCCTGCGCTACCACATCCATATCAACACGCCGGAGGAAGCGATCACCTTCCACGACCAGGTCGGCTATTGGCTGTGGGAGCCGGCGACCGGGCTGATCATGCAGACCATCGCCATCCCGCGCGGCCAAGTGGTGCTGGCGGGCGGGAAAGCGGCGCCGGGCGATAACGCGATCTCGGTCGAGGCACGGCGCGGCGACACCAAGTTCGGAATCTGCTCGACGCCCTTCCTCGAGGAGGCGTTTCGCACCGACTACTACCGGATCGACATCACCTTCCATGGCGATGACAGCTGGAGCTATGTGACGCGGACCGATCTCGCGATCCGCGGCCAGACCCCCGCCTTCGACCACCGCGACACCAACACCCTCAAGCGGGTTGCCGCACCGACGGCGAATCCGCTGGTCTCGCAGCTCCAGGGCGCAAAAGCCGGCTGATGCGGCCCGATCCGGGTCAGGACTCTGGCTGCTGGCCGCGACTGGACTCGCCTTGCAATTGCGAATGACTTGCATTACCAAGGATACCCGCCGAAACACCTCACCCCACCTCGGAGCCCTTTGCGATGCACCGCCGTCTGACCTTGGCCTTTTCCGCGATCCTGCTGGCCGGCACCAGCCTTTCCGCCGCCTCTCCGTCAGCAGGGGCAGCCGGGCCCGACCCGAAGGCGATCCTGACCACCTATGCCGATATCGGTCAGGCCATCTATCAAGACTCGATCACCGAGGCCGAGAAGCTCAAGACCGCGGTCGATGCCTTCCTCGCCACGCCGAATGACGCGACGCTGAAGGCGGCGCGCGATGCCTGGAAGCAGTCCCGGGTTCCCTACATGCAGAGCGAGGCCTTTCGCTTCGGCAATTCCGAGATCGACGATCTCGAAGGCAACGTGAATTCCTGGCCGCTCGATGAAGGCCTGATCGACTATGTCGACAGCGGCTATGGCACGACCTCGGACAGCAACCCGTATTACACGCTCAACGTGATCGCCAATCCCTCGTTGAAGATGGGCGACAAGACGGTCGATGCGTCGAAGATCACGCCGGAGCTGATCACCTCGCTGCAATCGGCCGGCGACAACGAGGCCAATGTCGCGATCGGCTATCACGCGATCGAGTTCCTGCTCTGGGGCCAGGATCTGAACGGCACCGGTCCGGGTGCGGGCAACCGCCCGGCCAGCGACTATGACCAGGCGAATTGCAGCCATGGCAATTGCGACCGCCGCGCCGACTACCTGCGCTCGGCGACAACCTTGCTGATCGACGATCTCAAGAAGATGGAAGCGGTCTTCGCCGAAGGCGGCGCGGGCCGCACCCGCCTGCTCGGCAATCCGCAGGAAGGCCTCACGGCCATGTTCACCGGCCTCGGCAGCCTCTCCTACGGCGAGCTGGCCGGCGAGCGCACCAAGCTCGGGCTCATGCTGCACGATCCCGAGGAAGAGCATGATTGCTTCAGCGACAATACGCACAATTCCCACTACTACGACGAGCTCGGCATGTGGGACGTCTACAACGGCACCTATAAGCGGATCGACGGCAGCGAAGTGAAAGGCCCGAGCCTCCGCGCGCTGATGAAAGCGACCGACATCAAGACCGCGCAACGCGTGGTCGATGCGATGAAGGCGACTTCGGACGCGATGACCGTGCTGAAGCAGACCGCCGACGGCGGCAAGATGGCTTATGACCAGATGATCGGCGACAACAACCCGGAAGGGAACAAGATCGTCCAGAACGTGGTGGACACGCTGGTCGCCCAGGCGCATGCCTATGAAGCCGCGGTGAAGAGCCTCGGCCTCACGATCAAGGTTGAGGGTTCGGACAGCCTGGACAATCCCTCCGCGGTCGGCCAGTAACAGACGGAAGCAGCCAATCCTGTCAGCCAGCCTTCCTTCACTCCACCTTTCGCGGCGCAAGCTGCTGGGACTGAGCGGCGCCGGCCTGATGTTGGCCGGCGCCGCCGGCCTTGCCGGTAGGGCTTTTAGCGCCGCGCCGCGCTATCCGGCGGCGCCGCAGCCGCCCGCGGGCGCGGATATCGTCGATGTATCCCTCACCGCGAAGCTGCGGCCGCGGCAATTGCTCCCCGCCCCCGCCAAGGTCACGCCGACCTTAAGCTACAGCGACGGGCCCAGCGTGATCCGCATCAAGCAGGGTCAATGGCTGCGCGCGACCCTGAAGAACGAACTCACGGAACACACGACCATCCACTGGCACGGCATCCGACTGCCGAATGCGATGGACGGTGTGCCGTATCTGACGCAAGACCCGATCCTGCCGGGCCAGAGCTTCACCTATGCCTTCCAGCCGCCGGATCCCGGCACCTTCTTCTTTCATCCCCATTGCGACACCATCACCCAGCTCGGCGAGGGCCTGGCCGGCGTGCTGATCATCGAGGGCGACGAGACGCGGCCGTTCGATGCCGATCTTGTCTGCCTCTATCGCGATTGGCGGGTGAAAGATGACGGTGCCTTCGGGGTGCTGAGCACGAACAAGGGTGCCGGTACCGCCGGAACTTTCGGCAGCTTCCAGACCGTCAATGATCAGCATCAGCCGGTCTTTAAAGTGCCGGCCAATGGCGACATCCGTGTCCGGTTCCTGAATGTGGATATGACGCGGTTGGTCGATCTCGGGCTCGACGGGACCGAGGGCTGGATGATCGCGACGGACGGCAATGCGCTGGAGCCGACCAAGCTCGAGCCCTGGCGCATGGGACCGGCGATGCGGCTCGACATCACCTTCCGCGCGCCGAAATCAGGCGCGGTCAAGCTGATGAACTACTACGCCGCCGAGCCCATTCTGCTCGCCACTTTCGAAGCCGATGGCGCCCCGCTCGAACGCCCCGCTTTCGAGCCGGCACCGCTGAAGAAGCCGCGCTTCCCGGATCCGCAGCCAGGCGACACGGTCGACTTCACCCTGCGTCTCAGCGCCGCATCGGCGCCGAGCCCCCTGCCTGCCGATCTCAAGCTGCCGAACGGCGAAACCTTGCCGCTGGCTGACAGCCTCTGCCTCACCCAGCGCACCTTCTGGGCGATGAATGGGCAGACCTGGCCGTCAATGGAAGAAGGCCACTTGCCGCCGCCGCTGGCCGCCTTCGGAAAGGGCAAGACCATCGTCGCGGAAGTGATCAACGCGACGCCGCATCCGCATCCGATCCACCTGCACGGACATACGTTCAAGGTCTTGAGCTCGAACAAGGGCAAGGTGCTGCCGCATTTCGCCGACACGGCGCTGGTGACCCCGAAGGAGCGCCTGAAGATCGCCTTCGTCGCCGACAATCCCGGCGCCTGGATGCTCCACTGTCATATCATCGAGCATCAGGAAACCGGTATGATGGGATATGTCCTGGTGGCGTAATCTCTTGATCGCATTCCTCCTCGCCGTTGCCGCGCATCCCGCGCTGGCCAATCCGGCGCCGGATGTGGTCCGCGATCCGACCTTGCCGCAAGATGCCAAGGGGCTCGATTTCGAGATCGGCCGTGCCTTGTTCGAACGCCATTGGGCGGCGGCCCCCGCGTCGACCCAGGCCGCCGATGGTCTGGGCCCCTTGTTCAACGCGCGCGCCTGTGTCTCCTGTCATCCCGGTGGCGGCCGCGGCGTGCCGTTCGACAAACTCGGCGCGACCCTGCCCGCGCTGCTGTTCCGTCTCGGCACGCACAATCCGGAGGGAACTGCTTCCGGCGACCCGATCTACGGCCAGCAGATCCAACCGCAGTCGGTCGCCGGCATCGGCGCTGAAGGGGCGACCAGCATCAACTTCGAAACGCGCAGCGTGACCCTGGCCGATGGCACGGTGGTCGAACTGAGAAAGCCAACGGCGAAACTCGACAAGCTTGCCTATGGCGAGCTCGCATCAAGCACTGTGGTCAGCCCGCGCCTTGCGACCGCGATTCACGGCATCGGTCTCTTGGAGAAAATTCCGGAAGCCGAGATCCTGGCGAACGTGCATCCCGGCGGCGGCAGGCCGAACTATGTCACCGATCCGATCAGCGGCCAGCGGATGCTCGGGCGCTTCGGCTGGAAGGCGGGCGCGCCCAGCCTGGAAGTCCAGGATGCGAAAGCGCTCGACCTCGACATCGGCCTTTCCAATCCGGTCTATCGCGATGCCTTCGGCGACTGTACGGCAAAGGAGCCGGATTGCCTGAAGATGCCGACCGGCGCTTCGCCGCAATTCGAAGGGCTGGAAGTTCCTTCATCACTGACCAGGCTGATCGATCGCTTCGTTGGCGAGGCGATGCTGCCGCCGGTCAAAGCTTCGGCCAATGTCGAGGCCGGCCGCACGATCTTCGCCGATGCCGGCTGCGCGGCGTGTCATCGGCCTGCCTTCACGCTGGCGAATGGACGCCAGATCGCGCCTTACACCGATCTTCTGCTGCACGATATGGGCATGGGCCTCGCCGATCATATGAAGGAAGGCGAAGCCTCGGGTCGCGACTGGCGCACGGCGCCGCTCTGGGGCATCGGCCAGGCCTTGCGCGCCGAGAATCCCGGCCTGCTGCATGACGGCCGCGCGCGCAATGCGCTGGAGGCGATCCTCTGGCATGACGGAGAGGCCGCCAAGGCACGGCAGCATGTCGAGCAGCTTTCCGCGCCGGATCGCCAGGCGCTCATCGATTTCATCGGTTCGCTCTAAGGAACACGCCATGATCAAAGGTCTCGTCAGTCGCATCGCCCTCCTCGCCTCCTGGCTCGGCGTCATCGCCGCGCCGGCGCAAGCGGCGGATTTCGCCGCCTTCAACGCGAAGTATGCGCAAGACGTGGTGACGCCGGCCTTCAAGTCCTTGGCCGGCGAGACCAGGAAGCTGGCGCAGGCCGCCGACGACTTTGCCGCGCAACCGAGCCAGGACGGTTTCGCCGCAGTCCGCATCGCCTTCGATTCCGTCTCCGATAGTTGGATGCAGGCGCAGTTCTTCCGCCTGGGACCGCTCGGCGCGCAGCAGCGCTCGGAGCGTTTCGAATACTGGCCGGAGAAACGGCCGATCATCGACAAGCAGCTCGCCGCCCTGCTGTCCAAAGCCGATCCGGAGGCGCTCGCTGCCGAGAAGTTCGCCCAGTCCAGCGTCGCGGTGCAAGGCTTGCCCGCTCTGGAGCGCCTGCTCTATGGCGACACCGCGCGGCAGGTGCTCTCGGCCGGGCCGGAGCAGAAGGCCCGGATTGCCGTCATCAAGGCGATCGCGCACAATCTCGACAACCTCGCGCAGGAATTGGCCACGGCTTGGGAGAAGGTTGAGAGCGATCCCAAGCTCTTCGCGCAGGACCCGAACGAAGCAGCGGCGCAGCTCTATGCGGGCGTGATGACCGGGCTTCAGGTCGTCAGCGACCAGAAGATCGCCGGACCACGCGGCCAGACAATCGACAAGGCCAAGCCGAAATCCGCCGAGCAATGGCGCGCCGGCCGGTCGCTGAAGAACATCACGCTGAACCTGCAGGCCCTGCGCGATGCCATGACCGGTCCGTCCGGTTTTTCGACCCTGCTCGGCGCCGACCAGGCGGCGCTGAAGGACGAGATCGCGAAAGCGTTCGAGGCCGCTCTGGCGGCGGCCGCGGCGGCACCGGAACCGTTGGACACCGCAGTCACCGACCCGGAAGGCCGCAAGAAGGTCGGCGCGCTGCTGGTTGCGGTCAATCATGCGCGCGACGTGCTGAAGCAGAAGGTGCCGCCGGCCGTCGGCATCTCGCTCGGCTTCAACGAGATGGACGGCGACGGAGGCTGATATGGGCCTGTTCTCGCGCAAGCCAGAGCCGGCGCGCTATTTCAGCGCCTGCAACTTCATGCCGGGCCCGGAGGGCTATGGTGCCGCCGGGCTCGATGCCAAGGGCAAGATCGTCTGGCAGCGGACCATGCAGGCGCGCGGGCACACGCTGGAGCTCAGCCCTGACGGCGCGCTTTGCGCCATCATCGACCGCAAGCCCGGCGCTTCCATCACCTTCTGCCGGTCGGCCGACGGTGTGCTGCTCAATCGGATTGGCGCGCCTAAGGGCGTGAGCTTCGACGGCCATGCCGTGTTCAACCGCGCCGGCACGCTGCTCTACGCGACCGAGAGCCGTGACGGCGATCAGACGGGCAGCCTCGCGGTCTTCAATGTCGCGGACGGAACCCGTGTCGCCACTTTCCCCACCCGCGGCGTCGAGCCCCATGAGCTGATCTGGGCCGAGCCGGATCGCAGCCTCGCCATCGGCAATGGCGGCATTCGCGACAAACTGGCGATGGAGGCGGAGATTGAATCCAGCCTCGTGTTGCTGGATGCGCGCGACGGCACGCTGGTCGCCAAGCATGAACTCGACCCGGATCTGATCTCGCTCTCGATCCGGCATCTTGCGCGCAGTGCCGCGGGCGAGATCGTCTTCGTGATGCAGGACCAGGATGCCGGCACCGACTGGCGACCGATGGCCGGTCTCCTCACGCGCGCGGCCGCGATCGAATTCCTCGATCTCCCGCTGGACGACCTGATGCGGTTGCGTGGCTATTGCGGCAGCGCCGCCATCGACCGCAGCGGCACCATCGCCGCCGCCACCTCGCCCCATGGCGGGGTCGCCGCCTTCTGGCATCTGCCCGACCGGCGCTATCTTGGCAGCATTGCCCTTCGCGATGGTTGCGGCATCGCCGCCTCGGGCGAGGACGGCGGTTTCGTCTTTACCTCCGGCGCGGGCACGCGCGTTCTGGCCACCGCATCAGCGCAAGGCGTCACGTCGCGCGTGCTGGAGCGGCCGGCGAACAGCCTGCCGCAATGGGACAATCATTTGACTGGGCATTTGACTGGGCGCGCGTAGCTCCGCGGGTTTCAGCCCGCCATCAGCCGGTCGAACACCGGATCGAGGTCGTCGACCTCGACCAGTCGCTTGCCGTCGATCACCCAGATCCGGGTCGCCACCGCCCGCACGAAGGCCCGGTCATGGCTGACCAGCAAACAGGCCGCTCCGTGCTCGATCAGCTCGCTCTCCAGCATGTCCTGCCCTTCGATATCGAGGTGATTGGTCGGTTCGTCCAGCAGGTAGAAGTTGGGTTGCGCCAGGCGCAGGAGCAGCATCGCCACCCGCGCCCGCTGGCCGCCGGAGAAGCGCGCGATCGGCGCCGTCTGTGCATCGACCGCGATGCCCGCCGTGGCGAGCTGGGAGCGCGCCTGCTGGTCCGAGAGATCGCTGGACCGCTTGACCGCCTCCCACGGGGTCGGGAAGGCGTCGAGCTGTGACAGCGCCTGGTTGGAATAGCCGAGCTTGAGGCTGGCGGCGCCGCGGATCTCCGGATCCAGTGCGGCCAGTGCGGCGCGCAGCCGCTCAACGAACCGGGTCTTACCCGATCCATTGGCGCCGAGCAGCGCCACCCGATCCCCCTTCTCGATCCAGAACCGCCCGGTACGGAACAGCAGCCGCCCGTCCGGCGCCGCGATCGCCGCATCGTCGATCGCCATCAGCGCCTTGGCATGGGTGCCGCTGTTGGTGAGACGGATCGATCCCGCGGAGCGTTCCTGATGTGCCGGCCGCGCGCGCTCTTCCAGTTGGTCGGCGCGCTCGGAGAGCTGCTTGGTCTTGACCACCAGGAGATCCGAGCCCGAGTTGATCCCGATGTTCTTCAGCTTCGCCGCCTGCTGGCGGAGCGCCTTGACCTTGCGCATATCGTTCTCGAACTGGCGGTCCCTGGCGGCATCCCGTTCCTCCAAGGCCTGCAGGGCGCGGGAATACGGCAGGGCGAAGTCGGCACTTTCCTGCGGGCGCAGAAACAGGGTGCGGTTTGTCACGTCGTCGAGAAAGGCACGGTCATGGCTCGCCGCGATCACGGCGCAATCGCGCCGCAAGCCGGCCAGAAACCGCTCAAGCACGCCGATCCGGCCGATATCCAAGTGGTTCGTCGGCTCGTCCAGCAGGAGCACATCGGGGTCGATGACCGCCGCGCGGGCCAACAGCATCGTCCGCTGCCAGCCGCCGGAGAGACTCTGCACGGCCCGGTCCCGCAAACCCGCGTCCACCGCAAGATCGTCGAGCAGGACGTCGATCCGCCAGCTCTCGGTCTCTGCGGTCTCGGGGTCGAGCGCGTCGCGCACGGCATCGTGAAAGCTCAAAGGGAGCAGATGCGCGGGCGGATCCTGCGGCGCCATGGAAACGGTCAAGCCGCGCGCACGGGTGGCCACGCCGATCGTCGCATCCTCCAGGCCGGCGAGAATGCGCAGGAGAGAAGACTTGCCGCGCCCGTTGGCGGCGACCAGCCCGAGACGATCGCCCTTGGCGATCGAGAAATTGAGTCCGGCGAACAGGGACTCGATACGGATCAGCGAGAGGTCTTTGAGGGTGATCAGGGACATTGCGGTCTCATCCAGTCAAAGCGGCGCACACATAGGCGCCGGAAAGGCTGACAGTGAGACGACGATGCGTTCCCTAGTCAGCCCCGCGAGAAAAAGCGCGGGGCGGAAACAGGTCCACGGGTGCGGTCATGGAAGCGATAGCTGAGCACCGGCTTCCCCTCTCCTTCGATAAGATGCGCAGTCTTAGCAACTCACGCCTGGACCGGCAAGGGGCCGCTCAATAGCCGCGCGATGGATCGACCGGATTGAGCAGCGGCTTGCCGGCCAGCGCCCGGCGATAGTTTTCCAGGATGTCGCCGGCGCCGGTGCCGGCGCGGGTGATCGCGGCGACATGCGGCGTGATGATGATGTCCTTCCGGCGCCAGAACACGTGGTCCGGCGGCAGCGGCTCCTCGCGAAAAACGTCGAGCACGGCGTAGGAGAGCTTGCCGGAATCGAGCGCGGCGAGGAGATCCGCCTCATTCGTGTGCCCGCCCCGTCCCGCATTCACCAGGATGGCGCCATCGGGCAGGCCGGCAAAGAGCTTCGCATCGAGGACGCCTTCCGTCTCCGGCGTGAGCGGCAGCAGGCAGATCAGCAGCTTCAACGGCGCCAGGAAATCGTTGAGCTGCTCGGCGCCATGGAATGCTTCGACGCCGGTGACCGTCTTCGCGGTGCGGCTCCAACCCCGTACCACGAAGCCGAGCTCGACCAGCTTCATTGCGGTCGCGGTACCCAAGGTGCCGAGACCCAGAACGCCGACCGGGAAATCCCGCGCCCAGCGCAGCGGCAAGTCGAGCCACTTTCCCTCCCGCTGCGCGGCGCGCAATTCGCGGCCCTGTCGCAGCGCGTCGAGAACCCAATACACCAGGTATTCGACCATGTTGGCCGAAAGCCCCTGGTCCACCATGCGCGCGATCGGCACGCCGGGCGGAAACTTGCCCTTCAGCAGATGATTGACGCCGGCCCAAGTCGACTGAATCGCCTTGGCATTCTTGAAGATCGAAAGATCGCCCGGCATTCGCCCGCCGACGATGATGAAATCGACTTGGTCCGGATCGCCCCAATCCGGCCAGGTGGCGAAGTCCAGTCTAGCGTCCAGCGCGCGGATGCTGCCGATCCAGGCCTCCGACTCCTCGGGATCCGCGGCATAGAGAATGGTCATCGGGACTCCACTTGCGCCGAGTTGACACCCGAACGGCGGACCGCTTCACTGCCCGCAGAACAGAAAGTCAGGAAACCATGTCTAGCGCGCAGTCCGCTCAACAAGCAACACCGGCTATCGCCACCTGGGAAGTCCAACAGCAGCTCCCGAAGGTGGATTACGGCCAGGGCTGCTATGTCTACGACCAGGACGGCAAGCGCTATATCGACGGTTCCGGCGGTCCGGCGGTGTTTTCGCTCGGCCACGCGCACCCCGAGGTGAATGCCGCGATCAAGGACCAGCTCGACCGGATCGCCCATGGCTATCGCTACACCTTCACTAGCGATCCGCTGGAGGAATTGACCGCGATGATCGCGGAGTCCTGCGGCGGCGGCTTGAAGCACATGACCTTCTGCTCTAGCGGCTCGGAGGCGATCGAATCCTGCCTGAAGATCGCGCTCCAATATCACGCTTCGCTGGGCAAGCCGGAGCGCTGCCGTTTCATCGCCCGCGAGCGCTCGTGGCACGGCAACACTTTGGGCGCGCTCTCGATCTCAGGCTTTCTCGATCGCCGCGCCGCTTTTGAGGGCGCACTCGCTCCGGCCAGCCTGCTCTCGCCCGCCAACACCTATCGCCCGCCGGAAGGCGTGTTTCCGGAGGACGTCGCCGCCTTCTGCGCCCAGGAGCTCGAGAACGAGATCCTGCGGCTCGGCGCCGACAAGGTGGCCGCCTTCATCTTCGAACCCGTGGTCGGCGCCGCGGGCGGCTGCGTCCCCGCCCCGCCCGGCTATGCCAAGCGCGTGCGCGAAATCTGCGACCGGCACGGCGTGCTGATGATCGCCGACGAGGTCATGTGCGGCGCCGGCCGTACCGGCACCTGGCGCGCGCTGCAGCATGATGGGGTCGAGCCCGACATCATGTCGGTCGCCAAGGGCCTTGCCGGCGGCTATGTCCCGCTCTCGGCCGCGATCTATCACGAGCGGCTGCGCGGGCCCATGTATCAGCGCTTCGGCGGGCTGCTCACCGGCCATACCTTCACCGGACACACGCTCGGCTGCGCCGCCGGTGTGGCGGTGCAGAAGGTCGTCCGCCGCGACAACCTGCTGGAGAAGGTGCGCGAGAACGGGATTCTGCTGAAGCGGATGCTGAGCGATGCGCTCGGCGATCGTCCCTATGTCGGCGACATCCGCGGCCGCGGCTACTTCCTCTGCGTCGAGATCGTCAAGGATCGCGCGACCAAGGAGCCCTATCCGCGCGATCGCATGGTCTACCAGAAGGTGCTCCGCCAGAGCTTCGCGAATGGGCTCATCTGCTATCCGGTCGGCGGCAATGTCGACGGCAAGCGCGGCGATATCGTGATCATCTCGCCGCCCTATATTGCCACGCCGGAGGAGCTGGTGGAGATCGTCGAGAAGCTTGCCAAGAGCCTCGGCCAAGTGATGACGAGCATCGGATGATGGCTTCCTCCAAATCCGCACCTTTGGATTCAACCGAGCCGAACATCGTCGCCTTCATCTTTGCCCGAGGCGGTTCCAAGGGTGTGCCGCGCAAGAACCTGCGCCCGCTCGGCGGGATCTCGCTGCTCGCGCGCGCCATCCGTTGCGCCAAGGCGGTGCCAGGGATTTCGCGGGTGGTGGTCTCGACCGACGACCAGGAGATCGCCGATGCCGGCCGCGCCGAGGGCGCCGAGGTGCCGTTCCTGCGTCCGCCCGAGCTCGCGTCCGATACCGCGCGCGAATGGCAGGCTTGGCGCCATGCGGTGGATTTCATCGAGAACCAGCCGAACGCCAAGCCGATCGACATTTTCGTCTCGGTTCCAGCCGTCGTTCCGCTGCGCAATGAGCAGGATGTCGCCCGCGCCATCGCGCTCTACCGCAAGGGCAATGCCGATATCGTTTTCTCGGTGACCCCGTCCTCCGCCAACCCCTATTACAACATGGTCGAGCTCGACCCTTCGGGCACCGCTTCGCTGAGCAAGCGGCCGCAAGAGATCCTGCACGGCCGGCAGAAGGCACCGACGGTCTATGACATCGTCGCCGGAGTCTACGTGACCAGCCCGCGCTATATCCGAGAGTCGGAGAGCATCTGGGGCGGGCGCAACGCCACGATCGAGATCCCACGCGAGCGTGCGGTCGATATCGACACCGAGATGGATTTCCGCCTGGCGGAATTCCTGCTGCAAGGCGGGGCAAGGCCATGAAGATCGGCGACCGGTTCGAGGTGCGACCGGCGCGATCGGACGACACGGCAGAGATCGCCCGCATCCACGTCGAAGCCTGGCGCGACGCCTATGCCGCGCTGCTGCCGGCCGAATATCTGGCCAGGCTCGATTCCAAGATCGAAGCGGCGCGCTGGGCGCGCGCCAACCGGGTCGAGAGCACGCTGGTCGCCGATGCCGACGGCGATGTCGTCGGCTACGCGATCATCGGACCGGCGCGCAGGCGCCGCGATCCACCGGCCGGCGAAGTTTATGCGCTCTATGTCGAGACCGACTGGCGCGAACACGGTGTCGGACGGGCATTGATCGACGCCGCCTTCGATCTTTTCCGCCGACGCAGTCTCACCGAAGCGGTCATCTGGTGCCTGGAGGGCAACTTCGCCGGGCGCGGCTTCTACGAGCGCTGCGGCGGCCGGCGCCTGCCCGAAGCCCGGCTGGAAGACGTCGCCGGCATGCCGCTCCCCACCGTCGGCTATCACTGGAAACTCTAGGCCGCCTGCGCCCGCATCAAAGTCGAGAGATGCGAATTCCTGGCCAGCAGGAAGCTCCAGAGCCGGTCGTCATAGTCTGCTGCGACTGCGGCCTTCACCGAGGGCCGCGCCTTCAATGCTTTGCGCCAGCGCGCGATGCGCGGGAGATCGGCAAGGATACCGAAATCGCCGATCCGGTCGAAGGCGTCGAAGTAGCGGAAGACCGGCGCGAACACGGCATCGACCAGCGAAAACGCCGCGCCGTCGAACCAAGGATCCGCGCAAAGGCGGCGCTCGAGCCAGGCGAAGCGTTCGGCCAGTTGCCGGCGTTTCGCCGCGAAAGCCGTGGCATCCGGCGCCGAATAGAACGCCCAGATGTCGTTCAGGATGGCCGAGCCGAACTCGACCAGGCTGCGATGCTCGGCGCGGCGCAGCGGATCCGCCGGGTGCAGCGGGTTCGGCTGGGTCTCCTCGAAATATTCCAGGATCACCGCGGATTCGAATATCGCCGTCTCGCCGACCTTCAGCACCGGTGTCTTGCTGAGCGGCGAGAGCGCCTTGAACCAGTCCGGCTTATTGGCGAGATCGACAGTGACCCGTTCATAGGCGACACCCTTCTCCGCCAGCGCGATGGCGGCGCGCTGGACATAGGGACAGAGGTGATGGCTGACCAGGGTGAGCGTTTCCATGGGTCGATCTCCTTTCATGCAATTGCATCTATTTAATGCAACTGCATCTATCGATCAATATTGATGCATCTGCATTGATGTGATAGATCCCATGCGTATGAAGCATGACCCATCCGACGAGACCGTCACCGCCTGGGCCCGTCTGGTCCGCGCCGGGCAGACCGTGCTCGCGAAGATCGAGGCGGAGCTGAAAGCCGCCGACCTTCCCCCGCTCGCCTGGTATGACGTGCTGCTGGAACTCAGCCGCGCCGAAGACGGCCGGCTGCGCCCGCTGGAGCTCGAGCGCCGTACATTGCTCGCCCAGTACAACGCCTCGCGCCTGATCGACCGGATGGCGAAGGCCGGGCTGGTCGAGCGCCTGCCGCATCCTGACGACGGGCGCGGGCAGCTGGTCGCGATCACCGTCGAAGGCCGGGCGCTGCAGAAGCGGATCTGGCGGATCTACGGCCCGGCGATCGAGCGGAACATGGGCGCGAAACTCTCGCGCACGGAGGCGGTCGAGCTCGCCCGGCTGCTCAAGAAGCTGATCGACTAGGGAATCTGCTCGACCTTGTCGCTGACCGAGACCGCGAGGCGCCGCTCCCGGTAGAAGACGAAGAGTCCACTGGCGATGAGGATCGCATTGCCGACGATGATCCGCGGGGTCGGTGCGTCCAGCCACCAGATCCAGCCGAACAGACCCGCCCAGAAGATCGCCGAATATTGGAAGGGTGCCAGCAACGAAGCCGGTGCGAGCGCCAGCGCCCGGGCGATAAGCAGGAAGCAGCCCGCCGCGACGATGCCGAGGATCAGCATCAGGCCGAAATCGATTGCCGGCGGCGCAACCCAGCCCAAGGGACACAGAATCGCACCGATGATGCCACCGACGATGAACTGCGACACCACCAGGGAGAAGGGATGCGTGTCACGCAGCTTCCGCGTCATTGCGAGCGAAACCGCGAACGAGACGGCGCCGATCAGCGCGATCACCGATCCCAGCATCTTCTCGCTGGAAAGCACTTCGCCGCCGGGCGACAACGCGATCACCACGCCGATGAAACCGACGATGACCGCGGTCCAGCGATAGGGTCCCACCCGCTCGCCCAGGAACAGGCCCGAGATCGCGGTCAGGATGATCGGCGCCGACATGTAGAAGGTCATCACATCGACCAGCGGCAGGTGCCAGGTCGCGAAGTAGAAGCAATAGCTGTCCACGGTCTGCAGCAGGATGCGGGTCACATGCATCCACCTGGGGCCGGTCAGCCGGAAGCTGATGCGCATTATCAGCATGATCGGCACCAGCACCGCGACGGCCCCGATCCCGCGCACGAAGAGCAGCTGCGCCACGCTGTAATCGCCGACCAGATGCTTCCCCAGCGCATCGTTCAGGGCAAAGAACGCGACCCCGGTCAGGTAGCAGACGATGCCGAGGCTGTGGCGGGTGAAGTCGGTTTTGGCGGACATGTTGGGGGGAACTCGTTACAGGCTTAGAACTATTGCTCACCAGGCAGGCCGGCGACCGGACAATGACGAACGAACCACAAGTCAAGCTTCAGGGGTTTACCCTTTGGATCCCAAGCTACCAGTTCCCCGACGCCTCGGATTACTGGGACGCCAACTGGCTCAACGCTCGGGCTCGTTTCGCAACCCATGGCGCCAGAGTTGAAGCTCAGGGTGCGTTCCTGCAAACGACGGACATCGCGTCGTTCGCGACATCACTCGAAACGCTCCGGGACACGTTGATTGGTAATGCCGAGCTGTCACCGCTCGACCCCGAACTGCGACTGGAGATCAAAGGCGACCATCTTGGCCGGCTGGCCTGTACGCTCTTGCTGACGCCGGATCATATGAACCAGAAGCATGAGTTCAGATTTGACCTCGATCAGACCTACCTCACGCCGTTGATCGAGGGATGCAAACGCATTCTGGCGGAGTTTCCGGTTCGCAATGATGGTGGGCGATGAGGGACTCGAACCCCCGACATCTTCCGTGTAAAGGAAGCGCTCTACCAACTGAGCTAATCGCCCTGCCCTAAGCGGACCGACTTCCATCGGTGGCCTTCTGTTTAGAGGAAGTCGGCCGTTTCCGCCAGTCCGGGCGCTACCTCTTCTTACTCGCCTCGTAGCGCGCCTTGGTTTCGGCATTGGCGGGATAGAGGCCCGGAAGCGGCGTGCCCTTTTCCACTTCCTGCATGATCCAGGCTTCCAGCGTCTCCTGCTCAGGCGCCAGTTCCAGCACATGATCGACCAGGGCCGCCGGGATCACCACCGCACCGTCACCATCGGCGACCATGATATCGTCGGGAAAGACGGCGACGCCGCCGCAGCCGATCGGCTCCTGCCAGTTGACGAAGGTGAGGCCGGTGACCGAAGGCGGCGCGGCAATGCCTTGGCTCCAGACGGCGAGCCCGGTCTCGCGCACACCTGCGATGTCGCGCACCACGCCGTCGGTGACCAAGGCGGCGACGCCGCGCTTTGCCATCCGGGCGCAGAGGATGTCGCCGAAGATGCCGGCATTGGTGATGCCGTTGCCATCGACCACGGCGATGCAGCCTTCGGGCATCTGCTCGATCCCGACGCGGGTCGATTTCGGCGCGGACCAGGATTCCGGCGTCGCCAGGTCTTCGCGCATCGGCACGAAGCGCAGGGTGAAGGCGCGGCCGACCCGGCGCGGCTGATCGGGCTTCAGGGGCTGCACGCCGCGCAGCCAGACGTTCCTGAGGCCTTTCTTCAGCAGAATGGTGGTGATGGTCGCGGTCGTGACCTTGGAGAGAGTTTCGACGATCCGGCTGTCGGTGGACATGTGCTCCCCCTGCCCTATTGCGCCGCCGGCGACGGTGCGGTCGCCGGCTCCTTGCCCTTATAATTCGCCAGATAGACACCGGCCACCACGATCACGGTGCCGATGATGGTAAGCGGCGTCAGCGCCTCGCCGACGAAGATCCAGGCCTGCAAGGCCGCCAGTGGCGGCACCAGATAGACCAGCGCGGCGACCCGCGACACTTGGCCTTTGTTCAGCAGATAGAGCAGCAGCAGGATCGCCGCAACCGAGGTGCCCAACACCGCCCAGGCGAGCACCGCGAAGAACTGGACGCCGAGCTCGACATGGAATGGCTCCAGCAAAAGAGCGAACGGCAAGGTGACGGCGAGCGCCGCCAGATATTGCAGGGTCGCGGCGACGCGGATGTCGGTGCTGTGCAGATGCCGCTTCTGATAGATCGTTCCCGAGGTCACCGAGACCATGCCGAGCACATTCACCAGCACCGGGAACCACGGGATCCCGGCCGGGCCCGCATGCAGCAGCTTCGGCAGCACGGCGAAAGCGAGACCGAGGAAGCCGAGCCCCAGGCCGGTGCGCTGCACAGTGCTCAAGCGCTCGCCGAGAAAGGTCGGCGCGGCCAAGGCGGTCAGCAACGGCTGCAGCCCGGCGATGATGCCCGAGACGCCCGGCGGCACGCCCTGCCCGATCGCCCACCAGACGGCGCCGAGATAGCCGCCGTGCAGCAGCACGCCCGCGATCAGGGTATGCCCGAACTCCGCCCGGCTCGATGGCCAACGCGCACCGGACAGCACGCAGATCGCCATGAAGCACAAAGTCGCGACCGAATATCGGATCACCAGAAATGTCAGCGGCCCCGACACCATCACGCCGAACTTCGCGGCGACCCATCCGCTCGACCAGAGCAGGATGAAGACGACGGGAACCAGGCGGCCGAGGAACGTGCCGGAGGACATGAAGGACTCCGATGGCGGCTCTGAAAAAGCGAACCGGCCGCCGCGGTTTCCCGGGCGGCCGGCCGTTCGTCGGTTGGACGACGATTGTGCGACGGGGCCTAGTTCACCGCGTCCTTCAGGCCCTTGCCGGCCTTGAACTTCGGCTGCTTGGAGGCCGGGATCTCGATCTCCTCGCCGGTGCGCGGGTTGCGGCCCTTCGAGGCCGCGCGCTTCGCGACGTGGAAGGTGCCGAAGCCGACCAGGCGGATCTCCTGGTTCTTCTTCAGCGCACGCGTGATCGAATCGAAAACTGCATCGACCGCCTTCGCCGCATCGGTCTTCGACAATCCGGTATCGTCCGCCACTTCGGCGATCAGGTCGTTCTTGTTCACGGGGGACCCCCTTCTCTTGTTCTTTTGGGTGAATGCCCGGCTGGGAATGCCAGGGCGAAATCGGCGCGGATTCTAGTGCAGAATCGACAGGCGTCAATCACAACCGCAAAAAACCCCGGGGATAAATCCCCGGGGTTTTCCGCAGCTTACACGACTTTCGACCTAGCCCCAATTCGGCTAAGCAGTTTCACGGTCAGTGCGTCACGACACCGCGCTCGTCCTCGCCCTCCTTGGACGCGGGAGTCTCGATCTCCGCCGGCTCGATCCACTCGACCGGTGTCAACGGCTTGGTGAGCGCCGTCTTCAGCACCGCATCGACATTCTCGACCGGAATGATCTCGAGGCCCTTCTTCACGTTGTCCGGAATGTCGGCCAAGTCCTTCTCATTCTCACTCGGAATGAGAACGGTCTTGATGCCGGCCCGGAGCGCCGCCAGGAGCTTCTCCTTCAATCCGCCGATCGGCAACACGCGACCACGCAACGTGACTTCGCCGGTCATCGCGACGTCGCGGCGCACCGGAATTCCGGTGAGCACCGAGACGATCGTGGTGACCATGGCGACGCCCGCCGACGGTCCGTCCTTCGGCGTGGCACCCTCGGGCACATGCACGTGGATGTCGCGCTTGTTGAAGACGGTCGGCTTGATGCCGAAGTCGACCGAACGCGACTTCACGTAGGATTCGGCGGCTTGCACCGATTCCTTCATGACATCGCCGAGCTTGCCGGTCGCCGTCACGCGGCCCTTGCCGGGCAGCGTCACCGCTTCAATCGTCAGGATCTCGCCACCCACTTCCGTCCAGGCCAGGCCCGTCACCACGCCGACCATGTCGGTCAGCTCGGCCTCGCCGTAGCGGAACTTGCGGATACCGGCATACTTGCCGATGTTCTTTCGCGTGATCGACACCTTGTCGAGACTCTTCATCAGAATCTCTTTGATCGACTTCCGCGCCAGGTTGGCGATCTCACGCTCGAGATTGCGAACACCCGCCTCGCGCGTGTAGTAGCGCACGAGGTCACGCACCGCATCGTCGGACAGCGCCCACTCGTCCTTCTTCAGACCATGGTCCTTGATCTGCTTCGGGATCAGGTGGCGCTTGGCGATCTCGACCTTCTCATCCTCGGTGTAACCGGGGATGCGGATGATCTCCATACGATCCAGCAACGGCTGCGGCATGCGCAGCGAGTTGGCGGTCGTGATGAACATGACATCCGACAGATCGTAATCGACCTCGAGATAGTGGTCGGCGAAGGTCGAGTTCTGCTCGGGGTCCAGGACCTCCAGCAAAGCCGACGACGGATCGCCGCGCCAGTCCTGGCCCAGCTTGTCCACCTCGTCGAGGAGGAACAGCGGGTTCGAGGACTTCGCCTTCTTCATCGCCTGGATGACCTTGCCCGGCATCGAGCCGATATAGGTCCGGCGATGGCCACGGACTTCAGCCTCGTCCCGCACGCCGCCAAGGCTGATGCGCACGAAGTTGCGGCCGGTGGCACGCGCGATCGACTTGCCGAGCGAGGTCTTGCCGACGCCCGGAGGGCCGACCAGGCACAGGATCGGGCCTTTGATCCGCTTCTGGCGCTGCTGCACGGCGAGGTACTCAAGGATGCGCTCCTTGACCTTCTCGAGACCATAGTGGTCTTCGTTCAGCACCTTCTCGGCGAGCTTGATGTCGCGCTTGACCTTGGTCGGCTTCGACCAGGGGATCGACAGGATCCAGTCGAGGTAGTTGCGCACGACCGTGGCTTCCGCCGACATCGGGCTCATGGTGCGGAGCTTCTTCACTTCCGCCTGGGCCTTCTCGCGCGCTTCCTTCGAGAGCTTGGTCTTCTTCACCCGCTCTTCGATCTCCGCGATCTCGTCGCGGCCGTCCTCGCCCTCGCCGAGCTCCTTCTGAATGGCCTTCATCTGCTCATTCAGATAGTACTCGCGCTGGGTCTTCTCCATCTGGCGCTTCACGCGCGAGCGGATGCGCTTCTCGACCTGAAGCACGCCGATCTCGCCTTCCATGAAGGCGTAGATCTTCTCCAGGCGCTCTGAGACCGAACCGATCTCGAGCAGTTCCTGCTTCTCCGCGATCTTCAGCGAGAGATGCGAGGCGACGGTGTCGGCGAGCTTCGACGGGTCTTCGATCTGGTTGATCGAGACCAGCACCTCGGGCGGCACCTTCTTGTTCAACTTGATGTACTGCTCGAACTGCGAGACCACCGAGCGCGCCAAGGCTTCGACTTCCTTGCCGGCAGGGTCGGCCGCATCGGTCAGCGCCGCGGCTTCCGCCACGAAGAACTGGTCGTTCTCCGCGAACTTCTTGATCCGCGCACGATAGCCGCCTTCGACCAGCACTTTCACGGTGCCGTCGGGCAGCTTCAGCAGTTGCAACACGGTGCCCACGGTGCCGACGGAATAGATGTCGGTCGGGCTGGGATCGTCCTGGGCCGCGTTCTTCTGGGTGACGAGCAGGATCTGCTTGTCATCCTTCATCACGTCTTCCAGCGCCTTCACCGACTTCTCGCGCCCCACGAAGAGCGGCACGATCATGTGCGGGAAGACCACGATGTCCCGAAGCGGCAACACCGGATAGTTCTGGGATGATTGGCCGGGATTGTTTTCCATGATGATTCTTCAGATTCTCCAGGGCTTTGGCCAGACTACCGCTGGCCGCTACCACACTGCAATCATTGACCCTGGCACCGCGACGCGGTTCGGGGCTTTTTTCGCTCTCGCCTCGGATTCGGCTGTGGATAAGTGATTGTAAGGTTTGCCGAAAGGACATCCGCGGTTCGAGCGCCGCAGCCCGCCAGTCCAACTCGTTAACTTATTTGGTCACGTCCCGACCTTTATCAAGGGACGCGCAACTTCCCGCCGTGACCTGCATCATGACGGACAGATTCAGCCTGCGAGTCGCGAAAGAATCGTTCAGCGAGACGAGCCGTTGAGGCCAGGTCGGCGGGGATTGGCCGGTCAGGCGCCGGCCGCATCACCACGCCGATCGGTGTAGATGTAGAGCGGACGCGCGTTCCCCTCCACCACCTCGCGGCTGATGACCATGGCTTCGACGCCGTCGAGGCCGGGCAGCTCGAACATCGGCTCCAAGAGGATGCCTTCCATGATCGAGCGCAGCCCACGGGCACCGGTCTTGCGTGCGATCGCCTTGCGGGCGATGGCCGAGAGCGCGTCGTCGGCAAACTCGAGACGGACGTCTTCCATCTCGAACAGCCGCTGGTACTGCTTCACCAGCGCGTTCTTCGGCTCGGTCAGAATCTTGATCAGTGCCGGCTCGTCGAGATCGGTCAAGGTCGCGACGACCGGCAGACGGCCGACGAACTCTGGGATCAGGCCAAACTTCAGCAGATCCTCGGGCTCAACCTCGCGCAGGATCTCGCCGGCGCCGCGCTCATCCGGACCACGCACGTCGGCACCGAAGCCGATCGCCGAGCCGCTGCGTCCGCGCTGCGCGATGATCTTCTCCAGGCCGGCGAAAGCGCCGCCGCAGATGAACAGGATGTTGGTGGTATCGACCTGCAGGAACTCCTGCTGCGGATGCTTGCGGCCACCCTGCGGCGGCACCGAAGCGATGGTGCCTTCCATGATCTTCAGCAGGGCCTGCTGCACGCCCTCACCCGACACGTCGCGGGTGATCGACGGGTTGTCCGACTTGCGGCTGATCTTGTCGACTTCGTCGATGTAGACGATGCCGCGCTGCGCACGCTCGACATTGTAGTCCGCCGATTGCAGCAGCTTCAGAATGATGTTCTCGACGTCCTCGCCGACGTAACCCGCTTCGGTGAGCGTGGTCGCATCGGCCATGGTGAACGGCACGTCGATGATGCGGGCCAGCGTCTGCGCCAGCAGGGTCTTGCCGCAGCCGGTCGGGCCGACCAGCAGGATGTTCGACTTCGAGAGCTCGACGTCGTTCTGCTTCCCGGCGTGGCTTAGGCGCTTGTAGTGGTTGTGCACCGCAACCGAGAGGACCTTCTTCGCGTGGTCCTGGCCGATCACGTAGTCGTCGAGGACCTTGCAGATGTCCCGGGGGCTCGGCACGCCGTCGCGCGACTTGACCAGGGTGGTCTTGTGCTCTTCACGGATGATGTCCATGCAGAGCTCGACGCACTCGTCGCAAATGAAGACCGTTGGTCCGGCGATGAGCTTGCGGACCTCGTGCTGGCTCTTGCCGCAGAAGGAGCAATACAGGGTATTTTTGGAGTCGCCGTTGGTGGACTTGTTCATCGCCGACCTATCTGCGTCGCGCCTGGGATTCGCAGCGCGACAATCATGTTAAACCGTTAATTCGCGGTCACACAACGAGTTTCTGGCCTTTCTGCACACCGGGCAGCACGCTGCGGCAGGTCTGCAACGCGCCTTCCACGGTCGACATAGCCTAGCCCGATATTCCTGAGAAAAGCTTAAGGGCGCACTGGTTCCAAAGGCGGGTTCCGGCCCTGTTCAGACACCCAAAATGCCTTGACCAATAAGCCCCGGCCGAAACGCCTCAGGAACTCTTCTCGTCGTCCCCGGTCCGCGGCCGTTCGGTCACGACCTCGTCGATCAGGCCGAAATCCTTCGCCTCGTCCGGAGTCATGAAGCGGTCGCGGTCCATGGCGCTCTCGATCTTCGAGAGCTCCTGTCCGGTGTGCTTCACGTAGATCTTGTTCAGCCGGTCGCGGGTTTTCAGGATTTCCTTGGCGTGGATCTCGATATCCGCCGCCTGGCCCTGGAAGCCGCCCGAAGGCTGGTGAATCATGATGTTCGAGTTGGGCAGGCTGAAACGCTTGCCCTTGCGCCCGGCGGTCAGCAGCAGCGAGCCGGCGGAAGCCGCCAGCCCGACGCAAACCGTCGAGATCTCGGGGCGGATGTACTGCATGGTGTCGTACATCGCGAGGCCCGAGGTCACCACGCCGCCCGGCGAGTTGATGTAGAGCGAGATTTCCTTCTTCGGATTCTCGGATTCGAGGAACAGCAGCTGGGCGCAGACCAGGCTGGCCATGCCGTCATTGACCGGCCCGACCACGAAGATGATCCGCTCCTTCAAGAGGCGCGAATAGATGTCGTAGGCGCGCTCGCCGCGGTTGGTCTGCTCGACCACCATCGGCACCAGGAGATTGTTGTAGGTCTCGATCGGGTCGCGGTCTCTGATCATGGTGCTGCTCTACTCCGTTGCGCCGGTCGCCTCAGCGACGAGTCGACTCGGCTCCTGCTCCAATCTTAGCGCCCGCCACCTCTTTGCGTACACGCAAGGGGTCCGTGGGCGCCTACTTCTTCAGCGCCGCCAGTTCCTCTTCGCCTTCCTTGGCGAACTGTTCCGGCGTCACCGCGCGGTCGGTGATGTTCGCCTGCTCCAGGATGAAGTCCACGACCTTCTCCTCATAGAGCGGCGCGCGCAGCTGGTTCAGAGCCTCCGGCGAGCTCTGGTAATATTCGAACACCTTCTTCTCGTGTCCGGGATAGCGCCGCGCCTCGGCGATCAGGGCCCGCGTCAGATCTTCCTGGGCGACTTCGATGTTATTTAGGCGACCAACTTCGGAGAGCAAGAGGCCGAGCTTCACGCGGCGCACCGCGATGTCGCGATACTCCTTCTTGAGCTGCTCCTCGCCCTTGCCCTTGTCTTCCTCGTCGAGGCGGTCGGCCTTCATGTCCTCTTCGATTTGGCGCCAGATGGCCTGGAATTCAATATCCACCAGACCTTCCGGCAGGGTGAACTCGTGGTTGTCGGCAAGGACGTCAAGCAGCTTGCGCTTCACCCGGGCGCGGGCGACCTGGCCGTATTCGCCTTCCATCCGCTCCTTGGTCTGCTTCTTCAGGTCGGCCAGATCGTTGAGGCCGAACGACTTCGCAAGCTCGTCGTCCAGCTTCGCCGGCTTCGGCGCGCGGATCTCGGTCGCGGTCACATCGAACTCAGCCGCCTTGCCGGCGAGATCGCTGTTGGCGTACTCAGCCGGGAAGGTCACCTTCACGACCTTGCTCTCGCCCTTCTTGATGCCGATCAGCTGGTCCTCGAAGCCCGGGATGAACTGGCCCGAGCCGAGCTCCAGGTAGTGGCCCTCGGCGCTGCCGCCGTCGAACGCCACGCCGTCCACCTTGCCGACGAAGTTGATGACGGCGATGTCGCCCTTCTCGGCGGCATGGTCGTCGGCCGCGACGTCGGAGCCGCCCTGGCGCTTGGCCAGCATATCCAGGCGCTCATCGACCTCCTTATCCGGAACTTCGACCTTCACCCGCTCGAGCTTCACGCTCTTGAAGTCCATCGGCTTGATGTCCGGAATCACTTCCATCGCCACGCTGAACTCGAGGTCGGCGTTCTCCTCGAACTTGGTGATCTCGACCTTGGGCTGACCCGCGGGGCGCAGGTTGTTCTCGTGCATCAGCTTGTGCGAGCCCTCGTTGACGGCCTCGTTGATCACCTCGCCCAGCACGTTCTTCTGGTAGCGGCGCTTCAGCTCCGCCATCGGCACCTTGCCGGGACGGAAGCCGTCCAGCTTCACCTTCTGGCCGAGTTCGACGAGCTTGCTGTCGACCTTCGACTTGAGGTCGCCCGCGGGCACCACGACCTTGTATTCACGCTTCAGGCCGCTGGTATTGGTTTCGGTAACCTGCATGATCCGTCCAACTCTGCTCTGCTGATTGATCCTAAACTGCGCCGATCCGGATTCTTGGTGCGGGCGGAGGGACTTGAACCCACACGACTTGCGTCACGGGAACCTAAATCCCGCGCGTCTACCAGTTCCGCCACGCCCGCCCGAAATCACTCCCGAGGGGTCCGGCGAACCGGTTCGGCGGCCCTAGATTCCGGCCGCTTGCGGCGCCATCCGACCACGGAAAATCCGGTGAAATCAGGGCGCGGGTTTATCGCACGAAACCCACCCTTACAAGCAAATTCGACCCGCCCGGAAGCGCCTGGAATCCCGGCTATTTCCGGAGCCGGACCCAAGGGCCGGTATCGGCCGTCCCCTCGCCCACTTCCCGCCAGCCGATGTGCTTGTAGAAGGCGACCGCCCGCTTGTTGGCCTTGTCGCATTTCAGCTCGCAGACGCCTTTGGCGCCGCCCACGACCGCCTCCAGCAGGCGCCGTCCGATCCCCCGGTTCTGGACACTCGGATCGACGTAAAGGCTGTGGATAAAGTTCTCCGGCCAATAAATTGATAATACAGCAATAATCCGGCCCGCCTGGGTCGCTACCCACTGCTCTTCGCCGCTGATGCTCTCGAAGTATCGCTCCGGCACATAATATTCCGGCGGATGCAGCGGAAAGGCCTGCCGATAGGCCGCGAGAAAGACCGCAGCACACGCAGGGTGATCCTCCGGCACCGCCGGACGGATGACCAAGTTGTCAGGGATCACCAGGTCGGGCGCCAGCTCATTCAGGATCCACCTCACTCAAGAGACGCAGCACTTCCGGGATCAACTCCGGCAGGTCCTCGGCAATGAGGCCGGGCCCGAACGCCGCCCCGGCCATGCCATGCAGCGATACCCCGGCCGCCGCCGCTTCGAATGCCGGCATACCCTGCCCCAGCAAACCCAGGATCAGCCCGGCCAGCACGTCGCCCGAGCCCGCCGTCGCCAGCCAGGCTGGTGCATCGGCATTGATCGCCACCCGCCCGTCGGGCGCCGCGATCACCGTATCGGCGCCTTTCATCACGACGGTGCAGCCCGAAACACGCGCGGCCTCACAGGCACGGACCAGCTTATCGCCTTTGTGGTCGGGGAAGAGACGCGCGAACTCGCCTTCATGCGGTGTCAGCACGATGTCGGCCCGGCCGAAGCCCGCAAGCGCCTCGGCGCGGTCCGCGAAGGCGGTCAATCCGCCGCCATCGATCACCAGGGCGCGGCCGGACGCGGCGGCGGTTTTGACCGAGCCGCGGGTCTTGTCGTCCGCCGGCAGTCCCGACCCGACCAAAGCCGCCGTGAAACGGTGATCCTCCAGCAGCGCCTTCAGCGCCGGCGCATCCGCAGCCTCGCGCACGATCAGACCGGGCTGGTCAATCAGATAGTAAGGATGCGCCTCGCGCGGCGCGGCGACGGTCAGCATGCCGGCGCCGACACGCCGCGCGGCACGCGAAGCCAGACGTGTCGCACCGGGCATCGTCGCGCCGCCGACCACCAGCGCATGGCCGCGGGTGTATTTGTGATCCGCCGCCGAAGGCAGCGGGAAATCGTCGTGCCAGATGGCTGTGCCGTTCACCCGCGGGATCGTCGCGAGATCCGGCAGATCCTCGTCATGACAGCCGATATCCGCCACCACGAGATCGCGCGCCCATTCGCGCCCCGGCAGCAGCAGATGCCCGCGCTTCGGCCAGCCAAAGGTCACGGTCAAGGCCGCGCGCGGCGCCGCGCCCATCACTTCGCCGGTATCGGCATTGATGCCGCTGGGTACATCGACCGCCACGAGCGGGCATGGGCTTCCATGCAGCGCGTGGATGACCGCTTTCACCTCATTGGTCACGGAACGCGTGAGCCCGATACCGAAGATCGCATCGATGACCACGCAATCGCCCTCATCCAACCGCGCCAGGACGCCGGGTTCAAGCTGTGCGATCGATCCGCCCCAGAGCGCTGCCGCGCGCGCGGCATCGCCGGAGTACAAGTCGCGGCCCTGCATTGCCGCGACATGCACGTCCCAGCCGAGATCGGCGAGTTCTCGGGCGACGATGAATCCGTCGCCGCCATTGTTGCCGGGACCGGCGAGAATCAGCGCACGCTTGAACGGCGTCGGCCAACGCAGGCGGATCGCCTCAACGACGGCGCGGCCGGCCGTCGCCATCACGTCGAAGCTCGGCGCACCGCGGGCAAAAAGCGCCGCTTCCGCCGCGCGCATCTCGGCGGCGGTCACGACGGGCAGTCCGGCAATGTCATCCGCCGAGCGACCGTATCGATGCCAGCGGAGCTTCATCGCTTAAGCGGGGCTCTGCGCCTTGACGTGCGCCTGCACGGCCTCGCGCAGAAGCGCCACGTCGGAACCGCTCACCACCAGATCGAAGCCCAGAGCAAACAAGGCCTTCGCATCGCGCTCCTTGGTCGGCACGGTGCCCAGCCATTTCCCGTTGGCCTTGGCGGCGGCGATGATGCGGTCGATCGCCTTGCGTACGATCGGATGATCGCCTTGACCGAAATGGCCCAGCGAGGTCGAGAGATCGTTCGGCCCGATGAACAGCATATCGACGCCATCGACCGCGGCGATCTTTTCGCAGGCATCGAGGCCGCCCGGCGTCTCGATCTGCGCCATCAACATCTGCCTTGTCGGAATGCTATCGAAATAGCCCTTGGTGTCTACGCCGAAACCGGAGGCACGGATGCCACCGGTCGCGAGACCCCGACGGCCGCGCGGCGGGTAATAGCACGCGGCCACGACGGCCTGCGCATCGGCAACGGAGTCCACCATCGGGAACATGATGTTCGCGATGCCGAGGTCGAGCAGCCGCTTCACATGATTGGGATCGTGCGAGGGCACGCGCACCATCACCTCGGCGCCGCGCGCCTCGGCCGCGAGTGTCTGTGTGTGCACCATCTGCAACTCGGTCGGCCCATGCTCCTGGTCGATCAGCAGCGCCGAATAGCCGCCAAGCGCCATGATCTCGGCAGTCACCGGGCTCAAGCCGTAGACCCAGCCGGCCAGGACTTTCTCGCCGGCCTTCAGGCGCTCCTTGATGCTGCGCGCGGTCACGTTCGGTCTCTCCTCATGCTCTTAGGAAATGGCTGAAATGGAAATCGCAGGACGAAGCCGCGTGGTCAGTTGATCACCGGCCGGCACATCTGCCCGCCGTCACGTTCCTTGATCTTGGCACATAGCTCTTGCGCCTTCTGCAGGCTCTCGAGCGGCCCCACGTAGATGCGGAAAACCGTCGTCTCGCCGTCGAACCGCCGCACTTCCAGCGCGTAGCTGTCGAGCAGCGGCGAGAACTTGGTCTTGGCGCCGCCGTCGCCGTCGAAAGCCTTGCGCGCCCCGTCGTCCTGACCTTTGTCGCCGAGCCAGATGTGGAAGATCTGCTTGCCCGCGGTGAGTGAATCCGCCGCCGGCAGATTCGCTTCGAGCGCGGCGCCCGCATCGTCATGCGCGGCCTCAGCGGGGGGCTGCGCCGTCTCGGCAGGCGCAGCTTTCCCTTCCGGGGGTGTGGTCTCGGTATTCGCCACCGGAGCGGGCGTAGCTTCGCTCTGGGCGGGCTCGGCCGGTGTTTCAGCCGCAGGCGGCGTTTCCGCATGGGCGTCGGTTGCCGGTACCTCGGCGGGCGCAGCGGCGTGTTCGTCCTTTTTTTCCGCTTCGGCGACCTTTGTCTCCGTCGATTTCTGCTCGGCTGCCGGTTCAGCGGCAGGTGCGTCGGTCTTCGGCGCCTCGGTGCTCGCGGACTCATCCGCTTTCGAGCTCGGCGGCGGTGGCGTATCCACGTGTTCGGGCTCGGTCTGCGGCTCGGTGTCGAGAATGCTGTCGGTCTCCGGCTTCGAAGCCGGCGCGGTGTTGCTGTGCTCGTCCGCGGGCTTGGCCGCCGCAGCGGTCTCGGTCTTTGCGGCATCCGACTTCGGCGCCTCGGTCGCGGCGACGGTCTCGGTTTTCTTCTCGGGCTCCGCCGCAGCCTGCTCCTCGGTCTTCGGCGCCTCGGCCTTTGGCACCTCCGTCTTCGGCGCCTCGGGCTTGGCTGCTTCTTTCTTCTCCGGCTCGGTCTTCGGTGCTTCCGTCTTCACGGTTTCAGTCTTCGCCGCCTCGGCCTTTTCGGACGCGCTCTTCGTCGCCGCGTCGGTGTTGGCCGCATCCATCTGCTGCAGATAGCGCTTGGCATCGGCGCTGCCGTTGCCGGCGGCGCGTTCCAGCCAGTCGCGCGCGGCCTTCTCGTCCTTCTGGACGCCGACGCCCTGATAATAGAGCTGTCCCATGTAAGCCTGGGCGTAAGGCAGCCCGCCCTCGGCCGCTTTGGAGATCCAGCGCGCGCCCTCTTCGTTGCTCCTCGCCAGGCCTTCGCCCAGCATGTATTGGATTCCGAGATTGAACTCGGCGGTCGTATTGTTCTTCTCGGCGGCCTGCTTCCAGAGCTGGATCGCCTTGGCCTGGTCTTTGGTGACGCCGCGGCCGCTGGCATAGAGCATGGCGAGGTTGTTGAGCGCAGGCGCGTAATCCTGCTTGGCCGAAGCTTCGTACCAGCGGATCGCTTCCTTGATGTCCGGCTTATCGAGGCCGCGGCCGGTCTCGTAGATGAGGCCCAGCCCATGCTGCGCCTGGGCATCGCCGTTTTGGGCCTGCGCGCTCCACTCCTTCATTGCCGCCTTGTAGTTGCCGGCGTTGAAGGCCTGGAGCCCGGCATTGTAGTCCGCCGCCGCCACCGCGCTGGCCACGATCAGGCCGGTAAACGCCAGCGCGGCCAGCTTCGCGTTGAGTCGCAAAGAAAAAATTCGATTCATGATCCCAATATGCCGCCCTCGACCGGTGGGCGCAATGCGCCCCGCACCCCGTGAAGCAGTTTCAGTGCCCTCCGTTAGTGTCGCGGGGCGGGCTGGTCCTGCACCTTGGCCTCGTCCGGGACTCGCGCCAGCGGTCCGGCATGATGATGGATCATGCGCCAACGACCGTCGGCGCGGATGAACAGGTTGCTGGCGACCAGATGCTGGTTGCCGAATCGCTCGTAGCAGCAGACCAACCCGATATCGCCGAGGATTGTCGCCTTGGGCGCGACAGCGCTGACCGGAATCGGGCCGGCATTGGCGAGGATCTCCAGCCAGCTTGCCATCACCTCGGCCCGGGTGGTGAGCGGCGGCCAGCCGGGATGGACGCAAAAGACATTGGGCTGCTCGGCCCAGACAGCTTCCATCGCTTCGCGACTGCCCGCGGCGAAGGCTTGATAGAAAGCGTCATTGGCGAACTCCAAGGCCGCGAGATCGGCGCTCATATTTCTATCCTCATCGCGCTGTTGTGACGCGGCGCCGCGGCCCGTCTCCATCCCAAGAGAGGTTGCACCCCGGGCACGTGCACTGCAACATGGCCGACCCGAAACCATGTGACCGGATATCACCGATGATCGGCCGTCTCAATCACGTGGCGATTGCAGTGCCCGACTTGACCGCAGCGGCGGCGCTCTATGGCGGCGCGCTCGGCGCCAAGGTCTCGGCGCCGGTGGCGCAGCCGAAGCACGGCGTCACCGTCGTCTTCGTCGAGCTGCCGAACACCAAGATCGAATTGCTGCAGCCGCTCGGCGATGAATCGCCGATCGCGGGATTCCTGGCTCGCAATCCTTCCGGCGGCATCCACCATGTCTGCTATGAAGTGGACGACATCCTCGCCGCGCGGGATCAGCTGAAGGCCTCCGGCGCGCGCGTCCTTGGCGACGGCGAGCCGAAGATCGGCGCCCATGACAAGCCGGTGCTGTTCCTGCATCCCAAGGACTTCCTCGGCACGCTCATCGAGCTCGAACAAGCGTAATCGGAAAAATGAACTGGATCGGATCGATCTTCATCTACATCGTCGTCTGGTGGGTGGTGCTGTTCGCGGTGCTGCCCTGGGGCGTCAAGCGTCAGGAAAACCCGGAGCCCGGCCATGATCCCGGCGCGCCGGCGGTCACGCATCTGAAGCAGAAGCTGCTCGCGACGACCCTGGTTACCTTCGTGCTCTGGGGCATCGGCGTCTTCCTGTTCGTGCATTATGGTCTGTCGCTCACCATGCTGGAGCGTCCGAAGTAAGACTTTCGGGCCTCAGGGAATTATCGCGGGGGGATCATGAGCGGATATTGCAAGGTGGCGCCCGGCCATGAATGGCACGGGCCCTATCACGCCGAGCATTATGGCTTTCCGATTGCTGATGACGACGAGCTGTTCGAGCGGCTGATCCTGGAGATCAACCAGGCCGGCCTCTCATGGCTCACCATGCTGAAGAAGCAGCAGGGGTTTCGCGACGCCTATCACGGTTTCAAGATCGCCAAGGTCGCGCGCTATGGCAATCGCGACCGGGCGCGGCTGCTCGCCGATGCCGGCATCATTCGCAACAAGCTCAAGGTCAACGCCGCGATCGAGAACGCCAAGCGCATCCAGGCGCTGCAGAGGAGCCACGGCTCCTTCGCCGCCTGGCTCGCCGCGCATCATCCGCTGACCAAGCCGGAATGGATGAAGCTCTTCAAGAAGACCTTCGTCTTCACCGGCGGCGAGATCGTCGGCGAGTTCCTGATGAGCATCGGCTATCTGCCCGGCGCCCACGCCCTCGACTGCCCGGTCCACAAGAAGATCGCCAAGCTGAAACCGGCCTGGATGGCGGCCGAGAAGCAAGGGATGAAGTACTGAGCCGGCGTGACCGCGTCACTTCAGCGGTATCTCGTAGTCGCACGTGAAGGTCGCCCACCACCAGTCCGCCTGGTTGAAGTAGGTATAGCGCCCGGTTCCGCGCATGCCGTCGATGAGCTCCGGATTGCCGGTGGGACAGGCCATGATGATCACTCTTCTGGCTTGGCTCTCCGCGCTGCCTTCGGTGTCTCGGTAATAGCCGACGGCCTTATAAGCTGCCCTGCCGCCCACATCACCGATCCGTTGGAAGTCATCCGCGCCGTAGAGCCCCTGCCTGGACTGGCAACCGCTCGTCGCGACGAGCACCGCGAGCAGGACGCTCGCGGACAATCTGTTACGCATTCGAACCCCGTACCCCGCCTCCAGAATCAAAAAGAGGCGGCCTTGCGGCTGCCTCTTTGAAGTGTAGCGTCCCCTGTATTTTGTGAGCTGCCACCTTTCGGCTTTCGGCGCTGTCCCTCCCAGAACTTGGACTGTGCTCCTTCGGCTCGCTCGCCCCGGATTCGTTATGTCCGGGGGAAGGGGACGGTACTCACATCGCCGAATTGAGTCACGCCTCTTATTCCCGTTTTAGGGCAACAATGTTGGCTCTTATGGATTTACTATAATCCGCCATCAGTCGCCGATCTCATAGGGGACGAGGATCGTCTCATCCCTGGCGAAGATCACGCAGGGCACGCCACCGCTGCGGGTGAGGCAGATATCGACCGCGTCCTTGCTGACAGGCATGCCGGCGACGCACTGGTTGACCGGGCAGCCGGTCAGCCCCCAGCTCCGCCCGTCCTCGGCCACGGCGAAGTAGCCCTGACCCATCGGCCGATGCCACGCGATCGGCGTCAGCCAATATTTATAGTTTTCAAAGGCTGCCCAGGTCGCCTTGGTGATGGTGAGCTTGGCGCCCGATGTCGCCGTGGCCGCCGCGGGCTGCTGGCTGGCGGGCTTGTCGTCGCCGAACCAACCTTCGACGGTGCTGCACCCCGATAGAACAAGAACGAAAGCGATCGCAAAGATCCGCATCAGTCGTCTCCCCCGACTGTCATCCCTGACAGGATTTATACGGTATCAACGATTGAAATAACAGAGTTGTAATATGGTGAATTGCGTCAAATGCATCGCAAAACGACCCGTGCGGGGCCGAATGTTTCCAGGCCGCAATGCCGCAAAATGCGAAAATCGAGGAAATAAGAGGCGCTGGGGCGAACGACGGGACTCGAACCCGCGACATCCAAGACCACAACCTGGCGCTCTACCAACTGAGCTACGTCCGCCATCGCGCATCGGGACCGGCTCGCGGCCCTTCAGAACGGCGAGGATTTAACCGAGGGGGCCGGAACCGTCAAGCCTTGGGGCAGTGAGCCTGGGGACCTCTCAGCCCTTCCCCGCCGGTTTGCCGAGCAACGCCTTCACTTTCAGCACTTCGCGGCATTCGGCCAGCCCGGGCCAGACCACGAAGCTCGCTTCGCGATGCGGCTTGAAGGCATCGCTCAGTCTCAGCCGCTCGGCCTGGAGTCCGGGATAGGGTCCCGGGCCCGGTCGCAGCAGCGCATCGAGGCCGCCATCCAGAAGATCGGCGACGGCGTCGGTTTCGCGGATGCTGACAAAATCCGGCGGGCGTTTGTTGCCGACGAGCCGTGCCAAAACCTGCGCGGGATCGGCCGCGAGGCGTGGCGAAACTCCGAGCCGCAAGACGCGCGTCCGCAAGGAGCGTGCGACCACGTCGGAGGCGGCGCTCAGACGGCGGAAAGCGTCGATCACGCCGGGCAACAGCGCCTCGCCATGACGGGTCAGGACAAGGCTGCGGTGCCGCCGCTGAAACAGCGGCACCCCCATCGCCTGCTCGAGATGCTTGACCTGCTGGCTGACGGCGCCCGGCGTCACCGCGAGCTCCTCGGCCGCCTGCTTGAAGCTGAGATGGCGACCCGCCGCCTCGAAGGCGCGAAGCCCGTTCAGCGGCGGCAATCTGTGACTCATGGGATGCTTTCCTGACGCGGTGCCGATTGCTTCACAATAGATATTCTATTCCCAGTGTCGAGAAAGAGTCGGTTGAGCGGAACACCACCCCGTCGCAGAAGAGGCGCGTGCAATGCAGAAGGAGGAAGCTCATGCAGACTCGCCAGATCAACGCCCCGGAAGCTCTGGTCCCGACCACCGGCTATTCCCAGGCCCGGGAGGTGAAAGGACATGCCCGCACTCTGTTCATCAGCGGGCAGACCCCGACGACAGCGGACGGCAAAGCGCCTGAGGGCTTCGCTGCGCAGTGCCGGTTGGCGTGGAAGAACGTCGAGGCGCAGCTGAACGCCGCCGACATGACGCTGGACAATATCGTCATGCACCGAACCTATCTGGCCGACCGGCGTTACGGGCTCGAGAACCGCGCCATCCGCAAGGAGGTGCTGCAGGGGCGCGAACCGGCGTTGACCGTGGTGGTCGCCGGAATCTTCGACGAGGCCTGGCTGATCGAGATCGAAGCGGTGGCGGTGGCCTGACATGCGTTCGATCGATCACTGCGTCCTGGTCGCTAAAGAACTGCCGGACGCCCGCGAGCGCTATCGCCGGATGGGGTTCACTGTGGCGCCCGACGGGGTGCATCCCTTCGGCACGCACAATGCGAACATGTACTTCCGCAGCGGGCCGATGATCGAAACATTGGCGATCGCGGACCGCACCAAGTACCTGGAAGCGCTCGAGGCGGGAAATACCTTCGTCAGGAACGACGCCGCCTTTCGCGGAGCGCATGGAGACGACGGGTTCTCGCAGATCGTGGCCACATCGACCGATGCGGACCGCGATCACTTGGCGTTTCTCGAGCGCGGCGTTTCCGGCGGTGCGCCGGTCGCGTTCTCTCGAAAATTCGAACGGCCGGACGGAGGTTTGGAAAGACTTGCGGTCAAGTTGGCCTTCGCCATCCCGCCGCAGGCAACATCCGGTTACTTCTTCGTCTGCGAGAATGTCGTCACGCCCGAGATTGATCGCTCGTCGCTGCTGGACCATGAGAACGGCGCCACAGGTGCACGGTCCGTGATCTCTTGCACGCGCACGCCGTCGGCATACCTCGATTTCTATAGCGACCTGTTCGGATCGGCCGCTGTCGTTGCCGGCGACAACGCCGTTGACTGCGCGCTTCCGAACGGACGGGTGTCGATTGCGACGCCCGAAGGACTGGCACGAGACTTCGGTGTCGAAGAGCCTCAAGCCGACGCCGATCTGCGGCATCGGGGCGTCATTTTCGGTGTGCCCGACTTATCGAGAACCGAGGCCTTGTTCACCCGAAACCAGGTGTCCTTCAAACAGCTCAGAGATCGCCTCATCACTCCGCCGGCTTCGGAACGCGGATTCTTCTTTGGGTTCGAACAAGCCCCGGTGTGAACGGCAGGACATCCGGCGGACGCCTTCCAGTGTCGTCGCCATACAAATTCCTGTCGGCTTCTGCCTGCCAGCAGTATGGTCTTTCGTTAAACTCCGGGCCGATCCGGCGCGACGGACCGCTCCGGCATAAGCTTCACGAGGGATCTTTCATGCTTCACCTGGCGAGCGGCATGGGCCGCCTTGGCACCGAATCCGCGTTTGAAGTCCTGGCCCGCGCCAAGGCGCTGGAAGCGCAGGGCAAGAGCATCATCAGCCTCTCGATCGGCCAGCCCGACTTCCAGACCCCGGGCCATATCGTCGAAGCCGCGATCAAGGCGCTCAAAGACGGCCATCACGGCTATACCCCGGCCAACGGCATTCCGCAGGTCCGCGAGGCGGTCGCCGCCGACCTCCACCGCCGCCACGGCGTCAATGTCGATCCGGCCAACGTCCTGATCGTCCCCGGCGGCAAGGTCACGATGTATTTCGCCATCGCCATGTTCGGCGAGCCCGGTGCCGAGATTATCTATCCGAATCCCGGCTTCCCGATCTACGAGAGCGCGATTAAGTTCACCGGCGCGACCCCGGTGCCGCTGCCGCTGCTGGAAGAGAACGGCTTCGGCTTCAAGGCCGAGGACGTGCTCTCGCGCATCACGCCGAAGACGCGCCTCATCATCATCAATTCGCCGGCCAACCCGACCGGAGGCATTTGCGTGAAGGCCGAGATCGACAAGCTGGTCGCCGGCCTCGCCAAGTTCCCCGACGTCGCGATCATGTCGGACGAAATCTATTCCGAGATGCTCTATGACGGGAACGTGCACACCAGCCTGCTGAAGTATCCGGAACTCGCCGATCGCCTGATCGTGCTCGACGGCTGGTCGAAGACCTATGCCATGACCGGCTGGCGCATGGGCTACTCGGTCTGGCCGAAGTCGCTGATCGAGCACGCGACCCGGCTCTGCATCAATGTCCATTCCTGCGTCAATGCGGCGGCCCAGTGGGCCGGCATTGCGGCGCTGCAGGGCCCGCGCGGCGAGATCGACAAAATGATGAAGGCGTTCGACGAGCGCCGGAAGTTCGTGGTCGCCGAGTTGAACAAGCTCCCCGGCGTCTCCTGCATCACGCCCTTGGGCGCGTTCTACGCCTTCCCCAACATCAAGGGCACCGGCTTCAAGTCGAAGGCGCTGGAAGTGGCGCTGCTCGACGAAGCGGGCGTCGCCTCGATCGCCGGCACCAGCTTCGGCGCCTATGGTGAGGGCTACCTGCGCATCTCCTACGCCAACTCGATCGAGAACATCGCCGAGGCGATGAAGCGGATCGGCGGCTTCCTGGCGAAACGCAAAGCCGCCTGACGTTCAGGCAACAAACCTGACGGAAACGCGCCTGAGGCTCTTCGCTTCAGGCGCGTTTTCGTTTGTCACGGATAGTTGATCTTCAAGCGCAAGCGAATCGGGCGCGTGTTCCACACCTCCCGGTTTCGTGATTGGTCGCTGCTGCGGTGCAGCGCTTAGGTGGTTTGCACCAGCCCAATCCGAGGTTCGTCCATCATGCGCAGCGCCGCCCTTCGCTTGCTCGAGAACGATCCGCCGTCGCTGATTTCGATCGCGACCAGGGTCCCACGCCACCGGCTCGAGCAAGGCGAGGTCGCTGCGATCGCGCCGCGCTTGTTCGACCGCGACCGCTCCGACATCGAGCGGCTGATGCCGGTGTTCGACAACGCCGGCATCGCGACCCGTTATTCCTGCGTGCCGATCGACTGGTATCTCCAGCCCCATGGCTGGCGCGAGCGCAACCAGCTCTATCTCGACAACGCCGTCGAGCTCTTGACCGAAGCCGCCGAGAACGCGCTGGCCGAAGCCGGGCGCACAGCGAAGGACATCGCCGCCGTTGTGGTCGCCTCCACCACCGGCATCGCGACGCCGAGCCTGGACGCCTTGCTGCTCAATCGGCTCGGCTTGCCGTCGCACATTCTCCGCCTGCCGATCTTCGGCCTCGGCTGCGCCGGCGGGGTGATCGGTCTCAGCCATGCGGTGACCTTGGCGCGGGGCCTCGATCACGGCGACGTGCTGTTCCTCGCGGTCGAGCTCTGCGCCCTCACCTTCCGTCAGGGCGATCTCTCCAAGAGCAACATCGTCGCCGCCGCTCTGTTCGGCGACGGCGCCGCGGCCATGGTGATCGGACGGCCGGGATCGGACGGCATGCGCTTCGGCCCGTCGGGTTCGCATACCTGGCCGGATTCGCTCGACGTCATGGGCTGGCACGTCGAGGATGACGGGCTCGGCGTGCTCTTCTCCCGCGACATCCCGAGCCTGGTGCGCGACGATTTCGGCCCCGCCACCGACGACTTCCTGGCGCGCTTCGACCTGAAGCGCAGCGACCTCGCCGGCCTCGTCTGTCATCCCGGCGGTGTCAAAGTGCTCGATGCCTTGGAAGAAGCCTTCGAGCTGGCGCCGGGCACGATGCAGGAGGCCCGCGACGTGCTCCGCGAGCACGGCAACATGTCGGCGGTGACGGTGCTCTTCGTCCTGCAGCGCATGCAGTGTCGCGGCCTCGCCGGTCGGCACCTGATGACCGCGCTCGGGCCCGGCTTCAGCGCCGGCTTCCAGATCCTGGAAGCATGACGGTCGTCCTCGCCCTTCTTGCATTCATCACGCTGCAGCGCCTCACCGAGCTGGTGATTGCCAGGCGCAACACCAGGCGCCTCATCGCCGAAGGCGCGCTTGAGATCGGCGCCGGGCACTATCCCCTGCTCGTTCTGCTGCATACCGGCTGGCTCGCGGCGCTCTGGATATTTGCACTTTGGGGCCACGCCACGATTTGGTGGCCGGCGGTGATCGGCTACGCTCTCGCCGAGTTCGCACGCGTCTGGGTGATGGCGAGCCTAGGGCGCTATTGGACCACGCGCATCATCGTCCCGCGCGAGACACCGGTGGTGCGCCGCGGACCCTATCGCTTCCTGCATCATCCGAATTATTGGGTGGTCGCATTCGAGATTGCGCTGTTGCCGCTGGCACTCGGGTCATGGACACTGGCCGCCGTCTTCTCGGCGCTGAATGCCGCTGTCCTCTGCTGGCGAATCCGGGTCGAGGAAGGCAGCTTGGCCGGGCGCCGAAAGACTGCCTAATTCTTGCGCAAGCGCGCCCAATAAATCGGCAATTCCGCAGCGCACCTAGAAATTAACATGGTCATTCCAGCAGCTTAGCGGCTGGCACGGGCTTTGCTGATTGGGCGGGGAACCTATGGCAGGGAAAGGCCTGGAGAGCGCATGAAAAAGATCGAAGCCATCATCAAGCCGTTCAAGCTCGACGAAGTGAAGGACGCGCTGCACGAAGTCGGCATCCAGGGCATCACCGTCACGGAGGCAAAGGGTTTTGGCCGGCAGAAGGGCCATACCGAGCTTTATCGCGGCGCCGAGTACGTCGTCGATTTCCTGCCGAAGATGAAGCTCGAGGTCGTGCTCGAAGACCATCTGGTCGAGCGCGCGATCGAGGCGATCCGCCAGGCGGCCGCCACCGGTCGTATCGGCGACGGCAAGATCTTCGTCCTCAACGTCGAGGAAGCCATCCGAATCCGCACCGGCGAGCGCGGGCCCGATGCGATCTAACAACACCGCGATCTAGTCACGGAAGACGCGTAGACTACCAGTACCCAAGGATCGCTGGGGGAGAGCGATCCAGAAACCAAACAACAAACGATCGGAAGAGAGACATGTCCAGCGTCAAGAAAACCCTGGAGCTGATCAAAGCCCAGGACGTCAAGTACGTCGATTTCCGCTTCACCGACCCGCTGGGTCAGTGGCACCACCTCGCCCACCACATCAGCACGGTCGATGAGGATCTGCTGACTGAGGGTGTCATGTTCGACGGTTCGTCGATCGCCGGTTGGAAGGCGATCAACGAAAGCGACATGCTGTTGAAGCCGGATTGCGACACCGCGATCCTCGATCCCTTCGCGGCCCAGACCACGCTGGTCATCAATTGCGACATTCTCGAGCCCCTCACCGGCCAGAACTACGGCCGTGACCCGCGCTCTATCGCCAAGAAGGCCGAAGCCTTCGTGAAGTCCTCCGGCGTGGGCGACACCGTTTATGTTGGTCCCGAGGCCGAGTTCTTCGTGTTCGACGACGTCCGCTATGAAGTCAACATGGAGCGGACCTTCGTCGAGTTCACCTCCGAAGAAGGCCCCTATGTCACCGGCAAGAAGTTCGAAGAGGGCAATCACGGCCACCACATGAAGATCAAGGGCGGCTACTTCCCGGTCGCCCCGCTCGACACCGCCGGCGATCTCCGCTCGGAGATGCTGACCACCCTCGCCGCCATGGGCGTCGAAGTCGAGAAGCATCACCACGAAGTGGCGCCGTCGCAGCATGAGCTCGGCGTCAAGTTCGGCACCCTGGTGAACTGCGCCGACGCGATGCAGAAGTACAAGTACGTGGTGAAGAACGTCGCCCACAACTACGGCAAGACGGCGACCTTCATGCCGAAGCCGGTGAAGGGCGACAACGGTTCGGGCATGCATGTCCACCAGTCGATCTGGAAGGACGGCAAGCCGCTGTTCGCGGGCAACGGCTATGCCGACTTGTCGGAGATGTGCCTCTACTACATCGGCGGCATCATCAAGCATGCGAAGGCGCTCAATGCCTTCACCAACCCGACCACCAACTCCTACAAGCGCCTGATCCCGGGCTTCGAGGCGCCGGTGCTGCTCGCCTATTCGTCGCGCAACCGCTCGGCCTCCTGCCGCATCCCCTACGTCGCGAGCCCGAAGGGCAAGCGCGTCGAGGTGCGCTTCCCGGATCCGCTCGCCAACCCCTACCTCGCCTTCGCGGCGATGGTGATGGCGGGCCTCGACGGCATCCAAAACAAGATCCATCCGGGCGACCCGATGGACAAGAACCTCTACGACCTGCCGCCGGAGGAGCTGAAGAACGTTCCGACCGTCTGCGGCTCGCTGCGCGAGGCGCTGCAGTCGCTGGAAGCCGACAAGGGCTTCCTGCTGAAGGGCGATGTCTTCACCGAAGACTTCATCAACGCCTATCTCGAGCTGAAGTGGGAAGAGGTCTACGCCCTCGAGCACACCCCGCATCCGATCGAGTTCAAGATGTACTACTCTTCCTAAGCCGGACCCTCTTCCGGAACCTAACGGCCGGGGCCAAAACCCCCGGCCGTCTTGCTTTTAGACCCATTCAAATTTGACTTTTATCCAAAGTTAACCTCTCCGCGGTAAAACCTGGGCCCATAAACCCAAAAAGCGGGGAGTCTTGCGGTGACCATTGGTAAACGTTTCCTGATTGCCGGCGTCATCGCCATCGTCGCGCTGGCCGCCATCAGCGTAATCGGGATCTGGGGGACCCGTGAGGCCGCCAGCGGCAGTGAGCAGATCAACACGATCTCCGTGGCGATCCGCAACCATATGGAAGCGGACATGATGCACGACGCGCTCCGTGCCGACGTCCTCTACGCCCTGCGCGAGGGCAAGGTCGGGAACAAGGACGCCCAGCCGGGGATCGCCGCCGACACCGCCGACCACATCAAGAATTTCGAAGAGCATATCGCGGCCAACAAGGAGCTCGAGCTGCCGGCCGAGGCGCGCCAGGCGCTGGACGATATCGGCCCGGCCCTGCCGGCCTATATCGAAGCCGCGAAGAAGATGGTCGATCAGGCCTTTGTCGACAACTACGCCGCCCAGCGCGGGTTCGACGATTTCATCAAGGTGTTCGAGACGCTCGAAGGGAAGATGGGCGCAACCAGCGACGCGATCCAGCACAGCGCCGACGAAATCCAGGCCGGCGTCAACAGCCATACGCGGACGCTCTTCATCCTGCTCGCCGTCGTGATCGCCCTGTCGGTCATCGCAGTCATCGGCGTCCTCACGCTGACAGCGCGCTCGGTCGTGCGTCCGGTGAAGGCGATGACCGCCGCCATGGGCAGCCTCGCCGCCGGCAACCTCTCGACGGAAATCCCGGGCCGCGAGCGCAAGGACGAACTCGGCGCCATGGCCGGCGCGCTCGAAGTTTTGAAAGAGAACTCCCTGCGCGCCAACCAGCTCTCCAGCGAGCAGGGCGAGGTGCATGAGACGCAGCGCCGCCGCGCCGAAGCTTTGGAGCAGCTCTGCCGCGACTTCGACGCCGAGATGGCGAAGAACCTCACCGACGTCGGCCGCTCGCTGCAAACCATGCAGACTGCGGTGAGCTCGATGGCGCGGAGTGCCGAGGAGACCGCCGGCGAAGCCAGCCACGCCAACGAGGCTTCGGCCCAGACCGCAAGCAGCGTCGGCTCGGTGGCCAACGCGACCGGCGAGCTTTCCAACACCATCAACGAGATCACCCGCCAGGTCGCGCAGTCGAACCAGATCGCCGGCCAGGCCGCCACCCAGGCGCGCCAGACCAACGAGCAAATCAAGGGCCTCGCGACCGCAGCCGAGAAGGTCGGCGCCATCGTGCAGCTGATCAACGAGATCGCCAGCCAGACCAACCTGCTCGCGCTCAACGCCACGATCGAAGCGGCGCGAGCCGGCGAAGCCGGCAAGGGTTTCGCGGTGGTGGCGAGCGAAGTGAAGAACCTCGCCAGCCAGACCGCCAAAGCAACGGAAGAGATCGCAAGCCATGTCGGCGCGATCCAGAACGAGACCCAGCGTTCGGTCTCGGCGATCCAGAGCGTCGCCGCCATCATCGAGCAGATCAACCAGATCACCAGCTCGGTCGCGAGCGCTGTCGAGCAGCAGGGTGCGGCCACCCAGGAGATCGTGAAGAGCGTCGATCAGGCCTCGGGCGGCACCCGCGAGGTGACCGAGAGCATCAACACCGTGGTCGGCGCGGCGGGCGAGTCACGCAACGCCGCCGCCCGCCTCACCGAGGTGACGGGCGCCCTCTCCACCCAGTCGCAATCGCTGCGGGCGGGCGTGGAGCGTTTCCTGGCGAACGTAAAGGCCGTCTAGGCAACTGCGAACCCTTCGCAGAAAAGAGCACGTCGAATCAATCGCATGACTGGGGATTGACGAAACGCATACAATAGCGTGAGGTCCTGTGACCTTCGGATGTAAGGAAGCGAAACAGGTGAAGAGCCGGTTTCGCTCAGCCTTTCCAGGTCATCAGCCGTTCTTCCGCGAAGAACCGCGCGCCCAAGCGCTCATAAAACGCGATCGCCGGATGGTTCTGGTCCCAGACGGTCCAGAGCAGGCGCTGGCCGCCTCGCTTCCTGAGCACTGCGAGCGCTTCTTCCATCAGTGCCCGACCGGTGCCGCACTTGCGCGCGGCGGATCGTACGAAAAGATCGACGACGTGAAGCGACGGCGCGGCATCAGCCGGCCAATAGCCGAAATGATACATGAGATAGCCGACGGCCTTGCCGTCTTGCTCCGCCAGGAGGACATGCGCCAACGGCTCGGCGCCGAAGATATCGCGTGCGAAGATCTCGGGCGTGAGAAGGATGTCGTCCGGTTCGGGAATCTCCGGCGCATCAGGCGCAACCGGCATCGCGTCGAGCGCATCGACGAATTCTTGGGACATCCGACTGAGTTCGAGCGCATCGCCGGGGACCGCAGGGCGGATCGCGATCCCGGCGGAAATCATCGCCGGTAGCTCGCCGCAAGCTCCGCATAATGCTCTGCCGAATAGGCGAAGTAGGCGACTTCCTTCTCCGTGAGCGGGCGCATCAGCTTGGCCGGGCTACCCGCCCAGAGCTCGCCGCGCTTCACGCGCTTGCCCGGCGTCACCAGCGCGCCGGCGGCGACCATCGCGCCGCTTTCCACCACCACGCCGTCCATCACGCAAGCCTTCATGCCGACGAAGCTGCCGTCTTCCAGCGTGCAGGCGTGCAGCAATGCCATGTGGCCGACGGTCACGTCGCTGCCGATTGTGGTCCTGGTGCCGACCGCCCCTTCCCGCTCGTGATTCACATGGATGATGGTGCCGTCCTGGATGTTGGTGCGAGCGCCGATCCTGATGCTGTTGCTGTCGCCGCGCAGCACGCAGCCATACCAGATGCCCGATCCCGCGCCGATCTCGACATTGCCGATGACGACCGCGGTCTCAGCGATGAAGGCGTCGGGGGCGATCTTCGGGGTGATGGATTCAAACGGCTTGATCAGGGCGGGCATGCGTCGGCTTACACCTTATCCAATCCAAGCATCAGGCGGATGTTCTGGACCGCCGCACCCGAGGCGCCCTTGCCGAGATTGTCGAGCCGCGCCACCAGCAGCGCTTGGTTCAGCGCGTCGTTGGCGTAGACGCGGAGCTCCATCTTGTCGGTGTCGTTCAACGGCTCGGCTTCCAGGCGGTCGCTGGGCGCGGTCTTCACCACTTTCACCAGCGCAGCGCCTTCGAAATGGCGTTCGAGAGCGGCTTCGAGATCGCGGGCCTTGGGCTTGCCCGGCAGCGTGTCGAGATGCAGCGGGACCGAGACCAGCATGCCCTGGCGGAAGTGGCCGACCGAGGGAATGAAGATCGGGCGGCGCGAGAGGTTGGAATATTTCTGCAGCTCGGGCACGTGCTTGTGCTCGAAGCCGAGGCCGTAGAGCTCGAAGGACGGGCCGCCGCTCTGCTCATGCGCCTCGATCATCTGCTTGCCGCCGCCGGAATAGCCGCTGACCGCATTGACGGCGATCGGATAATCGGCCGGGATCAGCCCCGCCTCGACCAGCGGGCGGAGGAGCGCGATGCCGCCGGTCGGATAGCAGCCGGGGTTGGAGACATGCTTCGCCGCGGCGATGCGCTTCGCCTGGCCCGGATCCATCTCGGCGAAACCGTAGACCCAGTCGGGCGCCACGCGGTAGGCGGTGCTGGCATCGAGAATGCGCGGCGCAGCATTGCCGAGCCCGTCGGCCAGCGCCACGGATTCTTTCGCCGCGGCGTCGGGCAGGCAGAGCACGACCAGATCGACCTCGCCCATGATGTCGCGGCGGGCGGCCGGATCCTTGCGCTTGTCGCCGGTCAGGCTCTTCAATTCGATTCCGGGCTGCGACAGCAGGCGCTCGCGGATGCCAAGACCCGTCGTGCCCGCTTCGCCATCGATGAAAACCCGCGCTGTCGCCGCCATTGGGACCTTCCCTGCCGAAACTTTGCCCGTCCTAGCTAATGGAGACGGCCGGGCGGATCAAGCGACGGTTCTGCGCAGCGGCCTTGCGTCAATTCCGGCCGAGATAGTCGAAGATCTCCGCCGCCGCAGCCTCCCCGGACGCGACCGCGCCTTCGAACCAGCCGGCCTGGTCGGCTGCGAAGTCCGAGCTGGCGAAGGCGAGCGGACCCTCCCGGTTCCAGGTCGCCGCCGCCGCCGCTTCAGGCGCATCGAGATTGGTGGCGAGCCAGGTGCCGCGCGCGAAGGGATCGTCGTTCCAATCATGCCAGTCCACTGACATGACGTCCGCCTCCGGAAAGAAGCGGCGCGTCGCCGCCACGGCATCTGCCGGGATGTTCGGGACCCAGCCGTCATCGGCGACGCCGAAGCCGACGATCAGTGCGGATTCGCCGTCCTCCGACAGCCGCTCGCTGAACATCCATTCGATCTCCGACCGGCCTCCGGTCGCGAGCACGCCTACCGGGACGTTGCGTGCCTTCACCCAGACCTTCACGGCGCGGCCGAGATGGCCGGCGCGGACCGCGTCTGCCTTTGAATGTGGAAGCGGCGGATCGAAGGCGATATCGCGCAGCGGATTGAGACCGGTCGCAAGCACGGCGGCGCGGCCGCGGTGGAGCGTTCCGTCCGCCATGGCAACACTCACGCCGTCATCATTGACGGTCACCATCTTCACCGGCTGCGCGCTGTGCAATGTAGCGCCGGAACCTTTCAGCATGCGATCGGTGAGCGCGCTGACGCCGCCGACGAGCGTGTCGGTCCACACATCGGCGATGCCTTCCGTCAACCCGTCGACATAGGACGAGCTCGCCAGCAACTCGGACGCTGGCGCGCGCTTTTTGTCCGCATTGCCGGAAACCGTCCACCAAGCACTCAAGAGATCGCAGGTCGAACGGGGCGCGCTGATCCGCACGAGATAGTCGGCAAAACTGATCGAAGCGATATCCCTGCCCTGCTCGTCTTCGGTCTTGCCGGCCTTCAGTAGGATCGCGTCGGCGGCAATGCGCGCGACCGCATGTTCATGGGCCGGCCGGTCTTCAATCGAGGTCGGGCCGTCGTAATGCAACCCGCCGTCGCGATACCAGCGGCGCTCGACGATCGGGCTGCGTGGCCGCAGCGCGATGCCGTGCTCGGCGCAAAGGGCGCGAATACGATGTTGCCAGGGCGTGATCCAGGAACCGCCGAAATCCACGCGCGCACCGCCGAGCGCAAATGGTCGCGCAAAACCGCGGCCGCCGACCCGGTCACGAGCATCGAGCACGGTGACGCGCAATCCATACTTGGAGAGAGCGCATGCCGCTGTGGCACCGGCGAGTCCGGCACCGACGATCATCACATCCGATGGCATGCTTGATCCTGTGAACTCTAGGCATGCACCTTGCGCGCATTGTTGCAGTGAGAGCAAGCGAGATATCACATCATCTTGTGTAAAATCATTTTGATTTTCAACAAGGCTGCCGCGTCACTGCACGACCCTGCATGCAGCACGTGCAGCGCGCATCGATTCCCTGGAAGATCGTGGCTACGGTTTTGGCGGCGCTGCCGGCTGGATCTCCGACTGCCACTGGGTGATGGCGTCGATCGGGTAGATGAAATTGAGCACGTTGAGGGTCAGGTTGTCGTGGATCGCATAGGCCGCGGCGAATTCCAGGGCAAGCACGATGGCCACACTCACCCAGACGGGCACGCGGCGCGCGACGAAGAAACCGGCCATCATCGAGAAGGTGTCGAACACCGAGTTGATCGTGCTGTCGCCGACATAGCCTTGCGCGAGCGCCTGCTGGCGATAGGCTTCGATGACCCAGGGCGTGTTCTCCAGGATTTCCCAGCCAATCTCGACGGCCATCGCGATCAGCAGCGCCTGGATGACGGTGAGGCGATGCCGGAAGACGAGACGGATCGCGCCGTAGAACAGAAAGCCGTGGACGATATGGGAGAAGGTGTACCAGTCGAACAGCTGCTGCGACGTCTCCGGCGAAAGCGGGCTGTTCTCCCAGAGCCGGATCGTGCCGCAGGTGCAGATCGGCGGCCGTCCCATGGCGAGGAGGACGACAATCTGCAGGATGAGAAGTGCGGGGATGCCCCAGGCCCAACGGGTCAGTGTTCGACTCATGGAGGGAGCGTAGCTGAGTCGTGCTGGATCGGCCATCTCGGCTCAGCTTGCAGACTCCCGAGCGCCTGCCAGCTTCGTGCTGAAGAAAGAGCCAGCACCCCGACACACACAAACCTCACTTCGGCGAGAAGCCGGCGCAGTTGCCGAAGAAGCCGCCCGACCAGAAGCAGCCGTAGGGCTGGTAGGTGAGCACCATACTGTCCCAGACTTCGCCTTCGGGCTTGGTGACGCCGGACGGCACGATGAAGGCGGTCGAGGCGCGGCCCATCAGCGACATGGGCATCCGGAAGAAACGCTTCACGACATAGGTGCGATCGAGATCGAGTTTGGAGAGGTCGGCGTGGATCCCCACCGCGTTCACGCCGCTCGCAATCCAGTCATCCAGGTCTTCCTTGGTCGCTTGGCGGATCGTGCCCTCCTGCACCAGGCGCTTCAGCGCGGGGCGGCCGAACAGGATCGGGCGATGGTTGTCCACGAGATCACTCGGCACGACGAAGGGCATGTCGTCGAGCTGGCTCGGCGGCATGTCCACCTCTGGGCCGGCCCAGAGCTCGTCCGCGCTGCGCTTGTCCTGGAAGCTCGTGATCGGTCGCCCCAAGGCGTCGGCGACGAAGTTGCGCACGGACGCTTCGTCGTAGGAATGGCTCTGCGGCGGGAAATAGCGTTGCAACAGTGCGTAGCATTGGCCGAGCGACTGGATCAGGGACGCGGCGGACGACGCACCGACCACACGCTGCGTGAAATCGCCGGCGACGACGACTCCGAGGATGCGGCTCTTGGGATGGACCCGCAGGTTCCAGACGATGCCCGAGCCGCCGACCAGCACCAGGACGACCGGACCGCTGGTCTCGGTCACGAAGACATCGACCTGGCTGCCCTCGTCGTAGCTGCTCTGCAGGACCGGCGTCTCCTTGCCGCCGTGCAGCAGCCGGAGGACATAGATGCGGGTGTCCAGGTTGGGCCGCGGCATGGTGCAATTGAGCACCGTCGGCGGAACGCTCGCGGCGATCTCCGCGTCCTCCGCAATGACGCTCCCCCCGGCCAGGCCAGGCTCGGTCTTCGGGATCCGCATCGGCACCGTCAGCAGGCCGAGGATCATCAGCGGAAGCCCGATCAGGCCGATCAAGAAGATCAATCTCGTCACGACGAAACCCCTCCCCGAACCGCCGATCGTATCGGATCGGGCACGCTTCTGCTTTTAGCTGTGGGCCGGTCAGAAGTCGAGATGCGCTCTGCGCAACGCAAAGGGGGCAGCGCCAAAGCAAAAGGGCCGCGGAAATCCGCGGCCCTTTCCGTCTCCAGAGAAGGAGGCGTTAGCGCTTCGAGAACTGGAAGCTGCGGCGCGCCTTGGCGCGGCCGTACTTCTTACGCTCGACGGTACGGCTGTCGCGGGTAAGGAAGCCTTCCTTCTTCAGGGCCGGACGGAGGTCCGGTTCGTAGTAGGTCAGCGCCTTGGAGATGCCGTGACGCACGGCACCGGCCTGGCCGGAGAGGCCGCCGCCGACCACGGTGCAAACCACGTCGAACTGGCCGGCGCGGTTCACGATGCCGAACGGCTGGTTGATGATCATGCGCAGGACGGGGCGCGCGAAGTACTGCGTGCTGTCCTTGCCGTTGATGGTGATGACACCCTTGCCCGGCTTGATCCAGACGCGGGCGATCGCGTCCTTGCGCTTGCCGGTGGCATAGGAGCGGCCCTGGGCGTCGACCTTGCGCTCGTAGCGCGGGGCGGCTTCCAGCGCCTTGCCGGCGACCACGCCGGCGCGGGCGCCGCCAAGGTCCTTCAGGTCGGTGAGACGAGTCGGTTCGTTAGCCATCTGGATCAACCCCGCTTGTTCTTCGGATTCATCGCGGCGACGTCCAGCGTTTCCGGCTGCTGCGCCTCGTGCGGATGATCGGCACCCGCATAGACCTTCAAGTTCTTCATCTGGCGACGGCCGAGCGGCCCACGCGGGACCATACGCTCCACCGCCTTCTCGAGCAGGCGCTCCGGATGCGCCGAGCCGAGGATCTTGCCCCAGGTGCGCTCCTTGATGCCGCCGGGATGACCGGTGTGCCAGTAGAACTTCTCACGCTCGGCCTTGTTACCGGTCAGCTTGACCTTGCCGGCGTTGATGATGATGACGTTGTCGCCGTCGTCGATGTGCGGGGTGTAGGTCGGCTTGTGCTTGCCGCGCAGACGGTTGGCGACGATCGACGCGAGGCGGCCGAGAACGACGCCCTCGGCGTCGATCAGGATCCACTTCTTCGCGACCTCGGATGGCTTCGACGAAGCGGTTTGCTCTGTAAGGCGCATGGTTCACTCGAATACAGTTGGTCGGCGGAGCCCTCTCCGCGGATCGGGGCGGTGTATAGAGAGGCCGCCGGAGGCTGTCAACCAACGTGATTGCCGCAGCGCAAGATTAATATAGATAATTCAATAACTTATCAATACGGTATTATAGTACCGGTAAATAATTCCCCTGAATCGTGGACTTTTCCGGCCGCCGCCGAGAAAATCGCCGGCAATATGAGGGGGAGTACCGCATGTACGAGGCGCTGACGGAAGCGGATTTCTCGCAGCATTTCATGCCGCGGCTCGCGGTACCGGATCACGAAACCTGGCTCTCGGAAGATCATGCGCTGAGCGCCTCGATGCGGGAGCGGCTCGCCCACCGGCGCAACGTGCGCTATGGGCCGGGGCCGTTGCAGGTGATCGACCTCTTCCCCGCGAAAGCGCCCAACAGCCCCGTCTTCGTCTTCATCCACGGCGGCTATTGGCGGGCGCTTTCCAAGGATCATTTCGGCTTCATCGCCGAGCCCTTGCTCGATGCCGGCGCCGCGGTGGCGATGGTCGATTACGACCTCTGCCCTTCCGTCCCGCTCGGCACCGTGGTCGATCAGGTGGCGCGGGCCGTCACCTGGGTGCGGGGCCAGGCGCGCAGCATCAATGGCAATCCCGACCGGCTGATCGTCGCCGGCAATTCGGCGGGCGCACATCTCGCCGCCATGATGCTCTGCCGGGATTGGAACGACGGCAGCAACGGCGACTTCATCCAGGGTGCGGTCCTGGTGACGGGGATCTACGACCTCGCCCCCATTCCACATATCCCGGTGCGCGAAGACGTCGTCTTGACGCCGCAGGATATCGAGCGCTTGAGCCCGCTGCGCCTGAAGCCGCGGGTGAAGACGCCGGTCGTGGTGGCGGTGGGCGGCGACGAGCCGGCCCTCTGGATCGACCAGTCGGCGCGCTATCACAGCAATCTGGTCGCGGCCGAGATGGAGAGCGAATACATGGTGCTGCCGGGCCATCATCACTTTTCGATCTCGCGCTGCATCGCCGAGCCGGAGGGCATGCTGTTCCGCGCCATGCGGCGGCTGGTGCAGTCATGACGGTTTCCGCCGGCAACGATCCCCTGCTCCGCGCCGATCTCAACGGCATCTGCACGCTGACCCTCAATCGGCCGGCGCAGCGCAACGCTCTCTCCATTGGCTTGATGGAGGCGATGATCGCGGAGCTGGATCGCATCAAAGAGGATGCGAATGTCCGCGTGGTGGTGATCGCGGGTGCGGGAACCTGCTTCTGCTCCGGCCATGACTTGAAAGAACTGCGCGCGGATCCCAATCGGGCCCATGTCGAGAAGATCTTCGCGCTCTGCTCGGCGATGATGCAGCGGATCGTCGCCTTGCCCCAGCCGGTCATCGCGGCGGTGCATGGCATCGCCACGGCGGCGGGCTGCCAGCTGGTCGCGACCTGCGATCTCGCGGTCGCCGCCGAAGAGAGCCATTTCGCGACGCCGGGGGTGAATATCGGCTTGTTCTGCTCGACCCCGATGGTGGCGCTCTCGCGCGTGGTGCCGCGCAAGCAGGCGATGGAGATGCTGCTGACCGGCGAGGCGATCGATGCCGCGACCGCCTTGCGCCTGGGGCTGGTCAACCGCCTCGCGCCGGCGCCGCAGGTGATGGAGGAAGCGGTCGATCTCGGGGCCGAGATCATCGCGAAGTCGCCGCTCACCTTGAAAATCGGCAAGCAGGCCTTTTATCGGCAGGCGGAGCTCGGTCTCGCCGAGGCTTACGATTATGCGAGCCAGGTGATGACCGAGAACATGATGGCGCTGGACGCCCAGGAAGGGATCGATGCCTTCCTCGCCAAGCGCAAGCCGGAATGGAAAGGCTGCTGAGTTGGACGAAAAGTATGACGACGACTTCCTGCTCGGCATCCTGAAGGAGACCAAGGTGATCGCCCTGGTCGGCGCCAGCGCCAAGCCGGAGCGGCCGAGCCATGGCGTGATGCGCTTTCTGCAGCGGAAAGGTTATCGCGTCATTCCGGTCAATCCGGGGCTCGAAGGTCAGGTGCTGAACGGCGAAAAAGTGTACCGAAGCTTGAGCGAAATCCCGCAAAACGAGACCGGCGTTGTGGATATGGTGGATATCTTCCGAAATTCCGCCGCCGCGGCCGCGCCGGCCTTGGAAGCTATCGCGATTGGTGCGAAAACAGTCTGGATGCAGTTGGGCGTCGTCAATGAAGCGGCGGCGCAGACCGCGCGTACGGCCGGGTTGAAGGTCGTTATGAATCGCTGCCCAGCCATCGAGCTACCTCGACTTCTTTCGTAAGAACGTCTCTTAAGTCTTTTCTTTTGAACGAAACTTCTGTATCGTCGCAGCATCAACGACGGGGGTGAAGATGGCACGGGGACTGACGATCGCGGCAAGCAACGACCATCCCCATGCGGTCGAGATCGCCTGGCTCGCGCGCGGGCTGAAGCAGCCCGGCGGCAAGCTGCCGCTGTTCGATGAATGGGGCCAGAAGGTGAGCTCCCGCACCGTGCGCTTCTGCATCGAGCACGGTTGGGCCGAGCCGTGGTTCACCAACCCGCTGAAGCCGGACTGGCTCGTGTGCAAGCTGACCGATGAAGGTCGCAAGATGCTCGAGGGTCGCAGCGAGTAGCCGCTGCTCGCGCTGGATCTTCTGTCCGCGCGATTTCTGAAACATTTCGGCTGCAATGCCCCCCTCTTACTCCCCCCTAAAGGTGGGAGAAGAGCACTGGCAATGCGTCTCTCTCGGTTGAACCGACCACTCGGTGAAAGCCTCCCCCTCTTCAGGCAGGGGAATCGCATATGGCGTTGAGAGGGGTATTGCATCTGCTTGGAATATGGATTCTGAGGAAGACTCCCATTTTCGAGAGGGAGTCGGATGCGGAATTTCACGAGGATATTCAGGAAGTTGCCG